>CXWF01003459.1_pt1 | contig 11010 bp, 12 predicted proteins | sample 468421 | NCBI WGS metagenome assembly CXWF01 (sample SAMEA2620812, study PRJEB7988) | marine metagenome | biome: marine biome (ENVO:00000447); feature: surface water layer (ENVO:00002042); material: "saline water (ENVO:00002010), including plankton (ENVO:xxxxxxxx)" | depth 5 m
TCAACAAACCCGTGATCGGTGCGATTTCCGGCCATGCGGTCGCGGGTGGGCTCGAACTTGCGCTCTGGTGCGACATGCGCGTGGTGGAAGAAGACGCGATCATGGGCGTTTTCTGCCGTCGCTGGGGTGTGCCGCTGATTGATGGCGGCACGGTGCGCCTGCCGCGGCTCATCGGCCATTCGCGCGCGATGGATCTCATTCTCACGGGGCGGCCCGTGGGCGCGGAGGAGGCGCTTGCCATCGGCCTTGCAAACCGCATCGTGCCGAAAGGAAAGGGCCGCGAGGAAGCCGAAAAGCTCGCGCTTGAAATCTCGCGCTTCCCGCAGCTCTGTTTGCGGCATGACCGGATGTCGGCCCATGAGCAGTGGGATCTGCCATATGACCGGGCGCTCGCGAATGAATTCGAGCATGGGCGAAAGGTTCTTGCTTCGGGCGAGACGTTGAAAGGCGCGGCGCGTTTTGCATCGGGCAAGGGCAGGGGCGGACGTTTTGACGATATCTGAGCTTTCTCTTTGTGCGCGCGATCTCGCCTGCGAACGCGGCGGGCGTCTCGTCTATGACGGGCTTTCCTTTTCGCTCAAGGGCGGCGAGGCGCTGGTGCTGACGGGACCAAACGGTGCGGGCAAGTCGAGCCTGTTGCGCCAGCTTGCAGGCCTTCTCGATGTCACGCGGGGCGAGATCGCGCTTGAAGGGGGCGACCCGGAGCGCACGCCCGGCGAACAGGCGCATTATGCCGGTCATCTCGATGCGCTGAAGCCCTCCATGAGCGTTGTCGAGACGGTCATCTTCTGGCGGCGCTTTCTTGGCAGCATTCCGCAGGGCGCGGAAACGGCGCTCGAGGCGCTGGGGCTCCTGCATCTCGCGGATCTGCCTGTCGCCTATCTCTCCGCCGGTCAGCGTCGTCGGCTTTCGCTTGCCCGCCTCATTGCGGTGCCTCGCCCAATCTGGCTTCTCGACGAGCCGACCGTCGCGCTCGACGCGGCAAGCGTGGCCCGCCTGCTCGGGCTGATGAAAGGGCATCTTGGGCAGGGTGGCATGATCGTCGCGGCTACCCATCTCGATCTCGGCCTTGAAGGCGCAAAAACGCTGCGCCTGGGCGCGGAGGTGGCGGCATGATGCGCGCCTTCCTCGCCCTTCTCGCGCGCGATCTGCGCCTGGCCGTGCGGCTGGGCGGCGGGGGCGGTATGGCCGTCTTCTTTTTTCTCATCGTGATTTCGCTGCTGCCGCTCGGGATCGGGCCGGACAGGGCGTTGCTCGCCAAGGTTGCGCCGGGGATGCTCTGGGTGGCGCTGCTGCTCGCCGCGCTGCTCACGCTCGACCGGCTGTTCCAGGCGGATTACGAGGACGGATCGCTCGATCTTCTCACCATGGGCCCGCTGCCGCTCGAACTCGTCGTAGTGGCGAAGGCCGTAGGGCACTGGCTGACGACGGGGCTTCCGCTCGTGGTCGCGGCGCCGCTTCTCGGTGTGCTGCTCAACCTGCCGGGGGAGGCCTATCCGCCGATGATGGCCGCGATGCTGATCGGCACACCTGCATTGAGCTTTCTCGGTGCGATCGGCGCGGCCCTCACCGTCGGCATCCGCCGGGGCGGGCTTCTCGCCTCGCTCCTTGTGCTGCCTTTCTATATTCCGGTGCTGATTTTCGGTGTGGGTGCGGCCGATGCGGCGGCGGGCGGATTTTCGGGCGAAGCGGGCCGGCAGAGTCTGCTCCTTCTCGGGGCGGTGGCGCTTGCGAGCCTTGTGCTGGGGCCGCTTGGCGGGGCGGCCGCCCTACGCGCCAATTTGAGGTGAGGCCCCTTGCATGAGCCGGATTGCATGCCGAAACCGTGGCAATATGACCCCCTCTGTGGCTTGCCCTCATTGCCGGGCCTGCGCTAAATGGCGGCCATGAACAGCCCCACCGCCCTGCAGCGGTTCCATGCCTATGCCAATCCGGCGCGCTTCATGGCGCTGTCGTCGCGGCTTGTTGCGCCGCTATGGATTTTGAGCGTGCTCGTCCTCGGCGCGGGGCTCTGGTTTGCGCTTTTCGATTCACCGCCCGATTATCAGCAGGGCGAGACGGTGCGCATCATGTATGTGCATGTGCCCTCGGCCTGGCTCTCCATGTTCGGCTATGGCGTGATGGCGTTTGCGTCCGCCGTCGGGCTCGTTTTCCGGCATCCGCTTTCCGATGTCTGCGCGAAATCGGCAGCGCCCATCGGCGCGAGCTTCACCTTTCTCGCGCTCCTCACGGGTTCGCTCTGGGGCCAGCCCATGTGGGGCACCTGGTGGGAATGGGATGCACGGATGACGTCTGTCCTCATCCTGTTCTTTCTCTATCTCGGCTATATCGCGCTCTGGGCCACCATCGAAGAGCCGGTGCGCGCGGCGCGCGCGGCAGCGGTGCTTGCGCTTGTCGGCGCGATCAACATTCCGATCATCCGCTACTCGGTCGTGTGGTGGAACACGTTGCACCAGCCGGCTTCCGTCTTTCGCATGGACGGGCCGAGCATTGCGCCCGCCATGCTGCTGCCGCTCGGGCTGATGGGTGTCGGGTTTACGCTTCTCTTCATCACGCTGCTGCTCGTGCGGATGCGCGCAGAGGTCATGCGCCGCCGCGTGCGTAACCTGCGTCTCGCGACGGCAGGTGCGGCGGCAGAGGGCTGAACGATGGATGAAATTTTCCATATGGGTGGCTACGCCTTCTATGTCTGGTCGGCCTATGGCGCGGCCTTCGCCGTGATCGTTGCGCTCGTCTGGCACAGCGTCGCGGATTACCGCGCGCAGACGCGGCTTGCCGAGACACTCGAAAAGGCGGCGGGCGGGCGTGTACGCCGCGCGGCGCATCTTGAACGCGAAACTGGAGAGGATGCTTCGTGAATTCCAGGTTCCGGCTTGCGGCACTTATTCCCGTCGCGATTTTTCTCGTTCTTGCGGGCCTTTTCTTCGCGGCGATCTATCGGGGCGATCCCTCGCGTGTGCCCTCCGCCCTGATCGGACGCTATGTGCCTGAATTTGACCTGCCGCCGGTCGAGGGGATCGACAGGCCGGGTGTGTCCTCCGCCAATTTCGGCAAGGGCGTGCCCGTTATCGTGAATGTCTGGGCATCATGGTGTGTGCCGTGCCGCGATGAGATGCCGCTTCTGATCGAGCTTGGCCGTGTCTCGCGCGCACCGCTTTTCGGCCTCAACTACAAGGATGACCCCGTTGCAGCGCGCCGTTTTCTCACCGAACTCGGAAATCCCTTCGCGCGCATCGGCAAGGACGCGAAAGGCCGCGCCGCCATCGACTGGGGCGTCTATGGCGTGCCGGAAACCTATATCGTGGATGGGAATGGCCGCATCGCGCTGAAACATGTCGGGCCGCTGACGCCCGAGGCGATTGCAGATGAAATTCTGCCGGCGCTCAAGGCGGCGCGCCTTTCGTCAGGCGACTAGGCGCGAGACAAAAAGGCGCGGCCTCAGGGCGGTGAGCGGTATCAGCTCTTCTTGCGGCGCGTGGCAGGCGCTTTCTTCGCGGCGGGCTTTTTCGCCGGCTTCTTCTTTGCCGGTGTGCGCTTCACGGTTTTCTTCGGCGCCGCGTCTTCCGTTTTCATGTCCTCGATCGCCGCGTTGAGATGGGTGAGACCTTTCAGAAGGTCGCCTTGCAGCGTCTTCGGCAATACGTCGAGCAGCGCCTTTTCGGCGGCGATCGCTTTGGGCATCGCGCTCTTCAGTGCGCGGCGGCCGGCGGCGGTGAGGCGCACCGAGTTTGCGCGCGCGTCTTCAGCCGTGCGCTTGCGGGCGAGAAGGCCATTCTTGATCATGCGGCTGATCATGTCGGCGAGCGTCGAGCGATCGATGCCCGTGCGATTCACGAGATCGGTCTGGCTCAGGCCTTCTTCTTCATCCACCGCGAAAAGCACGATGAACTGGCGTGGCGTGATTGCGCTCGATCCCATCTGCTGAACGAACTGGTCATAAGCGAACTGCTGTGCGCGGCGCAGCAGATGGCTCAGCGAATTTTCAAGATCGAAATTTCCGGTTGGCTTCCTGGCTGCCATTCGTTCGGTCCTCTGGATTAACAGACACAACAAGTGTCCGGCACTGGGGGGCGGTGTCCTATGCGGACAAATTTTCCCTGGCGGGAGAATGATCGTTCCACGCACTCGCGGCGATTGTGTGGCCAGTTATATGGCCGACTGCCGTCTGGCGTTCTATCATCATATGCACCCGCACACCCCGTTTATGCAAGGGCTACGGGCGGAAAAGCGAAGTTAAGATTGTCTATATAGGTCTGTGCGCGGACATTCCACGATTTCGTGGCCCCGTTCCGGGCGCGATTGCAGCTTTCATGCACAGAACAAACACAGCACCACGATGTAGCTCCGTGGGCGGACCAACAGGTTGAAACGAGACGATGCCAGACGAAAAAAACCAGAACAAGCGGATGCCCGCCGAGCCGAAGCCGCAGGAAACGGGCGCGCAAGGCGATATCAGGTTTTCACGCCGCGTACCAACCGGGGACAACCTGCCTCGCGATATATGCGATCATTGTGGCTTTATTCACTATGTAAATCCCAAGATCGTCGTCGGTTCCGTCGTCACGCATGATGAAAAATTCCTTCTCTGCAAACGCTCCATCGAGCCCCGGCGCGGCTACTGGACGCTGCCTGCGGGCTTCATGGAGCAAGGTGAGACAACGGCAGAGGGCGCGCGGCGCGAAGCGATGGAAGAGGCAAATGCCGATATCCGTCTGCGTGATGTGCTGGCAATCTACAGCATTCCCCGTATTGCCCAGGTCCAGATCATGTATCGCGCGGAGCTTCCCACACCGGATTTTTCCCCGGGCGAGGAAAGCCTCGAAGTCGGCCTGTTCTCATGGGACGACATTCCGTGGGAGGAACTTGCCTTTCCGAGCGTCTATTGGGCGCTGACGCAGTTCCGCTCGGTTATGGGTAAGGATCTGATTGCCCCCTTCACGAACCCTGAAGGCGAAAACGGCAATCTTTTTCCTCGCCCGCCTTCCGCAGGTTGAGGGAAGATCGCTGGCAAAACCGGAATTTTCGCGACATTGTTTCCCGATAACAAATTTCCGGGGAGGGAAAGATGAGCAAGGCGGGGGGCGCGCAGCGCATGACGGCGGAGGAGCGGAGGGTCATCTTCGCTTCGTCGCTCGGTACAGTGTTCGAGTGGTACGATTTCTACCTTTATGGCTCGCTGGCGGCGATCATCTCCGTGCAGTTCTTTTCCGGGGTGAATCCGACAGCCGCGTTCATCTTTGCGCTGCTCGCCTTTGCCGCCGGTTTTGCCGTGCGCCCCTTCGGCGCCATCGTCTTCGGGCGCCTTGGCGATCTTGTCGGGCGCAAATACACCTTCCTCGTCACCATTCTCATCATGGGACTTTCGACCTTTATCGTCGGCCTGCTGCCCGGTTATGCGGCCATCGGCTTTGCCGCACCCGCCATTCTCATTGCCCTGCGTCTTGCGCAGGGCCTCGCACTTGGCGGTGAATATGGCGGTGCGGCGATTTATGTCGCCGAACATGCGCCAAACGGAAAGCGCGGCGCCTATACGGCCTGGATACAGACGACGGCGACGCTCGGGCTCTTTCTCTCGCTCCTCGTGATCCTCGGGTGCCGGCTGTCGATGGACAAGGAGAGCTTCGAGGCGTGGGGCTGGCGCATTCCCTTCCTGCTCTCCATCGTGCTGCTCGGGGTTTCCGTATGGATCAGGCTGAAGCTCAACGAATCACCGCTTTTCCAGAAGATGAAAGAGGAAGGCACGCTCTCCAAGGCGCCGTTGACGGAGAGTTTCGCGCGCTGGGGCAATCTCAAGATCGTCATCATCGCGCTGGTCGGCCTGACCGCGGGACAGGCGGTCGTCTGGTACACGGGCCAGTTCTATGCGCTCTTCTTCCTGACGCAGGTGCTGAAGGTGGAAAGCCAGACCGCCAATATACTGATCGGCGGAGCGCTCCTTCTCGGTGTTCCCTTTTTCGTTATCTTCGGTGCACTGTCGGACAGGATCGGCCGCAAGCCGATCATTCTTGCGGGCTGCCTGCTCGCCGTTGTCACCTATTTTCCGCTTTTCTCCGCGCTTACGCATTTCGCCAATCCGAGTCTCGAAGCCGCGCAGGAATATTCGCCTGTAGTGGTGGTCGCGGACCCCGCGACATGCTCCTTCCAGTTCAACCCGGTCGGCACGGCCTCCTTCACCTCATCCTGCGATGTGGCGAAATCGGCGCTCGCGCAGCGCGGCATTCCCTACAGCAATGTCGCAGCGGCGCCGGGCACCGTTGCGGAGGTGCATGTGGGTGAGATCACGCTTTCATCCTTCGATGCGAGCGATGATACCGATGGGAGCAGGCGAGCGCGCTTCACAAAGGCGCTTGTTCATGCGGTGGAAGAGGCGGGCTATCTGCCGGCCGATCCCGACACCATCAATTATCCGATGGTGGTCGCGATCCTTTTCATTCTCGTCCTCTATGTGACGATGGTCTATGGCCCCATAGCGGCGATGCTTGTCGAACTTTTCCCGACGCGCATCCGCTATACCTCGATGTCGCTGCCCTATCATATCGGCAATGGCTGGTTCGGCGGCTTCCTGCCAACCGTCTCCTTCGCCATCGTCGCGGCGACGGGCAATCTCTATTCGGGGCTCTGGTATCCGGTAATCATTGCGGCCATGACATTCATCGTCGGCCTCATCTTCTTGCCGGAAACGAAGGATCGGGAGCTTCACCCGGAAGGAAGCTGATCTATTCGGCGCGTTTTTCCGTGCCGGTGCTTTCCTTCGGCGTGTGCTTCGTGAGCACGGGGATCTGCGCGATGCCGAAGACCATGGTCAGCGGCATGATGCCGAATAGCTTGAAGCTCACCCAGAAGTCGGTGGAGAAGTTCCGCCACACGACTTCGTTGATGACGCCGAGAAGAACGAAGAAGAGGCCCCAGCGGACGGTGAGTACCATCCAGCCCTTTTCCGTCAGGTTGAAGGCGCCGTCGAAGAGTTGCTTCATGATGGGCTTGCCCATCATGGCGGCGCCCAGAAGCGCGGCGGCGAAAAGCGCATTCACGATGGTCGGCTTTATCTTGATGAACTGCTCGTCCTGCAGATAGATCGTCAATGTGCCGAAGACCATCACGAAGACGCCGGTTACGAGCGGCATGGTCGGCACCTTGCGGAACTTCGCATAGGAATAGCCGAGCGAAATTGCGGTCGCGATCATAAAGCCGCCGGTCGCATAGAAGATGTTCTGGCCTTCAGCAATGCCGAAGATCGAATCCGCCTTCGAATTCAGCAGGAAGAAAACGACGAGCGGCCCGAGCTCGATCGCCATCCGCACCCATTGCGAATTGGTCATACCGCCATGTGTGGCGTCGGCCTTGCTGTCGCTCATGGTTTCTCCGGTTCGGGGTTTACTCAGTTACGCATGGGGAGCGAAGGCGGATCAACCCGCTTCCGAGCCCACGCCCGTAATCGCCCGCGCATAGGCCTCCGCATCGAAGGTCTGGAGGTCGTCGATCCCTTCGCCGACGCCAATCAGATGAACGGGCAGGCCGAATTTCTTCGCGATGGCAACGAGAATGCCGCCGCGCGCCGTGCCGTCCAGCTTCGTCATGACGAGGCCGGTGATGCCCGCGACCTGACCGAAAATCTCCACCTGGTTCACGGCGTTCTGGCCCGTCGTCGCATCGAGCACGAGCAGGGTTGCATGCGGGGTTTCGGGGTCGAGCTTGCGGATCACGCGGATCACCTTTTCGAGCTCGGCCATGAGGTCGGTCTTGTTCTGGAGGCGGCCTGCCGTGTCGATCATCAGCACGTCGGTGCCTTCTTCCTTCGCGCGCGCGAGCGCTTCATAGGCAAGACCCGCCGCATCGCCGCCGATCTTCGTCGCGCAGACGGGCGCGCCGATCCGCTCGCCCCAGACTTTCAGCTGTTCGACGGCGGCGGCGCGGAAGGTGTCGCCCGCGGCGAGCATCACGCTTTTCCCTTCGGCTTTCAGCTTTGCGCCGATCTTGCCGATGGTCGTCGTCTTGCCTGCGCCGTTCACGCCCGTCATCAGGATCACGAAGGGCTTTTTCGTTACGTCGATTTCGAGCGGCTTCTCGACCGGCTTCAGGACTTTCGCAATCTCGCAGGCGAGAATCTCCCGGATTTCCTCCGGGCTAACTTCCTTATTGTAGCGGTCCTTGCCGACGGCTTCGGTGACGGAAGCGGCGGCGTCGAGGCCGAGATCGGCGGAGATCAGCAGCTCTTCGAGTTCCTCGAGGGTGGCGCCGTCGAGCTTCTTCTTCGTGAAGATGCCGGTGATGCCCTCCGACAGGGTCTTCGTCGAGCGGGTCAGCCCTTCCTTCATGCGGCGGAAGATCGATTTCTTCTTCTCGCCGTTTTCGCCATTCGTGCCGTTGTTCGTTTCGCTCTCGCTCACGCCGCCCTCAAACCTTCAAAACTTTTTCCGTCATGCGCGGCAAGGCGAAGCGGAATTATCTCGCCCGCGCGCGCTTCCTCTTTCACGCGCACCGGCGTGAACTGATGTGTGCGGCCGAGCGTCGGCGTTTCCATGAGGACCGCACGTGTCGCGCCGATCCCTTCGTCCAGATGCGCCAGCACACGCTCATGTCCCTTCGCGCGCAGCCGCTCGGCGCGGGCCTTCGCCACATTGCGCGCCACTTGCGGCATTTTCGCGGCGGGCGTGCCGGGGCGGGGCGAGAAGGGGAAGACATGGAGCCATGTCAGCCCGCATTCATCGACAAGCCGCATCGTGTTCTCGAACATCTCGTCCGTCTCGGTCGGGAAGCCGGTAATGAAATCCGCGCCGAAAACGATATCGGGGCGCAGCCGCCTTGCCTCCTCGCAGAAGCGGATGGAATCGTCGCGCAGATGCCGCCGCTTCATCCGCTTGAGGATCATGTCGTCGCCCGCCTGCAACGAAAGATGGAGATGCGGCATCAGCCGTTCTTCATCGGCGATGAGGCGCATCAGATCGTCATCGGCTTCGATGGAGTCGATCGATGAAAGCCGCAACCGTTCGAGGTCCGGCACCAGCTTCAATATGCGGCGCGCCAGATTGCCGAGGCTCGGGCGTCCGGGCAGATCGCCGCCATAAGAGGTCATGTCGACGCCGGTCAGAACGACTTCGCGGTAGCCATTTTCCACCAGCGTGCGCACCTGGGCGACGACTTCACCGGCGGGCACACTGCGCGAGGGGCCACGGCCATAGGGAATGATGCAGAAGGTGCAGCGATGGTCGCAGCCGTTCTGCACCTGCACGAAGGCGCGGGCGCGTCCTTCGAGGCCCTGCACGAGATGGCCCGCCGTCTCCGTCACCGACATGATGTCGTTCACGCGCACCTTCTCGTTGGTGTGGAGCGCGAGGGCGGGCTGCCAGCTTTGGGCCCTCATCTTTTCGTCATTGCCGATCACGAGATCGACTTCGTCCATCCCGGCAAAGCTGTCGGGGTTCACCTGCGCCGCGCAGCCGGTCACGATGATGCGGGCCTGCGGGTTCTCGCGGCGCGCCTTGCGGATCGCCTGCCGCGCCTGGCGTTCGGCTTCCGCCGTCACCGCGCAGGTATTGAAGACGATGGCGTTGTCGAGGCCCGCCTTCTCGGCATGGCCGCGCATCACTTCCGACTCGTAGGTGTTGAGGCGGCAGCCAAAGGTGACGATCTGCGTGCCCTCGCTGTGGCCCTTCGTCATGGCGCCTCCGCGAGGAGGCGCGCCGGGTCGAGATCGCCTTCATAGTCGAGGGTGGCGGCGCCCGTCATGTAGATGTGGTTGTCGGCTTCGCGCCATTCGACGGTGAGGTCGCCGCCGGGCAGGCTCACGGTGATCTTGCGCTCCGTCTTGCGGCGGCGGATCGCGGCGACCGTGGAGGCGCAGGCGGCCGTGCCACATGCCTTTGTCAGTCCGACGCCGCGCTCCCATGTGCGCAGCTTCAGATGCGTGGGCGAGAGAACCTGCGCCACGGAAATATTCGCGCGCTCGGGAAAGAGCGGATGATGTTCGAGCATCGGGCCGATGCGGTCGAGCTCGATCGCGTCCGCATCGTCGACGAAGAAGACCGCATGCGGATTGCCGACATTGACGACGCCCGGTGAATGCATGATCGGGTTTCCAAGCGGTCCCACCTCAAGCTCGATGCCGCGTGTATCCCGGAATTCTTCCGATAGCGGAATCTCGTCCCACTTCAGGCGCGGCTCGCCCATGTCGACCGTGATGTCCTCGCCATCGGTGCGGGTTGCGACCGTGTCGCCGCCCAGTGTCTCGATGACGACGGCGTCCTTGCCGGTCTCGTCGAGGATCAGCCTGCCGATGCAGCGCGCGGCATTGCCGCAGGCTTCCACCGTGCCGCCATCCTGATTGCGGATGCCCATGAAGACGTCGCCGCCGTCCCGGGGTTCCTCGATGGTGATGAGCTGGTCGCAGCCCACGCCCTTTTCCCGGTCGGCAATGGCGCGCGCCAGCGCATCGGTGAGCGCAAGCGGCTCCCGGCGCAGGTCCAGCACGACGAAGTCGTTGCCGAGGCCGTTCATCTTCAGAAAATGATGCGTCGTGCGGGTCATGATGCGGGCATATATGGCCCTTTTTGGCTGCTTGTGCCAGTAGTTGCGGAAAAGCGGAAAGGCGGGGGGAAATGAGGGGCATCATGGCTTGGGCGCTTGGTCTTGCGGCGGCGGTTCTGGTCCTTGCGGGCATTGCCGGGTTCTTGTGGGTGAACCGGTTGTTCGAGGCGCCGGAGGCCACGCGGGTCGCGTCGCTTGCCGCCGAACTCGGCGCGACACGGGTCATGACCGTTTTTGCCCATCCCGATGACGAGCAGCTTGCGAACGGGCTCATCACCTCGGCCAAGGCGGGCGGCGCCTATGTCGCGCAGGTGACGGCGACGCGCGGCGAGGCGGGAACGCAGGTGCCTGTGGTCGCCCGGCAGCGCGATCTCGGCATTATCCGCCATGCGGAAGTGCTGAAGAACGGCTTTGCGCTCGGCATCGACGAGCAGGAAGTCTGGGATTACCCGGATGGCGGGGTGCCGGAGGTGCCGATGGAAGAGC
>CXWF01010460.1_pt1 | contig 10987 bp, 13 predicted proteins | sample 468421 | NCBI WGS metagenome assembly CXWF01 (sample SAMEA2620812, study PRJEB7988) | marine metagenome | biome: marine biome (ENVO:00000447); feature: surface water layer (ENVO:00002042); material: "saline water (ENVO:00002010), including plankton (ENVO:xxxxxxxx)" | depth 5 m
ACTGATGATATTTGAATAATAACATCGTCTAGCTCTTGTTTAACTTGGTAGATACCTGGATTATTAGCTCTTAAAGTAAATACCCTGTGATCTCCTCTAACATTAAAGTACCATTGGTTATCTTCTTCAAGGTACTCACCTTCAACTTCTGGGTAGTGTGGTATGTATAATACGCTCCACTCTGTGTCTATACCTTCATTGTATTTAAGGTCATTTATTACTAAGACAGTCTGAGAAAAGGCTGTTGCGGATATCGACATAGCGATAATTAAAATTAAATTCTTCATAGTATGTGAATTAAAGGTTAGTAAATCAGTTGTATATTTGAACTGCTGATCTCAGTATACGATAAAGTTTTCGTAAAAACAAATTTTGATTGAAGAAAAAATATTTTAACCCGAAGAAAAAACGTAAAGATCCAGCTATAGAAGCAGAAAAAATTAGACTCAATAAAATTAAAAATGAAACTAGAAGTAATAAGATTCAACAAAGGTAAAGACTCTACTAACGGATTGCTATTTGACATAACGAATGAACGAAGAAAATTTCTATGCTACACGCTGGAAGACGAAAGTCGCGCGGAAAAAGTATACGGAGAAACTTGCATACCTGAAGGAGAGTATAAGCTCGGTCTTCGAACTGTGGGTGGATATCACTCCAAATACAGTAAAAGATTTGCTGACATACATAAAGGTATGCTTCATGTCTTGGATGTCCCAGGCTTTGAATATATTCTTCTTCACTGTGGTAATACTGATGAGGACACTGCGGGATGCTTGCTACTGGGCGATACGCAAGAAAACAACAGCATCAAAAAGAACGGTTTTATAGGGAAGAGCACTGCAGCTTATATGAGAGTATACCCAGACATAGCCAAAGCATTAGAAGAGGGAGAAGAAGTTACTATTGTATATAGAGACTTTGCAGAAAGTCTTATATTACAGCCAGCAGACATAACAGAATTTTTTAACGGAGAAGCGTAATGATAGGAGGAATATCATCATCAGGTGGGGTAAGAACACCTAAGAAAAGATCTAAACCAAGAGGTAAAAGCTGTATACGTTTAACTGAGTCCCTTAGCGTTGAAACTAGAGTAGAGATAGCCGACGCTGATATAATAGGTACTAATGATTTTTCTTTTTGCTTTTGGTATAAGCGTCCTAGTTCTTTAGGAGCTTTTCAAACATCAGGACAAAACCCAAGAGTGTTTGCTCAAGCGGCAAACAAAAGTAATGTTGCATCTTTTGCTGTAGGTGAAGTATCAGGCGTAACTGGAAGTTGTTTAGATTTTAATGTTGTCATTTCAAATTCCACAATAATTAGTTTAGAATCTAATACTCACGGTATGAGTTTAGATACATGGCATCATATAGCTGTTGTTTGCGATAGGTCTTCAGCTAGCGATAGTAAAATCTATGTAGATGGAGCGGCTTTAACGATGGAGACTCAAACAATGGACTCATCTACCGACATAGATATTGGTGGTATTTTTACGCTTGGTGGCAATGCTGCAACCTCTGGAGGTTTTGGAGGGTTCTATAAAGACTTGATGTTTTACAGTAGAGCTCTCGGAGTTAAAGACATTTCAAAAATATACAACCATAAAGGGAGAAAAAGACTTTTAAGTGTTTCTCAATTAAAAACAAATCTTGAATTTTACCTACCTCTAGGAGATGCACCAGGAGATCATGCTACAAATTCTGACGGGCTACTCGATATTAGTGGCAATAATAGACACGGAACAGGCGTACAAAATAGCGGAACACTAGCAATCGATTCAGACTCCCCTTCTTAATAGTGCACCCAACATTTACAAAACAATTTTTACAAATTATGCAAAACCCAAAGATCTGTACATGTCCTGAACGAGCAGCCGAGCTTGCTGAGTCAGGGCATACCTTACCCTGTAATTGTACTTCGTCTCACTGCGAAAGATGTGATCTTCCAGAGTGTCAGATGGAGTCAGTCTGTCAAAGTGCTTGTACAGATAGCCCACTTTAAGTAGCGGCTGTATTATCCTTTCTCTGAGTTTCTTTTCGCTCATACCATAATCTTCTGATGCATGCTTAGCTGTAAAGAACTCTAGGTCGTACGCCCAAAGCATAAACATAAGCTCCTTTTGAAACACATCATATCTATCCTGCGTTGAAAGAAGAGCCTTTCTTAAATTCTTAAGTTGGTTTCTTTTTACGTATTTTTGATTAAGCTTCGAACTTTCTCTAAAGAGTTTTTTCTTAGCAACTCTACTCTTAGGCATAATATTAAATTAATATCATCAAAGATATGGAAGACGAAGGATTCTTACTAGAAATACAGAGACTATCTTTTGAGATGGATAAAGTTATAGAGAAGTATGGGGTAAGGGACAGAGTTATGCAGCTTATGGTAATAGGATTAATGGATGAAGATATTATGGGAAATACTAGACTAAAGGCTATTTATAGTTACAACATAGAGTCTGATGATGAATTAGCAAGTGTTATTACCTTTGTAGGGTCTACTTGGGACAATAATGAAAATAAATATAGTGAAGATGACGAGCCAGATCTAGATGATTTACTAGACGGGTTGGGCATAGACTTAGAAGATTAATATAATGGAAGGACTTATTAGAAAAATTATTATCGGGAAAGACCCGAAGGATGCAATGGCTTATTACGTGGGCATGAGAGCAGGTGGCGGCAAAGTATCAACTATAATGTTAGATGAAAGACATCTTGCGCACTGGAATAAAAAAAGATATCTTGTGTATATTAGCATCGATGATTCACAAACTCTATGGAAAGCTATCGACGATATGCCATGCATAGTTGAATTTGACTTAAATTTTTAAATGACTAAGACAGATCTATACACATCAGGAGGTGAATTTACTTTACCTAATGGAGATAACTACATAGGGGGATTTCATATTCATGTAAGTCAAGGAGCTATGGTAGGATCTTTTCATAAAACTGAACAACATGACTTATTGACTCCAGTTAACAGTCAAGTTAGATCTTACGTCTTAAGCGTACAAAATGAATTAAAAAGAAACCCTCTTCCTAGATCGTCACCATCAGTTAGCGGCGGAGGTGGAGGGTATTAAATAAAATATAATGAAATCATTACGAAAATTTATCGTTAACATTCCTAAAAAGTTTAACGATACTGTAAAGCTCGGCGATGAAGAGATTTACATAGAAACTAAGTTTAACGAGTTTGAGCATAGAGTTATGGAGGGTGAGGTTGTTGCTCTTCCTCTTAAGTACGAAACACCAGTAAAGGAAGGAGATACTTTGTATTTTCACCACCACGTGGTTTTACAAGGAGGTACTCCTTTACCAGGTATGGAAGACTGTTATATGGTTTTATACAGCCCAGACAATGCAATAGACTCTCAAGCTTTTGCATACAAATGCAAAGATACTGGAGAGGTTAACGCTTTATCTTCGTGGTGTTTGTTAGAGCCAGTGGAAGAAAACCTTGGGTTAAAGTCTGACATTATTGAAATTGTTGAAACTAAAAAACAAAATCCAACACAAGGTAGGATTGCTTATGCATGCAGTTCTTGTGAGGAGCTAGGGGTTAAGGTAGGCGATGTTGTTGGCATAGGTAACAGTAGAGACTATCGTATTAAGATAGACGGTAAAGAGTATTATCGTACTCGATCAGAAGATTTTTTATATGTCGTCGTCGAAGAATAAATTTACTACTATTAATGCTGCTGAAAGACTTATGAGAAGTATGGAGGTAGCAATTAATAATATGATTGATGAGGTTAAAAAACCCGTCGATCCAGAAATAAATGGGTCAGCACGTAAAGCTGAACTTCAGTCTATAAAACAAACAGCAACTGATTGTAAAGAATTAATCATACAAAGGCAAAGGCTTGAACAAATGATTAAAGACTTAAATACAACAGGAGAAATAGAGGGGTCGAAAGACTATACTGGAGGTTTTGCTGAAAGATTCTCAAAATGAAACGATGTCAAACTTGTCAAAGGGTAAAACCTTTAACTGAGTTTTACTATAGAGCTCATAACAATACATATTTTAAATCTTGTATACCATGCAGGGCTAAAAACGTAGCTGAGCAAAAGAGAAAGATATACGAGTGGGTAGATAAGTATAAGGAAGAAAAGGGATGTTGCGAGTGTGGAATAAAAGATAAAAGATGTCTTCAGCTACATCACAGAGACAGAGATGATAAAAAATCTAGTGTTGCTCAACTTATAGGTAAAGGATATATTTTTAAAACTGTAAAGGCTGAGGTAGAAAAATGCGACGTTATTTGTGCAAACTGCCACTCAATACACCATTACGACGAAAGAAGATCTGGAGAGTGGGGTGCAGGTAAATATGCTGAAAGTATAATAGAAGAAGATTGTGTCCCTATAGTAGAGCAGCTTGAATTGTTTTTAAATTTTAGCGAGGAAGACTTTGAATAATTTATTAGACATAAAAGAATATGAAGAACCTGCTGTTAAGATTTGTCCCAACGGTACGGAAGGTGAGCTTATCGAACTCGGTGGGTTACTCATTTGCCTTCCAAAAAGGCCGTCAAAGAAAAACATTGTCGGATATAAAAAATCAAACGATATGCAGGTGTGGCAAAGGATACCTATGCCCAAGGAATTGTCTCGTATTCGTTCTATGGATGAGTGGGCGGAAATGCCAAGACAGTTTAGAGAAAAGTTTCGCCCATATATCGAGGAAGAGTTTAGGCGTAGGCGTGAGGGCTTTTGGTTTTATAACAACGGTACACCTACATATATTACGGGGAGGCATTACATGATGCTACAGTGGACCAAGCTAGATGTTGGCTATCCGTATTTTCTTAACTTTCAACGTGAAATCTTTATACACATGGCTGCATGCGAAGCTGATCCACGTTGCATTGGTCAGCTTTATACTAAGTGCCGTCGTTCTGGGTATACTAATATATGCTCTTCAGTGCTTGTTGACGAAGCTACGCAAGTAAAAGACAAGCTTATGGGTATACAGTCGAAGACTGGTAAAGATGCTCAGGAAAATATTTTTATGAAGAAGGTGGTTTACATGTTTAGAAGCTATCCATTTTTCTTTAAACCTATACAAGACGGTACTACTAATCCACGTATGGAGTTAGCTTTTAGAGAGCCGTCAAAGCGTATCACTAAAAACAATAAAATATCCCAAGTAGGTGAAGCGCTAAACACAGTTATTAATTGGAAGAACACAACTAACAACGCATACGACGGTGAGAAGCTACACATGTTGTATTTAGACGAAGCAGGAAAATGGGAAAAACCAACAGACATAAGAGACGCTTGGAGGATTCAGAGGACTTGTTTGATCGTAGGGCGAAAAATAATAGGAAAGGCTCTAATCGGAAGCACCGTAAATCCAATGGACAAAGGTGGAAAAGAATACAAGGATCTATGGAAGGATTCGAATCCCTCGGAGAGGAATGCGAATGGGAGGACTAGGACTGGGCTATATAGATTATTTATACCAGCTCAAGAATCATTAGAGGGTTTTTTTGATAAGTACGGGATGCCAGTAGTTGACACTCCAGAATCTGAAGTCAAAGGACTTGACGGAGAGTCCATTACTATGGGGGCTAAAGAGTATTTAAAGAACGAAAGAGACAGCCTCAAGCATGATGCTTCTGAATTAAATGAAGTAGTAAGACAGTTTCCGTTTACTACTGATGAAGCTTTTAGGGATAGTATAGAAGGAAGTTTATTTAATATAGGTAAGATATACGAGCAAATACAATTTAATGATGATTTATTTCCTAACCCTGTAGTAGTTGGTAACTTTACCTGGAAAGGTGGTGAAAAAGACACAGAGGTAGTCTTTGCTCCAGATCCTAATGGTAGATTTAGAGTTGCTTGGATACCTCCAGTAGAACTAAGAAACCAAAGGCTGTTAAATAGAGGAAAAAAAATTGCGCCAAATGCAGAGCTGGGAGTAGGCGGGGTTGACTCTTATGACCTTGATGCCACCGTCGATGGACGGGGGTCTAAGGGTGCGCTACACTTATACAATAAGTTTCATATGGAGCATCCATCAAACACGTTTGTACTTGAGTATGCATCCCGCCCGCCTCTAGCAAAAATCTTTTATGAAGATGTTCTTATGGCTGCTGTATTTTATGGGTACCCTATATTAATTGAAAACAATAAGTATGGTATTGCAAGACACTTTGAATCAAGGGGTTATGACGGATATTTAATGGATAGACCTAGGCATTTACTTGCAGCAAACTCCTCTACAATAAAATCAAAAACAAAAGGCATACCTTCTAACTCTCAAGATGTTATTCAATCTCATGCTCATGCTATTGAGTCTTATATACATGATCATGTTGGTATTAATTATGACACTGGCGAGATGGGAAAGATGTATTTTAACAGAACTTTAGAAGATTGGATTGGATATCAAATAACAAATAGAACAAAGTTTGACTTAACTATTAGCTCTGGCTTATGTTTACTTGCTGCGCAAAAGGTAAAGCCTAAACCTAAAAAATCAGATCTTTCTGATAGGGTCTTTCTTAGAAGGTTCAAGGCTTACTAATGATAATCATACGTTTAGTATATTTGCAAATAATGCGCTTATTAAAAATACATGTACAGTAGTAATAAAAAGGGTAATTCACCTAAAGGTTTTCCAAATCCGTTAGCGCCAGCAGAAGAAAAGTCTATGCAGGAGTACGGTCTTCAATATGCAAAAGCTATTGAAAACCAATGGGGGAGTGGAGCGGATTCACGTTCTATATACAGGACTAAAAAAGATACATTTACTAGAAGTAGAAAGTACGCAAACGGTACTCAAGATACAACTCCATATAAAAAACTTTTAACTTCTCTCGACCCAAATGGTAATTCTGGAACACTTTTAAATCTTGACTACACTCCTGTACCTATCTTACCTAAGTTTGCTAAAATTGTTGTAAACAACATTCTTTCAAGAAACCCTCAACCCAATGTTGAGGCTATTGATCCATTATCATCTTCTGAAAAAGACGCAGAAAAGAAAAAGGTTGAAGCTTCTGTTTTAGCTAAGAAGGAGTTAATGAAACTCAAGCAGAATGGATTAGAAATAAATGGAGATCCAAACGAAATACCAGAAACTTTAGAAGAGGCTGAAATCTTCATGGGTACAAGTATAAAGACTGATGCAGAGATAGCTGCTCAGATAGGCACTATGATGACTCTTGAGTGGAACGACTTTAATGACGATATACTTAGAAGGTGCGTTAATGATCTTGTGACTTGCGGTATGGCAGTTGTTAAAAGAAACAACGATCCTAACTATGGTATTTCTACTAATTATGTAGACCCTGTGATGTTTATTCACAGTCAGACAGAAGATCCTGGAATGAACGATCTTGTGTATGCGGGCCATATTAAAAAGATTACAATAGCTGAGCTAAAAAGATTAGCTGGAGATCAGCTTACAGAAAAGCAATATGAAAAAATTGCACATAACGCAGCTGGTAGAGACGGTAATAATTCATCTTCGTTAAACTACACTTTTTACGATAACATAAAAGGTAAAACCACTTATGGTTATGACGACTATATGGTTGACGTATTAGACTTTGAGTTCCTTGCTGTTGACTGTATTCACTTTGAAGAAAAAGAAAGTAAGCACGGTAATTCTGGTTTCTACTATAAAGGTTATTCCTATAAAGAAAAGCATGGATCTGTTTATGACAGGACTGCTCATCAGATGAATGTAGAAACTGTATATGGTGGTAGTTACGTTTTAGGGTGTGATTATTTATTTGACTATGGTAGAAAAAAGAACATTCCTAAAAATGTTCATGATATTTCTAGAGCTAAGATGTCTTATTCTTGTGTTGCAGTAAACATGCAAGAAATGTGTCCTAAGTCATTAGTTGATAGCTGTATAGGGTTTGCTGATATGCTTCAAATAACACATCTTAAAATTCAACAGTCTATTGCAAAAGCTAAACCTGACGGTCTTATTATTGATATTGAAGGTTTAGAAAACGTGCAGCTAGGTAAAGGCGGTGAACTACAACCGCTAGACCTGCACGATATATACGAACAGACTGGGGTGTTTTACTACAGAAGTAAAAATCCAGAAGGAGGATTCCAAAACCCTCCAGTTCGTGAGATAGGCAACAGTATCAGAAACATCAACGAGCTTATAGGATTGTACAACCATTACTTACGTTTAATCAGAGACGCTACAGGTATTAATGAAGTTATGGATGCTTCAACGCCTAAATCAGATTCTTTAGTTGGAGTTAGAGAACAAGCCATGCAAGCTAGCAATAACGCTATTTATAACATTACTAATGCTTCTATGGTTTTATACAAGAAGGTTTGCTCAGACGTTGTTAAGTGTTTGCAAATATTACCTGAGGAGTCTGTCGTATATAGGGTTTATGCTAACGCTATAGGTGAAAACAATATGAGCGTTTTATCTTCTTTTAATGATTTGTCGATGTACAATTTTGGCGTTAAGGTTGTAAAAGATATGGAGGCTCAAGACAAGCAATCGCTAGAGCAAATGATACAAGTTTCTTTAGGTCAGCAGGAAATAGATCTAGAAGATGTATTAGCCATACGAGATCTTAAAGATGTTAATCAGGCTCAAAGGCTTTTGATGGTTAGAAGAAAAAAGAGGCAAGCGACCAAACAACAGCAGCAGATGGCTATGCAACAACAGCAGCAACAAATGGCCATGCAAGCTGAGCAGATGAAGCAGCAAATGGAAGCTCAAAAAATGCAAGCTGAAGCTCAGATTGAAATGCAAAAGATTCAAGCTAAAGCTCAAGCAGAAATAGAGGTAAGTAAAATAGCCCACGAGCAACGTAAAGAGATAGAGATAATTAGAGCTCAGGCTACGTTAGGATTTAAAACTGACGATCAGGAGTTTAAAGAAAAGCTTGAGGTTCTTAAAGAAGATAGAAAAGATGAGCGTGTTACGAAGCAAGCCGTTCAGCAGTCAAAGTTAATATCTCAAAGAAGAGATAGGAGGGGTGAGCTGCAGGACCAACCAGAAGATCCTTTAGAACAAACTATAACACAATTATTATCAGAGTAAAATGGCAACTACATTAAATTTAGATATAGCTCAAGAGCTTGACATTACTGTTCGTAAGGGCGATAATTTTTCTTTTACTGTTACTGTTAAAGATTCAAATGGAGATGCTGTTGATATCGGCCCTGGTAATTATACATTTAATATAGATGTTAGAACATCTACTGATAGATCCAGTAGAGATAATGTTGTTTTAAGTTCGGCTGGAATACCAGGAGGTCTTACAGCAACTGGAGCTGCTGATGGTACTTTAACTATTGAAGGAGGTGTTATAGCTATGGATAATATACAAGAGGGGAGCTATGTGTATGACATACAGTCTTTTAAATCAGCTACATCTTTTTATCAAACTTGGTTCTTTGGTCAGTTCACTGTTAATGCTGATATCACAGATTACGATGCATAATGGCTATAAATTTTACAACACCTAAAAGGAAAAATGTAGATTTATCATTTAGCTCCAGTACTGATATTTTAGCAACCCTTACCTCTTCGCTAGAAAGAGGCGTTACCAAACTTGAGGTAAACAAACCTCAAGGACTTAGTTTGTCTTCACCTAATAATGCTGTTGATTTAGAAACTCTACTTGCAGATGCAGAGGTAGCTTTCCAAGCTGATGGGCAAGGGTTTACTAATGGAGCTGATGTTACAGAGTGGACTAACAATGGAACTCTGGGTACAAGTTATAATGTCAAAAACACAATTGGTGAACGGCATCCAACTTTTGACACCGATGATGCTGACAATCCGTTTTCAACAACGGGTGCTATCTTATTTAAAGACTCTAATGTCTCTACTGGTTCTCAATTTTTATCTTTTCGTGGTACGCAATTTGGTGTTTCTGCTGAACTTGGTCCTAGCCCAGGTGCTAATCAAGCGGCATATGATCAAACCTATGGTTCTAATTATGAATCTGGTAATGGACCCTTTGCTATATATCAAGTCTTTGCATATGAAACAGGCTTTAACGCATCGGTTCCTCCTGCTCTTACATCTAACCTTACATCTATTTTAACGCCAGACTCTGCAGCCGCTGGTGCCTGGGAGACAGGGTTTGCTGACAATAGCTTTCAACCTAATATGTATAGACCTGCTATAGAGTTTGAAGATAATGATCTTAAGATTTATGATAGAGACTCTAGCAACAACCTTACTTTTCAACTTGATTATCAAGAGTCAGACCTTTCTCAAACAGCTGCAGCTGGTCAACCTTTTGTGCATGTTATATATAGAGACTCTATTGGTGAGATTTATGTATTCAATCAAAACGGAGAGCAAATAGGTCATGAGCCTGTAGACTTAATTGAAAATGTCATTGGATTTGGTTTTGGATCTAGTGGTTTTGATAACCAGGCTGGGTTTAAGTTTCAATTTGGAGCTTTTGGTAGAATAGGAAATTTAACTTCGCTTACATATTCATTTTCTAAGCCAGCGGCAGATGTAGGATCTTATATAGCAGCGTTTGGAGTTATAAATAAAGACATAACTAAAATAAAAGCTCAGAACTTAGGTAGACTTTTAGGTGAAAAATATGTTCCATAACAATTAATATCTTTGCCGTATGAAGAAACTTTTATTTGCGCTTTTTATTTTACCGTGTTTAGTTTTTGCTCAACCACCTATAGACAGTCTGCCTCCTTTACCTTGTGGTGTTCAAGGTCTTCAAGGCCAGATTGATTGTTTTCCATTTGCACCAAACCAAGGTCAACTACAAGTTATGTGGGAGCCTTCTACTCCTGGTTGCGAGCCAATAGGATTTTACAGAGGTGACGACTTAGACGACTTACAGTTTGTCCCATACGGTCAGTGGTTTTTCAATAGTTTTTATGGAGGGGTGTCTTCTTCACCTGTATCAAATGATGAATATTACTTTATAGTAGAGTCTCCTGGTGAGATTATGGATACATTAATTATTGAAAACCCTAACTGCGGTATAGGT
>CXWF01067665.1_pt1 | contig 10977 bp, 9 predicted proteins | sample 468421 | NCBI WGS metagenome assembly CXWF01 (sample SAMEA2620812, study PRJEB7988) | marine metagenome | biome: marine biome (ENVO:00000447); feature: surface water layer (ENVO:00002042); material: "saline water (ENVO:00002010), including plankton (ENVO:xxxxxxxx)" | depth 5 m
GTTGCATTAAGGTCTTCAAATATCTTAAGAATGCCATCACGCTCTGCTGTGTAACGTATTTGCTCTGAACCTGGATTTATACCAAAGTCAGACTTTGCTACTATCTTCTTATCTACAGCTTGTTTAGCTATAGATGCAGCTCTAGTTAAATCTTCATAAGATGAGTTTGTACAAGATCCTATAAGACCCCAATCTACTTTAATTGGCCAGTCGTTCTTTTTAGCCTTGTCTTTCATTTCTGAAACAGGTGTCGCTAAATCTGGAGTAAAAGGTCCGTTTAGGTGAGGACGTAACTCGTCAAGATTTATTTCGATTACCTCATCAAAATAATCTTCTGGAGTTTCATAAACTTCAGGATCTGCAGTAAGGTAATCTTTAACAGCGTTAGCAGCATCTGCCACATCACTTCTGTCTGTCGCTCTAAGGAAACGCTCCATAGAATCGTCATAACCAAATGTTGATGTTGTTGCACCAACTTCTGCACCCATATTACAAATAGTTCCTTTACCAGTACAGCTCATAGATTTTGCGCCTGGCCCAAAGTATTCAATAATTGCGCCTGTTCCTCCTTTTACGGTAAGAATACCAGCAACCTTTAAGATAACATCTTTAGCAGCTGTCCAACCATTAAGTTTTCCGGTTAGTTTTACACCTATAAGCTTTGGAAACTTAAGTTCCCAAGGCATACCAGCCATAACATCGACAGCATCTGCACCACCAACACCAATAGCTACCATTCCTAAACCACCAGCGTTAACTGTGTGAGAGTCTGTACCAATCATCATTCCTCCAGGAAATGCATAATTTTCTAATACTACTTGGTGAATAATACCTGCACCTGGTTTCCAGAAGCCAATACCATATTTTTTAGATACAGATTCAAGAAAATCAAAAACCTCATTACTTGTTTCGTTAGCTCGTTTTAAATCTGCTTTAGCTCCTTGCTTTGCCTGTATAAGGTGATCACAATGTACTGTAGTTGGCACTGCCACATTAGGTTTTCCAGCTTGCATGAATTGCAAAAGCGCCATTTGCGCTGTAGCATCTTGACAAGCTATACGGTCTGGTGCAAAGTCTACATAATCTTTAGATCTAGTAAATGCTTGAGTTGCATTACCGTCCCAAAGGTGACTATAAAGTATTTTTTCTGAAAGTGTTAAGGGCTTACCAACAACCTCACGTGCTTTATCTACACGTTCCGTCATTTGGTCATAGACCTTTTTTATCATGTCAATATCGAATGCCATAGTGTGAGTGTGTTTATTTTTTGAAGTCTTGCGAAAATACGGAAATACAAAGACATTTAAAAGTTTAATGCCAGTATTGCAATTTATCTAATTTTCATAAAGACTTATTATGAAATTACAGATTTATTATAACCTAACTTAAGGATGTATTGAATATTTGACATATTATTAAGGTCTTCAGAATTTTACCCTAATTCTTTATATATCATTAAAGTATAGATAAAGAATATCAAACAGTTAGTTTCTTAAAATAAGTCTTTTATAATCTGCTCTATAGATATGCCTTCTGCTTCTGCTTTGTAGTTTCTTATCATTCTATGCCTAAGAATACCTGTTGCAACTGCTTGTACGTCTTCAATATCTGGAGAATATTTCCCTCTAGTGGCTGCGTGTGTCTTTGCAGCTAAAATTAAGTTTTGGGAAGCTCTTGGTCCTGCACCCCAATCTACAAACTCTTTTACAAGATTAGAGGCTTCTGAAGATTTAGGACGTGTTTTTCCAACAATTTTAACTGCATACTCTATAACATTATCAGCTACAGGTATGCGCCTTATAAGTTGTTGAAAGTCTATAATTTCTTGTGCCGTAAATAAAGGGTTAACTGTTGCTTTATGGTCTCCAGTAGTTGCCTTTACAACATCTACCTCTTCCTGAAAACTTGGGTAATCTAAATTTATAGAGAACATGAAACGGTCTAACTGTGCTTCTGGTAAAGGGTAAGTACCTTCTTGCTCAATCGGGTTTTGAGTTGCCAATACAAAATAAGGCAAGCTTAAAGGGTAATTGGTTCCTGCAACTGTTACAGAACGCTCTTGCATTGCTTCCAAAAGTGCTGCTTGCGTTTTAGGAGGCGTTCTGTTAATTTCATCTGCAAGTATGATATTAGAGAATACTGGTCCTTTTAAAAACGTAAATTCTCTGTTTTTATCTAAAATTTCAGATCCTAAAATATCACTTGGCATAAGGTCTGGCGTAAACTGAATACGCTTAAAATCTAAACCAAGGGCTTGAGAAATGGTATTTACCATTAACGTTTTAGCTAAACCTGGAACACCAACAAGAAGCGCGTGCCCTCCAGAAAATATAGAAATTAATATTTCCTCGATGACTTGTTCTTGCCCAACAATAACTTTTGCTATTTCTTTTTTTAGTTGGGTATGTTTTTCAACGAGGTGTTTAACAGCTGAAACGTCTGACATATTTTAATTTTGTTTTAACCAGTCACTAGCAAAATCACAATTTCTGTAATCGCCATTTATTTTAATGTAAGTATCGTCAATTTTTTCTTCTTGCCAAGCTTCAATGGCCTTTAATTGTTTTTCCTTAAGTGCTAGTTCTTTAATTTTCAAGTAATCTTGCGCATAATCTGCAATGTGCTCTTCATACCTATCTGTAACTGTCATTATCTTAAATTTCTTACGGCCTACTCTATCTTCTTCAGTTAAAATAGGAGAAATGTCATTTTCATCAAGATTAACCACTTGGTTGTAAATTGTAGGATCAATCTTTGTAAGTTCAAATCTTGTATCTCCAGTTGCAGGATTAATTAACTGTCCGCCATCTTGCTTTGTCTCTTCTTCTGTTGAGAATTGAACTGCAGCATCTTCAAAAGTAATAGTTCCTTTATTAATTTCAGTTTTTAAACTGTCTATTTGTTTTCTGGCAGCGTTTACACTTTCTGGTGTTGTATCTGGTACTAAAAGCACTTGTCTTACATCTACAGTTTGTCCTCTTATCTTATCGACCATAAGGATATGAAATCCAAATTCTGTTTCGAAAGGCTCACTAATTTCACCTTCTTGTAAACTAAAAGCAGCATCTTTAAATTCTTTTACAAATGGGTCTTTACGTGTTAAAGAGTATTGACCACCATTAGCTCTAGATCCTGTATCTTGTGAATACAATACCGCTTTGGTAGCAAAACTTGCTCCATTATCTAATACATCTCTACGCATTTCATTTAGACGATCTATAACGCGTTGGCGTTCTGCTTGTGGTATTTCTGGCTGAATTATAATTTGAGCGATTTCAATTTCGTCTCCAAATAAGGGTCTGTCTTCTTTAGGGATACCGTTAAAGTATTCTCTTACTTCTTCAGGTGTAATCTCAATACCATCTACAATTGAGCGTTGCATTTCTCCAGCTAACTTATTTTGCTTATTAATCTCAAAAAGCTCTGCTCTAAATTCGCCTTCATTATCTTTTTGATAAAAATTAAGAACCTTTTCCATTGTTCCTAATTGACGTTTCATATAATCTATTTGCTGATCTACGTAAGCATTTACCTCAGCATCATTTACCATAATACTATCTATTACGGCGTGGTGTGCATAAAGCTTATCTTCCAGAAGTTTCCCTGTTAAATTGCAGCGTGTTATATCCTGAACAGAAATACCTTGACTTTTTAGCTCTATATATGCCTTATCTATATCACTATCTAAAACTACGTACTCTCCAACTACTGCAGCTACACCATCTACCTTAAATTTCTTGAAGGGCTTTTTTACAGTGTCTTGAACTGCGGCTGTTTCTGTAACAGCTGTGCTAGATTCTGTAACTATAACTTGCTTAGTCTGTACCGCTGTACTATCTGATGTTGTTTCCTGAGCAGTTAGTGATACTGTAGCGCCTATTAGTGCTGCCACAGTTAAATATTTAGTTGAAAATCTCAAATTCATTATTTTTAATTGCATCCTTCGTTATATCTGTTCTTAAGTTTTTTATCAATTCTTGTTTCCTCTTGTTAAGTATAATCTGCTCAACCGTTGGTTTTATATAAGATAGTGGTGCTTGTTCTCCACGTTCTTTAATATCCTTAATATATATTAAATAGACGCCAAGAGAATCTTTAAGTTGCACATATCTATCTGCAGTGTTTAATTGCCATGGTTGCGCTTCTTTTAACACTGGCAAATCTTCTAAAAGTTGTCTGGATTCTCTCCAAATTGAATCATTAAGGTTGTATTGAGGAAACTCCACAACACTATTCATTAAAGATTGTTTGTCTTCACTATTAAATCTTGCTATTTCTCGCTTTACTTGATTTATAGATGATGAACCATCTGGCAGCCTTACATATCTTAGTTTATATAATGTTTCATTTAGACTAAAAGCTGTACTGTTAGCCTCAAAATATTCTTTAACTTGATTTTCTGTAATAACAGAATCTATTTTCTTTACCACCATGGCATCTGTATAAGCCTTGGTGTAAAGTTGATTCTTATAATCATCTACCAACTTATCAAATTTTTTCTGGCGCTCTAAATTCAAATTAAGTTTTGCTCTGTCTATTAAAAGCTGCTGAGTTGCCCAACGGTCTATATAATTATTTACAATTACTGTGCTATCTTCTTTAGATGTTGTTGCGGTTGTTAAATTAGAAATGTCTTCTCTATACAAAAAGCTTTTGTTTACACGCGCCACGACTTCACGTTCACCTTCAGGGCCAAAGTCAAAATTAAAATAATCACAACTTTGCAGTAAAAATACACCGCAAAAAATAGCTAGTATGTAATTTAATTTAGTCTTCAAGCTTAGTTTTTATAAGGTTTACTGTATCATCATTAATATTTACAGAATATTTTGTTCTTAATGCCGCAATCCAGTTTTTCTCTAAATAATCTTGATAGTCACTTACAATAGTTCCTTTAGCTTCTTTAAAAGTTTTAGGACCAGCAGGTAACACATCTTTAATGTTTACTACAGTGTAATAATTGTCTTCTTCATACACTTTAGAAATACCTTGCTTAATTTTTAATTTTTTAGGCAATACCTCATCTTCTACATTAAACGTACCATTAGAAAATAAGGTGGTCATAGATTCATCACTATTAATTTGTGATTTAACATCAACTTCAGAAACACCTTTCTTCATTAAATTTCTAACTTTTTTGGCGTCTGCTTTATTATTAACCTTAGCCATAGTAACGTTTACGCGTTTATCCCAAAGGTAATTTTGTTTGTTAGTCTCGTAATAAGTTTTTAATCCTAAAGTGTCTTTTTTTGCTTTGTTCCAAATGTTCATTTCCATAAGATCGAACAACAAAAGACCATCTCGATATTCTGAAACAATATTAGAGAACTCTTTATCTTCCTGTTCCAAATGATCACGGTGATAGGCCAACACCTTACCATCTACATATTCCTTTAACCAATTGTTTATAGCAGTATTTATATCGCCACTTAAACCTTTATTTACCTGTTTATTATAAATGAATTTCGCGAAATCTCTATACTTAAATACAGAATCTCTTAATTTAAATAATGGTTGATCTAATGTGCTGTTATCTGAAATAGCCCAACTTCCATCTTTTACGTCTTTAGTGACATAAGTGCTGAAGAAAGATTTAGCTTCAGAAAAATCACCAATAGAATAATGATCTTTTAAGCTAGCAACCAAAGCATCACTAATTAAGTTTGCCCTAGAGTCTTTAGTTACTTTTTTCTCTAATTCTCCACGCATCTCGTTAAAACTAGGAATAGGAAACCTATCAATAAGTTTTATAATATGCCAGCCGTATTGAGTTTCGAACGGCTCTGTAATTTGCCCTGCTTTTGTTAATGAAAATGCTTTTTTCTCAAAAACTTCAGAATTTAGCTTTCCACTACCAAATCTATCTAATTTTCCTTCTCGCCTAGCTGAATTCCTATCATCACTAAATTGTTTAGCAAGCACACCAAAGTCTTCTCCTTGCTTTACTTTTAAATACAATTCTTCAATCCTGTCTTTTGGATTAAAAACGGTGTCTTTAGGTTTTGGTGATACCATTATATGGGCAACTTCAACTTCACCAGCAGATGCTCTTCTATCATTAACTTTTAAAATATGATAGCCAAATCTTGTTCTAAAAGGTTCAGACACATCTCCAACTGGAACTGTATATGCCTGCTCTTCAAATGCATAAACCATCTTAAGAGCAGTAAACCATCCTAGTTCACCTCCATTTTTCTTAGCAGAAGGATCTTCTGAATAAGTTTTTGCTAAAGTTTCAAAAGACCTACCATTTACAGCTTTCTCTCTAATATCTTTAATCTTAGAATATGCTTTTAATGTATCTTCTGGCGTAGCATTTTGATCTACTCTTATTAATATATGACTGGCGTTAACTTCATTTACAATACGATCATAAGCTTCTTGAACTAATGCTTCTGTAACATTATTATCTGTTAAGAAGTTACGTGCCAACTGGTTTCTGTATGTTTTAAACTCTCGCTGAAACTTAAGTGTAGTATCTAATCCTTGCTCATAGGCTTCACGTAGTTTTAACCTATAATCTATAAAAAGCTTTAAATATTCATCGACATCCTTTTGAGATTCATCTTGAACTAAATCTAAATTTTTTTGATAAACCCTAACAAAATCAGATGCGTAAACTGGCTCACCATCTAAAGTCATTATTATCTGTTTATCTAATTCTTGCGCAATTGTGTTGCCCGCAATAAGTAAGCAAAACACAAATAAGAACCGATATAATTTCATAAATGCGTGTTTAATTTAAGCAATGTCTGCAAAAATAATAAACTCAAGCGGTTTTCAACTCTTTTGTTATAACGAAATTACACTCCATAACGTATATGGTTGCTCTAATCATTATTCTACATTATATTAGTGCATACTAAACTAAAAACTACATGAAATATAGCTCTCAAATAATTATAGAATTGCCACGAGAAAAAACCATCTCAATTTTTGATAATGCTGAGAACATGAAGCATTGGCAAAGAGGACTTATACACTACAAACAGCTTAGTGGTGATTTTGGTGCAGAAGGCGCCAAAATGCAACTAGACTATAAAATGGGAAAACGGGAACTTACAATGATTGAAACTATTATTAAAAACGATCTTCCTGATTTGCTCATTACATCTTATGACACCAAAGGCGTTTATAATATTCAAACAAATCATTTTGAAATTACTTCTAACGGGCATACTAAGTGGACATCTGAATCTGAGTTCCGTTTTAACAACTTAATGATGAAAATTATGGGGTTTCTTATGCCTGGCGCATTTAAAAAACAATCTTTAAAATATATGAAAGATTTTAAAGCCTTTGCAGAAGACAATAAAAGTGTATTAGATTAATTTTGTGTGCTAAAACTAAACTTTGTTAGCGGCATATTATTTGAAACACTTTAAACGTTATCAAAACAAACAAAAATTACCATGAAAAAATTGTTAGTCTCAATTACGTTTCTATCTAGTATATCACTTTTTTCTCAAAATACTATAAACCAATTTGACAGTAATGGAAAACGTCATGGGTTATGGAAAAAAACGTACGAAGGATATGATCAATTAAGATATCAAGGTACTTTTGAGCACGGAAAAGAAGTTGGTGAGTTTATGTTTTACAAGCCAAAATATGGCAAACAGCCTTCTGCTATCAAAACATATTCAAAAGATACAGACCTTGTCTTGGTATCCTATTTTACAAAAAAGGGTAAACTTATAAGTAAAGGGCAATTAAAAGATAGGCTAAGGACAGGTAAATGGGAGTATTATCACAATAACACAGACGCTATTATGATGATAGAACATTATAAAGACGATAAGCTTCACGGCAAAAAAACTGCATATTTCGATAACGGAAATATTACAGAGGAATACAATTATATTAACGGTAATAAAGAAGGAGACTACAAACTTTACTCACTTAATGGTGTTTTGCTACAACACCTTAATTACAAAAATGATGAGCTACACGGCGCGGCACTATTTTATAACGGTAAAGGTGAAGTAACAAAAAAAGGTCAATATAAAAATGGCAGAAAAGACGGCTACTGGCAATATTATGACCAAGGAAATTTAACTGAAGAAATTTTCTTTCCTATTAACACCTCTAGAAAGAAAGGTTAGAACACAATTTTCGACTCTATTTTGTAATTTTGCAAACTAAATTTAGAAAGTCATTTGCGCTTTGCAAATTGCTCTAAATTATTACAACTTAATATGAAACGTGTAGTAGTAGGACTTAGTGGTGGTGTAGACAGTAGTGTTTCTGCATATTTACTTAAAGAACAAGGTTATGAGGTTATTGGCTTGTTTATGAAAAACTGGCATGATGATACTGTAACCATAAGTGATGAGTGCCCTTGGCTGGATGACAGTAATGATGCTATGCTTGTAGCCGAAAAATTAGGCATACCATTTCAAACTGTAGATTTAAGCGAAGAGTACAAAGAACGTATAGTTGACTATATGTTTAATGAATACAAAAACGGACGCACCCCAAATCCAGATGTGCTTTGTAATCGTGAAATTAAGTTTGATGTTTTTATGAAGATTGCAATGTCTTTAGGAGCAGACTATGTAGCCACAGGACATTATTGCAGAAAAAGCAGTATAGAAAAGGTTGGTGAAACCATTTACCAATTATTATCTGGAAAAGATAATAATAAAGACCAATCTTACTTTTTATGTCAACTTTCTCAAGAGCAATTATCTAAAACATTATTTCCAATTGGTGAGTTGCAAAAGAGTGAAGTAAGAAAAATTGCAGCTGAGCAAGATTTAGTTACCGCAGACAAAAAAGACTCTCAAGGTCTTTGTTTTATAGGAAAAGTAAGGCTTCCAGATTTCTTGCAACAACAATTAAAACCTAAGGAAGGAGATATCGTAGAGATTGACTCAACTTTAGACCAATACGCAAAAGACACTAAAGAAGACTTTAATACAACTGAAGAAGAGTTGGCTTACCTGTCTAAAAAGTTTACATATAATTTTGAAGATGGTAAAATAGTTGGCAAACACCAAGGTGCACATTATTTTACAAAAGGACAACGTAAAGGTTTAGGTGTAGGCGGTACTCCAGAACCATTATTTGTAATTGATACAGATGTAGAAGAAAACATTATATACACAGGCCAAGGAAAACAGCATCCAGGTTTATATAGGCGAGGCCTTTTTGTTAGCCCTCATGAAATACATTGGATTCGTGAAGATTTAAAACTTGATACAGGTTACACTATGAATGTTATGGCACGTATCAGGTATCGTCAAACTTTAGAAAAAGCAACATTACACCAAACCGAACACGGCTTATATGTAATTTTCGACAACCCTCAATCTGCCATTGCAGAAGGACAATTTGTAGCTTGGTATCATGACGAAGAACTTATTGGTAGCGGTGTAATATCTTAAAATATATTTATGACAACTAACAGAATCACAGAGCTTTTCAATATTAAATACCCTATTATTCAAGGTGGCATGATATGGGCAAGCGGCTGGAAACTAGCAAGTGCTGTTAGTAATGCGGGTGGACTTGGCCTTATTGGCTCAGGCTCTATGTATCCAGAAGTATTAAGAGAGCACATTCAAAAATGTAAGAAAGCAACAGACAAGCCTTTTGGAGTTAACATTCCTCTACTTTATCCTAATATGGAGGAAATTGTTCAAATTATTATAGATGAAGGTGTAAAGATTGTTTTTTCATCTGCTGGAAATCCAAAAACATGGACTTCTCATTTGCAGTCTCACGGTATTACTGTTGTTCACGTGGTTAGTAGCGTAAAGTTTGCTTTAAAAGCTCAAGAAGCTGGCGTAAATGCCGTAGTAGCAGAAGGTTTTGAAGCAGGCGGACATAATGGTAGAGAAGAGACAACTACTTTAGCATTAATACCAATGGTAAAAGAACAATTAGACATCCCATTAATTGCTGCTGGTGGTATTGCAAACGGAAAAAGTATGCTCTCAGTTATGATATTAGGAGCAGATGGCGTACAAGTTGGAAGTCGATTTGTAGCTACACCCGAAGCATCTTCCCATCAAAATTTTAAAGATTTAGTTGTAAAAGCAAAAGAAGGCGACACACAATTAACGCTTAAGGAACTTGCACCTGTAAGGATGCTGAAAAATAAATTTTTCGACCAAGTTATAGAGCTTTATAGCAAAAACCCTTCTAAAGAAGATTTAATTGAATTATTAGGCAGAGCTAGAGCTAAAAAAGGAATGTTTGAAGGTGATCTAGATGATGGCGAACTAGAAATTGGACAAATTTCAGGGCTAATTCACGATATAAAACCTGCAGGGAAAATTGTTGAAGACATGGTTTCAGAATTTAAAGAAGCTAAAGAAAAGTTACCTACTTTTTAGCGTACTCTTTTAATTTATCCAGCTCTTTTGCAATATGTGCCTGCCATTTCATTTCAGCTTCTGAATTCATGCTATGGGCGCTTTCTAAATCAAATTCACCTTGCATCTTAACACGCTCAAGCTCTATATTATTATAAAGCTTTTGTAAATCTTTTCTAATATTTCTACCTGGCTTATAAGCCTGCATAGCTTTTCTTAGCTTACGGGCGTGAATTTCGCTTATATCAAAATGTGCTTGCTCGTGCTTTAAAAGCTTATCTGTCTTATGATCTGGATGCACCCAAGATCCATTAGGATAAAATGTACTATATACTTCGTATTGCAAATCTACTTCCCCATTAGTAGTTTTATAAGACCACGTATATGAAAAGCCAGAATTTGTATTAGCATGAAATTCTGAGTCGTAAACTGGAGCGCCTTTAAAATCACTCCAAGTTAATACCGGATGATCATCATAGGATATTTTTTGTTGGGTATACCCAAGTGACACCATACCCAAAAGTAAAAAGACCGCTAAAGTTTTAAAATTACCCATATATAAATGATATGTTTTTTTCAATATCTGGATGTAAACTAAAGTGCACTGGGCACGTATTTGCTGTATGCTCTAAAATGCTTTTAGTTTTTTCGTCGT
>CXWF01067453.1_pt1 | contig 10864 bp, 8 predicted proteins | sample 468421 | NCBI WGS metagenome assembly CXWF01 (sample SAMEA2620812, study PRJEB7988) | marine metagenome | biome: marine biome (ENVO:00000447); feature: surface water layer (ENVO:00002042); material: "saline water (ENVO:00002010), including plankton (ENVO:xxxxxxxx)" | depth 5 m
CAATCGCGCCACGGAACTTCTCGAACAGCGATTCGCCGCCTACGACCCGAACCTCCGGCCATATTTGCTGACAATGTATGCCAATCCCGTGGCGCAGGCACTGGCGCATTATGCAGAGCATCGCTCGGCGTGAGCGGGCCGGTGCAGGTCTTCCATTACAGGCTCGTAGGTTTGAACCGGACTTCCAGGTCTTAACTTAAAAAACGCTAACTCCACGGATTTTCTAACAAATCTATACTGCTTCTTCAAACAAGTGATGGGTTTTACTGGCACTGCCACGGAAGTGATCTGTGGCGCTGGTTCGACCCGAGCCAGCTGCTGGGACTGACAGCCGGCAGCCAAGCAGGGAGAGCAGGCGTAATGAAGAAGAACGTATTTGTACCAGCACTGACTGATTTGCAGCGCGAAGAGCTCGAGACCGTGCACGGCATTGGCGATGTTGCCTTCCACGGTCTACTTGAGGTTGAGCGGCTGGTCGATCAGCCAGAGACACTGGACTTCGACACCGTCCTTGCAGATGCACGCCGCGAACTCAAGTCGTTTGATGGCAGCATTGACGGGATCATCGCCCACTGGGATTTTCCAACCAGTGTTCTTGTGCCAATGTTGTGCAAGGACTACGGAATACCCTCGCCCTCACTCGAAAGCGTTCTCAAGTGCGAACACAAGTACTGGAGCCGGGTCGAGCAGGAGAAAAGCGTCCCCGAGTTTATTCCCCGGTTCAGCAGTTTCGATCCCTTTGATGACGATGCGCTTTCCAAAATAGAACTGGAGTTTCCGTTCTGGGTTAAACCCGTCAAAGCCTTTGCTTCCCAGTTGGGCTTCATGATCGAAAACGAAGAGCAGTTCAGGGCAGCAATGAAAGAAACCCGGGAGAAAATCGGCCAGTTCGGCGATCCTTTCGAGCAGGCGATGGCCCATGCCGACGTTCCCCCGGAAATCGCAGCCTTGGGTGGAAGCGCTTGCATTGCTGAAGAAATAATCGCCGGTATCCAGTCTGCGCCCGAAGGCACTGTATTTAACGGTAAATTCAATGTCCACGGGACCCTTGATATGCTCCCGGACGATGTGGGCAAGAGCTTCGGGAGACTGGTGTATCCTTCAACGCTGCCTGAAAAGGTGCAGGAACGCATGCACGATTGCTGCGAGCGCTTCCTGAAACATATCGGGTTTGACGACGGCTGCTTCAACGCCGAGTTCATGTGGGACGAAGCCAGGGACAAGCTCTGGCTGATTGAAGTGAACACCCGCATCTCCCAATCCCACAGCGAAATGTTCATCAAGGTCGACGGCGAGTCCAATCACCGGGTTGCTATCGACGTGGCCTTGGGGATTCGGCCCGACATGCCCCGCGGTAAGGGCGGGTTCAAAGTGGCGGCGAAGTGCCAGATCAACTACTACGGTCAGGATGCGATCGCGAAACGCGTGCCCACGGAGGCCGAACTGTCGGCACTGGAACGTCGTTTCCCCCGGTCAGCGTTTGTTATCGAGCTAGAGGAGGGCATGCGGCTCAGTGACCTGCCGAACCAGAACACCCGGGCGTTTCACCTGGGCGATATCTATATCGGTGCCCGGAGTCATGAAGAGTTGGTACAGAACTTCAACAACTGTATGGCCAGCCTGAGTTTTGACCTTGAGCCGGTTAAACACGAAGATTGAAGAGAGGACAAATTTCCCGAGCAATAGCCCTGGAGGCGCAGTGAAGACGATCACCTCATTCCCTTACGAAGTGCGGGAGATAGAAAACGTCTTTATTCCCACACGGGACGGTACCCGACTGGCGGCGCGTATCTGGCTGCCAGTTGCGGCCGAGCAGGACCCGCTACCCGCAATTCTTGAATATATTCCCTACCGCAAGCGAGACCTGAGCCGCGGGCGCGATGACAACAATCACGCCTATATGGCGGGGCACGGTTATGTCTGCGTCCGGGTGGACATGCGTGGCAGCGGGGACTCAGACGGCGTGCTGGTCGATGAGTACGCGCCGACAGAGCAACAGGACGCCGTCGATGTGATCGCCTGGCTGGCCGGGCAGAGCTGGTGCAACGGCAAAGTCGGAATGATGGGGATCTCCTGGGGTGGTTTCAACAGCCTTCAGGTTGCGGCCCAACGCCCACCAGCTCTGAAGGCGATCATCAGCGCCTGTTCGAGCGACGACCTCTACTCCGACAACATGCACTACATGGGTGGCTGCCTGCTGGGCGACAACCTGTCGGAGGCTACAGTCATGTTTGCTTTCAACAGCCTGCCGCCAGACCCACGCATAGTAGGGGACCGCTGGCGCGAAATGTGGAAAGAGCGTCTGGAAGGCAGCGGGCTCTGGCTGGAGAAGTGGCTCCGACACCAGCGCCGCAGCGATTACTGGAAGAAAAGCTCTATTTGCGAGAACTACCAGGCTATTCAGTGTCCGGTGTACGCAATAGGCGGCTGGGCTGACGGGTTTACCAACGCCGTTTTCCGACTGATGGAGCACCTTGAGGTTCCGCGCAAAGGGCTGATCGGTCCATGGGGTCACAAATACCCCCATCATGGTATACCGGGTCCCGACATTGGGTTTCTGCAGGAAGCCTTACGCTGGTGGGATTATTGGCTCAAAGACAAAGAAACCGGGATTATGGATGAGCCGATGTTGCGTGCGTGGATGCAGGACAGTATAAGTCCCAACGCGTCTTACGAAGAACGGCCCGGACGATGGGTGGCGGAGGACGACTGGCCCCCCTCCGACATCAGGCTGGAACGCTTCCCGCTGGGACGCTATTACATCGTCACCGATGAGAAAGAGAAGCTTGATCATCATGCCCTGACGTTGCAGAGCCCCCTAAGTGTGGGCATGCATGCAGGCAAGTGGTGCTCCTACGCCGCTACGCCGGATTTGCCGGGCGACCAGCGCGAGGAAGATGGCGGCGCGCTTGTTTTTGAAACCCGGCCACTGGCCGAAACCGTAGAGCTTTTAGGCAGCACACGTCTTGAACTGAACGTGATGTCGGACAAACCGCTGGGGATGATTGCTGCGCGGCTATCCGATGTGGCCGAGGATGGGCAGGTCACACGGGTAAGCTATGGGCTGCTCAATCTGGCCCACCGAAACAGCGACGAACACCCGGAACCCATGGAGCCCGGGCGCAGTTACAAAGTCTGCCTGCATCTTAACGGGATTGCTCAGCAATTCCCCGCAGGCCATCGTATCCGCATCTCACTGTCGACTACTTATTGGCCTTTAGCCTGGGCTCCGCCTGAGCCTTTCACGCTAACCGTGATGACGGGCGACAGCAGCGTCATCCTGCCAATACGCACGCCCAAGGATCGCGATGACCATCTGACACCCTTTGACGAGCCCGAACAGGCGCCGGATCTTCCCATCAAATTGCTCGAGCCAAGCGTCCACAATTGGCGAATGATCAGAGATCTGGCCAGCAACGAGTCTACGCTGGAAGTCATTAACGACCAGGGGCGCTTTCGGATTGAGGAAACCGGTACTGAAATTGCCCGCAAGACGCTTGAATGGTATAGCTCCCAGGGGCACGATTTTACTTCGCTCAGAGGGGAGACCTATACCGAGCGGGGCTTTCGTCGGGATGACTGGGACGTGGAAGTGATAACACGCACCGTGCTGACCTCCACGGAGACCGATTTTCACGTTCATGCCCAGTTGGATGCGTTCGAGTCAGATGAGCGGATCTATTCGCAGAACTGGACGTACGCTATACCTCGGGACCATGTTTAGCGGTTGGAGGTCCAGACGGGGCCGGGCTACAGCACAGACCCGACCGCGTCTGGGGACAGCATGAACTATTTGGCTCACCTCTACCTGGCCCAGCCAAACGTTGAGTCCCGCGTGGGAAACCTGCTGGGTGATTTTGCCCGGGGAGTGGATGTCAGCACTCTGCCACAAGGAATTCGGGCCGGGCTCTACAACCATCGCGCAGTGGATGCGTTCACCGATAGACATCCATCTGTTTCCGGGGCCAGGACGCTGTTTTCGAGGCAGCGCCGAAGGTTTGCAGGCGTTGCGCTGGATGTACTCTTTGATCATTTCCTTATCCGCCATTGGGCATCTTTTTCCACGGCAGATTATCCGGCTTATGTCGCTGAGCTCTATGACGACCTGAACAAAGGGCATGCGTTAATGCCAGTCCAGATGAGCCTCACCGTAAACCGGCTGACACAGCACGACTGGCTGAACGCTTACGCCTCTCTTGACCAGATCGGCAGGGCCTTGGACCGGATTGCGGCACGGGTTCGTTTTGATAACCGGTTCGGCGGAATCATTGAAGAGATTCGCACTCATGAGACAGCACTGGAGCGTATTTTCCTTGAGTTTTTCCCTGTGCTTACCGAGCACGTCCAGCGCCAGAGGCTGGAGGCGCCTGGCAGCGCCCTGCAGCCCGGATAAACTCAAGAGTTATGCTGGATAGACAACAATCCGTAGCGCTCAGCTTCAATTTCCGTTTGAGTCCGAAAGCCGAGGCGGCGCATAGCGGGCAGGGGAGGACACCAACCTTGCACCGCATGCTGAAGCAGAAACGTGCTCACAACGACCGGAAGCGTCAGAAAACGACGGTTGACCGTTAGCCCCAGGCCCAACCCCACCAGGCTCAGTACGGAAGCGTTTGCTTCCAGCATTCGCTCTATGTCCCACTCGGCATCGAGTTCATAAAGCCGGGCAGGAATTTCCTCTGGGTAGTTCTGGAAATAACTGAGCGAACGCGTTGTTTGTTCATTAATGCGCTGGTTTGAGAGGTCAGACGTATTCAATGTGACCCGGTGTGCCGTGCTGGGTAGTCGCATGTTTTCCCTCCTTTGATGCGTCCCTTGGATGGCTCATCGGAGGATTTGCAAATGCCGAGCCAACACCAGAGCGCAGGCAATGCTCCCAGTGCTTCGATGAAGCGGCCGCCTGGGCGAGGTCTACCGATGGAGCGACGGTACTTCGCCGGGTAACGACTTGATCGATGGACCTTTCCAGTGCAGATATGACGAAACGTTTTGTCATTTTTACAAGGGCATGCTCCGGCAGGGACTGCCGAAACATGCCAGCCAGCCAGACCAAAAGCGGGTCCGTAAAGCGGTGCCTGTTACCCGTTTGAGCCGTCTTGCCGGGTCTTGTCCACGTCGAAACTCACACCAATTCGCTCGGCCTCTTCAGCGATACGGCGCCGGCGTTCCTGGGGATCGTCATAAAGCGAACCGACCAGTTCCGCCTGCAATTGCTGGGCCCGCCCGGGACTCAGATCCCGGCTATAGACGCGTACCGGAATGTCCCGCAGCAACTGCCGCGCAAGCGCATCCCGCTCGGCCTCTGGCCCATTAGCCTGGTTTTTCCAGATTTCCAGCTGCTTGGAGAAACGCAGGTGGTTGACCAAACGAGTGAGTTCGCGCTCCTTGTCCGGACTTGCCTCAGCCACCTGATTCAGAACCCGCCATTCAATGCGGGATACGAATTCCGGGCGCTCCTGGATCGGGCCGGAAAGCTGGCCAACGCCCAATTGGGATCCGGCCGCCGCGTTCGCTTCAATCTGCTGGGCTGCGATTTCTTCCGGGCTGTCAGGCACCCGAACCTCAGCCAGGTCAGTCGGACGGTCAGTTGGTTTTGAGTCCGTCGTGAATTCCGCCGTTTCGGGAGCCGTGCTGTCGCTCATAAACCAGATTCCGGCGACGCCTATTACCAGCACCACCAAAAGGCCCAACGACCAGGGCCTCATGTAAGCGTTTTTATTTGTTGATGTAGTCATAACACTGAACCTTTCGCTTCTAACGCCAAAGCCCCTTCACTCCATAGACAGGAGAGAAGGGGCATACGTTTAGATCTGAACTTTAAGCTCTAAACCAAACTCTGCCTTTACCAACGGAAGGGCGCCGGTGGTTCGACATTGAAGTCGTAGACCTGACCGGGGCCAGACATCAGCGTCGTAAACAGACCGGTGAACAGCCCACAGCCTTCCAGTTCGGGGAATGAGGTTTCGCCGCTGAAACTCAGGCCGCCGTTACCCAGTTTCGAAACGGGGCCATCGAATACAATGGGGAAGGCCACCGACTCAGCGGTTTTACAACCAAAAGGAATCTGAAGGAAACCAAAGCCCGCTGATTTAACCTCGATAGAGGTATAGGCATTACCATCGATGTGCAATTGCCCATCCCCATCAAGACTAATGCTTCCGGTCGTTGGCTCAGCCGATTTCACCGACAATTTGACATCCAGCGGCAGCAGGATGTTCAGGCGCTGCACAAACTCGGGCACTTCGAGCATGCCTTCAAGTGACTGGGCGGTAATATCTGCATCAGCAGTCAGCGTTGAAGTTGCCGGTAGCGTTACTGTCTGGTCCAGCTTGTTCAATAGGATAGCGGCGTCGAGTTTCCACTCATCCAGAGTGACAACAAAGTTCCCGCCGCCGGGGTTTGCTGTGGACTGTGGTTCGGGCTTGAGGGTCAAACAACTGTTAGGCGCCCGCTCTCCGGCAACGCGGTCTCCGATCCAGGAGAGCACGTGCGGGGCTGCCTGAAACTGCGTAACGATGTGCTCGCTTGGAAATACATCGAACGCGACTTTGGTGAATTTTCCACAGTACTGACGTTTCAGGTCCGCGTGCTGGCCGATCGGAATGATTTCGTCTGCCTGCCCATGGTACTGGTAGAGCGGCACAGGAATCTTCTTGCTGCCAAGATTCTGAGCATTGACCGTTTCGCTCACTGAAGGGATAGCGAGCAGTTCCGGCAATGTGCGGTTATTTACCGTGTAGGTAGCGATACTTTCGTTCATCACCGTGAAGAGTGACTCAAACACGCACTCAGTCTTGGCCTCAGCGATCAACGCCTTGCCCTGGCTGTTGGCCAGTTCGTCAACGGGAAGGTCGTCCGGATACTGCTCGCCCAGGCCAACGATTGCCTGGACCAAAAAGGAGGCCCCCACACTCTTCTCAAGATAATTGGCTACAGTCGGGAAATCGCCCGGGGTGCCGCCAGCCGCGATACCAACCAGGTTCAGCCCTGGTGCGTACTCACCTTTGAGCTCACCTGCCCACGCGGCTGTCTGGCCACCCTGGGAATAGCCCCAGATGGCTGCTTTTGCCGACGACGATATACCCGCGTCCGGTATCTGAGACGCCGCCCGGAAGATATCAAGCATCGCTTGACCCTGTGCCTTCCCCGCGAGGTAAGTCGGGACGTCGCCGTTGGTATAGCCGGGATTATCGCTTACCAGAACCGCGTAGCCTGCCTCAAGGGCCGCACGAATGTTGTCTGCCTCATAATCGGTCCCGTTTGCGAGTTGCAGCGAGGGCGCACAGCCCTGGGCCAAGCCGTGGGTGCCTACTGCGTAGCCAAGGGTGGGGCGCTCGCCGCCGCCATTCCAGGCGGTCGCCGGAACGATAACCGTACCAGTGACCACGTTCGCTGCGCCTAGCGAATCAGTCGACCGGTACATGACATTCCACGCCTGGACATCGGGCGTATCCTCGCCAAGTTGCACGGTGGCCTGGCGATATTGCAACAAATCGCCTTTCGTCGCGCCGGCAACCGGCAGTGAGTCATAGAACGCCATGCCGTTGGGACCGAGAACAGGTGCCGCGTTAGCGGTCATTGCCGGGATGGCCAAGCTGATCGCGAGCCCTAAAAGTGTAGATTTGCGTATATGTGAAGAGATCATGGTTTTCCTCTGCCTATGAGTCGTTATTGTTATGGACGAGCGATGAGTCGCCATACCGTGGGCCAACAACTGCCAACACAGGTCTGCAATTTAGCGTTACGGCTCAGCCCGCGCAGGACGCAAAGGGACATTCATCGGTTAAAAACGGCCAGTGCCCGTTAGGCTGAACGCTCCCGACTCACCAACGTCCTGAAAAAACGACAAAAATTAGCTAAACATTGAGGTGTTTCATGGATCAGGACACTGCGTGTATTCCGTTAGGGCACATCCAGACCTACTTTGACTTGCGTCAGAGCCTGATCATGAAGGCCGAATGGATCTCTCAAAAAAGCCAACTGGTAGAAAAAGACCCCCACGAACTCCTACGCGACATTATCGGGCTTGATGAAAATGAGTTTTACCGCAAGGCGGGGATCGATTATCGGCCAGGGGACAGCGATCGCTTTATAAGCACCAGGCAGTGCCTGGCGTTAATTGACCAGGCAGTAAGCGCTTTGAGCATGCCGTATCTGGGGCTGGTAATGGGCAACCTGATGACTGTGTCACATCACGGTATGGCAGGGATGGCCGCGGTGACCCAGGAGACCCTGTCAGAATGCCTTAGCGTCGTCTCTCGTTTTTGTGCAGAGCTTTTCCCGCCGCTTGAAATGAACATTCGTATTGCAGGCAAGGAAGGCAGCCTCGTGATCAGCGAGAATGTTTCGCTCGCCCCCTACACGGAGTTTTTTTTCGAACTGAACACCGTAAGTTTCTACAATATCTTCCTGCACCTGGTAGGTGACAGCGTTCAGCCTGACTATGTTGAATTCAGTTACCCGGAGCCAGCATGGGGCCACATTTACCGCCGCTATTTTCGGTGCCCCGTTTTCTTCAATCGGGCCGAAACCAGAATTGTTGGCGATGCGGGTCTCGCGGACTACGAGCTACCGCTGGCGAACAAGTTGATGGCCATGTCTGCAGAGAAGACACTCTTCGAGAACATCCCGACGCGGGCTGCCCGACTTTTGCCGTTACGTATCAGGCGCTTGCTCATGCGCTACTACGGCGCATTCCCATCACTTGAGAATGCCGCTAGTGAGCTGGGTATGAGTGGTCGTACGTTGCGACGAAAACTGGCTGAAGGCGGAACCAGTTACCAGCAGGAACTCGATGCCGTCCGCGAAAAGCTTTCGAAACAGTATTTTTTGCGGGGAGGGCAGTCGGTTACCGAGCTGGCTCTGATGCTCGGTTACACAGATTCTTCTGCTTTCGCCAAGGCATTTCGCCGCTGGACGGGGATCTCACCAACGGAATTCCAGGAGAGGCACCTTGGCCCGGCCGCCCAACAGGCGCCCACTGAGGCAATGCCGAGTTCCGGATAGCCTGGTCGCCAGCGGGAGCCAGATACAACTTTCGTAGCACTAATACGTGCATGGAACTAATTCGTGCATAGAACTAATGCGAACATAGCACTAACGCGTAAGTCTTACTTTGCCTGCGTAATATTTTCAGTTCCCGCATTGCTACCGCGCCTTCTCCCGTCACCCGACTACAAGTGAAATGCCGGCATAGGCGCGTTTGACCGGATGCCTTCACGGCCCGAACCTGGCATTTTCATTGCTTTATATCCTGTCGTTCTGACAGAAGCTGGCCGGCGGGAATGAAGCTCTCTGTCTGAACGTCTGTTTTTTCTGATCTAGCTTTTTCAAGGCGGGGCCATGGCCCTACAGGGAGGTAAAAGATGAAAGCTGTTGTTTTTCATGACATTGGCGACATCCGGCTCGACGAAGTACCTGAGCCCGAACTGAAAGAACCCACTGACGCCATAGTGCGTATAACGGCCAGTGCGATATGTGGCACGGACCTGCACTTTGTAAGGGGCACTATGCCCGGAATGAAGCCGGGCACTGTCCTGGGCCATGAAGGTGTCGGCGTGGTAGAGAAAGTTGGCGAAAAGGTTCGCAATCTTTCCGCTGGTGATCGGGTTGTGATCCCTTCGACCATAGCCTGTGGTTACTGCTCTTACTGTAGGTCCGGCTATTTTGCCCAATGCGACAACATGAACCCCAATGGCAAGCAGGCAGGTACGTCGTTCTATGGCGGCCCAGAGCCAACCGGTGCCTTCGATGGGTTGCAGGCAGAAAAAGCCCGGATTCCCTTCGCCGCAGTGAATCTCTTCAAACTCCCGGACGATGTCAGCGATGACCAGGCCATACTGTTGTCGGATATTTTTCCGACCGGCTATTTTGGGGCTGAGCTGGCCGATATAAAGCCCGGCCACAGCGTTGCTGTTTTCGGCTGTGGTCCGGTTGGGCAGTTTGCGATCGCTTCGGCAATGATGATGAAGGCGGGCCGGGTCTTCGCCGTCGACCAGGTCCCGGACCGTCTCGATGCTGCAAAGGCCCAGGGTGCTGAAATCGTCGATTTCAGCAAAGAAGACCCCGTCGAAACCATACACGAGTTGACCGGCGGCATAGGCGTCGACTGCGCAATAGATGCCGTCGGTGTTGACGCAGAGTGTCCGCATCACGGGCCGGCTGCGGGCAACGAGGACAAGTTTCGCAAGGAACGGGATGAGATAGCGCCAGAACAAAACCCCGACGGCGAACTGTGGCAACCCGGCAGCGCGCCATCCCAGGCCCAGCGATGGGCTATTAACGCGCTGGCGAAAGCCGGAACCCTATCAATCATCGGCGTCTATCCGCCTAATGACGAGTCGTTTCCCATCGGTCTGGCCATGAATCGGAACCTGACGATCCGGATGGGTAACTGCAACCACCGCAAATACATGCAGCAACTGATTGACGTGGTGCGGTCCGGGCGCATTGATCCGACGACGTTGATAACGCGCCGCGAATCGATGCCTTCGATCCTGGACGCATACAAGGAATTCGATACCCGGCAGCCTGGCTGGCTCAAGGCTGAGATCAGACCCTGAGGAGGATGGACAGGTACAGATAGTGCTATCTGGGTGCCAATGGCACTCAACAATCTGGTAGCGTAAAGGCTAGGTTGCTGCGGTTTACGCAGCGGCTTGGCCGCGAAAACGTGTAAAGCCGGATTCAGCGTTTAATTAAAGCTGTCTAACTAATTGCACAGTTGGGTTTAACAGGAGACACGGCATGAATCGATTGAGGTTTTTTCTAACCGCGGGCTTGGCGCTTGCTCTAAGTAACCCCAGCGTAGCAAGCATACGGTGCGGAACTGATTTGGTTGTTGATGGCGACAGCGTGGCGAAGCTCC
>CXWF01005039.1_pt1 | contig 10821 bp, 13 predicted proteins | sample 468421 | NCBI WGS metagenome assembly CXWF01 (sample SAMEA2620812, study PRJEB7988) | marine metagenome | biome: marine biome (ENVO:00000447); feature: surface water layer (ENVO:00002042); material: "saline water (ENVO:00002010), including plankton (ENVO:xxxxxxxx)" | depth 5 m
GTTGTATTCCTGCGCGCGCTGCACCGCCTCGGCGGTCGTTCGCACGAACAGCGCCTCGCGCGCCGCGCGCAGCCGCGCCTTGAACGCACTTTCCGAAATCCCCAGCGAGGCCGATGCTTCCGCGTGCCGGTTCCCCTTCGCAACCAGCCGGAGCGCCATTCGTTGCGCCGGGGTGAGCCGTTCCGGCGGCGTCGCGCGCTCGTGCAGTTCCTCGACAATCTCCTGGATCTGCGCAATTTCGACGTCCGTGAACTCCCGGTCATCGCGGGCGAAGCCGCCGATGGTGCGCGACGATGTGGGGCCGGCGGACACCGCGATCCCGTAGACGAGGCCGTAGGCCCGCGCCTGACCGAGGATGCCCAGAGGGTCGGGCAGGTCGATGTCGCTCCAGCGGATCGCGCCGTCGTTGCCGAAGCCCCAGAACACCATCGGGTCGGCCAGCATGTAGCCCTTTTCGGTATAGGTCTCGGACCAGCGCGGATCGTAGGTCTGGATCATCAGGTGGGCGGCTGCAAAGCGGATATGGAGGCCGAGCGCGAAGCCACGCGGCGCCATGTCATTGAGCTGCGCCAGACCGTGATCCAGCCCCAACATATCAGACATCTGCACCTCTTATGTCCCAATTTCGCATCATGCGACAAACGCGATTACAACCGGCTTTGACAACCATAAATTGTGCAGCCAGAATTGCGCAAGGGAATTCACCATGAAGGCAGGAACATATGGACGATGACGACCTCGTGGCGTGGCTCAACGCACTGGACGACGAACAGCGCGAGATGCTGGCGCGCCACCTCGATATGATGCCTGACGACCCGATCGACGGGACCGAACGGACGGACATGATCGAAGCCGCGCTTCATTTGCTCAAGGTGAACCAGCCGGGAAGCTCCGGCCGACTGAACTGATCCAAATACTTGTTATTCAAAGAAAAACCCCCGCTCGGTCACGCCGTGCGGGGGTTTTCGATCTCCGGACGGGCCGGGTATCGGATCATTCTTCTGCGAAGGCGGCCTCTTCTTCGGCAGCGACGCGGGCCTTGTCGGCGGCGCCCTTGGCGTCGACGTCGCGATCGACGAATTCGATGATCGCCATCGGCGCCATGTCACCGGTGCGGAAGCCGGCTTTCAGGACGCGGATATACCCGCCCTGGCGGTCCTTGTAGCGCGGGCCGAGTACGTCGAACAGCTTGGCGACCTGGGCCTCCAGCTTGAGCTGGCTCGACGCCTGACGGCGGGCGTGCAGGTCACCGCGCTTGCCGAGCGTGACGAGCTTCTCGACGATCCGGCGCAGTTCCTTGGCTTTCGGCAGGGTCGTCTTGATCTGCTCGTGCTCGATCAGCGATCCGGCCATGTTGGCGAACATCGCCTTGCGGTGTTCGTGGGTTCGGTTCAGGCGGCGATAGCCCCGTGCGTGACGCATTTTGGTCTCCTATCTCAGGTTTTGCTTTGTCTGGCGACCATGCGTTTCGGCCGCTCTCCTTGGGGCATCATCGCCCATGTGTTCCCCGGTCTTCCGGGCATTTCGCGGGACGAACATCGCCCGTCCCGCCTGTCTTTTTACCGATGCACATCGCGTACACATCATGTGCACACAGTGTACATACGATTGTATGACCTCAGAACTGGTCCTCGAACTTCTTGGCCAGGTCTTCGATGTTCTCCGGCGGCCATTCCTCGACGTCCATGCCGAGGTGCAGACCCATGCCCGAGAGCACTTCCTTGATCTCGTTGAGCGACTTGCGGCCGAAGTTCGGGGTGCGGAGCATCTCGGCTTCGGTCTTCTGGATCAGGTCGCCGATGTAGACGATGTTGTCGTTCTTCAGGCAGTTTGCCGAGCGGACCGAAAGCTCCAGTTCATCCACCTTCTTGAGCAGAAGCGGGTTGAACTCGAGCCCGTCGTCGTCGTCCTGACGCGAGGCGCTTTCCGGCTCTTCGAAGTTCACGAAGATCGACAGCTGGTCCTGAATGATCCGCGCGGCGAAGGCCACGGCATCGTCCGGGGTGATGGAGCCGTCGGTTTCGATCTTGAGCGTCAGCTTGTCGTAGTCGAGCACCTGACCCTCACGGGTAGGCTGCACGTCATAGGACACCTTCTTGACCGGCGAGTAGATCGCGTCGACCGGGATCAGGCCGATGGGCGCATCTTCCGGCTTGTTCTTGTCGGCCGAGACATAGCCCTTGCCCGTGTTCACGGTGAGTTCCATGAACAGGTCGGCGCCATCGTCGAGGTGACAGATGACGTGATCCTTGTTGAGGATCTCGATCCCTGCGGATTCCGAGATGTCACCGGCGGTGACGACCATCGGCCCCTTGGCGGAGATCGACAGGCGCTTGGGCCCTTCGACTTCCATGCGGATCGCGACGCCCTTGAGGTTCAGGACGATGTCGGTGACATCTTCCCGCACGCCGGCGACCGACGAGAACTCGTGCAGCACGTTGTCGATCTGCACACTGGTGATGGCTGCGCCCTGAAGCGACGACATCAGCACGCGGCGCAGCGCGTTGCCGAGGGTGAGGCCGAAGCCACGCTCCAGCGGTTCGGCGACGACGGTCGCCTGACGCGACGGGTCATTGCCCGGCTTGACGTCCAGCTGTGTCGGTTTGATCAATTCAGCCCAGTTTTTGTGGATCATGCGTCCCTCCATTCCTGTCCTGCCTCCATGTCCAAAAGGCAGAACGCCCGAGGTTCAAAAATGACGTGCTCGGGCCGGGGAAACCCCCGGCCCGAGCGTAATAAGTCGTGCCTCAGACGCGGCGGCGCTTCGGCGGACGGCAACCGTTGTGGGCGATCGGCGTCACGTCACGGATGGACGTGATGTTGAAGCCGACAGCAGCCAGCGCACGCAGCGCGGACTCACGGCCCGAACCGGGGCCCTGCACTTCGACTTCCAGCGTTTTCACACCATGTTCCTGAGCCTTCTTGCCGGCGTCTTCGGCGGCCATCTGGGCGGCGAAGGGAGTCGACTTGCGCGACCCCTTGAAGCCCATCGTGCCAGCCGACGACCAGGCAATCGCATTGCCCTGCACGTCGGAGATCAGGATCTTGGTGTTGTTGAACGAGGAGTTCACATGCGCCACACCGGCGGCGATATTCTTGCGCTCTTTGCGCTTTGCGCGTGTCTTGTCGCGTGCCATTGCTCAGTGCCTCCCTTACTTCTTCTTGCCGGCGATAGCTTTCGCCGGGCCTTTGCGCGTGCGCGCATTGGTGTGCGTACGCTGACCGCGCACGGGGAGGTTGCGGCGATGACGCAGGCCGCGGTAGCAGCCGAGGTCCATCAGGCGCTTGACGTTCATCTGCATGTCGCGGCGCAGGTCGCCTTCGACAGTGAAGTTGGCGTCGATGTGCTCGCGGATAGCGAGGACTTCGGCGTCCGACAGCTCGTTCACACGACGGGATACGTCGATGTTCGTCGCTTCGCAGATGTTCTTGGCCGAGGTGTGGCCAATTCCGGTGATGTAGGTGAGGGCGATCGGGACGCGCTTGTGCGTCGGGATATTCACGCCGGCAATACGTGCCAAGTCGGTCTTCCTTTTCGTTGCGGACCCGTAGCACCAGGTCCTTTTTTCACAACGTAAGCCCGCGGGGTGTGATCCCTGCGGGCCGCAGCTGAAACTCTGGTCTGGTGTGATCGGGGCGCGACCCCGTTGACACCGATTCCCCTATCGGGATGCGGTGCTTTACGAGGGAATCACAGGCGCGTCAAGGGCTGCGGCTCTTGTGCCACGCACTCACGTTCCCGCGAAGGTTTGACCTATGTTAAAGCCGGGCCCGGGGATACGGGCCATCTGTCCGCGACACATCAGCGCGAATGGAATCGTTTTGGACATACAAGTGGTTTATATCAGCCTCGCGCTGCACCCGATGGGGCATCCGAGCGATCAGGAAATACTCCAGCAATCCGACGCGCGGTGCCGCGCCCTTGGCATGACGGGGTTCCTGTTTCGGACCGGGCGCTATTTCGTTCAGGTGCTTGAGGGAACGGCGCGCGATGTCTGGACCGTGATGACCGCGATCCGCCGTGACCCGCGCCACGACATCCTGCGCGAATGGCCCCCCGTGCTCGCGCCGCAGCGGACCTTTGACGGCTGGTCGATGGGTTACGGGCCGCTCGACCGGGACGGCGTGCTGTTCATGTTGAGCAAGAACTGCCCGTTCGACACGCCGCGCGACGCGCTCGTCGATCAGCTTTTGCGGATTTCCGCCAGCCAGAACTGACCGCGCTATGGTGCCGGGCAGATGTCGAGGATCAGGGGATCGCTCCAGTCCGAAGCGTCCAGCTGCACCGTCCCGTCCCCGCGTTCGAGGAGCGTGAAGACGGCGGGTGTGATGAACGGCCCCGGCTCCATGCAGTAGCCCGTGCGAATCTCGATCTCGCCGTCTTCGAGGTAGGGTTCGAAGGGTTCGTTGAAGGTGCAATTCCACTCGATCCCTTCAAGGCCCAATTGGCTCAGCACGAGGTGGTCCTCGTCCACCGTGTAGAGCGGGCCGTAGTCGTCGAAGCCGTCGAGGAAGTCACAGCCGCGCGGGCCGTTGACGAAGGCGTTGGCCGTGGCGGCGACGGGAAGAAAGAGCGACGCGCTGATGAGTGCGGCAAGGGAAATGGCATGGTTCAAACGAAAGTCCTCCGATCAATGGCCGAAGGATCGTTGCAAACCGCGCTTCGGTCAATCCGGGCCGCGCAGGCCGGAGGGGCCGAAAAGAAAACGACGGCCCGTCTGGACCGCCGTTATTCGTCTTGAGCTTGCGGGACCGGCGCGCCGGTCCGGGTGCGGTCAGCCGAGGATGGCCTTGATCGCGGCGCCCACCTCGTCGATCGAGGCGAGGCCGTCGACGGACTTCAGGTCGCCCTTGGCGTAGTAGTAGCCGATCAGCGGCGAAGTCTTCTTGTAGTACTCCATGAGTCGCGTGCGCATGCTTTCGGCGTTGTCGTCGGCGCGCACCGGCTGTCCGGCGGCTTCCGCTTCTTTCGCCCGGTTCACGACCCGCTCGACCAGCGTGTCGTCGTCAACCTGCATCTCGATCACGGCGTCGAGCGTCGCGCCCTTGTCCGCCAGCAGTTTGCCAAGCGCATCGGCCTGACCCAGCGTGCGCGGGAACCCGTCGAAGATGAAGCCGCCGGCGTGGTCGCCTTCGAGCTTCTCCGCGATCAGGCCAATCACGATCTCGTCCGTGACCAGCTCGCCCGCGTCCATGATCGCAGCGACCTTGTTGCCCATCTCGGTGCCCGAGGAGCGCGCTTCGCGCAGCATGTCGCCCGTCGAGAGCTGGATCATGTTGCGTTCGTCCACGAGCTTTTTCGCCTGAGTGCCCTTCCCTGCACCAGGCGGTCCAAGAAGAATGATATTCATCGTCTGGCTGGTCCCTTCCGTCCCTTTTTCGCTGCTCCGCCTCCACGTTTCCCGCGAAGCTGCGATTTCTCGATGAGCCCTTCGTACTGATGTGCGAGCAGGTGGCTCTGGACCTGCTGGATGGTGTCCATTGTGACGGACACGATGATGAGGATCGACGTCCCGCCGAAGTAGAACGGCACCGACAGCTGGGCGCGCAGGATCTCGGGCAGGAGCGCGACGGCCGCAAGGTAGAGCGAGCCGAGCACCAGGATGCGCGTCACCACGTAGTCGAGGTATTCGGCGGTCCGCTTGCCCGGGCGGATGCCCGGCACGAAGCCGTTCTGGTTCTTCAGGTTGTCGGCCACGTCGTCCGTCTTGAACGCCACTTCCTTGGTGTAGAAGAAGGTGAAGAAGATGATCATGACCGCGAAGAACAGCAGGTAGAGCGGCTGACCCGGACCGAAGTAGGCAAGGATCGTCGACATGACCGGCCCGGTCGAGCCGTTCGTGCTGAACGTCTGGAGCGTCGTGGGCAGCAGCAGCAACGCCGAGGCGAAGATCGCCGGGATGACGCCCGCCGGGTTCACCTTGATCGGCAGGTGCGACGAGCCGCCGTCATACATCTTCATCCCGACCTGACGGCGCGGATACTGGATGTGGATCTTGCGCAGCGCGCGTTCCATGAACACGACGAAGGCGATCACGGCCATGACCATGATGATCACGCCGATGATGACGGCCGGGCTCACGGCGCCCGAGCGGCCCTGGCTGAAGAACTGCGCGAAGGCGGCCGGAAGCTCGGCCACGATGCCCACGAAGATGATGAGCGAGATGCCGTTGCCGATGCCGCGCGCGGTGATCTGTTCACCGAGCCACATCAGGAACATCGTGCCGCCCACCAGCGTCACGACCGCAGAGGCCACGAAGAACGGCCCCGGCGTGGACACGAGGTCGCCCGCCTGAAGGCTGTTGGCGAGCGCGAAGGCCTGCCCGGTGGCCAGCGCCACGGTGCCGTAGCGCGTGTACTGGTTGATCTTCTTGCGGCCCGCCTCGCCCTCTTTCTTGAGCTGCTTCAGAGGCTCCCACATGGAGGCCAGAAGCTGCACGATGATCGAGGCCGAGATGTAGGGCATGATGCCAAGGGCGAAGACGCCCATGCGCCCCAGCGCCCCGCCGGTGAACATCGACAGGATGCCGCCGATGCCGGAGGCCGCCTGCTCCATGAAATCACGCAGCGCGCCTGCGTCGATCCCCGGAACCGGAATATACGTCCCGATCCGATAGATGATCAGAAGCCCGAGGGTGTAGAAGATACGATTGCGAAGGTCTGTCGCCTTGCCCAGCGCGCCCCACGAGAGGTTCGACGCCATTTGTTCCGCTGCAGATGCCATAAGGCCCCCTGTTCGTGGAAACGCCGCCGGACCGTTTCCCGGCTCCGGCGGCGCTCTTGGAAATCCCTGCGCTTATCTAAGTCGCCCGCGGGCGATGAACAAGCGTTACTCTACCGCAGCCGCCGTCGTGAGCTTGCCGCCGGCCTTTTCGACCGCTTCGACAGCCGACTTGGAGGCGCCGGTCACGGTGATGTTGGCCTTGGCCGAAAAGTCACCCTTCGCGAGCACACGAACACCGTCGAGCTTGCGGCGCACGACGCCGGCCTCGACCAGTGCATCCTCGGTGATGTCGCCCGAGAGCTTCTTGGCGTCGATGAATTTCTGGATGATGCCGAGGTTCACAACAGCGAACTTCTTGCGGTTCGGCTTGTTGAAGCCGCGCTTGGGAAGACGCTGGTAGAGGGGCATCTGGCCGCCTTCGTAGCCGTTGATGGCCACACCCGAACGGGATTTCTGACCCTTGATACCACGGCCTGCGGTCTTGCCTTTGCCCGAACCGGGGCCGCGGCCAACGCGCATACGTTTCTTGGTGGCGCCGGGATTGTCCCGGAGTTCATTGAGTTTCATGTCGCTTCTCCTTAGCCGGAATTGCCCCCGAAGCGATCTGGGCAAACGCGGCGTTATCGATGTGTGAGTCGTGCTCCCAGCGGGAACACCGGGCGCGTATAGCGTTGTGCGGGCCGCGACACAAGCCTTGTGACACGGCGTTTGGGCGCGATGACGCGTGCGTTGGGGCCGAATGTCGGATGACGCCTTGTTCGCCGGCTAGCTCGTAACCGACAACCCTGCCTGCTGCGCCGCCCAGGCCCCGAACAGCGGTCCTTCGTAGATCGGGCGCTTGCGCTTGAGCCGCCGGCCCTGAGGCGCGGTCAGGTCGGGACGCGCGAGCGGGCCATAGCTGTGTGCCACATCGGCAGACAAGTGTGGCACATGCGCCAGAATCGCGAGCCGTTCGGACGGTTTGAGGATGGAGAGGCTGTAGGGCGAGGGATAGAAGCTCTCGCTCGGCACGCCATTGGCGAAGAGGACCGCGTGGCGCGGCAGCAGGATCGAGAAATAGGTGATCGAGCTGCGCCCGCGCATGTAGCGCACGCCGGGGCGCTTCGCGAGCGCACGCGCCGGGGCGAAGACTTCCTCACCGCCGGTCACATGATCGTTCTTGTGCGACGAAACCAGGACCCGGTGCAGAGGGGACAGGACCAGATCCGTCGTCGGGTATCCGGGCGCGAGGCTGTCCTTGGGGAAATTGAGCGGGGTCTGCGCATTCAGAACCCCTTCGAGCTGAACCTCCCGCGACCCGATCCAGAGGATCGGCTGGGCGCCATCGTCGAGCGTGACGACCTTGTCGCCGGGGCGTAGGTCATCCACCCGGCGCGGGCCTTCGGGGGTCTCGATCAGCGTGCCCGGGCCGAAACAGGCGAAAATCTCGGTGTAAGGCGTGGATGGTTCGTCGGTCGAGGTGCCGACGACCTGGTAGTTCTGTCCCGCGACCAGTTCCTGCGAGGACACGAACCCGATGCTGGGCGTCGCGCCGCCTTCGTCAAGCACATAGATCGTGATGTTGTCGGCCGGGTCTGAAGACCCGACGGGCCGGATGACATAGGCGTATTCGTTCTCGATCGTCTGACCGGCCGGGTAATTCGTGCCGTTTATGGTCGTCGGATTGGTCAGGTACTGCTCGGACGAGCTGTCGTCGAAGGTCGGATCGTCGTCCAGTGTCGTGTCGAGGTCGGTGACTTCGACGACCTGAAACCCGGCACCGGGGTTGAGCGTGATGATGGTGTTCCCGGCAGACGACGGATTCGAGTTCGCGCCCGGCGGCCAAGGGTTCGGCCCCGAATGGGTCGTATCGCTAATGCTGTAGATCGCGAGAAACGGCATCCTGACCTCCTGCTCCGATTTTCGCCCGGAATTGAGATGGGATCGGGGAGGTTTCGCACCAGAATTGAGGGTAAGGCCGCGCCGGTGGCGCTGCTTGGCGCCGTTTGTGGCCGGATCGCCCGGATTCGGGGGCGGCTCTGGCGCGTGGCGCGCGTTAACCGTGTTGAGTCAGAGGGTTAACAAGGCCGGAGAACATGGCGCGATCGGGGCATCGGTGAAGGATATGCGCCAATTGCGGTGCGGCTGTGGTGATCGTTTCCCAGGTTTGTCCAATTGCCGGGGACATGTGGCAGGACTGGGGCATGTCAGGTCAGGAAAACCTGACGGTCGGGGTAACAACCGTGTCCGGAGCGGTACATTCGCGAATCGGGCGGCTTACAGAAAAGCGGGGCCGCTGACTGGCCCCGCTTTCTGTCGTGTCGTTGGTCGCGAAGGCTCAGCCCAGCTCGCCCTCGGCGTACCAGTCGCCCATCTTGACCTCGGTGGCGTCGCCGGCCATCTCGGCAAATTCAGCCGGGTCCTGCGTGCCACCATCGCGACCCCTGTAGTGATAGGGATAGACGTAGGTCGGCCCGAACTCCTGCACCGCGCTCGCAGCGGCTTCGGCGTCCATCGTGAAGGGCAGGTTCATGCAGATGAAGGCGAGGTCGATGTTTTCGAGCGCCCGCATCTCGGGGATGTCCTCGGTGTCGCCGGAGACATAGACCCGGAAGCCGTCGAAGCTGAGGACATAGCCGTTATCGCGGCCCTCAGGGTGGAAGTTCTTGCGCTCTTCGGTCGTGTTGTAAGCCGGGATCGCGTCGATGGTGAGCCCATCCCAGTCCATGCTGTCACCGTTGGCCATCGACACGGCGCCGTCCGAGATTTCGGTGGGCAGCATGCCGTTCACGGCCGGGTTGGTGACCAGGGCCGTCTCGGGGCCGACGAGCGCCGTCAGAACCTCGGCGTTGTAGTGGTCGCCGTGCTCATGGGTGACGAGGATCAGGTCGGGGGCCGGGAAATCGGCGTAGTCGTCCGCCGCGCCGACCGGATCGACATAGATCACACCCTTGGGCGTCTCCATCACGAAGGAGGCGTGGGAGACGGGGTGGACCGTGATCTCGCCCGCGTCGGTTTCGAACATGTTGGAGCTATGCGCGGCGGCGAGGCCCGCATAGGGCAGGATCGTCGCGGCCCCGGCGCCAGCAGCGGCGGTGACGAGGAACGTGCGGCGTGTCGTTTTCATTGTGTCTCTCCCTGTTTCGCGTGGTTCTGAGGGTACTACGCGCGAGGTGACGTAGGGTTCACTTGTGGGAGAGGTGGGGGATCACGATGGGGTGAGGGCGGGGGTCGTGTCCGTCCCGAGGGAGGGAGGAGACTGGCAACATCCGGGCCGGTCGTCAGGATCGTTCCGAGAGGCACGGCCCCGTTTAAGCGTACCGCCAAGATTGGTCGGGCCCAAAAAAGACCGCAAGCAAGTTGCTATTTGCGGCAGTGAAGCGTTGAAAGAGTCTATCGTGGAAACGATATCTCCAAAATGAAATTGTACCGAACTGCTGCCACTGGCCTTATGAATTTCGGGAGAAGCTACTTGGATACGGCGCAGCACGTCATATCCGGAATTCGTTCAAATGAACTGAAACTGACCTACGACGCCCCGGCCTTCGCACTTTTGGCGCATGCCTTCGAACTCCAACTAAAAGCGGCGCTCATCGTTCAGGGAAAGACGCCGGAGGAAGTAGAAGCGTACGAACATGATATTTCTAGGCTCTACGCGGATGGTAGGAAACTTTCAGGGCAGGACTTCACTATCGACGACCTACAAGGGATTGTACGCAATAGGTGGAATGGTTTCCTGAGAACTGCTCGTGATGAATACCGATTGCGATTGAGTACTCGTTTGGGCACATCAGATCCTGCCGTCCTGACTGAGTTCGGATGTTTTGACAACCATACTATTGGGTCGTCACTTCCAGAGCTAAATTCTCAAATTCAATGGCTTAGCGAGCGTCACGCCCACGATGGAAGCAAGTTTCGTTACCTCAAGACCGGTTTCGACCAACATCTGGTAATTTCTGCATTTGGGCTGAACGAAAACGTTCCGATGCGGTCGATACAATGGGCTTCCGAAGCGCTTGATGCGAAGCTCAGGCAGTTTCTATTTCCATAAAAAAACACCCCGGCCATTTCTGACCGGGGTGCTCTTTCTGTCAAGCGTGGCGGGCTGAAGCCCGCCC
>CXWF01017087.1_pt1 | contig 10816 bp, 8 predicted proteins | sample 468421 | NCBI WGS metagenome assembly CXWF01 (sample SAMEA2620812, study PRJEB7988) | marine metagenome | biome: marine biome (ENVO:00000447); feature: surface water layer (ENVO:00002042); material: "saline water (ENVO:00002010), including plankton (ENVO:xxxxxxxx)" | depth 5 m
GTTTCCTGTACTATCACCATCTGCAGTTGTAGTACCTAAACTAAACTTATCTTCACTTTCATCCCATATAAATACAGCATTATTACCTGTAGAACCTCTTTCAAATATAATTCCTACATCATTAGTATTACCAGCAGTAAGACCATCTTGTAAAACTATAAGAGCATCTGATACTTTAAGATTAGTTGTGTCTACAGTAGTTGTAGTTCCTGATACAGTTAAATTTCCTGTTACTGTTAAATTTCCTCCCAGCTCTGTATTTCCGCTAATATTTGCAGTACCATTAACATCTAAGTTATGTGTAGGTATAGAAGTTGCACTTGCTGGATTAATTACTATAGCACCACTAAATGAGTTATTAGCACCAATAGACATCATGTTAACAGCAGTACCATAAGCACCACTACCATTACCTTTATTTACAGAAAAAGATAATGCAGATTCTTGATCACTTGCATCAATTACTCTAGAATAAATACCACCGTAGCTAAGATCTGCTGTGTTAGGAGTACCCATTGCATTTCTACCTCTAAACTCAACAACACCAAGTGTGTCATTATCTACAGGAGCTCCTGCATTTCTGTATAATACTAAGTCAGGAGCAGAAGCACTAGATGTATCTCTACCTTCTAATAAAATATTTTCTGCAGTAGAAGCAGAAATAGATTTAATAACTGGTGCATCTGTACCAGAAGCTGTACCAACAGTAAGTTGACTTTGAATAGATACGTCATTTGGTAATCCTACTGTTATAGTATCACCTGATACGCTTGTCTCAATCTCATTTGATGTTCCTGATATAGTAAGTGTATCCGTTCCTAGAACTACACCATTATCAGTTCCTGAGTCAGCTGCAATATCTAATGTTGTAGATACTGATGCGGTTCCTGCTGCAGTTAATCTACCTTGCTGATCTACAGTAAATGTAGGAATAGAAGTAGCACTACCATATGAACCAGGTGTTACAGCTGTGTCATCAAGATCTACACTTATACTTTGACCACTTGCTGTAGTTGTAATTCCTGTATCACCACTTATTGTTAATGATTGTGAATCTAAATCAACTGCGCCTGTACCACTATCACCAGCAATATCTAAATCTTGTGCTGTAACTTGTGAATCTACATAAGCTTTAATACTTTGTTGTGTTGCTAAATGAGTGGCAGAATCAGAAGCCATGTTGTCTTCATCCTTAATTGCTGTACCACTTATTCCTGAAGCATTTATTATTAATCCTCCTGTACCAGCATCATTTATAATAGAGTTTGAACCATCATGACTTATTCTCAAATCATTACCTGAACCAAAGTTCATGACAACGTTATCTGGTATTCTTATTTGTGGTGAACTATAACCACCATCAAATCTTAAATATTCTGCTGTTCCACCTGAACCATTATCACTATAGAAAATAATATCTCCATCATCAGCACTGTTCGTAATATTTATATCATCTGCAGTTTTATTTTCAATATAAATACCACCTTTACTTTCTATGTTAAAATCAGTAGCTCCGTTTTTTATATATGATGCAGTACCTTCGTGATATATTTCAAGATCAAGGCTATTAGCGTTTGCAGAATTTCCAAATGTTAAACGTGAGTTATCAGGAAATCTTGTATATACATCAGGATTACCTGTGTTAGCCATTGAGGTATCTAATTGAAAATAAGTAGTTGAGCTTGAATCACCGTCTCCATTATCACCTTGGAATATTAAATCTCTACTATCTTTAGTTCTTATAATTATATTACCAGCACCACTAGTTGTTCCACCTTCAATATAACTGTTACTACCATCGTGGTATATTTGTAAATCACTACCTGCACCAAATTTAGCTTTACTTGAGTCAGAAAAAGTAATATCATCATTAGCACCTACTGCTATATCTGTACCGCCTGTTGTATTTCCTACTGTAAGTATTTCAGCTAAAGTATCTACTGTATCTACTTGTGCATCTACGTATGCTTTAATTTGTGCTTGTGTAGCTAGTCCTGCACCATTATTTGATACAGCACCTGTAACAATACTAAATACAGCATCCCCTTCAGTACCACTTGATACTGTAAGTTGATCTGTTGTATTTGAACTAACGCTTGTAATATCACCTGGAGCTAATGCTTTCCAATAAGCTGCATCATAAGCACCAGTTGCTTTAGTATATACAAATACACTTTTAGATGTACCTGTGTTAAAATATATTTGTCCTAATACCGGACTTGTAGGTGCAGTACCTAAAGCATGAACTACTGCATTCTGTAATTCATTTTGTTCAAGACTTATATTAGATAAATGTTTTATAGCCATAACTGTTTAATTTTAATTTAAGTAAGCTTTACCGCTGAATGATGCTTCAAATGTTATGGTTACTTGATTAGGACTGTCATATGTTACAGTTCCTACTACAACAGAATTTCCTGAGTCAACAACTGTTACTGATGGAAATTTTCCTAGACCATGTACTATTACCCATGTACTAGATGCAGTATCCTGTCTATGTACATAAGTATCAGCATCATTAGCTGCATTAACTATAGTTTGTAAATTAACTACACAGTTGGTTTCTGTTGGTAGTGGATCAGTACAAGGTTCGTCTTTAACAGACACAACTTCAAAAGGAGCAATAAACTTACCTTCTTCATTTGTAGGATAAGCTTCTTGTTGTCTCCATTTACTATTCCAATCACAAATCTCTTTTTGAATTATAGTTTTGTCTAAATCATCTAGACAACAAGGTGTAATTCCAAACCTTCTAGACATAAAAGTTTGATATGCTTGTTTAGCAAACTTTTGATTCTTTTCTATAATTTCAACTTCAGAGTACATTTTGTTTTTGTAATTTGTTGTTGTATTCAGTTAAACATGATTTACACACTGTGCTTCCGTCTTGAGCATATGCTTTTTGACATCCACATGATATTGGTTTATTACAATTTTTACAATTCATTTTTTAACATATTTTGCTAAGTAGCTTTTCCGCATAGGTATATAATTCCATCCCTTTATTTGGATTAGAACAATATTCTACTTCTGCTACTGCAGCATCAATAAGAGTTTTTATAAAATTCATTTCTCTAAGTAAATCTTCTCTTTCACTACTTGGTTCACAGGGTTTTACATCTATGTCACATAGTTTATTATAATAATTTGTTAGAAGATTTGTAATTCTTAAATGGTTATATTCAACATAAACTTTGTCATTAGGAGATACACTATATCTAATAACGTATACACCATCTGGTAATTTCATACGTTTAGTACCACAATCTACTTTTTGTAAAGCTAATACACAAGCGTTTAGACACAAGTCAAACTCATGATCAGTTTTTACAAGAACTGGTGCTGTAAAACCAGGCATTGTAATAAGTAACTCACTACAGTCTACTGCTAATTTTTTAGTATACTGACTAGTATCTTTTACACATAAGACTTCACAATTGCTTACGGTAGGTATTTCTAAACTTAGAATATGTTTTTCTGCCATTGTATTTGTATTTAGTCCGGAATAACTACACTACAGTAATAATATACAAAATTAATCATACAATATAAAATAAAAAAGACAGGACTTTTAGGTCCTGCCTTTCTTAAAAAGTTACTATATCTAGTTAAAATATAGATTAAGCGTCTGAAGAATCAATCTTCACCATGTTTTTCACATCATTAGCTAAAGCTTCAACTCTAGTTAATAGAGCATCCATTTTACTTACTAAATCAGAATCTGAACACTTAACCCAGATCTCATATAGATATTGATCATTGTCAAAAGTTCCTGTAGGATTATTGAATCTTGGAACTGAGTGCTGAATGTAATAAGCTTTATATGTAGCAGCTCTATCTACAGCAGCTAGAATTTTGTCAGATCCTTCAATCTCTCTAATTCTTGCACTGTCAGATGCACCAACACTAAATGGGTTTTGAGCATAAGCTTCAGATAATAATACTTTTCTAAGTACTGTTTCACCCACTGTTTGTTTCATAGTTCCTGGAGTCTTAGCTGATGTACCACAAGAGTCACATGGATCTCCTGATTCATCTACCCAAGATAATTCAATAGAAATAGGTTCTTTACCATAGTGATCTCTAGGATCAAAAGAACAATTTCCAAATGTAGTATCTACATAAGCTCCTTCAATTTTTAAAGTAGCTGATATATTAGCACTTACTGGATCTGTACTTGCAGTATAGTTACCAGAACCTGCTTCACCTAAAGTTTGAGCAATAGTTTTAGTAGCATTACTACCGTTTGTATTGATCACAATACCTCCACCGCTTGCTTCTTGAACGAAGTCTTTTACGTGAGGGTCTGCTAATATCATTTTACCAATTGTAGCAAGTGCAACAGCTGGATCAACATAAGATTGACCATCTGCACAACATACACTACCTGAATCTCCAATAACGTAAATATTGTGATTTAAGAATCTCAATGCTGCAGATCCTTTTACATCCAATCTTACATATTGAGTTTTTCCACAAGGAGCACAATCTTTGCCAATTGATACTTCTGCAGTTGGTGCAGCAGCATTGACACATGCGCTTTTCCAAAGACCGGTAATATACTTTGGATTAATTCCTTTAGACTTAACAGATTCAGAGTAACCTCCATGTCCTGGATTGTTACCAACAGAATCATTAGTTAAGTAACTTCCTTGAACTAGGTATAATAGACCGTTGTTACCCAGCGTACCATTTGCAGTTGCAATTGATTGCCAGTCACTACTATCTACTAAGGCCATAGTTCCTGCTGCTAAAGCTGAAGTCGCTGTATTAGCGGTTGCATCAACTTCAGAAACAACAAAGCTTTTACAAAAAGCGTGATTAAAATAAGCCATAATTTCTGTTTTTAAAGTTTATAAATAAATTAAATATACGTACCATATAGGTACATTAATAATATACAAAATATTTGTTTAATAACAAACAAATAATTAATTAGAACGTTCAGCAGATTGCATGCCTCTTTGCATTTGAGCTATGTTTTCAATATCTCCTGCAATAACACTAGCTGCTTCGTCTATAATTAACTCTACAATATCATCTCTAAACTCAGATTCTACATCAACTGTAGTAGTACTACCATCTTCTGGATTTACACATCCTGGTATTTGTATACTAACTGGTTTTCTGTAGTATGTAAGCCTAGGTCTAGTTATTGCAAAGTCTTCCCCTCTATATATCCTGATGCTGTTTCCTATTATTGTAGCAATAGTTTCAGCCCATTCAAAGTCAGGTTTCTTTAAAGGATCTCTAAGTATCAAATCAATGTTGGCTTCTTCTACAAGATATACTGTCATAGAATATGGTTCTTTACAGCAATCTCCTTTTGCTTTTGCACTTATCCTTTTATATTCAAAATAATTTTCTGGTATACTGTTGCTTTCAAAATAACTGTCATTTTGTGAGCCAGTTAAATTTGCTTCAGTAAGCAATATACTAAGATCATCTATACGTCTTTGAGAACCTTCATCTCCTTCTTTATACTGATTCATACCGTGCAGTTGTCTTCTACACCACTGTAATTGAGCTTTATTAAATGCTTCAATTATTTGCCAGCATTCAAGATTATCAAAATCATTACTAGACAATTTATTTAATCTTTGTCTTAATTTTATTTGTATGAGATCATTAGTCATTTTTTATATTTTTTAAGATTTCCAGTACGGTTCTACTTTTTCTAATAGGCTTTCTAGCACTTCTTCATGCTCTGGATTCTTTAAAAATGCCACACATTCATCTGGTCTTTTGCCAAGTTTGACACCACTATCTAAAGTTTCAATCCAACCACTAGATTTAGTAGTAATATATTTATAAAATAAAGCATCTTTTACAAGTGCTCTAATTTTAAGATCTTCCATCTTAGATCTTGCTGCATCTATAAATGTTGAAATAGCTCTTTTCTTATTTGATTCAGAACCTTCACCACTTATATACACATCCATATTTTCATATACAACATCATTTGGTATGCTTTCAGTGTACTGAGTACTATCTATATCTACCACTTTTGCTACATACCTTAGTTTTGTTGGATTTTTGTCATACATTTTCTGTAGTTCTACAATAGCTCTGTTTCTTAGTTTACTTAATTCAGTTCTTGTTGAAACAGTTTCTTCTACAGTATCTAAATAAAATTTACAGTCACCTGATTTTAATTTAGCTTCCTTTAATGATGGAGCAACTATAGAAAAGCCTCCTGCCTTTATTGCATATAATTTAATTAAATCATATGGATCACTATCAGGATCTAAATATACAGGATCATTGCCACATCTTAGGCTTATTCTAGACCAGAAATCATCATTGTCTGGTTTTAACAAAGTTAGTTTATTCCAAAACTCTTTGTCTTCTGGATCTACAATATTTGCTGCTAAGTCTTTTTCTAACTGAGAAACAATAGATCTAATTTCTTTTATCTTTTGTTCTTTCTCTGCTACAGCTAGTTTTTTAACTTCTGGTGCAAATTCATTAAGACCAGTTACATATCTCTTAACACCGTTTCTTTCTAAACATGCTAAGTTTTCTTCATGCCAGACACCGTCATGCAGGGCCATGCCATAATTTTCTAATCCCATATTACTTCTAGTAGGATTAAAGTAAGGACGTATAGCAATACTACTACCTTGTTTAGTTTGCTGATACTTTTCTACAATAGTATATTCACTCATTTTGATTGGTTTTTAAAATTAATATTAAACTCAAAAGTACATAATTATGTACAATTATAAAATATCTAATGCTGAGCATAAGCCCAGCACAAGTTTTTTGAGTTATGCAGTTACTATTTTTACTGCTCCTGCTGTATGATAAATATCACCATTAACTAAACCAGCCGTTTTTGCTGCTGCATTGTCTGCGTGATTTCTTGCTAGAAGTGCCGCATTACTAACCTTAGCTATAGGACCAACTACTTTGTTGACCTCATCAATAACTGTGTTAACATGCGCCATTCTTGCTAAACCATGTTCAGCTCTTGGTGCTTTATCTAAAACAGAATCATCTTTTACTTGTTTTATTTTACTTAATGCCATGATATAATCTTTTTTACAGGTTAAACAAAAAAAAGGAGGAGGGTTTAAGCTCCTCCCTTCTTATTAATATTAGAATGATCCTCCTGTAATTGGATTTCTCATTACAATTTTTAGAACTTTACTTGGATCTTTCACCCAGATAGCTGGCATAGTTTGAGTCATCATAACTCTATAACCATTAAAGTTACCAGTTGAAGCAAATCCTTGGCTTCTACCCATGTAGTCCATAGTACCATTTTGGTAGAACCACTTAAGTTGATTATCCCAAGATAACTTCAATAAGTGAATGTTATCATTTCCGTTCTCTGTTACATCAAAAATAATGAAGCTGTAAGAACTTAACGGTCTTCCGTCAATTAATGGGTTCTCAACATCATTAGTATGTAAGTTATCAAATGCTGGGTTAAGTACAAATTTAACGTTAGCTAAGAATGGAATAGTAAAGCTTGTGTAAGCAAAACCAAAGTCTAGATCCATTCCAGATCCTGTTACTGCTCCAATGTCAGAAGCATTTTGTACTAGACCAGAACCATATACTTCATCAGCAATAGCTTTGTTGATCATCTGCATACCACCGATACCTGTTTGTACAACAAGTGCTCTTTGTGGATCTGGACCTTTGAACTCAACTTTTCCTTGATAGAAGTTATATAATTCAGACTTGAACATATCAAGAGTGAAAGAAGATTTGTTGTATACTCTCTTAAATGAGTTATCCAACTGTGACCAAAGACCAACAGATAATCTAATATCATCTGGACCGTCTTGCTTGATTCTACCACCTTTCCCCCACATTAGGTAAGTCTCAATGTCATTTGCAATCTTGCTTAAGTGTGCAGCTTCAAGATTTGTAATGAAAGTTCTTGAAAGTTTTCCGCTTTCAAAAGCTTCTCTTGCACCTGCTTTACCCATGCTTGCAACTAACTCTTCAATAGAGCTAACTGACATGTTATCACCTGCACCAAAATTTCTCCAAATTTCAGTTACAGGAACTGTTCCGTCTGCGTTCAATCCTCCTTTGATCATTAAATCTGCTCTAGAAGAAATTGAATAATGTACGTGAGCTTCAGCTCCTCCTACAAAGTTGTAGAATTCTCTGAACCCAGAACCAGTTTCAATATCACTGAATCTTTCACCATACTCACCTCTAGCAGAACCTTTTCTGAAGAATTTAGTTCCTTTAGCTAAGTATTTGTTATCAAGAAATGCAGCGTTATTATTGTTAACTAGCTGTACTGTATAAATGAAACCATCACCAGCAGGAATAATATCATCAGCTGTGATGTAAAGTTCTACCCCGTTGTACTTATCATAAGTGATAATATCACCATGACCAAATGCACGCTTGGATAATTTAATTTTAAAGGTGGTTCCATCAACACCTTTAGTTGAATTTGAAGACTCAACATCTGCCGTTACAAACGGTAAATCTTGAGCTACTGGAGTTTGCCATTTGTACTCACCTCTAGCGTTGTCTACAAGAATTGTATTCTTTCCACCAAACGAAGCCATTTGATATAAAGGCATTTCAACTTTTTGAGTCATTGCCCATAAATCAACTGGACCTAAATCCTGAGGTTCTGCTGAACCTAGCATTGCTGTCAAGTGATAAGAATCAATATGAGAACTTGCTTTGTAGCTTGTATCTCTTAGGAAAATTCCATTGTTTAAAACTGGAGTTGCCATAATTGATTGATTGTTTTAAATGTTAATAATTAATTAAAGTATATAAATAAAATTTTTAAAATCTTTTAAATATGTTTTGTTTTCTTTGTAACCTTTTGCCAGACTTCTTAACTGTTGAATCTTCTTTTTGATCAACTCCTAAAGAACTACCGCCACTGTTTACTTGTTCTGTTTTCAGTTTTCTAACTGTTTTTTCAATTGTTTTCTGAGCTCCTTTCTCCATTATCTTAGATTTGTAACCATCTGGGTCTTGTAATAACCACAGTGCTTCAGATATAAGAGCATAATTAGGCTCAACAAATTGATATTTTTCAAGTAAGTGTCCTAACAAATTTGTGTTTCGTCCACTTACAGAAGGATAATTAGGTTGTACAAGTCCATTATATAACATTGCTTGTGTCTTTTTATCTATTTTGATTTCATTTAACTCACCTTCTTTAAGTGTGTCATAGACATTTTGCATGTAATCTTTAGATGCTTGTTCTTGTTGTTTCTTTTTCATATCCTGCTCTTGCAGTTTTTTTGCAACAACTTTTTCTTGCATCTTTTGTAATTTAGGTTGAAACTTAAGAGCTTGTTGCTCAAGCTTTCCTAAATCTTTCCAGACTTCTATTTCCTCTGCTATCTCTTCTGCTGTACCATATCCGGTTGCAGAAAGGTATTCTTGGATAACTCTCTCTTGGCCTCTTTCACTTTTAACATCAATTGTACTAGTCTCTTCAACTTGTGCTAATGTTTGAAATAAACCTTTAAGATCCTTGCCACCGTCAAATACATACCTTGCAGCAATCTTTAGTTCATCAGGCAAACTTTCAAAGAACTTAGCGGGAGTTTCATTTCTAACTTGATTAGCCTTTTCTTCCAAGTTAGCATCAATTAGCTCCTCCCAATCTTTTGCTGAATAATCAGCTAGAGGTTTATCATCATCAAAAGGAACAATCTTTTCAGATTTAATTAGCTTGTCAAATACATCAGCTATTCCTTCTATTTTCTTTCTGCCTCTTTTCTCTTTTGGTTGATCTTCTTCTTCTTCATCCAAAGAGTTTAGAACATCTTCAACAGATTCAGTTTCTTCTTTCTTTACTTCTTTCTCCTCTTCTTTAGCTTCAACTTCCTCTTCTTTCTGTTCTTCTTGAACCTTTTCTTCCTTAGGTTCTTCTTTCTTAGGTTCTGTAAAATTCATATCTACAGGATCCCTTTTTGAGAAAATATTTTTACTTTTTTTCTCTTCAACATCTGGAGTTACAATTGCGTCAGCATCTGGTGCTGCAGCAAATAATTCATCAATGTTAATATCTACTTGTTCTACAGTAGTTTCCTGGTTTTTTTCTGTTTGTGCCATAATACAGTTGGTTTAAAATTAATAATATTATCATGTACATATACAATATAAGAATTAAAAATGACATGTAAACTTATAAAATTTGATTATTTTTTATTTTTTCAGCAATATATAGCTAATACTAAAAAATCTTTTTATAAATTAATTTTTGTCATCATATTTATTCTTATTCTCTTTTGCAATTTGTAAGTTTTTGCTAGCAATTTCACGTTGTGTAGCTAGCTTTTCTCTATCAACTTGTAGCTTTGCTTGAGCATTAGCATTCTTAATAGCGTTTTGTTCACGCTTCATGTTCATCTGCTCTCTATATTGAGAAGTTTTTCTGATATCATCCATAGCTTCTTTGTAATCAGATACTTCATTTTTATTGACATCCATCATTGAACCATATCCTGCAGCTCTAATTTCAGCAACAGTTATATCTTTTTGTCTTTCTTTATCTGACTCATTAGCTTGGAATTCTAATTTTAACTGGTTTTCTTTTGCAGCTGCTTCTAATTGTTGTTCTTGCATCTGACGTTGTTGTTGCATTTCTTGCTGTCTCATTTGCTCAGTTTTAATTTCTGAATCTCTTAAGATGTCAGTTACTTCAGCAATTGAATCAGCTTTAAGAATATTTCCTAAATCATATATGCTTGCACCTGTTGTATTATTTGTAAGTGCCATTTGTTTTAATTGATCTAGTACTTGTCTGTGATTTGTTCTAGTTGTGGCAAAAATATTAAAGTCTCTCATTAACAGTTGAGTACCATTAATA
>CXWF01018381.1_pt1 | contig 10788 bp, 8 predicted proteins | sample 468421 | NCBI WGS metagenome assembly CXWF01 (sample SAMEA2620812, study PRJEB7988) | marine metagenome | biome: marine biome (ENVO:00000447); feature: surface water layer (ENVO:00002042); material: "saline water (ENVO:00002010), including plankton (ENVO:xxxxxxxx)" | depth 5 m
GCCGCGCGAACCTCTATTTCGACAGTCCAGAAGTGATCGTCCCCGCCAAGCACCTTGCCGGGCTGGACGACATCCGGCAGGTGGAGGTGCCCTGGATCACCTATTACCACCTGCTCTTCGACACCCATCAGGTCGTCATGGCCAATGGCGCGGCGTCTGAAAGCTTCCACCCCGGCGGCGTCGGCCTCGGCGCCATCGACCCCGCCGCGCGCGAGGAGCTGTTCACCCTGTTCCCGGCGCTGCGCACCGATGCGAACACCTATGGCCGCACGGCACGCCGTGTGCTGCGCCAGTTCGAGGCGCGAATCCTCGCCGCCTGACCGGCTCAGTCGATCCCGTTCGCCGCCTGCACCCGGCGCACGAAACGCACCACCGCACCGACCTCGGCCTCGCTGATCCCCTCCACCGGGGGCATGTTGCCGAATTTCCAGTGATGCGCCCGCACGCCCTGCGCGGCGGCGAGGTAGAAGGCCATGTCGCCATGATGCCCCGGCTCATAGATCTTGTGGATGAGCGGCGGCCCCGCCCCCTCGATCCCGCCCGCGTTCGGCCCGTGGCAACTCGCGCATTTGGAGGTGAAGACCCGCTGACCCATCGCAGCCTCCCCCTCGAGCGCTGGCATGGTCACCGCGACCATCTCTTGCCCGCTATCACCGGATGCCACCGGCGCGGTCGTCGCCTGTTCGACCGACGGCTCCTGCGTCGGACCGAAAGCCCACCACGCGCCCGCGCCCGCGGCCGCCACCACGGCCCCTGCAATCCATACCGTTTTCATGTTTTTCCTCACGCTGTGTCACGGCAGGTCTAAGGCTTCCCCCTGCTGGAAGCTCAACCCACATCCGTGTGAGGGACGATCAGCCTGCCTTGCGCACCGTCTGCGGCCGTTTCCCGTCCGCCCAGGCCCGCGCCGCGTCCCCGAACGCCTCGAACAGCGGGCGCGAGACGGGGTCGTTCGCGGCGTTGTATTCCGGGTGCCATTGCACGGCGAGGGTGAAGCCCGGCGCATCGGCGACATAGATCGCCTCTGGCGTGCCGTCGTCGGCATGACCGTCGATCACGATCCGGCTGCCCGGCGTCTTGATCCCCTGCCCGTGCAGCGTATTGGTCATCACCTTGGGCGCGCCCATCAGGCGGTGAAACACCCCGCTCTCGGTAAAGGTCACGGCGTGGCGCAGGGCGAATTTCTCATCGATCGTCCCGTCGGGCGGCATCCGGTGATTCATGCGCCCCGGCAGCTCTCGGATCTCTGGGTAAAGCGTCCCGCCCATCGCGACATTGACCTCCTGAAACCCCCGGCAGACGCCAAGAAACGGCTGCCCGCTCTCGACGCAGGCCCGCACGAGCGGCAGGACGATGGCATCGCGGTTGCGGTCGAACGCCCCATGCGCCTCGGTCGGCGGCTCGCCGTATTCCTCGGGATGCACATTGGGCCGCCCGCCGGTCAGCAGGAAACCATCGAACGTCTCGCGCAACTCCTCCACCGACACCAGCGCCGGGTCGGCGGGGATCAGAAGCGGCACGCCGCCCACGACCTCCGCGACGGCGGTGGAGTTCATCACACCGCCCGCATGGATCGGGTAGGTGTCGTTCAAAAGGCCCTGGTTGCCGATGATGCCGATCAGGGGGCGTTTCATATCTCGTCCTGTGTCGCCTACGCCGCAAACGTAACCCTTGCCCCGCCCGAGGGAAAGGGGCCGAACGCCGCGTCGTTGCAGACCGGCTGTGCAGGTCAGACCCCCGCGAGGAACCCGTGAAAGGCCGCGTCGAAGGCTTCGGGCTTTTCGAGATAGGGCGAATGTCCGCAATCGTCGAGAACCACGCGCTCCACCCGGCCCCCGCCCGCCTCATAGGTCGCGAGCGCCGCCTCGGTCTGCGAAATCATCGGCTGCGGCGGAAAAACATCGGCCCCTGGCCAGCCCGGCACGGCACCCACGCTCCCCAGCGTCCCGAGATCGAAGAGCGACCCGTCCGCGACCACCTGGTCCTCCGCGCCCCGCAGCCACAGGATCGGCACCTGCGCGCCCACCTTGGTGAAGCCCAGCGGATCGGCCTGATGGATCGGGGCCAGCGCGTTGACCGGCCCGAGTTTTCCCGGTGCCACGCCCGGCCAGTTCTCGGTCGCGGTCATGTCGCCGGGATAATCCTCGTCCCCCAGGTGCTGCGCCAGCGCCGAGGTCAGGATCTCCTCGATCCGCTTGGGCACGAAGGGCGGCTTCCACACGACGGCGTTAAGCACGTTGCGCAGATGGTTCGGCGTCTCCGCCCCCCGGTCCCCTGCCTTCATCAACGCGATCAAATCCGCGTTCACCGCGCCCCCGCCCGACCCCGCGTTGTCGGGGAAACAGGGCGTCCCGTCGGGCTTGCAGCCTCCGAACCCCTGCGGCGCACCCGGGCAGACCTGCGTGAGCGACAGGACGCGCCCGGGATGGTCGGCCAGCATCTGCCACAGCACCGCGCCGCCCAGGCTGTGGCCCACCATATGCGCGGCCTCCAGGCCGAGAGTGTCCATCAGCGCCGCCAGATCGTCCGAAAAATCGCGCACCCCGCGCGTCGCATCCACCTTGGCGCCCGCGTCGGCCTCGCCATAGGCGCGCAGGTCCGGCGCGATGGCCCTGAAACCCTTGGGCAGGCGCCGCATGGTCTCTTCCCACCAGGTCGCGGCCGACAGGTTGCCGTGGACGAAGATCACCGGCACCCCGTCTTCGGGACCGGCAAACAGAACGCGGGTCTCGATCCGGTCGCTCGCGACACGGCGCGCTTCGGTGATGGTCGGGATCTGGGTCATGGGCTCTCTCCTCCAAGGCTCGCCACACTCTCACCCGACACGCGCCGCCCGACAATTCGGGGAAAACACCTAGCCCGCACTGTTGCACCGCGCCGCGCAAGCGATCAGGCTCACTCCCACGTCACAGGAGGCTTCCATGAAAATCACCCGCGCCGGCACGACTCCCTCACGCAGCGGCTCCCCCGACTGGTTCACCGGGGCCGTGCGCCTCGACCCGCTCTTCACCTCCGAGGACACCGGCCGCGCCGCTGGCGCCCTCGTCACCTTCGAGCCCGGCGCGCGCACCGCGTGGCACACCCACCCGGCAGGCCAGACCCTCATCGTCACGCAAGGAAAGGGACGCGCCCAGCGCGACGGCGGCCCAGTCGAAGAGATCCGGCCCGGCGACGTGATCTGGTTCGAGGCGGGCGAGAAACACTGGCACGGGGCCGCCCCCGACACGGGGATGAGCCACATCGCCATCCACGACTCCGTCGACGGCACCGCGGTCACATGGCTCGAACATGTCTCCGACGCCGATTACAGCGCCTGACCCCGCCCTTCTCTGTTCCAAAAATACTTCGGGGGTGGCCGCATTTCCCGAATGCGGCCGCGGGGGCTGGCCCCCGCACCGCCGCGCCTTCAGGCGCGGCTTGCACAGCGTGCGGCGCTTGCGCCGCACACCGCGTGGCTTACCACCCCTCTGCGGCTTTCAATTCCAGCCGGCGCCGGTGCAACACCGGCTCGGTGTAGCCAGACGGCTGGATACGCCCCTTGAACACGAGGTCACAGGCCGCCTGAAACGCGATCCCGTCGAACCCCGGACCCATCGGGGTGTAGTCCGGATCGTCCGCGTTCTGCCGGTCCACGACCCCCGCCATCTTGCGCAGCGCGGCCATCACCTCGCCCTCGCTCACCACGCCGTGGTGAAGCCAGTTGGCCAGCGCCTGCGACGAAATCCGGCAGGTCGCGCGGTCCTCCATCAGCCCGACATCGTGAATGTCCGGCACCTTGGAGCAGCCGACCCCCTGCTGCACCCAGCGCACGACATAGCCGAGGATGCCCTGCGCGTTGTTCTCGATCTCCTCGCGGATCTCGTCCTCTGACCAGTTCGTGCCATCGGCCACGGGGATGGTCAGAAGGTCGTCCAGCGTGCCGCGCGCGCCGCCCTTGGCAATCTCATCCTGCACCGCCGCCACGTTCACATGGTGGTAATGGGTGGCATGGAGCGTCGCGGCGGTGGGCGACGGCACCCAGGCGCAGTTGGCGCCCGCCTTCGGGTGGCCGATCTTGGCCTCCAGCATCGCCTCCATCCGGTCCGGCATCGCCCACATGCCCTTGCCAATCTGCGCGCGTCCTTTCAGCCCGCAGGCCAGCCCGATATCCACGTTGCGATCTTCGTAGGACGTGATCCAGGCCGAATTCTTCATCTCGCCCTTGCGCACCATCGGCCCCGCTTCCATTGCCGTGTGAATCTCGTCCCCCGTCCGGTCGAGGAAGCCGGTGTTGATGAAGGCGACCCGGTGCTTCGCCGCCCGGATACATTCCTTGAGATTGGCCGAAGTGCGGCGCTCCTCATCCATGATGCCGAGCTTCACGGTATATTGCGGCAGGCCCAGCGCGGCCTCGACACGGGTGAACAGCTCGTCGGCAAAGGCCACTTCCTCGGGCCCGTGCATCTTGGGCTTCACAACATAGACGCTGCCATGGGCCGAATTGGCCCGCCGGTCCCGGTCATGGAGCGCGGCCAGCGTGGTCATCATCGCGTCCATGATCCCCTCGAACACCTCGTCGCCGTTCTCGTCGAGGATGGCCGGGTTCGTCATCAGGTGGCCCACGTTGCGCACGAGCATCAGCGCGCGCCCCTTAAGCGTCAGCGTCCCGCCATCGGGCGCGGTATAGGTGCTGTCGGGGTGGAGCGTGCGCGTGAATGTCTCGCCCCCCTTCGTGACCTCTTCACTCAGCGTGCCTTTCATCAGGCCCAGCCAGTTGTCATAGGCCAGCGCCTTGTCCTCGGCATCCACACAGGCCACCGAGTCTTCGCAATCCATGATCGCGGACATGGCGCTTTCCAGCCAGACATCGGAAATGCCTGCGGGGTCCTGCTTGCCCACGTCGGTCTTCGGATCGACAAGGATTTCGATGTGAAGCCCGTTCACCCGCAGGATGACCTGAAGCGGACACAACTCGCTGGCGTGACCCGCGAACTGGCCCGGATCGGCCAGTCCCGTCTCGCCCATCGGCCCGTCCACCATGAACACGCCATCCCGGACGGTGAGCGACGTCACATCGGCCCAGGACCCGCCCGCCAGCGGCGCGACCGCGTCCAGATGGGCCTTGGCCCAGGCGATCACCCGCGCGCCCCTGTCGGGGTCATAGCCTTTGCCTGTGGGCGTGTCGCCCAGCGCATCGGTGCCGTAAAGCGCGTCGTAGAGCGACCCCCACCGCGCATTCGCAGCGTTCAGCGCATAGCGGGCGTTGGTGATCGGCACGACAAGCTGCGGCCCGGCAATCGTCGCGATCTCGGGGTCCACGTTGTCCGTCTCGATCGAGAAGTCGTCACCCTCGGGCACCAGATATCCGATCTCGCGCAGAAAGCTCCGGTCGGCCTCAACGTCCACGGGCTGCCCTGCCCGCTCCCGGTACCAGCTGTCGATCTGGCCCTGCATCCTGTCGCGGGTGGCGAGCAGCGCGCGGTTCTTCGGGGTGAGGTCGGCCACGATCGCGGCGAAGGACTTCCAGAAATCATCCGGCCGCACGTCGGTGCCGGGCAGCGCCCGCGCCTCCACGAACAGCGCGATTTCCGGGGCGATCTTCAGGCCGAATTTTTCCACCCGCCGGGTCATTGGCGTCTCCAAGGTTGCTGGGTCAGGATTGGGCACACAGGCCCTTTCTCCACCATTAGGAAAAAAGTTTCCTATAGGCAACACAGCGAAAGACGCGGGGAAGAACGTGAAAAGCCCGCTCCGGCCTAGGTGGATGGGGACGGTCGGCCGGAGCGGGTGATCCGCCAAAGTGGTGGCGGATGTCGGGGATCAGTCCACGGGCATACCCGTGGCGTCGGATGTTGCTTCCTCTGTCGCCGGCGCCGTGTCGGAGCGCTCGATGGCCCAATAGGTCATGGCCGCGCCCATGATGCCGCCGATCAGCACCGCGAGCGCGATGCCCACAAGCGCCGGAGCGTGGCGGCGTTGTTCGCGTTCAAGGGATGTGTCGGGTGCGCTCATAGCGGCGTGCCTCCTGTATCGTTCCTGTTATTGGCCGAGTCAGTTGTGACCCGATCTTCACGGGGGTAACGTCCTCACCGACGCAGCAGTTCAAATTCTCCCGAAAAGGTGAGCCATGAAAGACGCGAGCCCCCAGGCCATTTTCCTGTCCGACTACACGCCGCCCGAATATCTGGTGGACAAGGTGGACCTCACCTTCCGCCTGTCGCCCAACGCGACCCGCGTGATCTCGCGCATCGCGTTCCGGCCCAACCCGGACGCCGTATCGAAGCGGTTTTTTCTGCATGGTGAGGGGCTTGCGGCCATTTCTTCATCCATCGACGGAACCCCCGTGACCCCGAAACAGGTCGAAGGCGGGATCGAGGCCGACGTGCCCGACGCGCCCTTCGTCTGGGAGGCGGAGGTGGAGATCGACCCGGCCGCCAACACCGCGCTTGAAGGACTTTACATGTCTAACGGCATGTATTGCACCCAGTGCGAGGCGGAAGGATTTCGCAAGATCACATGGTATCCCGACCGCCCCGACGTGATGGCCCCCTTCACGGTCCGCATCGAGGGCGACGAGCCGGTGATGCTGTCGAACGGCAATCTCACGGCATCGGGCGACGGCTGGGTCGAGTGGACTGACCCGTGGCCCAAACCCGCCTATCTCTTCGCGCTGGTCGCAGGCGATCTCGTGGCCCGCGAAGACAGCTTCACCACCATGTCCGGCAAACACGTCGACCTGAAACTCTGGGTCCGCCCCGGTGACGAGGGCAAGACGGCCTTCGGCATGGAAGCCCTGAAAAAGTCGATGACATGGGACGAAGAGGTTTACGGCCGCGAATACGACCTCGACATCTTCCAGATCGTCGCCGTCTCCGACTTCAACATGGGCGCGATGGAGAACAAGGGGCTCAACATCTTCAACACCTCCGCGGTGCTCTGTTCGCCCGAAACCTCGACGGACGCGAATTTCGAGCGGATCGAGGCGATCATCGCGCATGAGTATTTCCACAACTGGACCGGCAACCGCATCACCTGCCGCGACTGGTTCCAGCTCTCGCTGAAAGAGGGTCTGACGGTGTTCCGGGATCAGTCCTTCTCGGCGGACGAACGGTCGGAAAGCGTCTGCCGCATCTCCGACGTCATGTCCCTGCGCGGCCGCCAGTTCCGCGAGGATAACGGCCCCCTCGCCCATCAGGTGCAGCCCGACAGCTTTGTCGAGATCAACAACTTCTATACCTCGACGATCTACGAGAAGGGCGCCGAGGTCATCCGGATGCTCAAGACGCTTGTGGGCGACGATGGCTACCGCAAGGCGCTCGACCTCTATTTCGACCGCCACGACGGGCAAGCCTGCACCATCGACGACTGGCTCACGGTGTTTCAGGACGCGACGGGCCGCGACCTCACCCAGTTCAAACGCTGGTACAAACAGGCTGGCACGCCGCGTCTGCGAGTCACGGAGAACTGGGACGACGGCACCTATCAACTGACCTTCACCCAGACGACCCCGCCGACGCCGGGTCAGGAGGTCAAGGAACCCTTCGTCATTCCCATCGCGGTCGGCCTCATCGGCCCGAACGGCGACGAAGTGGTCGGCACGCAGGTGCTCGAAATGACCGAAGGCACGCAGACCTTCACCTTCGACGGCCTCGCCGCCAGACCCGTCCCCTCGATCCTGCGCGGCTTCTCCGCCCCGGTGATCGTGGAGCGCGAGACGAGCGCAGACGAACGCGCCTTCCTGCTCGCCCACGACACGGACGAATTCAACCGGTGGGAAGCGGGCCGTTCGCTGGCAAAAGAGGTGCTGACCGGCATGGTCACCGGCGGCAACGCCCCGCAGGCCGCCTACCTCGACGCGCTCGCCACCATGCTGCGCGACGACAGCGCCGACCCGGCCTTCCGCGCGCTCGCGCTCCAGATGCCGGGCGAAGACGACATGGCCCAGACGCTCGCCGATGCGGGCATGACACCCGACCCCGATGCGATCCACGAGGCCGCCGAAACGCTCAAACAGGCCCGCGCGGAATACCTCCACGACCTGCTCCCGCGCCTCTCTGCCGAGATGACGGTGGACGAACCGTTCGAACCCAACGCCGAACAGGCGGGCAAACGGGCGCTCGGCCTGCAACTCCTGAAACTCACCACCCGTCTCGACGGGGGCAAGGCCGCACAGGCGCAGTATGAGGCGGCGGACAACATGACCCTGTCGCTGGGTGCCCTGTCGTGCCTGCTGGACGCGGGCAAGGCCGACGCCGCGCTGGCTGAATTCCGGGAGACATGGCAGGACGACGCGCTGGTCATGGACAAGTGGTTCATGTTGCAGGTCTCCCATGCCGCACCTGAGGATGCGGCCGATGTAGTACGCACACTTACCGAAGACCCGGCTTTCACCATGAAGAACCCCAACCGCTTCCGCTCGGTCTTCGGTGCCTTCGCAGGCCACCCGGCGGGCTTCCACCAGAAGGACGGGTCCGGTTACGCGCTGCTGGCCGACTGGCTCATCAAGCTCGACCCGCTCAATCCTCAGATCACCGCCCGGCTCTCCGGCGCGTTCGAGACCTGGAGACGCTACGACGCGGACCGGCAGGGCCTGATCGCCGCCGAACTCGACCGCATCCTCGCCACGCCCGGCCTCAGCCGCGACACGACCGAAATGATCGGGCGGATCCGGGACGCGTGACGTCACAGCGTCCGAGTTGCGGCGCGCGTGGCATTTGCGCTATCGAACAGGGCAGAGCCATGCGCGCTTCGCGCCTTGCCGAGGAGGGGCCCCGTGAAGCAAATTTCAGATCGCGTCTCCCGGCTTGGCCGCTGGCTCGCCCGACGCGGCACGAACGAGCCCGCGAAAACCGTGATCTACCGCCCGGCGGGCGGGGTCGGTCTGGGCCACCTGTTGTTCAGCCTCGCAGGCTACAGCAGCCTCGCCCGTGACATCTGGGCCGGTTTCGTCAGCACCGGACAGAGCACCGAATTCGACCGGGACGGCACCGCGACCGGCATCTTCGCGGATCACCTGACCCTCGTGCCGGACCCCGGCCTGCCCGTCACGTTCGGCTTGCCGGCCATCCGCGACCGCCTGACCCCGGAGGCGCTGGAGGGCAAGCGTTGCGCGTTGATCGGACGCAAGGAAGCCCGCCGCCGCGCGCAGGCGGAATTCCCGCAGCTCACGGACGCGACCTTTTTCGAACAGGAAGACGACGCGCTCTCGCCCGACGCGTTGCGCCCGTTCGACGTGATCTATGTCGACTCGGTCCTTCCCCCGACGCAACTCACCGGGCGGATACGATCCTTGCGCCCCCTGCTCGTGCCCAACGCCGACACCGAACGGCGCGCCATCGCGGTCTGCCCGTCAGAGCCTTTCGTGGGTGTCCACCTGCGCCACGGCAATGGCGAGCATCTTCACGGCCGCCTCGAAGGCGGACAGGCGGAGTTCGACGACTACCTCAACCTCGTCGCCGACACGGCCCGCGAGGTGGCGGATACGGCGGGCCTCGGCGCGATCCTGTGCATCAGCGACAATGCCGAAACCGCCGAACGGCTCGCGGCACGAAGCGGTGGCGTGGCCCTGCCCCCCGACGACCTGCCGCAAACGGCGTGGCGCGATCACATCGGCGAGGCAGGCGAGGCTTTCAATGATCGTCTGACGCGCATGATGGTCGACATCGCCGCGCTGTCACGCGGCACGCGGATCGTCGCGGGACATTCGTGGTTTTCCGAATCCGCCGCGCTCTGGGGCGACCCCCGGCGCATGATATCGCTGACCCCGGAGGGCACGCGGATGACGACGGGGCGCCAGCCGGTCCCGCCGGAAAAGGCTTAGGCGGCCAACTCGCGCACCGTGATCGCATAGGCGAAATCGTCCGGGCTCAGCTCATCCTGCGCCACTCCGTCAATCTCGGCCTGCGGATACATCAGGAACGGGATCGGCCCCTGCGTGGAGCCGGGAAGCACGATGTCATGGGCATCGTTGTAGCACAGCCAGTTCCCCTCGGACGCCCCGAACAGCGCCGCGCGCACGTCCTGCACCTCCCCGTCGGCCAGCGTGAGCGTCTTCGGCGGCTCCTCCAGCACGACCTTGCGCACGTCGGCGGGGTCCACGGGCACCCAGCCACGCGCTTCGATCCAGACCTCGGCGCGGCAATGCTGCGCCTTGGTGACGACCTCGGACCCGGCGCCGAGGCTTTTGTAGCCAAAGGCCGACGGCGCGACGCGCAGCCCGTACAGGTCACGCGCGGGCAGACCGGCGGCGCGGGCCAGCCCGACATAGAGCGCGTTCAGATCGGCGCATTTGCCGGTCAGATCGCCCGTGTGCAGCATCGAGGCGATGTCGCCCAGCCCACAGCCCCGCGTCTCGGGGTTGCGCTCAGTGGTCTCGACCACCCAGTCATAGATGCGCTGCGCCCGCTCGGCGTCGCCCTGCACCCCGTCCACGATCATCGCGGCGGTTTCGGCGACGATCCCGTCCGTCGGGATCAGCTCGGTCGGCGCGAGGTGACGGGCCCGTTCGGCTTCCGACAGCGGCGCGACACTGCGCGCACCGGGCACCGCCCTGTCCTGCGTCTCGGCGCGCGAGACGACCTCGAGCGTCGCAGGCTCCGTCCCTGCCTCCCAGACCGCATGAACGAATTGCGCGCCCGACGCCGCATCGGTCTCCAGCGTGGCGCGGGTCGCGTTGCCGGTCCAGCGCGTCTCGCCCAGCCGCGACCAGGACGCGGCCTCGATCGACGGCACCGGCACCCAGGCCTGCGCCCCCTTCCCGTCCCGCGGCAGATCAACCGTGGTGGTCAGCGCGAACTGCCGCCACCCGCC
>CXWF01009385.1_pt1 | contig 10770 bp, 12 predicted proteins | sample 468421 | NCBI WGS metagenome assembly CXWF01 (sample SAMEA2620812, study PRJEB7988) | marine metagenome | biome: marine biome (ENVO:00000447); feature: surface water layer (ENVO:00002042); material: "saline water (ENVO:00002010), including plankton (ENVO:xxxxxxxx)" | depth 5 m
GGTCGAAGATGTCCTCGGCAGAGGCGATCAGGCCATCGGGGGCGTCGGTGCGTGTTTCAAGAAGTTCAGAAACCGACACCGGAGAAGCTTTTCGGAGCGGGGTCGATCACGACCACCTGTTGGTTCTGAATCTGCGCGACTGCGAGACCCCGTTCGTTGGTGCCGTCGCCGCGCAGCCGGAACACGCCGTTGACGCCGACGAAGCCCTGGCTCTGGGTCAGGGCCGCGCCGGACAGGGCGTCGGCATTGCCGGCTTTCACAAGCGCGCCGATGGCCGCGATCCCGTCATAGGCGAGACCGGCGATCGGGTGCGGCGAGGTGCCGTAGGCCGCCTGATAGCGACGGGTGAACGCGACCGACAGGTCCGGGTCCGGCAGCGCGAACCAGCCGCCCTGCACGCCCGGCAGGGTGAGCGCGTTGGCCGGAATGTCCCAGCGCTGAATGCCGATGAATTGCACGTCGCCGGGGCGCACGCCGTTCTCCGGCAGGAGCGAAGTCACGAAGGGCAGGGCGCCGTCGGTGCCCGAGGTCAGGAAGACGGAACTGGCGCCCGAGCTCTTGATCGTCGAGGAAATCTGCGGAAGCGCCTGAACCACGCCGTTCTGGCTCACCTCGAACCCGGTGGACCCGGCCTGGCTTGCCCCCGGCGTGGACGAGATCGCGCGCAGGATGGCATCGCGGGCGAGCACCTCGGCGGGGCTTTCGCCATAGACCACCATGATGTTGCCGCGGTTCTGGCGCGCGGCATAGCTCACCAGCCGGTTCGCGGTGTTCTGGAAGGTGTTGCCGAGGATGAAGACGTTACCGCCCGCCACGCTCGGGTTGTTGGAAAACGCCAGCACGTTCACGCCGCGCTGTCTGGCGGCGACACCGGCGGCCGCGGCATTTTCGGCATAGACCGGGCCGAGAATGATCTTGGCGCCGTCCGCGACAGCGGTCTGGGCCTGCTGCGAGGCCGTGCCCGCGCTCCCGGCGGTGTTGTAGACACGCAGGTCGATCGTCACGCCGTTGAGCTCGCTCATCGCGAGGCGTGCGGCATTCTCGAGCGAGGCGGCCAGCGTATTGTCGGTGGCGGACGAGGACCCGCCGGGCACGAGAAGCGCCACGGGAACGGGTTTCGAGGTATCGATTCGCGGCCCGCCCGTGTTGGACATGGTCGCGCCGCAGGACGCCAGCACAAGGGTGGTCAACAGCGCGATAGCGAGCGCCGGCAGCTTGCGGGCGCGTTCCAAAACAGCAAACATGGGGGGCATCCTTCTCCCGCTTGTCTTTCGATCCGGCGGGCATGCAGCAGCCCGGGCATTCGGCGCCCATAATAGACCACACGAAAGGCAGGTCCACCCTTGAAACCGGAGCCCAGACCGCTCGCACCGGGTCTCTACCTCGTGGCGACCCCCATCGGGAATGCCCGCGACATCACGCTGCGCGCGCTGGACATACTGGCCGCAGCCGACGTGATCGCCGCCGAAGACACGCGCACGGCGCGCAAACTGATGGACATTCACGGGATCGCGGTGGGCGGTCGCCCGCTTATACCCTATCACGACCATTCCGGGCCGAACGGACGGGCGGGACTGGTGAAGCTTCTGGGCGAAGGGAAGTCGGTGGCCTATGTGAGCGAGGCGGGCACGCCGCTCATCGCCGACCCGGGTTACGCGCTGGCGCGCGAGGCGGCGGCGGCCGGTGCGCTGGTGACGAGCGCGCCGGGGGCTTCGGCGGTGCCGGCGGCCCTGTCGATCTCGGGCCTGCCGACCGACCGCTACCTCTTCGCGGGCTTCGCCCCCTCATCGGCAGGCGCGCGTCGGACGTGGATCGAGGAACTGGTCCATGTGCCCGCGACGCTGGTGATGTTCGAAAGCCCGAGGCGCGTTAGGGAATTGTTGGGTGTTTTGTGCGAGGTTGCGGGGGATGAGCGCCGGGTGGCGGTCTGCCGGGAACTCACGAAGAAATTCGAAGAGGTCCTGCGCGGCACCTTGGCCGAGGTGCGCGACATGCTGGCCGACCGCGACCTGAAGGGCGAGGTCGTGGTGGTGCTCGACCGCGGCGAGGAGGTCGTGGGCGAAGAAACGATGGAGGCGGCGCTCCGGCAGGCCATGGCGGACATGAGCCTGAAGGACGCCGCGGCAGCGGTGGCGGAGGCCTACGGCCTGCCGCGCAGAAAGGTCTACCAGGCCGCACTGGCGCTGGAGAAGGAGTGATGATGAGCGGACGGGTTTCTTATGCAGCGGGACTGGCGGCTGAAGAGTCGGTCGCGCGGGACTATGAGCGTCGGGGGTATGGCGTCGTCGCCCGGCGCTGGCGCGGGTCCGGCGGCGAAATCGACCTGGTGTTTCGCGACGGAGACGGGTTCGTCTTCGTCGAGGTGAAGAAGGCGCGGGATCTTGCGCGGGCCGCCTGTCGGCTCACGCAGGCCCAGCTGGGCCGGATCTGCCAGAGCGCGACCGAGTTCCTCGCAGGCGTGCCCGGGGGCGGTCTTGCGGCCATGCGCTTCGACCTCGCCATGGTGGACGGAGCGGGCCGGATGGAGACGCTCGAAAACATCACGATGTGACGGCCATTGTGCTTGCCGGGCGGCTGCGCCATGTAATGGCAAACAGTGCGGAGTGATCCATGGCCCTCAAAGTCGCCCTCCAGATGGACCCGATCGAAACGGTCGACATCAAAGCCGATTCGACATTCCGGATCGCAGAAGAGGCCCAGGCGCGGGGCCATGAACTGTTTTACTACCTCCCCGATGCGCTGGTCTTTCGGGAAGGACGTGTGCTCGCCACCGGCTGGCCGATCACGGTCCGGCGCGAGGAGGGCAATCATGTCACCAAGGGCGAGAAGCAGACGGTCGACCTGAGCACCTTCGACGTGGTCTGGCTGCGCCAGGACCCGCCGTTCGACATGAGCTACATCACGACGACCCATATCCTCGACCTGATCCACCCGGATACGCTGGTCGTGAACGACCCGTTCTGGGTGCGCAATTACCCCGAGAAGCTGCTCGTCCTGACCTTCCCCGATCTCACGCCGCCCACGATGATCGCCCGGTCTCTGGCCGACCTGCGCGACTTCAAGGACGAACATGGTGATATCATTCTCAAGCCGCTTTACGGCAACGGGGGCGCGGGCGTGTTCCGGCTCGACCCGAATGATCGCAACCTGTCGAGCCTTCACGAACTGTTCGCAGGCATCAACCGCGAGCCGCTTATCGCGCAGAAATTCCTGCCCGCGGTCTCCAAAGGCGACAAACGGGTGATCCTTGTGGATGGCGAGCCGGTGGGTGCGATCAACCGGGTGCCGGCTGAGGGCGAGACGCGGTCGAACATGCATGTCGGCGGGCGGCCCGAGAAGGTCGCGCTGACCGACCGTGACCGGGAGATCTGCGCGCGTATCGGTCCGCTCCTGCGCGAGAAGGGGCAGATTTTCGTCGGCATCGACGTGATCGGAGACTGGCTGACCGAAATCAACGTGACCTCGCCCACCGGCATCCAGGAACTGGAGCGCTTCGACGGTGTGAACATCACCGCGAAGATCTGGGAGGCGATCGAGGCGCGGCGGGCGTGAGCCTGCGGCTCTCAATCCTGTCGGTCGTCTCGCGGCTGGCGGTGAAGCCTTTCCTGACCTACGCCAAAAATCCCGAGGCGAACCACCATATGCTCGAGGCGGGTGCACGCCGCTGGTTCCGCGCGCCGCCGCATACCCTGTGCCGGGACGCGACGGTCGGGCGCGGCGGGCTCTGGATCGCGGCCCGTCCCGGATCGCACCCGGTTCGCCCCGGCAAGCTGGTGATCTATGTCCACGGTGGCGGGTTCATCGCGGGCTCGCCGGAGACCCATGCGGCGATGTGCGCGCGGATTTCCTGGCTTACGGGGGTCGAGGTCTTTGCACCGCGCTACCGTGTGGCCCCCGCCGACCCGTTCCCGGCTGCGGTGAAGGACATCCGCGCGGCCTGGGACGGGGTTCTTGAAAAGGGCTACGCACCAAAGGACATCGTGCTCGCGGGGGACAGCGCGGGCGGGAACCTCGTGTTGGGACTGCTCGCGGATCTCTGCGCCGAGGGGCAGGTGCCTGCCGGGGTCGCGCTGCTGTCGCCCGTGGTCGATTTTACCTTCGCCGGCGCGTCGGTTCGCGACAACGAGCGGGCCGAGGCGATGCTGCCCGCGCGGCGCAGGGGCGACGTGATCGGCTGGTACTTGCGGGACACCGATCCGCGCGATCCGCATGTTTCGCCGCTGTTTGCACATTTTGACTGCCCGCCACCTGCGCTGTTCCAGGTGGCCGAGAACGAGATCCTGCGCGACGATGCGTTTCGCATGGCGGACGTTCTGCGCGCGGCCGGCGGGGACGTGACCGTGCAGACATGGCCGAACGCCCCGCATGTGTTCCAGATTTTCGACGGCTGGGTGCCCGAGTCGCGGGACGCGCTGGAAGGTGTCGCGGCCTTCGTGCGCCGCGTTCTGCCCTGAGCTGTTGGTAAACGGAGCGAGCCAAAGGCGCGCGCTCTCTGCCTCGCGCTGGCGCGCTCAGGCGGGCGCGGGGTGTCAGGCGTAGAGAGTGCCCGGCAAGCGGTAGGACAGCGCCTCGGCCACATGCGGTTTGGCGATGGTGTCGGCCCCCTCCAGATCGGCGATGGTGCGCGCGACGCGCAGCACCCGGTGATACCCGCGCGCCGAAAGGCTGAAGCGGTCTGCGGCTTTGAGGAGGAGGTCGCGGGCCTCGGCCGCGGGTGTCGCGATGTCGGTGAGCAGGTTGCCTTCGGCATCGGCATTGGTGCGCACTTGGGCGTGGCCGTCGAAACGGGCGGACTGGATCTCGCGGGCAGCGGCGACGCGCTCCGCGACCACGGCCGAGGTGTCGGTGGAAGGGGCGAGGTCGAGGTCGGCGATGTCCACCGGCGGCACGTCGAGGCGCAGGTCGAACCGGTCGAGCAGGGGCCCGGAGATGCGGCCCAGGTAATCGTCGCCGCAGGCCGGTGCCTTGGCACAGGCGCGCGATGCGTCGGCGAGGTGCCCGCAGCGACAGGGGTTGGCGGCGGCGACCAGCATGAACCGGCAGGGGTAGCGGACATGGGCGTTTGCGCGGGCGACGACCACTTCGCCGGTCTCGACGGGCTGGCGCAGGGTTTCGAGCACGGGGCGGGCGAATTCGGGGAGTTCATCGAGGAACAGCACGCCGTTGTGGGCCAGCGAGATTTCTCCAGGCTTCGCGCCCCGCCCGCCACCCACGATGGACGCCATCGAGGCGGTGTGGTGCGGGTCGCGAAAGGGCCGGGTGCGGGAAATGCCGCCCTCGTCGATCAGCCCCGCGAGCGAATGGATCATCGAGGTTTCCAGCGCTTCGGCGGGCGTGAGCGGTGGCAGGATCGAGGGCAGGCGGGCCGCGAGCATCGACTTGCCCGACCCCGGCGCGCCGGTCATCAGCATGTGGTGGCGTCCGGCGGCGGCGATCTCCAGCGCCCGCTTGGCCCGCTCCTGCCCTTTTACGTCGGACAGGTCGCGGCCCCCGACCTCGTCGCGCACCTCGCCGGGGTCAGCGGGGGCCAGTGGGGATTGCCCGGTGAAATGCTGGATCACGGCGGCGAGCGAGGCGGCGGCGAGGACGTTGGCGGCCCCGACCCACGCGGCCTCGGCCCCGCAGGCCTGGGGGCAGACCAGCGCCCGCTCGTCCTCGGCGGCGGCCATCGCGGCGGGTAGCGCGCCGATGACGGGGATCAGCGAGCCGTCGAGGGACAGCTCTCCCAGCGCGACGGTGCCCGCCACGTCTTCCTCGGGAATGACGCCGATGGCGGCCAACAGGGCCAGTGCGATGGGCAGGTCGAAATGCGAGCCTTCCTTGGGAAGGTCCGCGGGCGAAAGGTTCACGGTGATCTTGCGGGCGGGCAACGCGATGGCCATCGCCGAGAGCGCGGCGCGCACCCGGTCGCGGGCCTCAGACACGGCCTTGTCCGGCAGGCCCACGATGGAAAAGGCGGGCACACCGGCGGAGAGGGCGCATTGCACCTCGACGCTGCGCGCCTCGACCCCTTCGAACGCCACGGTATAGGCGCGTGCGACCATGCGGCCCCCTCCGATCCTGGTTAACGGACCGTAGCGGCGCGGTGGTTAGGGAATGGTTAACGCCGGCAGGTTACGGGCCGGGCCATGGCTTTGTCGGCAGGTCCATCGCGTAGGGCACGGGGTCGTACTGCTTCTTCAGGCCTTCGTCGCGCCATGCGTTGAACGCCGGATCAGCGAGGTGAGTGGCAACATAGGCCTGTGCCTGCGTCCTCACCGGCAAGGCGTAGCCCGCGATCCGGGCCGCGACGGGCGCGTAGAACACGTCGGCGAGCGAGTAGGCACCGAAAAGCCACGGGCCGTCCGCCCCGTGCCGTTCCCGCGCCAGCGCCCAGAGCGTTTCGATCCGGGTGAGGTCGGCCTGAACTGCGTCCGACACCGCAAACCCTTCGTATTGGTGGAGAAGCTGCATCGGGCAGGCGCCGCGCAAGGCGGAGAAGCCCGCGCACATCTCGGCGACCATCCAGCGGGCGAGCGCGCGTGCCGCCGGGTCGGCGGGCCAGAGGCCCGCGTCGGGGTGACGTTCGGCCAGCGTCTCGGCCATGGCGAGGGTTTCGCCCACCACCATGCCCTCGGGCGTCCGCATGACGGGCACGAGGCGCGCCGGGGCGAGGTCGGCCAGATCCTTGGCCATCGTCCCGTCGTAGAGGCCGATCATGTGGGTACGGACCGGAAGGCCGAACGCTTCGAACATGAGCCAGCCGCGCATGGACCAGCTGGAAAACGTCTGGTCACCGATGAAGAGATCGTAGGTCATGGGGCGACGGTAGCCGCGCCAATGCCATCGGCAAAGTCGCCATTAGTGATGCGGATTTCACGGAATGTGATTGATCGCTTCGGCGTGCCAGCGGTCACCGGCATGGGCAAGGCAGGTGACCGAAAGATTGTCGATCCGGTGGCCCAGAACCTCGCCCACCGGGCATTGCAGGGCGCGCTGCACCTGCCCGAGGATCGCGCCGAAATGGGCGACCACGATCACGTCGCCGGGCTGGTTCGCGCGCAGCCGGTCGACGGCGCGGCCCACGCGGGTTGTCATGTCGGTCCAGCTTTCGCCGCCCGGTGGGGCGTTGAGGTCGGGGCGGTCCCAGAAGGTGCGGATCGCGCCGCCGTCCTCTGCCTCGACCTCGGCGGCGGTGCGAAGCTCCCACGCACCGAAGTTCAGCTCGCGCAGGTCGGGGTCATGGGGCAGGCGGGGTCGGTCGGACTGAAGCGCGTCCGCCGTGGTGATGCAGCGCACGAGATCGGACGAGATCACCGGGGCTTCGGGCAGGTGGTCCGACAGCCGCGCGATGGCGGCCGTGTCGGACAGGTCGGCGGGCACGTCGCTCCACCCCACCATGCCCTTCTGGTGCGTCGGGCCGTGTCGCACCCACCAGAACCGGGTCATTCGAGCCCCTCCGGCAACCCGCCCTTGAGGGCGAGTGGAAGGCCCGCGATGACGGTCACGACGCGGTCGGCGTGGGTGGCGAGGGTTTGGTTGAGCCGGCCCTGTGCGGCGCGGAACCGGCGCGAGAGCGCGTTGTCCGGCACGATTCCCGCCCCCACCTCGTTCGTCACCACGACGACCGGCGCGGGGCAGGCGACGAGGCCTTCGACGAGCGCGGCCTCGGCGCTGGCGAGATCGTGATCGGCGAGCAGGTGGTTGGTGAGCCACAGGGTCGCGCAGTCGACCAGCACAGCAGCGTCCGGATCACTCGCCTCGAGTGCGGCGGCGAGGTCCAGCGGGGCCTCGACCGTGGTCCAGCCCGCGCCGCGCCGGGCCTTGTGCGCTTCGATCTTGGCGCGCATTTCTTCGTCGAAAGCCTGGGCCGTGGCGACATAGATCATCGGGCGGCCCGTGGCCTCCATCAGCCGTTCAGCATAGGCGGATTTGCCGGAAGCCGCGCCTCCGACGATCAGCGTGAGAGGGGGGAGCGTGACCGGCATGGGGCACGCGTAGCAAAGCGCGCGGGCGAGGGGAAGCACTTGCCGCCCGAGGGCCGAGCCGCCACATTGATTGGATGTGGCGATTGCTCCTCCCCCTCCTGTTGCCCGTCGCGGCCCATGCCGGGCCGCTGGCGGGGGCTGTGGGGGATGTGTTCGTGCTTGGCGAGGTTCATGACAACCCGGCCCATCACGAAGCGCAGGCCGCCGCGATCCGCGACATCCGTCCCCGCGCGGTCGTCTTCGAGATGCTGACCGAGGCGCAGGCCGCCGAGGTGCGCGATGACCGGCTGGACGACCCGGAGGCGCTGGGTGAGCTTCTGGGCTGGGAAGAGGCCGGGTGGCCCGATTTCGACATGTATTACCCTATCTTCGCCGCGTCGCGCGGGGCCGACGTCTATGGCGCCGCCGTGCCGCGTGAGGAGACGCGCGAGGCGATGGACACCGGGGTCGCCGTCGCCTTTGGCGAGGGGGCCGAGGATTACGGGCTGACCGACGACCTGTCCGCCGAGGAACTGGCCGACCGGCTCAACCTTCAGATGGAGGCGCATTGCGGTGCGCTGCCCCTCGACATGCTGCCGGGGATGGTCGACCTGCAACGGCTGCGTGACGCCGTGCTGGCGCGCGCGGCGATCACGGCGCTGGAGGAAACCGGCGGGCCGGTGGCGGTGATCGCGGGCAATGGACACACACGCGAGGACTGGGGCGTTCCCGCCTATATCGCCCGCGTGCGCCCGCAGATCATCGTGGTCACGATGGGGCAGGGCGAGGATGGCGGAACGCCCGAGGGCACCTTCGACACGGTCATCGACGCGCCGGGCGTGGACCGGGGCGACCCCTGCGCGGCCTTCGAATAGTTGTGCGGATGGCGATGACGCCCTAACAAGGTCGAAAAAGAGGGCCGGATGCTCGCAGGGAAACGGATATTACTCATCATCGGCGGCGGGGTCGGCGCGTTCAAGTCGTTGACGCTCATCCGCACCCTGCGCGAACGCGGCGCGCGGGTGGTGCCGGTCATCACGAAAGCGGGGCAGGAATTCGTCACGCCCCTGTCGGCGGCGGCACTGTCGGCGGAGAAGGTCTATACCGACCTCTTCTCGCTCACCGACGAGGCCGAGATGGGTCATATCGAGCTGAGCCGGGATGCCGACCTCGTGGTCGTCGCGCCCGCCACCGCTGACTTGCTGGGCAAGATGGCGAACGGGCTGGCCGACGACCTCGCCTCCACGCTGCTGCTTGCCACCGACAAACGCGTGCTGGTCGCGCCCGCGATGAACGTGCGGATGTGGGAGCATCCGGCGGTGCAGCGCAACGTGGCCGCGCTGAGGAACGACGGCGTGCTCTTCGCGGGTCCGACCGAGGGCGCGATGGCTTGTGGCGAGTTCGGCCCCGGGCGGCTGGTGGAGCCGGACGAGATCGCCGATGCCATCGAGGCCGCGCTGAAAGGCGGGCCGCTCGCGGGCAAGCATGTTGTGGTCACCTCCGGGCCGACGCATGAGCCGATCGACCCGGTGCGCTACATCGCCAACCGATCCTCCGGCGCGCAGGGCACGGCCATCGCGCAGGCGCTGTCGGCGCTGGGGGCGAGCGTGACCTTCATCACAGGGCCCGCCGATGTGGTGCGGCCCACCGGGGTCCATGTGATCGAGGTGCAGACGGCGCAGGAGATGCTGGAGGCGGTCGAGGCCGCGCTTCCCGCCGAGGCCGCCGTCTTTGCCGCCGCTGTCGCGGACTGGCGGGTGGTGAGCGCGTCGGACCGCAAGATCAAGAAGGACGGGTCCGGGGCGCTGCCCGTGCTCGACTTTGCCGAGAACCCCGACATCCTCGCCACCGTCAGCGCGATGGGAGACGGGCGGCCACAACTGGTCGTGGGGTTCGCCGCCGAGACGCATGACGTGGTGGAGCACGCGACCGCGAAGCGCGCGCGCAAGGGCTGCGACTGGATCGTGGCCAACGACGTTTCGCCCGAGACCGGCATCATGGGCGGCTCGGAAAACGCGGTGATCCTGATTTCCGAGGGCGGAGCCGAGGACTGGCCACGCATGGGCAAGGACGAGGTCGCGCGCAAGCTTGCCGCCCGGATCGCCGAGGCGCTCGCATGAGCGCGCCGGTGATCCGCGTGCTGCGCGAGGATTGGGCGGACCCGGCGGTGGCGCTGCCCGCCTATGCCACGGGCGGGGCAGCCGGGGCGGACATCCGCGCGAACCTGCCAACTGAGGACCGCGCGGCGGGCCTGACGCTCGCCCCGATGGAGCGGCGGATCGTGCCAACCGGGCTGCGCGTCGAGATACCGGAGGGCTACGAGATGCAGATCAGGCCGCGCTCGGGCCTCGCGCTCAGGCACGGGTTGTCGCTGCCCAACACGCCGGGCACCATCGACAGCGATTATCGCGGGCCGCTGGGCGTCCTTTTGGTGAATTTCGGCGCCGAGCCTTACACCATCGGGCACGGCGACCGGATCGCGCAGGCCATCGTCGCGCCGGTGGTGCAGGCCGTCTATGAGGTGGCCGGGGCGCTGGGCGAGAGCCAGCGCGGCGCGGGTGGTTTCGGGTCCACGGGGACCAAATGATTTTCGTCCTGCTTGCGGTCGCCGCGATCTGGGGAGCTGGCTGGGCCTTCGACGTGCCACGGTCGCGGCGCTGGGTGCTCGTCGGTATCCTCCTCGCCGCCGTTTTGCTGGCCCATGCCGTTCTGCCGCCCGACCATCCCATCCCGCGCCTGTTCGGCGGCAGTTTCGCTGCCTGGGCCACGTTGGTCGGCGGGCTGATCCTGATCGCGGTCTACCGGCGCGGCCTTGCGGCCCTGC
>CXWF01018378.1_pt1 | contig 10719 bp, 13 predicted proteins | sample 468421 | NCBI WGS metagenome assembly CXWF01 (sample SAMEA2620812, study PRJEB7988) | marine metagenome | biome: marine biome (ENVO:00000447); feature: surface water layer (ENVO:00002042); material: "saline water (ENVO:00002010), including plankton (ENVO:xxxxxxxx)" | depth 5 m
AAGCGCGCAGATCGTGTGGCCTTCGACCTGTTTGGTCACGTCGAGCAGCATGTCGATCTCTTCGGGTTCTGCATCGCCGGAAACCAGACGGTCCATCACGCGCATCATCCAGCCGGTGCCTTCGCGGCAGGGCGTGCACTGGCCGCAGCTTTCGTGTTTGTAGAACTTCGACAGCCGCCAGATCGCCTTCACGATGTCGGTGGACTTGTCCATCACGATCACCGCCGCCGTGCCGAGGCCGGAGCCCAACTCGCCGCGCAGGTAGTCGAAATCCATGATGGCGTCTTTCATGTTCTCGCCGCGCACGCAGGGCACGGACGAGCCGCCCGGGATCACCGCCAGAAGGTTGTCCCAGCCGCCCCGGATGCCGCCGCAATGCTTGTCGATCAGCTCTTCGAACGAGATCGACATCGCCTCTTCGACGACGCAGGGCTGGTTCACATGTCCCGAGACTGCGAACAGTTTTGTGCCTGCGTTGTTGGCCCGTCCGAAGCCCGCGAACCATTCCGGCCCGCGCCGCAGGATGGTCGGGACCACCGCGATGCTTTCCACGTTGTTCACCGTCGTCGGACAGCCATAAAGGCCCGCGCCCGCCGGGAACGGCGGCTTCATGCGCGGCATCCCCTTCTTGCCCTCGAGGCTTTCGAGCAGCGCGGTTTCCTCGCCGCAGATATAGGCGCCCGCGCCGTGATGCAGGTAGAGGTCGAAATCCCAGTCCGATCCGGCGGCGTTCTTGCCCAGCAGCCCGGCCTCATAGGCTTCGTCGATCGCGGCCTGAAGCGCCTCACGCTCGCGGATGTATTCGCCCCGGATGTAGATGTAGCAGGCGTGCGCGTTCATCGCGAAGGACGCGATCAGGCAGCCTTCGATCAGCGTGTGCGGATCGTGGCGCATGATCTCGCGGTCCTTGCAGGTGCCCGGCTCGGATTCGTCCGCGTTCACGACGAGGTAGGCGGGGCGCCCGTCCGATTCCTTCGGCATGAAGGACCACTTGAGCCCGGTGGGGAAGCCAGCGCCGCCCCGGCCGCGCAGACCAGAGGCCTTCATCTGCTCCACGATCCAGTCACGGCCCTTCTGGATGATGCCAGCGGTCCCGTCCCAGTGCCCGCGCTTCTGCGCGCCGGCAAGGGTGCGGTCGTGCATCCCGTAGAGGTTCGTGAAGATCCGATCCTGATCCTTCAGCATGCCTGTCTATCCTTCGTTTTTGCGCCCATCCAGCAGGAGCCGGATGGCCACGATCAGTCCGAACGCGAAACCCGCCATGGCGACGAGCCCGATGAGGCCGAGAGTGCGGGTCGGCCAGCCGAGCTGTTCGCCCAGCCAGGTGAGCCCGATGAACCCGAGCCCGGACACGGCGATGACGACGGCGGCAAGCCGCCCCTGCCGGGCCCGGTTCTGTCTCGTGTCATCCGCGCTCATGTCTCCGCGTCGGCCTTACTTCTTCTTGTTGTCTTCGTAGAGCCCCGAGGAGGAGGCCCGCTTCGAAAACTCGGTTTCTTCACCCGCGGCCAGTTGCGTCGCCTGCGTGACCCAGTCGTCACGGGCGATCCGGCCCCGGAAACTCAGCTTGTCGTCCATCGCCGCGATGTCGGCGGCGGTCCAGGTCGCGATCTGGTCGAAGTGGAAGACGCCAGCGTCATGCAGCTTCTTCTCGATCCCCGGCCCCACGCCCTTGATCAGTTTGAGGTCGTCGGCCACCCCGCCCTTGGGCGCGTCGAGCAGTTCCGGTCCCTCGCCCGCAACGGCAGGTGCCGGCTCGGATGCCTTGGCGGCCGGTTTCTTCTTGGCCGCGGGCTTTTTCTTGGCCGCAGGCTTCTTCGCGGCGGGTTTCGCCTCGGCGGGTTTCTCGTATTTCCAGTCGCCTTTGCGGCCCTCGAGGTCGCGCTGGCCCGGAAGCTCCTTGGACGGCTGGATGATCGGATCGGGCGACGGTTCGGCCTCCTGCGAGGCTGCGCTCGCGGTCGTCGGGTCCTTGGCCGCGGCTTCAGGCTTGGCGCCCGCGCTCTCGGCCGTGGCCGTACGGTCCGCTTCGCTCTCGGTGCCCGGCGCATCCTCCGCTGCCTGTTCGGCCGCCGACGCCTTGGTCGCCGGGGCCGGCTTGGCCGCCGCCGCATCCACGTCACCGGTGCCCGCGGAACTCGCTGCCGCCGCTGCCGGGCCGGAGGTCGTCGTGGCCGCCGCCGAGGCAGGCGCGCTGCCCGACCCGCTCGCGCTCGCCGGAATGTCCGAACAGAACACGCGCTGAAGGATCAGGGCGACCGCCACGGCCACCACGATCCCGACGATAATGGCCCAGCCCCACGGCTGGCCGATGAGCAGAAGCACCGCGAGGCCCAGAAGCCCCCCGACGATCCAGCATGTGTTTCGGCAGGTCATAAATCCGCTGTCGTTAGTCGCCATATCCAAATTCCCCGTTCGGTTTGAGGGTTACAATAATGCCACCGGACGCGCGGTCTGCCGCCGCCGCTTGTCGCTTGTCGTCCGTTGCCAACCTCATCTCATCACCGACGCCTCAGTAGACGTCGCCCTTCTTCACACGTTTGGAAAATTCGGTTTCCTCGCCGGACGCGAGGGATTTGGCCTGATCGACCCAGTTATCGCGGCTGACGCGGCCCTTGAAGCCTTCGAGGTTCTGGTCGACCCAGGCGACCTCCTCATCCGTCCATTTTGCGATCTGATCGAAGTGATAGAACCCCATGTCGTTCAGCATGGACTCGAGCTTCGGCCCGACGCCCCGGATCTGCTTGAAATCGTCGGCCCCGGCCTTGCGCGGTGCCTTCATGGTGCGGGGCTTCTTGCCCGGCCCGTCGGACGGCGCGGTCCCGTTGGACGACCCGCCGGCTTTCGCCGCGGCGCCCGCCGTGTTCGTCGCCGCCGGCTCGTCGCCCGCTTTGGTTCTGGGCCGGCCCGGCTCGTTGCTGTCGTCCATCGCCTTCACGGCATCGCCCGGCTTGGTGACGGCCTTCTTCGGCTTCACGGCAACCTTGCGGGACTTGCCCTGCCACGGCGCGGTGAGCGGCACTTCCGTCCCGTCGATCCGCTTGAGCGTGTCGCCGATCTCGACCGCCAGCGCGACCGAGGCGTTGTGTTCCGGCTTGTCCGCTTCGTAGTCCTTGAGGCTCGTCAGACCGCCCGAAGGCTCGGCCGCATAGCGCCCGTTCTGCGGCCCCGGCAGCGGCACCTCGCCCGCCCCCATCCGGTCGATCAGGTCGCCAAAGCTGTCGGTCGTCAGATCCTCGTAATAATCCTTGCCGATCTGGGCCATCGGCGCGTTGGCGCAGGAGCCGAGGCATTCCACCTCTTCCCACGAAAACTTGCCGTCCGCCGACAACTCATGCGGGTTTTTCGCGATCTTTTCCTTGCAGACCGCGATCAGGTCCTCGGCCCCCATGATCATGCAGGACGTGGTCCCGCAGATCTGGAAATGCGCAACGGAACCAACCGGTTGCAGCTGGAACATGAAGTAGAAGGTCGCCACTTCCAGCGCGCGGATGTATTCCATCCCGAGCATGTCGGCCACGCCTTCGATCGCGGGCTTCGTGAGCCAGCCTTCCTGCTCCTGCGCACGCCACAGCAGCGGGATGATGGCCGAGGCCTGACGACCTTCGGGGTACTTGGTCATTTGCGCTTCGGCCCAGGCCTGGTTCTCAGGCGTGAAGGCGAAAGTGCTGGGTTGTTCGTGGTGCAGACGGCGCAGCATTACCGGTCGACCTCTCCGAAAACGATATCCATTGTGCCGATGATGGCGGCGACGTCGGCCAGCTGGTGCCCGCTCGCGACGTGATCCATCGATTGCAGGTGCAGATAACCGGGGGCGCGAAGCTTCGCGCGGTAGGGTTTGTTGGTCCCGTCGGAGACGAGGTAGACGCCGAACTCGCCCTTGGGCGCTTCGACGGCGCAATACACCTCGCCCTCCGGGACGTGGAAGCCCTCGGTGTAGAGCTTGAAGTGGTGGATGAGCGCTTCCATCGACGTCTTCATGTCGGCGCGCTTGGGCGGCGTCAGCTTGCCGCGGGCAAGGATGTCGCCCTGCCCCTCGGGCTCACGCAGCTTGGCGATGGCCTGAAGCATGATCTTGAGGCTCTCACGCATCTCGGCCATCCGCACGAGGTAGCGGTCGAAACAGTCGCCGTTCTTGCCCACGCAGATTTTGAAGTCGAATTCGTCATAGCACTCGTAGGGCTGCGACCGGCGCAGATCCCAGGCAAGGCCCGAGCCGCGCACCATCACGCCGGAATACCCCCAGTCGAGGACGTCCTCTTCCGTCACAACGCCGATATCCACGTTGCGCTGCTTGAACACGCGGTTTTCCGTGAGCAGCCCGTCGATATCGTCGAGCACCTTGGGGAATTCGTGGCACCATGCCTCGATATCGTCGATGAGCTGCGGCGGCAGGTCCTGATGGACCCCACCGGGGCGGAAATAGGCGGCGTGAAGGCGCGCGCCCGAGGCCCGCTCGTAGAAGATCATGAGCTTTTCACGCTCTTCGAACCCCCACAGCGGCGGGGTCAGCGCGCCCACGTCCATCGCCTGCGTCGTGACGTTCAGGAGGTGGTTCAGGATGCGCCCGATCTCGGAGTAAAGCACCCGGATCAGCTGCGCCCGGCGCGGCACTTCGACCTTGCAAAGCTTCTCGATCACGAGGCACCAGGCGTGTTCCTGGTTCATCGTGCCGACATAGTCGAGCCGGTCGAAATACGGCAGGTTCTGCAGGTAGGTCCGGCTTTCCATCAGCTTCTCGGTGCCGCGGTGAAGCAGCCCGATATGCGGGTCGCAGCGTTCCACGATCTCGCCGTCGAGTTCCAGAACCAGACGCAGCACGCCGTGCGCCGCCGGGTGCTGGGGCCCGAAGTTGATGTTGAAGTTGCGGATCTGCTGTTCGCCGGTCTCGGCGTCCTGAAATCCCTTGGAGCCGTCCATCATGCCGCCACCATTCTTTCCTGCCACTCCACGGGCACTGTGCCCATGAACTGTTCGATGAAGTTGTATTGCGGTTTCAGCGCGGCCTGAAGCCGCGCGCGCCGCTCGGGGTCGAGCCCCGCCTTGGGTGAGCCATGCACCCGCTTGCCGAAATCGGCCGGGATCGCGTCGATCCCGAGGAAATCGCACATCTTTTCAAGCGCGTCCTGCGTAAAGAGCCGTTCGTAAAGCTCGACGTGAATCCGGTCTTCCGGCACCGCCTGCAACAGGCGCTTGACCGTGCGCCGGTAGTTGGAGCGCCGCGCCACGGTCGTCTCGCCGCCCGCGAGGTATCCGTCGACCATCCCGGTCGCCGCCGCCTCGTCCCCGCCCGCGTTCATGCGGAAATGCGACCAGAGCCGGTCCACCGGCTCGCGCAGGAGATAGAGGAACTTCACGTTCTCATGGGCTTTCGCCATCTCGGCAAACCACTCGGGCCCCAGAAGCGCATAGGCGGGCGAGAAATCCCCCACCAACCTGGCATCCTCCAGCCCGGCCCCGATGAAGCCGAGGTAAGCCTTGTCGTCGCGTGTCTTGCCGTCGAAAGTGACCAGCCATTCCTCGATATCCGCCATGCTCTGAAGCTGATAGGCGTGGATATCATCGTCCTTCGTCACCGCATGGCGCGCCGCGATCTCGCCCTTCCGCCGTTCGAGCTCGCCCCGGTAGAACTGCCCCGCGCCCATCGCGACGGCGTTCCAGTAGTTGAGTTCCTTGACCGTCGGAAAATAGGTCTGGTGGTGGCTGTAAAGGTAATCGAACAGCCAACTGGTCCCGGCCTTGGCCGCACCCACGCAGTATATGAGGGTCTGCGCACTCATGCCCGCCACGCATCCGGAACGCGGTCGCCAAAGCGGGCGTCCTTTGCAAACTGTGCGGACGGGAACGACGTCGCGGACTTGGCCGCCCCGATACAGATCACGACACGCTCGACACTGGACGGCCACGCGACGAGGGAGCCCTCGTCACGCAGATCCACCTGTTGTGTCACGACCTGATCCATCCGGTGTCAGCCCTTCGCCTCGTCCGCCTTCTCATCGCCCGGCAGCAGATACTCGGCCCCTTCCCACGGCGACATGAAGTCGAACTGGCGGTATTCCTGAACCAGCGAGACGGGCTCATAGACCACGCGCTTCTCGACCTCGTCGTAGCGCACCTCGGTATAGCCCGTCGTCGGGAAATCCTTGCGCAGCGGATGGCCGCGAAAGCCGTAGTCGGTGAGCAGACGCCGCAGGTCCGGGTGGCCCTTGAAGATGATCCCGAACATGTCGAAGATCTCGCGCTCGAACCAGTTGGAGGCCGGATAGACCGTCACGATGGAAGGCAGCATCTCGCCCTCGTCCACGACGGTTTTCACCCGGATGCGGTGGTTCTGGTACATCGACAGGAAGTGATAGACGACGTCGAACCGCGCCTCGCGCTCGGGGTAGTCCACGGCGGTGATGTCCACCAGCGTCGTGAACCGGCAGCCCCGGTCGGTCTTGAGGAACTCCACGAAGCCGGGAAGCCCCTCGGCGCGGACATGGACGGTGAGCTCGCCGAAGGCGACCTCCCACGACGTCACCACATCGACCTGCTTGGCCTCGATCAGCGCGCCGAGTTCATTGAGGGTCTCGTCACTCATACCCGTTACCTCACGATCGTGCCGGTGCGGCGGATTTTGCGCTGAAGCTGGAGGATGCCGTAAACCAGCGCCTCGGCCGACGGCGGGCAGCCGGGCACATAGACGTCCACGGGCACGACACGGTCGCAGCCACGCACCACCGAATAGGAATAGTGATAGTAGCCGCCGCCATTGGCGCAGGAGCCCATCGAGATGACATACCGCGGCTCGGGCATCTGGTCATAGACCTTGCGCAGCGCGGGGGCCATCTTGTTGGTCAGCGTGCCCGCCACGATCATCAGGTCCGACTGGCGCGGGCTGGCGCGCGGGGCGACCCCGTAGCGCTCGAGGTCGTAGCGCGGCATGGACGACTGCATCATCTCGACCGCGCAGCAGGCAAGACCGAAGGTCATCCAGTGCAGCGACCCGGTGCGCGCCCAGTTGATGATGTCGTCGGTGGTGGTCAGCAGAAAGCCCTTGTCCGCAAGCTCGTTGTTGAGGTCACGGGTGGCCACCTCGCGGTCGAAATCCGCGGTGTTGGTGCCGGTCATCACTCCCATTCGAGGGCTCCCTTCTTCCATTCGTAAGCAAAGCCGATGGTCAGCACGCCGAGGAACACCATCATCGACCAGAATCCGACCATCCCGACATCCTTGAAGGCCACGGCCCAGGGGAACAGGAAGGCGATCTCGAGATCGAAAATGATGAACAGGATCGAGACGAGGTAGAACCGCACGTCGAACTTCATCCGGGCGTCATCGAAGGCGTTGAACCCGCACTCGTAGGCCGACACTTTTTCAGGGTCGGGATTGCGCACGGCAAGGACGGCGGCCGCGATCAGGAACGCGAGGCCAAGCCCGACGGCGACGGCGAGGAAAATGACGATGGGGAGGTATTCTCGGAGGAGGTCTTCCACGTTAGCTCCTTTGTCGGGCGCGTGCCCGCGACAGTTTGGCTCCTTCGGGGGTCTACTCCCAACGCCCCGAAGGGTCAACCAAGGGGCCCGGCGTTTTGGGCATTTTGAACAAGGCCGTGCAGGCGCTTCTGCAGCGCGGCGTGAGGTCATTGTATACTAATGTTCACAGGGGTTTGGCCGGTTTTCTGCACTGCACGAAAGCCGCAGCCATCAATCAAGTTTGAACGACGCGTGGCGTGGACGGGCCGTCTGCGCCGACTCAGGCAGAGACGGCGACGTAGATCGCACAAAGGAACATGACCACCGTGACCGGCCCCCAGAGAAGGCGCTCCGACCGCGAGGGCGTGATATTGTTGAGAAGAGTGGAAAGCCCCGTGATGGCGACCACGCCCCAGATCGCCCAGACCGGAAAGACCGGCGCCAGCAGGCCCGACGCCCCGGCCACCACCCGCGCCATGAGGACGAGCAGCCCGCCCTGCACCACCGTGGCGACCCGCGCCCCCACGGGCAGGCGCCCCTCGAACCGCCCTCCGAGCGTGAGATGACCAAGCGGGGCACCAAGGGCGAGCGCGAATTGAACCAGCGCGCTCACCAAAGCGAGGACGCCATAGACGATGGCGGCGATGACGATCAGGCTCATGTCGGCATCCACCGCGCCTTGCGTTTGTCGAAAAACGCCCCGATCCCCTCCTGCGCCTCGTCGCCTTCCCAGCAGTCGACAAGGGCGCGGATCGTGTCGTCGATGATCGCGTCGGTGATCGGCTGGCCAAGCCGGCGCGCCAGCGCCTTGGCCTGCGCCACCGCACCCGGCGCGCAGTTGAGATAGGGCGCGACCTCTTCCTCCACCGCGGCGTCCAGTGCCCCTTCAGGCACCGCATGGGCCACGATCCCCAGCCGCTGCGCTTCCGCCGCGCCGAAGATACGGGCATTCATGAATATGCGTCGTGCCATCGCCTCGCCGATCCGGGCGAGGACATAGGGGCCGATGGTGGCGGGGATCAGGCCCAGCCGGGTCTCGGTCAGCCCGAACTTGGCATGGTCTACGGCAATGGCCACGTCACAGACGCTGCACATCCCGATCCCGCCACCGAACGCCTGCCCCTGAACCCGCCCGATCAGCGGCTTGGGCATCTCGTTCAGCGCCCGGAGCATCAGGGCGAGCTTGCGCGCCTCCACGAACCGGGTCTCCGGGTCGGCGGCCATCTGGTCCTGCATCCAGCCGAGATCGCCCCCGGCGCAAAAGCTTTTGCCCGCCCCGGTGAGCACGACGACGCGCACGGCCTCGTCCGCGCCGAGCGCTTGGGCCGACTCGGTCAACTCGCGGATCATCGTGGCCGACAGCGCATTGTGCTTGTCCGCCCGGTCGAGCGTCAGAACCGCCACGCCCCTTGCGTCGGTCGCAATGGAAATCGTCTCGAAGGTCATCGTCCCGCCTTTCCAAGCTTTGCCACGCTCACCCGCGCATCCCCCGCGCCATCTCTGCGGCCCGGTCGAGCACCGCGCCGTCCAGCCCGGTGGCCAGCCCCAGTGCCACGAGCCGGGCATGAACCGCCTCGGTCGCCACGTTGCCCTTGGCCCCCGGCGCATAGGGACAGCCGCCCAGACCGCCCACCGCGGCATCGAACACCCGTACGCCAAGCTCCAGCGACATCTCGATATTCTCGAGCGCCCGGCCCTCGGTGTCGTGGAAATGCCCCGCGATCCGTTCCGCCGGCACCCGTTCCAGCACGGCCAGAAGCATGTCGCGCACGGTCTCGGGCGTGCCCTTGCCGATGGTATCGCCCAGGCTCACTTCGTAGCAGCCCATCGCCATCAACTCCTGCGCCACCTGCGCCACCTTCTGAGGTGGGGTCGGCCCGTCATAGGGGCAATCGGTCACGCAGGAGACATATCCCCGGACTTTCACTTTTCGAACCATCGCAGCCTCAACGATCGGCAAGAACCGCTCAAGGCTTTCCGCAATCGAACAATTAATGTTGGCCTGGCTGAACCCCTCGCTTGCGCTTCCGAAAATCGCCACCTCGTCCGCGCCCGCCTCCATCGCCCTCTCGAACCCCTTGAGATTCGGCGTCAGGGCCATGTAGGACACGCCCTCCGCCCGGCGGATACCGGCCAGAACCTCGCCGCTGTCGGCCATCTGCGGCACCCATTTCGGGCTGACGAAACTCGCGACCTCGATCCGGCTGAATCCGGCCCCCGACAGCGCATCCACCAGCGCGATCTTCTCGGCCGTCGGGATCTGCCGCGCCTCGTTCTGAAGCCCGTCGCGCGGGCCCATCTCGACGATCTCGACACTATCCATCGGGCACCTCGTAGAACGGCTGACCATAGATCGTGTCCGGCCCCTGCACCGCCAGCGCCGTCTGGTAAGCCGGGCGCGCGGCCAGCCGGGCATGATACGCGCCCAGCGCCGGGAATTTCGCGCCATGAACGTAGTGGAACGCCGCATCGACCCCGAACCCGAACATGATGTCCACGGCGGAAAACCCCGAGGCGAGCAGGTAGTCCTGCCCAGACACGCGCTTCTCCAGCGGTTTGAGCACCGTGGCCAGCCGCCGCGTCTCCATCCCGATCACGGTGGGCGAGCGCATCGCGGGATCAGGCAGGAACACCTGTTGCAGGTTGAGGTTCTGGATCAGCGTCGCGACCGTCTCGGCATAATGCAGCCAGACGAGGAACTCGGGACGCTCCGCATCTCCCGGCAGCCGCCCCAGCCCATGTTCCGGCCGCGTCTCGCACAGGTATTCGATGATGGCCCCGCTTTCGATCAACGTCATCCCGTCGATTTCCAGCGCCGGGACCCGCCCTGCCGGATTCACGTCGCGAAACGCCTCGGTCCCGAGGCTGCCGTCGCCGATGCGGTAATTCTCGATCTCCGGCTCCAGCCCCATTTCGGCCAGAAGCCAGTGAACCCGGAACGACCGGCTGCCGGGAACGGCGTGCAGGCGGATCATGCGTCCTCGCCTTCTTCGGGGGTGAGCGCGATCAGCGCGGCATGCGCCTCCACCTGCGCGCCTTCGGCGGCGAACACTTCGGCCACCACACCGTCACGCGGGGCCGTCAGGGTGTGTTCCATTTTCATCGCCTCCATGATGGCCATCCTGTCGCCCGCTGCAACCGTGTCGCCGGGGGCGACAAAGACCGCCTTCACAAGCCCCGGCATCGGCGCCTCGACCACGTCGCCCCCCTGCCCGTCCGCCGACAGGATCGCCAGAGGATCGGGCACGCGGAAGCCGTGCCC
>CXWF01018380.1_pt1 | contig 10700 bp, 8 predicted proteins | sample 468421 | NCBI WGS metagenome assembly CXWF01 (sample SAMEA2620812, study PRJEB7988) | marine metagenome | biome: marine biome (ENVO:00000447); feature: surface water layer (ENVO:00002042); material: "saline water (ENVO:00002010), including plankton (ENVO:xxxxxxxx)" | depth 5 m
CGCTAACCCCGACACCCACCGGCGTCAAAGGCCCGTGCGTTACGCATGGGCCTTTTTTTGTGGATCAGCAGCCTCAACCGAGCCGCTGCGGGATCTGGATCGCCAGCACCGACAGGATGGCGAGAAGTATCACGACGCCGAGGGCGATCAGGAGTTTTCTCAGCATCAGGCGCTCCCACAACAAGACCCCGCCATTGGGCGGAGCCTGCGCGCCCCTGTCAATCATTCCGCCACCATGCCGCCCCGAACGAAAAAGGCCCCGCGCACTGCGGGGCCTTTTCCTTGAACCAATCGAAGATCAGTCGAGCAGCGCAAGCAGCGCCGTGACCGAATCCTTCGCATCGCCGTAAAACATCCGCGTGTTTTCCTTGTAAAACAGCGGGTTCTCGATGCCGGAGTAGCCGGTCCCCTGCCCGCGCTTGGACACGAACACGTCCTTGGCCTTCCAGACCTCCAGCACCGGCATCCCGGCGATGGGCGAGTTGGGGTCTTCCTGCGCCGCCGGGTTCACGATGTCGTTCGAGCCGATGACGATCACGACGTCCGTATCCGGGAAGTCGTCGTTGATCTCCTCCATCTCGAGCACGATGTCATAGGGCACCTTGGCCTCGGCCAGCAGCACGTTCATGTGACCGGGCAGACGGCCCGCGACCGGGTGGATGGCGAAACGCACGTTCTTGCCCTGCGCGCGCAGCTTCTTGGTCAGGTCGCTGACCGCGTTCTGCGCCTGCGCCACGGCCATGCCGTAGCCGGGCACGATGACCACGCTGTCGGCTTCCTTGAGCGACTGGGCCACGCCGTCGGCCTCGATGGCCTTCTGCTCGCCCTCGATCTCCATCGCCGGACCCGACGTGCCGCCGAAGCCCCCGAGGATCACCGAGATGAACGACCGGTTCATCGCCTTGCACATGATGTAGGACAGGATCGCACCGGACGACCCGACCAGCGCGCCGACCACGATCAACAGGTCGTTGCCCAGCGAGAAGCCGATGGCCGCCGCCGCCCAGCCCGAATACGAGTTGAGCATCGAAACGACGACCGGCATGTCCGCCCCGCCGATCCCCATGATGAGGTGGTAGCCGATGAACAGCGCCGCGACCGTCATGATGGCCAGCGGCAGCAGCCCGCCGGTGTTGACGTACCAGAACAGCCCGATGAGCGAGATGATCGCCGCACCCGCGTTGAGCGCATGGCCCCCCGGCAGCTTCTTGGCCGCCGAGTTCACCTTGCCCGCGAGCTTGCCGTAGGCGATCACCGAGCCCGTGAAGGTCACGGCACCGATGAACACGCCCAGGAACAGCTCGACCTGAAGGATGTTCAGCTCGACATTCGTCTTGTGCGAGATGAGCTCACCAAAGGTGCCCAGCCCCTGCTCATGCAGCCACACGGCCATGCCGGCAGCAGTGAGCGAAGTGGGGGCGTTCGCCATGATCTCGGCAACGCGGCCGATCTCCAGATGCGCGTTGTAGCCCACGAAGACCGCCGCCAGACCGACGAGCGAGTGCATCGCGGCCACGAGTTGCGGCATCTCGGTCATCTGCACGCGCTTGGCGACGTAGAAACCGATGATCCCGCCCGCCGCGATCAGAACGATGGACAGCAGCCACAGGCCCGCACCGGGGCCGATGAGCGTTGCGAAGACCGCCAGCCCCATGCCGACGATGCCATACCAGACAGCCCGTTTCGCGCTTTCCTGGCCCGAGAGCCCGCCCAGCGACAGGATGAAGAGGACGGCGGCGACCACATAGGCCGCAGTTGTGAATCCGAATTCCATGTATCCGTCTCCCTTACGATTTCTGGAACATGGCGAGCATGCGCCGGGTGACGAGGAAACCGCCGAAAATGTTGATCCCGGCCATGAAGACCGACACGGCCGCCAGAACGATCACGAGGAACGACCCCGATCCGATCTGCATGAGCGCGCCGAGGATGATGATCGACGAAATGGCGTTGGTGACGGCCATGAGCGGCGTGTGGAGCGAGTGGCTCACCCCCCAGATCACCTGGAAGCCCACGAAGACGGCCAGCACGAAGACGATGAAGTGCTGCATGAAGCTCGCCGGGGCGAACAGACCCGCCAGCAGGATCAGCCCGCCGCCGACCGCGAGAAGCGTCGCCTGCGTTTTGGTCTGCTGCTTGAAGGCCGCGACCTCCTGCGCGCGTTTCTCCTCGGGCGTCAGTTCCTTGGGCTTCTCGGTCTTCTTCTGCGCCGCGATCGCCTGTGTCTTGGGCGGTGGCGGCGGGAAGGTGATCTCGCCCTTGTGCGTCACGGTCGAGCCGCGAATGACGTCATCCTCCATGTTGACGTTGATCTTGCCGTCCTTCTCGGGCGTCAGATCGGTCATCATGTGGCGGATGTTGTTGGAATAGAGCGTCGAGGACTGCGTGGCCATGCGCGACGGGAAGTCGGTATAGCCGATGATCGTCACACCGTTCTTGGTCACGATCTTCTCGTCCGGAACGGTCAGCTTGCAGTTGCCGCCCTTTTCGGCGGCAAGGTCCACGATCACCGAGCCGGGCTTCATCGCCGCGACCATGTCTTCGGTCCATAGCTCGGGCGCTTCGCGGTTCGGGATCAGCGCCGTGGTGATGACGATGTCCACCTCGGGGGCCAGCTCGCGGAACTTGGCAAGCTGGGCTTCGCGGAACTCCGGCGACGAGACCGAGGCATAACCGCCCGTGGACGCGCCGTCCTCCTGCTCCTCCTCGAAGTCGAGATAGACGAACTCGGCGCCCATCGATTCGACCTGCTCGGCCACTTCAGGGCGCACGTCGAAGGCATAGGTGATCGCACCCAGCGAGGTGGACGTGCCGATGGCGGCCAGACCGGCCACACCGGCCCCGACCACGAGCACCTTGGCCGGCGGCACCTTGCCCGCCGCCGTCACCTGCCCGGTGAAGAACCGGCCGAAGTTGTTGCCCGCCTCGATCACCGCGCGGTAGCCCGCGATATTGGCCATCGACGACAGCGCGTCCATCTTCTGCGCGCGGCTGATGCGCGGCACCATTTCCATCGCGATGACGGTCGCGCCCTTGGACTTGGCCAGCTCCAGACCCTCTTCGTTCCCGCCGGGATTGAAGAAGGTAATCAGGGTCTTGTCCTTGGTCAGGCGCTTGAGCTCGGTATCCGTCGGGATACGAACCTTGGCGATGATGTCCGCCTCTTTCCAGAGCGCGGCGGCCGTCTTCACGATCTTGACGCCTGCGGCCTCGTAATCGGAATCGGCGAAATCGGCACCCTCGCCCGCCTTGGTTTCGATCAGGCAGTCATAGCCCAGTTTCTGCAACATGCCCGCCGATTCCGGCGTCATGGCGACGCGGTTTTCCCCCGCGATGGTTTCCTTTGGAACACCAATCTTCACGTTGTCGTCCTTCTCCCACTGGCACCGCGACATCTCTGCGCGGTCTCGAATGTGTGTCTATCGTCCCCGCGCGCGGTCTGCGACCGTGACGGGGCGTTCGTAAGATTAACCTTTCACTACCCCGCCTGCCCCCACGTCACAACCAACGACGCACCTGGGCCATATAGGCGTGAGCTTCGTCCCCGAAGGCCGCGACCAGCCCCGCTTCCTCGCCCCGGATGAAGCGCCGGGTGATGAACCACCCGAACAGCGGCACGAGGATCAGCGCAACCGGCGCATCGAGGATCACGATCACCCCGGTCAGCACCAGCGCGTCGCCCAGATAGATCGGGTTGCGCGTGAGCCGGTAGATCCCCGACTTCAGGAACGCCTCCGGCCTCCGGCGCGGAATGAAACTCGTGCGCGCGGCAAGGAACTGCGCCACGGCCGCGACCATGAGCGCCAGCCCCGCCGCGACCAGGCCGTAGCCCAGCCAGACGGTCCAGGTCAGACCGAAGCCCCAGCCGGGCAGCGCCCGGTCGATCGCGACAGCCCCGGCCAACGCGACCAGGAGCCAGAACGGCGGTATGTCGATCCAGCGCAGCACCAGAATCCTTCGCGCAACATAATTTCATCGAGCCCGGTTTATCGGCAAAGATTATTGCGAGCGCAACCCCTCGCAGGTGCAGCAATTCCGTGACGTTGCGATTGCGCTTGGCCGTGGGGTCCGTAGCGTGGGTCAAAACGGGAGGACCCATGACAGATCTGACAGGAAAACACGCCCTCGTCACCGGCGGCGGCACGGGCATCGGGCTCGCCATCGCCACATCGCTGGCAGACGCAGGTGCGCAGGTGACGATCACCGGACGGCGCGCGGACGTGCTCGACGACGCCGCCGCGACCCATGACAATCTCCACGCCGCGACGATGGACGTGACCAGCGAGGACGACATCCGCGCGGCGGTCACGGCGGCGCGCGACGCGCGCGGGCCGATCACGATCTGCGTGGCGAACGCGGGCATTGCCGAGGGGCGCAAACTGTCCAAGACCCCCACCGAGCTGTGGCGCAAGGTCATGGCGGTCAACCTCGACGGCGTGTTCCTCACGGTGCGCGAATGCCTGCACGACATGGAGGGCGAAGACTGGGGCCGCGTGATCGCCATCTCCTCCATCGCCGGGGTGAAGGGGCTCAAGGGCGCGGGCGCCTATTCGGCCTCGAAACACGGCGTCATCGGCCTCATCCGCTCGCTGTCCGAGGATTATCTCGGCTCCAATCTCACCTTCAACGCGATCTGCCCGGCCTATGTCGACACCGACATCGTGAGCCGCAACGTGGACGCGATTGCCGAAAAGATCGGCGGCGACCGCGAGGCGGCGATGGCGATGATGCGCGACGTGAACAAGCACAAGCGCCTGATCCGGCCCGAAGAAGTGGCGGCGGCGGCGATGTGGATGGTCAGCCCGGGATCGGAAAGCGTGAACGGCCAGACCATCGAAATCGCGGGCGGCCAGATGTGACGCCCCGGTTTTCCTGACCGGGACCGCCGCTTACGCCGGGGTCAGCGCCCGTCCGAACAGCCGGGCCAGCCGGTCAAGATCGGTCAGAAGCCGGTCGTAATCGCGCGCCGCCATCACCACGCCATGCACGGCCTCGTAGATCACCGAGGCCGTCTCGCCCGCCGTGCCGAAGGCCTCAAGCGTCACGCGCCCGTCGCGCGCGGCGCTTTCCAGCCAGTCGGCCAGCACGCCCGTCAAACGCGCGTCGCCCGCTGCGGCCATCTCGGCGGCCACGGTCGACTTGGCGTCCATCAGCTCCGCGCCATGCGGCGATGCCATGAGCGCGTCGAAGGGCTTGGCCACCTTGAGCGCGAGTGCCGCGCGCAGCCCGGCCACCGGGTCCGGCGCCGCCGCCAGCACCCCGGCCATCTGCGTTGCCACCTGGTCGAAGTAGCTCTGCACCAGCGCGTTGAAGATCGCTTCCTTGTTCTTGAAATGCAGATAGACAGCCGCGCGCGACATGCCCGCGCCCCGCGCGATATCCGCCATCGACACGCGCCGGAACCCGTAAGCCCGGAACGCATCGAACGCCGCGTCGAGGATCGCCACCTGTTTTTCATCCGCCCGCTCGGGGCGCACCGTATCAACCTGCATGAGAGTGTTCTGACAAAATGGACGAAAACTGTCAATTGACAAGATGACATTTCGCGTGCATTTTGTCAGAAATGATGGCGCGCGAACAGCCAGTCACGGGAGAGACCAGCCATGAGTTACACGATCACCGTCAACGGGACCTCGCACGAGGTCGACCTGCCCGGCGAGGTGCCCCTGCTTTGGGTGCTGCGCGACGAGCTGGGTCTCACCGGCACGAAATTCGGCTGCGGCGTCGCGGCCTGCGGGGCCTGCACCGTTCAGGTGGACGGCATCGCCCAACGCTCCTGCCAGCTTCCGCTCGACGCGGTCGAGGGCGACGTGACCACGATCGAGGGTGTCGGCACCCCTGACGACATGGCCGCCATTCAGGCCGCCTGGGTCGAACATAACGTGGCCCAGTGCGGCTACTGCCAGTCCGGCCAGATCATGCAGGCCGCCGCCCTGCTTTCCGACAACCCCAATCCGACGGATCAGGACATCGACGACGCGATGCAGGGAAACCTCTGCCGCTGCGGGACCTACCCCCGCATCCGCGCCGCCATCCATTCCGCCGCCAAAGCGATGCAGGAGGCCTGATATGTCCCGTCTCGGAAAAATCACTCGCCGCGTCTTCATGGTCGGCGCCGTCGCCGTCACCGGCGGCGTGGCTGTCGGAGCCTATGCCGTCACCCGCGACCCCAAGAACCCGCTCGACCCGTCCGAGGGCGCGTCGCTCAACTCCTACGTCATCATCGACCAGGACGGCGTCACGGTCATCGTGCCGCGCGCCGAGATGGGGCAAGGCGTGCAAACCTCCCTTGCCGCCCTCGTGGCCGAGGAACTGGAAGTGCCGATGAGCATGGTGCGCGTCGAGCACGGCCCGCCCGCCAAGGCCTATGCCAACTCCAAGTTCATCCTGCCGCGCGGCTATGACAGCGAACCGCCGGGCAAGCTCGTGAATACCGTCATGGAGGCGATGCCCCGCATGATGGGGATGCAGGTCACCGGCGGCTCGATGAGCGCCGTGGACGCGTGGGAGAAGAACCGCATCGCCGGTGCCGCGGCCCGCGAGATGCTGATCTCCGCCGCCGCCGACCGGCTTGGCGTCGGTCGTGACCAGCTCCGCGCCGAGAACGGCGCGATCGTGGCGACCGACGGCACGTCGATCCCCTACGCCGACCTCGCCGAGGCCGCCGCCGCCATGACCCCGCCGGAAAACCCGCCGCTCAAGAACCCGTCGGAGTTCAAGCTGGTGGGCAAGGCGCTGACCAAGCTCGACCAGCCCGCCAAGGCGACCGGCACCGCGCCCTTCGCCATCGACACACGCGCCGAGGGCATGAAGTTCGCGACCGTCAAGATGACCCCGCGGATCGAAGGCACCATGGTCTCCTATGACGCCTCCGAGGCCGAAGGGATGCCGGGGGTCGAGAAGATCATCGACCTTGGCGACGGCGTGGCCGTGGTGGCCAACAACACCTGGCTCGCCATTCAGGCCGCCGAGGCGATCACCTTCGAATGGGGCGAAGCCCCCTATGGCGCGACGACGGACGAGATCTTCGCGGATCTCGAAGCCGCCTTCGACCTCGACGTGAACTCGACCCCGCATGACCACGGCGAGGTGACGGAAAGCGACGAGGATCTCGTGGCCGAATACCGCGCGCCCTTCCTGTCGCACGCGCCGATGGAGCCCATGAATGCCACCGCGCTCTACACCGGCGATGCGCTGGAAATCTGGGCCGGTGTGCAGGGTCCGATCATCACGCAGCAGCAGGCGGCGGATGCCGTCGGGCTGAAGCAGGATCAGGTCACCGTCCATACCACGATCATGGGCGGCAGCTTCGGCCGCCGGGGCTTCAACGAATACGCCATCTATGCCGCGAAAGTGGCGCAGGAGATGGAGGGAACGCCCGTCAACGTCACATGGTCGCGCGAAGAAGACATGCGCCACGACCATTACCGCCCCGGCGCGATCGCGCGGATGCGTGCGCGTCTGGACGGCGACAAGATCGACACGTTCAAGGCCGACCTCGCGGCGGGCTCGGTGATGCGCGCCACGATGAAGGCCTTCATGGGCATGGACCGCGCAATGTCCGACCCGATGGTGACCGAAGGCGTCGCGGAACAGCCCTACGGCTTCCCCAACGTGCTCATCCGCGGCTACGTCCCCGAACGCACCCCGCGCGTGGGCTTCTGGCGCTCCGTCGGCAATTCGCAGAACGCCTTCTTCATGGAGAGCTTCATCGACGAACTGGCGCACAAGGCGGGCGCCGATCCGCTCGCCTTCCGCCTCGCCCATATCGAAGGGACCGACGCCGAGACCGCGGAAGTCCTGCGCACCGTGCGCGACATGGCGAACTGGACCGGGCAGACACCTGCGGGCAAGGGGCGCGGCGTCGCCGTAACCTACTCCTTCGGGACGCCGGTGGCCGAGATCATCGAGGTTTCGGATCAGGACGGCGCGGTGAAGATCGACAAGGTCTGGATCGCCGCCGACCTTGGCAAGATCATCGACCCGGGCAACGTCGAGGCGCAGCTCGTGTCCGGCGCGATCTACGGCCTGTCCGCTGCGATGTTTGACGAGATCACATTCGAGGACGGCATGGTCGTGGAAGGCAACTTCTGGGATCACGACGCGCTCCGGATGAGCAACTCCCCCGCCTTCGAGGTGAAAGCCCTCGCCCTCGGCGGGGCCGTCGGCGGCGTGGGCGAACCGGGCACACCGCCCGCCGCCCCCGCGCTCGCCAACGCGATCTTCGACCTGAACGGCACACGCCTGCGGCAAATGCCCTTCCGCCACGAGGTCGAGTTCACGGCCTGACGCCCTTCCGAAAGGGTCAGTCCCTGTTGCAAAAAATCACGGATTCCCGCCACATGGCGGGAATCCTTACTGTTTTCTGAAAATTGACGTTACGTCACCTATCGGACTGAATGAACCGGTTCGTTACAAATCACTCAGGCACGACCGGACCATAACCGGCGGCTCGAGGCAGAGTGGTTTCAATGTACGTGGCAGCATTATTCGCCATTGGTATATTAGCGCGTTCGACGGTGTCGCCGTCTGGTTTCCCCATCGTGACGTGCCCCACCGCCCGGTTTCGCCATGGGCGTGAGGCACGACCATGGCCACGATGAATTCAGGCCTCGGCGGGCCTGCGGGCTACGGCGAGGGCGTCTATTCCTCATCCCCCAAGGCAGCGGGCAACGTCGACGACGGCTCGGTCTATGTCGATACCTCCAGCGTCTTCTCGGGCGGGATCGACTTCTTCGGCACGACCTACGGCGGGCTTTACGTCAACTCGAACGGCAACATCTCGTTCGGGCAGCCCAACACCGACTACCAGACCGGCAACCTCGCGAACGAGACGATCCCGACCATCGCGCCCTTCTGGGGCGATGTGAACGTCAACGCGGGCGGCGAGATCTACTGGGATCTCGACCCCGCATCCGGCACGATCACCATCACATGGGATAACGTCGCGCGCTACTCAGGCTCCGGCAACAACTCGTTCCAGGTGGTGCTCACCGACCGGGGAGACGGCAATTTCACCGCCGAATTCATCTACGAAGACATCCAGTGGACCACCGGCTACAGCCAGGTCGCGCAGGCCGGGATCACGGACGGGGCCGGAAACGATTTCATCCTGCCCGGCTCCGGCAGCGGCGCAACGATGGCGGGGTACGAAACCTACGACTTCGGCACCGACGACCCCAATGGGACCACCGATTTCTTCTTCGCGGGCGGCACCCCCGTCTTCGGCGACGGGGTGATCGAAGGCACCTCGGGCGATGACACCATCGACGCGGATTACTACGGCGACCCGGACGGCGACCTCGTCGATGACGGCGACGGCACCGGCCCGAACGGCGACGAAGACCTGATCTTCGCCCTTGGCGGTGACGACACGGTCTATGCTGGCGACGGAAATGACACGGTCTATGGCGGCGCCGGGGCCGACAATATCTTCGGCGAGGACGGCGACGACACGATCTGGGGCGACAACGGCGGAACCGCCGCCACGACCGAGGATCTGAACTGGAACCTCGCAGGCGGCGACGGCACCTCCATCGCGAGCGGCTTCACCCAGAACACCGGCACGATGGACGTTTCGGTCTCCTTCACCACGCTCGGCAACAACGCGTTGTTCGAGGTGGCGACCTCGGAAACCAACTATGTCGCGCCGGGCGAAGGCTTCGCCCCCAATTCCTCGGCCTACATCTACGGCAACGGCGACGCCGCTACCGGCCGCCTGACGGTGGATTTCGCCCCCGCCACCGGCTCCGGCATGACGGACGAGGTCGAGAACGTCTCGTTCCGCCTCAACGACGTGGACAGCTTCGCGGGCAACCACATCGACGTGCTGTCCGTCACCGCCTACGACGCCGACGGCAACCCGGTCCCGGTCGTCCTGACCGCTGCCGGCAACGACACCGTGTCCGGCAACACGGTCACGGCGGGCGGCACGCTGGACAACCCGCAGGACGCGCAGGGCTCGGTCCTCGTCGAGATCCCCGGCCCCGTCGCTTCCTTCGAAGTGGTCTATTCCAACAGCCTTTCCGGCACCCACGGCATCAACGTCACCGACGTCAGCTTCGACACGATCCCCGAGGCGGGCGGCAACGACAACATCTTCGGCGGCGCGGGCGACGACACGATCTATGGCGAGGACGGGGACGACACGATCACCGGCGGCACCGGGGCCGACACGCTCTTCGGCGGCGCGGGCGACGACGTGTTCTACCTCGGCGCGAACGACAGCGCGACCGGCGGCGACGGCGACGACATCTTCTACCTCGACCCCGGCACCGCGCTCGGCGGTCCCGGCGCGACGATCACGATCATCGGGAGCGAAACGGATGAGGACGGGGGCGGCGACACGCTCGACTTCGCCGGTCTCGTGGACTGGGGCGAGATCAGCTACACGGACGCGGAATCGGGCAGCGTCGCGCTTGCGGACGGCACCACCGTCACCTTCTCGAACATCGAGAACGTCATCATCTGCTTCGCCCACGGCACCGGAATCGACACGCCCCGGGGCCGCCGCCCGATCCAGGACCTGCGCCCGGGCGACCTCGTCCTCACCCGCGATGACGGACCCCAGCCGGTCCGCTGGATCGGGCGGCGCACCGTTCCCGGCACGGCCAACTTCGCCCCGGTCCGTTTCGCCCGTGGCGCGTTCGGCAACGACACCCCGCTCTACGTCTCGCCGCAGCACCGGATGCTCTACACCG
>CXWF01062673.1_pt1 | contig 10667 bp, 11 predicted proteins | sample 468421 | NCBI WGS metagenome assembly CXWF01 (sample SAMEA2620812, study PRJEB7988) | marine metagenome | biome: marine biome (ENVO:00000447); feature: surface water layer (ENVO:00002042); material: "saline water (ENVO:00002010), including plankton (ENVO:xxxxxxxx)" | depth 5 m
CCCAACGGGTCGTGACAGCTTGCTGCCGCGACATCAGGCCAGCAGTTCCTCGAGCACCAGCGCCATCACGCCCGCGCTGTCCACCATGTCCTGCACCCCCACCCATTCGTCGGGCTGGTGGGCCAGGTCGAGGATACCGGGGCCATAGGCGATGCAGTTCTTCAACCGCCCGATCCGGTCGATGTGCTTCTGGTCATAGGTGCCGGGGCTGACGACGTAATCGGGCATCCGGCCCAGGACCTTCTCGATGGCGGCGGCGGTGGAGCGCACGACGGGCGCGTCCTCGTCGGTCATGGAGGGGATCACTTCGAAAAGCTCCCTCAGCTCGTAGTCGAACCCGGGGCGGTCGGCCTTCACCCGTTCCAGGAGCGCGCCGACCTCGGCCTTCACGTCCTCGATCTTCTCCTCGATCAGGAAACGTCGGTCGATCACGATGCGGCAGCGGTCGGCGACGCAGGGCGCGGGGAGGCCGGTGGAGCCCTCTTCCGGTTCCCGTTCGCCGCCGTGGATCGAGTTGATGTTCATGGTCGACTGCCGCGCGCCTTCGGGCACGACGGGCATGGCGGTATGCTTGGAGGCGAGCGCCGGATAGAGCGTCGCTTCGATCTCTTCGAGCACCGCGCCCATGTGCCGGATCGCGCTGTCGCCGAGGAAGGGCATGGAGCCGTGGGCGATGCGCCCCTTGGTCTCGATCTCGGCCCACCAGACGCCGCGATGGCCAAGGCAGATGCGGTCCTTGTTGAGCGGCTCCGGGATGATGACGTGCTGTACCTTCGCCGGATCGAAATACCCGCGCTCGGCGAGGTAGGCGACACCGCCATAGCCACCGGTCTCCTCGTCCGCCGTGGCCGAAATCTCGATGGCGCCGGAAAACTCCGGATGCGCGGCGATGAAGGCTTCGGCGGCGATGACGCTCGCGGCCAGACCGCCCTTCATGTCGCAGGCCCCGCGGCCATAGACGCGGCCATCCCTCTCCACGCCCTCGAACGGATCGACGGTCCAGCCGTGTCCGACCTCGACCACGTCGTGGTGGGAGTTGAAATGGACGCAGTCACCGGGCCGCCCGCCCTCATACCGCGCGACCATGTTCCAGCGCGGCCAGCGGTCGCTGTCACCGGGCGAGCCTTCGGCGCGGATCAACTCCACCTGCCAGCCGCTCTCGCGCAGGCGCGCGCCCAGCATCTCGCAGATTTCAAGGTAGTTGCGCCCCGGCGGATTCAGTGTGGGAATACGGATCAGATCGCGGCAAAGGGTGACGAGGGCGTCGCGTCGCGCCTCGACTTCGTTCATCAGGTGTGAAGCTGTTTTGACCATGCGGTCAGGGTATGGGCGCCCGGCTCGGGGGGCAATCGCAAACAAACCAAAGCCGAATTTTGCGGACCCGCCCCATTTGCGGGGTGACGCTGGTTTGACATTCGCGCTAGGCTCACCATATCGGATAATGTTACAGTCATTAACTTTGGGGACATCATGGCCGGAAATCTCGACGCCCAGATCAAGGAAAGCCAGGCGCAGGTTCAGGAAGCGCAGTCGAAGATCGCCGAGTTGACCGGCCGCATCGAAACCGCCCGCGACAAGATGAACACGGGCGCCGATGTGTCCATCGACATCGAGAACGCGACGTTGGACGACGTCCACGCCCATACGCAGGTGATGAACGCGAATATCGCGGAACTCATCATGGGGCTCGACGACGTGACCGCCGGGTTTTCGAAGGATTTTGACGAGATGCGGTCAAAGACCGGGTGGGAGACGTTCGTCGGCGTCTTCTCAAAGCACCGTTCGGAAAGCCTGCGGCAGGAGCGGATGCGCACCGCCTCCATCGACGACAAGTTGCAGGACCTGATTTCCAAGTCCGACGTGATCGTCCAGCTTCTGCAGGGTCAGCTCGACATGCTCAACGAGCAAAAGAGCCGGGTGGAGACGAACCTGACCGAGACGCTCGACGAGCGCGAGATGGTCGTGGGCGAGCTTGAAAGCCTCAAAGCCGAGATTCAGGCGCTGGACCCGAAGATCATCGAACTCGAGAACAAGATCTCGATGGAGCAGGACGCGGCGGCGCGCACGAAGCTGGAAAGCGAGCTCGCTGACCTCAACGCGAAGTACAACGAGATGGTGCAGCAGGAGCAGGTGAAGCTGGCCCGCTCCCAGACCCTCGAACGCTATATCGAAAAGGGCAAGACCTGGGTCGACAGCTTGCAGAACCAGGCCGCGACGCAGATGGTGCTCATCAACAAACTCCAGACGGACACCAAACAGCGCGTCGTGCTTTATGATGCGCTGTCGAAGTCGCTCAAAACGGCCCAGCAGCAGGACGTGGCGCACCGGATCAACGAGATCGGGGTCAAGACGGATCAGGAAGCGCAGGCGGCGATGGCCTCGATCGGCACGGCGACCAATCAGAAAATGGCCGACATGATGGAGGCGCATGAGGAGCACATGGTGTTCGCCCGTGACGTGCTGGAAGCCAAGGCCAAGGCCGACGAACGCTTCGCCCGCCGCTTTGCCGAGATCATCGAGAAACACGACAAGAACCTTTACGGAGCCTGAGGATGCGGCAATGGCCGAAATCCGTCCGCTGGGGCCTCGCGATTGTCTTGACCTTCGTGGTCAGCGGGTTGCTGGCCTTCTATGCGGACGCCCTGCCCTTTGGTCAGAGCCTCGGCGGGAGCGTGCTGCGCGGTGTCGTGGCAGGTGTGACCTTTGTTTTGATGATGCGCTGGCTCGCGCTCGGTCCGCGCGGACAGGGGTCCGGCTCGGATGAGTGACAGACCCGCATCCGGGCGCGCCGTGACCCTTGCGAAATGGGCGCTGATCGTCGCCGTGGTCTTTGGCGGCACATTCGCGCTTGCCGTGGTCACCGGCGAGACGCCCCTGCTCGACGGCGGGTTCGCCCGGATCGCCTTTGCCGTGATGCTGGGGGCGCTGACGCTGGGCCTCATGCGCCTGTTGCGGCTCGGGCGCTGGCGCGAAGACGGGAACCGGAATGCCTGAAACCAGCGACCTCACCTCGGATCACCTCGACCTCGCCGACACGCGGGTGACGCGCCGCTACTTCGCCAAGTGGCGGGCGATCACCGGGCATCTGGCGCGGGTCGCGGGGCAGATGGAGGCCGAGGGCAGCCTTGGGCGCGATGAGGTCGCCGTGATCGCGCGCTATGTCGTGAGCCTTGGCTTCACCTTTCGGGCGCTGGCCAACAAGTACCACATGTCGGGCCGGGTCGAGGGCGCCGGGCCGGGGCAACTCACCTTCGACCGCGAGGAGAGCGGGTTTCCGATCCATGCCGAACTGCTCCAGATGTCGGCGGATGCGGCGCAGGCGATCAAGCACCTCAAGAACATGCCGAGCGTCGCGCGGCTCAAGGACGAGATGATCGAAGAGATCGTGGGCAAGCTCACCATCCCCACCCGCCTGCAATACGCGATGTCCCAGCGGCTCTATTACGAAGAACTTGCCAAGGGCGACCTGTTCTGGCCGCAGATGGACCCGGACACCGTCTGGCTCGGGAACGTCGCGGAGGGGCGCGATCCGCGGCGCAAATACTTGGTCCACTGGGCGGTCTATGACAGCGGGCAGAACCTGCCGACGATCTACCTCATGGAAGTCGAGGATACCGGGCGCACGGCGCTGCCCAAGGATGAGACACGCTGGCCGCAGGTGCAGAGTCATTTGATGGCGCAGAGCATGGGCGGGCTGAAGCTTGTCACCATCGCCAGCGGCTTCGACCGGGATTTCGACGATCTGCACCCCAAGCGGCTGCGTCGCATTCACGTCGGCCCGATGTATTCCCACGCCTACACCCGGCAGGTCGGCCCGCTGCGCGACGTTCTGGCCGAGGCGCGCGCGCCGGAGGGCGAGGACTGGGCGCTGGCCTGGACACTGGAAGAGCTTGAGAGCGAGCGCGTGGAGCGGGAGAAATCCGGCTGGTTCGGCACCGTGGAGCGCGAGATTTTCGCGCTGGACCCGTTCTCGGGGCGCGGCGCCGACACCGGCGCGACCCGGATGAGCCGCGCTGTGATCCTGCCGCAGCGCCCGTTTCAGGTGCTGGCCGAGAAGAACCCACCGGGGTTCCGGGACGTGCGGAAATTCGTTGTAAGCCCGGGGGGGCAGGTTTTGTCTTATTCATAGGGGTTTCGCCGCGCCGATCCGTTGGGTGGGCGCTGCCAGGGTCATGTTTGAAACCGAACATGACCAGCCCGGACCCCCGATGTATTTGTAGACCGAAGAAGAGGATTTGGGATGTCTCTGCCCGCTGACCAGATGGAACTCACCGAGGAGGAGATCCGCGCCCACTATGACGCGGCGGGCGGGATGCTCGAAGGCTTCGACCACGCGCCCCGGATCGGCAAGGCGCGGGCCGAGGCGCCCGTGGAACGCTCGCCGGGCGTGGCGCGCGGGCGGCGGTTCCGGTCGACCACGCCGGGGCTGGTGACACGGTCAACGGCGCGGCCCGAGGGCGTGCGGCTTGTCGACCGGATCGAGGCGGTGGGCGGAGACGATCCGCTGGTCTCGCCCGTCGAGGCAAGCGTGCTGCACGGGCTGCGCCGGGCGCTGGCCATCGCGCTCGCCATGGGCGAGGGCTATGCCCAGCAGACGGAACTGGCCGAGCTCAAGAAGGAAAACCTTGCCGGGAGCCTGCCGCGCGACAAGTCGGTGGCCTTTTCCGAGCTTCTGGCGGCCGAGAGCCTGATCGTCCTGTCGGTCTTCGCCAACGCGACCGCCTTCCTGCTTGCCGGTCAGGCGGGCGAGGTGTCGGTCGAGGTCGGCGGGGTCGAAGAGGTGCTGACGGACAACGCACTCCTCGCGCTGCACGGGGCGCTGTGGGAATTGGATCAGTCCATCGCCACCCATGCCGAGGACGAGGGGCGGCTGGTTGCGACCGTTCTGGCCCATGCCGAGGCGTTGATGGAGCGGGTGAGCCTGCGCGCCCAGACTGCGCCGCGGCTGGCCCCGTTCACAGGCGCGAACTACCGCGTCGAGGCGGACGATTTCACGATTGCGGGTTTTACAGCCTCGCGCCGCGCCCGTGGATCGACCCTGACCATGCAGTTCAAGAAGCCGCATCAGGTGGTCGGCAACCACATCGCCAAGTATCAGGCGATGAAGCTGGCCAAGATGCTCATGGCCTATGACTTCGAGCGCAAGCTGAACCCCTTTGCCGAGCTTGGCGGTTTCATCTTCACCTTCATGGGTGACGGGATGCCGGGCACGGGCAAGACCACCCTGATTCAGATGATGGCCGGGCTGATCCACGGCTATTGCGAGGTGGCGGGCTATCCGTTCCGTTATCAGAACCTGTCGACGGAAAGCATCGACAGCTATCAGGGCAAGTCGGCGCAGAACGCCAAGGCGTTCATCAACAACGTGGTGGACCCGAACGTGATCGGCTTCGGCACCATCGACGATATCGACCAACTGGCCGGTAAGCGTGGCGACCGGCAGTCGTCGGCGGGGCAGCTTGAGATCACCGCCGTGCTGATGGAGAGCTTCGCGGGGGCCAATACGGTCGTGCGCGGCAACTGCACCTTCGGCATGTTCTCGAACTACCCCGAGAATGTGGACGACGCCTTGCGCCAGAGGGCGGGGGCGCGGTTCCTCGTGGACGGGCCCAAGACGCGGGATGATTACATCGACATCCTCGCCCTGCTGATGGGCAAGAACCACGACATCCCGCTGGGCGATCACGCGCTTTACGAGGCGCAGGAGATCAAGAAGGCGGTCGCGGCGTCGTTCGAGAGCCATTCCAAGCCGCATGAGGACGGGTTGCTCACGGTGTATGAGCGGGTGTCCGGGGACATTGGCACGCTCGACACCATCGCCAAGCTGGGGACATACCTTAAGGGTATCCAGGAGGCCGATCCGCGTTTCACGGGGCGGGCGATCAAGAACATCACCGACGCGGTGAAGGTCCGCGCGATGGACTTTGAACTCCCCGACGAATGGATGGAGGAGCCCGATCTGTTCCTGTTCAAATCCTATGACGAAAAGAAGGGGATGATCGAGGAACTGCGCCAGCCGATCACGATCGAGATGGTCATTCAGGAGATCAACCGCTACGCCGACAGCGAATTCCGGTATGCCGACAAGTCCGACGAGGTTGCCATCGAAAAGATGGTGCGCGAGTTCGGGATCACGGAAGAAGCCAAGCGGCGCTATGTGGAGAGCAAGGGATGATGATGGATTGCGGATATGCCGTCGGGCTGGGCGTCGTGCTCGCCATCGTGGTGGCGGTGGCCGCATGGTTTCTGGGCCGGATGACGGCACGGATGGGCGAGCCGAACGCATGGATCATCCTCGGCGTGATCGTCGTGTCGCTCGTCGTGCTGCAACTCGGCGCGCGCTTCGCCGTGGTGTCGCTGTGGATCTACGCCTGGGCCGGGCTCGACCCGCTTTCGGTCTGTGGCGGGCAGTTGCAGATGGTGACCTATGCCGGGACGCTGGCCGTGATCGCCGCCTATGTCGGGTCGTTCTTCGTGAGCTTCATGCGGGCTCGGAAGGGGCGGTGATGGTGGGGGTCCTTGGCAACATAGGTGCGCGCCCGGACCGCTGGGGTGGGCGGGAAGCGCCCGCCCCGAGGGGGCGGTTCGGGCGCTCACCGGGCCGCAAGCGGCCCGGCGGGTGTCAAAGGATATGGGAGCGCGTCATATGAAACGCCTCATCCAACGCGGCCTGATGTTCGGGAACCTGATCCGGGTGGACAGCCCGGCGCTCATCGAGCGGTATAACCGGGCGCTTCATGGTCTGACCGGCAAGCGCACCGAGCTTGACGAGTTTCATATCGACATCTCTGGCTATTCCTACGAGGTGGGCGAGGCGTTGGGGGATCACCTCTACCTCAACCCCAACGGCGTGAACCGGCTGTTCATCATCTTGACCACCGAGCAGAATTCGGCGCCGCTGCTCAATGCCAAGTTCTCCACCTCACGGGGTATCCTGCGCCAGTTCATCGAGGAGAACGAGGCCAAGCTCTTTGCGCTGACCGCCCATGACGCGGTGGCGGGGGAGTTGGACAATTCGGTGTTCGAGGCGTCCGAGGCCGCGCGGCTGCTCGACATCCGCACGATTACCGTGAACGCGGATACCACGCAGAGCCATGTGAAGAACGCCCGTGCGCTGGCCGACAAGATCGAACGGTTTCAAAGCGCCGAGGACGCCTGGTTCGACGACGTGCTCATCGCCGAGATGATCGGGCTGGCCAAGCAGACCGGCGACGTGACGCGCCAACCCATCGACATTGAACGGCCCACCTATCAGCAGGACAACTTCTGGACCGCGTTGTTCGGTGGTCTCTACGTCTTTCGCGACGTGGCCGAGCCGGCCGTGATCGCGGTCGGGGACAAAGACCCGCTTGGTGTGCTGCCGATCGAGACGACGCTGGATTTTGCCGACCGCAACGGGATCGCGGCGTTTCTCGAGGTGAACGAGCTGGTCGAGCCGATCATCAAGGCGCGCGGCGTGGATGGCGCGGCGATCCTGAGACAGAAGATGGATTTCATCCTCGTCGACGCGGCGACCACGAAGGGCGTCGAGATCGACGGGATGGACCACCGGGCGCTGCACCGGCTGGCGCAACGCATGGGGTCGGACCTGCCAGAGGAGTTCCTCAAGCTGAACCAGCTTGTCCGCTGGGCGCTGAACGGTGGCAAGTGGCCCCGGATCGCGAGCGATGACGATAGCTATTTCTACACCCTGCGCGCCCGGCCCGATCACCCGGACCGCGACCTCATCAACATGATGCTGTCGGAGCTGGCCCCTCTCGACATCCGGCAGTTGTTCATCTGCCACAAGCAGGCGTTCTACGCGGCTTACGCCGACTGGCCCGACGCGAAGAAAGAATACGTGGCCGAATTCCTCTACCGTGACTACGCCGCCAACAAGGCCGGTGCACGCGAAGCGCTTTTCGGGGGTGAGGAGCCGCCGGCCAAACCGGTTTCACAGGCCCCCAAAGACGATATAATCGATCTCGTGGGCCCCTGGGGCGCCGTCAGGAGGTAAAAATGGCTTTGCTCAGACTGATCGTCCTGCTGTTTCTGTTGTGCAGCGTGGTCTACCTCGCCGTCGCGTGGTACTCCCGCTCGGTCCGGCACGAGAAGCTGGAGAAGGAATGGGACGCCGATCATCCGGACGGCGGGTCCAAGACCGAGCGCCAGACCTTCATCACGCAGGGCATGATCGACTACAACGACTCGATCCGGCCGAAGCTGCTCCTGCTCATATACGTCGTGCCCGCGCTGTTCGTCGGCGTCGTGCTCTACATTACAAACGCGAATTGAGGCCCTCATGCGCTATGTCCGCAATACGATCCTGACCATCCTCGTCGTCGCCTTCGCGCTGCTCCTGCACTATGTGCTGCCGCGTCACGACGTGGCCCGGATCACGGGGACCGAGATCATCCGCATGGATTTCTCCTCGCTCAACCGCCCGTTCTATGCCCAGTCCGACAGCGCCAATACCGAGATGCCGACGCGTGACGTCCGGCTGATCAACACGGTGAAGAAGCGCACGATGCTGCTGGGGTTCATCCGGCGCGACAGCGAGCGGGTGTTCGTCTATCGCAACGAGGATACGGGGTGGATCTGGCCGCCCTATTTCAAGTTCGATTCCTCGGACCTTCAGGCCGAGGCGCTGGCCAATGTATCGGCGCCCGGCAACGAGCAATGGGTGGTCATCACCCGCTATGGCTGGCGCAACCGGTTCTTCACGATCTATCCCAACATGATCGCGATCAAACCCGTGGAGGGTCCGAACGTCACGGTGGTTCCGTGGTTCAACATCTTCTTCTTCATCTTCCTCGCTGCCGCCGCCCTGTTCATCCGGGCGATGTGGCGGCAGTTCCGGGAACGCGCCATAGATCCGCGGATGCAGGACGGGCGCGATGCCTGGGACAAGGTCGACGCATACGCCGACGAACGGCGCGGGCGGGTGAGCCGTTGGTGGAGAAGCTGGACCGGAAAGTAACGGCTTCCACCTCCGCAACCTGTTGACGTTGCGTCACCCTCTGGCCGAATGTGCCTTGTCACGACTCTGCGCGTCCCCTTCTATGGGGACAACGCGCAAAGCGAACCAAGAGGGAGACATCATGAGACACCTGCAAATGAGCGCCGCCGCCCTGGCATTGCTGGCCGGCCCGGCGCTGGCGCAACAGGATACGATCACCGTTGGAATGGTGCTCGAGCCGCCCAACCTCGACCCGACCGGCGGGGCCGCCGCGGCCATAGACGAAGTGGTCTATGCCAATGTGTTCGAAGGCCTCACGCGCTTCGGCCCGGACGGCTCGGTCCAGCCCGCGCTCGCCTCGGGCTGGGAGGTGAGCGAGGACGGCACCGTTTATACCTTCATGCTCAATGAGGGCGTGACGTTCCACGACGGCTCGGACATGACCGCCGAGGACGTGGTGTTCAGCCTCGACCGCGCGCGGGCCGGGGATTCCACCAATGCGCAGAAGGCACTGTTCGAGGGGATCGAGAGCGTCGAGGCGGTGGACCCGCTGACCGTGAAGATCACGCTGGCGGAGCCCAACGGCAATTTCCCGTTCAACATGGCCTGGGGCGATGCGGTGATCGTGGCGCCGGAAACCGTCGAGCAACTGGCAACCACCCCGATCGGCACCGGCCCGTTCGAGTTCAGCGAGTGGGTGCAGGGCGACCATGTCACCCTCGTGCGCAGCGACAGCTACTGGGGCGATCCGGTCGCGCTGTCGACCGCGACGTTCAAGTTCATCTCGGACGGCAACGCCGCCTTCGCCGCAATGATGGCGGGCGACGTGGACGCCTTCCCGAACTTCCCGGCGGTCGAGCTTCTGTCCCAGTTCGAGAACGATCCGCGGTTCGAGGTGGTCGTAGGATCGACCGAAGGCGAGACGATCCTCGCCATGAACAACCAGCAGCCGCCGCTCGACAACGTGAAGGTGCGCGAAGCGATCAGCCACGCGATCAATCGGCAGGACATCATCGACGGGGCCATGTTCGGCTACGGCACACCCATCGGCACGCATTTCGCGCCGCATAACCCGGACTACGTCGATCTGACCGGCATGTCGGATTACGATCCGGAAAAGACCAAGGCCCTGCTGGAAGAGGCCGGGGCGACCGACCTTACCCTGCGGCTGATGCTGCCGCCCCCGGGCTATGCCCGCAACGGGGGCGAGATCATCGCGAGCCAGCTTCGCGAGGTGGGGATCGAGACGGAGATCACCAACCTGGAATGGGCGCAATGGCTTGAGCAGGTGTTCGGCAACAAGGACTTCGACCTGACCATCGTCAGCCACACGGAGCCTGCCGACATCAATATCTACGCCCGGCCCGAGTACTACTTCCAGTACGACAATGCCGAATTCCAGGCGCTGATCCAGGAGCTTTCGGTGACGTCGGACCCGGCGAAGCGGACCGAGTTGAACCAGGCCGCGCAGCGGATGATCTCGGAGGATTACGTCAACGCCTATCTCTTCCAGCTCGCAAAGGCGGGCGTGAAAAACGCGAAGATCGAGGGTCTGTGGGAGAATGCGCCCACGCAGGCCAACGACCTGACGGACGTGCGCTGGACCGAGTGATCCGGCTGTTATGAACGTGGGGGCACCGGGGCAATCCGGTGCCCTTTTTCGTGGGAGGTTCCCAAACGGAGCGCGCTGGCGCGCGCGCAGGTCTTGCGCCGCCCCGCCTTCGGCGGG
>CXWF01003463.1_pt1 | contig 10666 bp, 8 predicted proteins | sample 468421 | NCBI WGS metagenome assembly CXWF01 (sample SAMEA2620812, study PRJEB7988) | marine metagenome | biome: marine biome (ENVO:00000447); feature: surface water layer (ENVO:00002042); material: "saline water (ENVO:00002010), including plankton (ENVO:xxxxxxxx)" | depth 5 m
CAACGTGATCTCGATCACGGACGGCCAGATCTTCCTTGAGACAGACCTTTTCTATCAGGGCATCCGTCCGGCCGTGAACGTCGGCCTGTCGGTCAGCCGCGTGGGTTCGGCCGCGCAGATCAAGGCGATGAAGCAGGTTGCCGGCAAGATCAAGGGCGAGCTCGCGCAGTACCGCGAAATGGCTGCCTTCGCTCAGTTCGGTTCGGATCTCGATGCCGCCACGCAGCGCCTCCTCAATCGCGGTTCGCGACTGACGGAGCTTCTGAAGCAGGGGCAGTTCTCGCCGCTCAAGGTCGAAGAGCAGGTCGTCGTGATTTATGCCGGTGTGAACGGCTATCTCGACAAGCTTTCGATTGGTGATGTCGGCCGCTTCGAGGAAGAGTTCCTGCGCAGCATCCGCACAAAGAACGAAGACATTCTCGACGCGATCCGCAACGAGAAGCAGCTGTCTTCGGAAACCGAAGCCAAGCTCAAGGCAGCGGTCGAGGCGTTCTCCAAGGCATTTGCCTGACCGGAACGAAGCGAGACTGCAAGACCACGCACAGGTAAAGGCGAATGGCGAGCCTCAAGGACCTAAGAAACCGCATCGCTAGCGTTAAAGCGACGCAGAAGATCACGAGGGCGATGCAGATGGTCGCCGCTGCGAAGCTGCGCCGGGCGCAGGAAGCGGCGGAAGCTGCACGGCCTTATGCAGAGCGTATGGACCGTGTTCTGGCGAACCTTTCGGCGGGCATGATCGGTCGCTCGGACGCACCGGCGCTTCTCGCAGGCACCGGCAACGACCAGGTTCATCTCGTGATTGTCGCAACGGCTGATCGTGGTCTTTGCGGCGGTTTCAACTCTTCGATCGCGCGTCTCGCGCGCCAGAACATCAACAGGCTGATCGGCGAAGGCAAGACGGTGAAGATCCTCACTGTCGGTCGCAAGGGCCACGATGCACTGAAGCGCGACTTCGGCGACAAGATCGTGAAATCCTATGAGTTCACGGGCATTCGCCAGATCGGCTTTGCGCAGGCTGAAGATATTGCAAAGACCGTTCTCGAACTTTTCGAGGGTGGCGAGTTCGATGTCGCGACGCTCTTCTATTCGAAGTTCGTCAATGTCGTCAGCCAGATTCCCACGGCGCAGCAGATTATTCCCGCCAGCCTCCCCGATGCGGGCGAAGGCAGCGTGGATCTCGGTGGTGCGGTCTATGAATACGAGCCCGAAGAGTCGGAAATCCTAGAAGAGCTTCTGCCGCGCAATCTCTCGGTCCAGATTTTCCGTGCGCTTCTCGAAAATGTGGCTGGCGAGTTCGGTGCCAAGATGTCGGCGATGGACAACGCCACGCGCAATGCGGGCGACATGATCAAGCAGCTGAACGTCACCTATAACCGTTCGCGGCAGGCGATGATCACCAAGGAACTGATCGAAATCATTTCCGGTGCGGAAGCGCTTTAGGCAAGGGTGGAAATGCCCCCGGCGGGGTGCGATGCCTGAACGGCAGCACTTGGCAGTATCTGGGGGTAGGATGAAAAAGGCAGAAGCCGCGCAGGACTGGCGAAGCAGGCTGCTCGGAAGAGTAAGAAAGTTCATGGCGCGTATCCTTCCGGGGCGGGCCATGAAAGTGAAGGCGCTACCGGCGCCGTCAGCGGCTGGCGAGGCTCCCGAATGGGATAGCCCGTCGCTGGACCTGTCGCCGGAGACCGAAGAGTTGGGTGGCGGGCTGGCCCCGTCGGATACAGGCAATGGGGATGCGGTGAGCCGCGTCCCGGCACGCGAAGCAGGGATAGACAGTATGAGCAACGCAGTCGGCAAGATCGCCCAGGTTATTGGCGCCGTTGTGGACGTCTCGTTCGACGACCATCTGCCGGCGATCATGAATGCGCTTGAAACCGATAATAACGGCCAGCGCCTCGTTCTCGAAGTGGCGCAGCATCTCGGCGAGAATACGGTTCGCACGATCGCGATGGACACGACCGAGGGGCTGACCCGCGGCCATGAAGTCCGTGATACGGGCGCTGCGATCTCGGTGCCGGTCGGTGAAGGTACGCTTGGCCGCATCATCAACGTCATTGGCGAGCCGGTGGACGAAGCTGGCCCCGTGAAGCAGGAAGCGCGCCGCGAAATCCATCAGGAGGCGCCCTCCTTCGTCGAGCAGTCCACCGAAGCGCAGATGCTCGTTACCGGCATCAAGGTCGTCGACCTGCTCGCGCCCTACGCGCGAGGCGGCAAGATCGGCCTGTTCGGCGGCGCCGGTGTGGGCAAGACGGTTCTCATTCAGGAACTGATCAACAACATCGCGAAGGCGCATGGCGGTTATTCGGTGTTTGCCGGTGTGGGCGAACGCACGCGCGAAGGCAACGATCTCTATCACGAGATGATCGAGTCTGGCGTGAACAAGGATCCGCACGAAAACAATGGCGATACGACGGGCTCCAAATGTGCTCTCGTGTTCGGCCAGATGAACGAGCCGCCCGGAGCCCGTGCCCGCGTTGCGCTGACGGGTCTCACCGTTGCCGAACATTTCCGCGACAAGGGCCAGGACGTGCTGTTCTTCGTGGACAACATCTTCCGCTTCACGCAGGCGGGCTCGGAAGTGTCGGCCCTTCTCGGTCGTATTCCTTCGGCCGTGGGCTATCAGCCGACGCTGGCCACCGACATGGGTGCGCTGCAGGAACGCATCACCACCACGACGAAGGGCTCGATCACATCGGTGCAGGCCATTTACGTGCCCGCTGACGACTTGACCGACCCTGCGCCTGCGACCTCCTTCGCGCATCTTGATGCGACGACGGTGTTGAATCGTGCGATTTCCGAAAAGGGCATCTACCCGGCTGTGGACCCGCTCGATTCGACGAGCCGTATTCTCGAGCCGCGCGTTGTTGGCCAGGAGCATTACGACACGGCGCGTCAGGTGCAGGAAATCCTGCAGCGCTACAAGTCGCTTCAGGACATCATCGCCATTCTCGGCATGGACGAGCTGTCGGAAGAAGACAAGCTCGTGGTGGCGCGCGCCCGCAAGATCGAACGCTTCCTGTCACAGCCCTTCTTTGTGGCTGAAGTGTTCACGGGTACGCCCGGTGTGCTCGTCGATGTGAAGGACACGATCAAGGGCTTCAAGGGTCTGTGCAACGGTGATTACGATCATCTGCCGGAAGCCGCCTTCTACATGGTCGGTACGATCGAAGATGCGATTGCGAAGGCCGAGCGCCTCGCGAAGGAAGCCGCGTAAGGCATCGACCGGACAAGGTGAAAGCAGATGGCTGAGAAGCTGAGTTTCGACCTCGTATCGCCCGAACGGCTGCTCATTTCCGAGCAGGTCGATCTCGTGACCGTGCCTGGCACGGAAGGCGATATGGGCATCATGGGCGGCCATGCGCCGGTCATGTCGACGCTCCGTCCTGGCGTGATCGGTGTCGAGGCGGAAGGGCAGCCGGAACGCCACTATTTCGTGCGTGGCGGGTTTGCCGAGGTGACGCCTGCGGGGCTGACGGTGCTCGCCGAGCACACGGTTCCGCTGGACGAGCTCGATGCGGCGGCACTTGAGCTTGAGATCGAGAATGCCGGACAGGATGTGGCGGACGCGAAGACCGATGCCAAGCGTCAGGCGGCGCAGGAAAAGCTCGATCATCTGAAGCAACTTCGTCAGGCGCTCTGACGCTTTTCTGCGATCGAAATCCGCAAGGGCGGCCTCCGGAACCCGGAGCGCCGCCCTTTCGTTTAGGGGGCAGAGAGCGGCTGCGGCAATCGGCCTTGGCTCCGGCCTTAAATGCGGGCGCGCATGCCGCTATATTGATACCGTAATATGACGATCCCCGGCGGAGAGCCGGCGAGGAGCGAGGTAGGGTTTCATGAGCGGTCACTGGACACTCGAGGATATCAGGTGGCAGGACTTCGATGCGTCGAAGGTCGATCCCGATATTCTGCGCGCAGTGAAGGCGGCCGCGATGGTCGAGTTCAACGCACCGGACTATGTGACCTATCTCTGTAACGTCTTTTCGGACCGCCCGGAGGTCAAGGAAACGATCCACAAGTGGGGCGAAGAGGAAGTCCAGCACGGGCAGGCGCTTGCGCGCTGGGCCGAGCTTGCCGATCCGGCATTCAATTTCGATGAGGCTTTCACCAGATTTCGGGAAGGCTATTCGATCCCGACCGATGCCATTGAGAGTGTGCGTGGCAGCCGGGGCGGCGAACTGATCGCACGCTGTGTCGTGGAAAGCGGCACCTCGTCCTATTACACGGCGATCAAGGATGCGACGGATGAGCCGGTGCTGAAGCAGATTGCGGCCAATGTCGCGGCCGATGAGTTCCGCCACTACAAGCTTTTCTACGATCAGTTCAACGCTCTCGGCGAAACGCCGCCCTCCATTCTGGATCGCATTCGCGTCGCGGTGGGCCGTGTGTCGGAAGCCGATGACGATGAACTGGCCTGCGCCTATTATGCGGCGAACACGCCGGGTGATGGGAGCGTTCCCTACAAGCGCGAAATTTTCGCCAAGGCCTATGAGAAGCGTGCTCTCGGCCTTTATCGCCGTCAGCATGTGGAGCGGCTGATTTCGATGGTGGGCAAGGCGGCCGGTCTGAAGCCGCATGGCCTTCTCATGCGCGCCGTCGCATCGCTTGCATGGCGTTATTGGCAGTTTCGCAACTGGCAGCTTGCGCGCGCCGCAATCTGATCGCGGACAAGGCGCTTCAGTTGCCGGGCACCGCCAGCGGCCCGAGTTCGCGTACGATCTGTTCGTAGACGCCCCGCTTGAAGGGAACGATCAGCTCGACCAGCTCGGAAACGGGGAGCCAGGCCCATTCGCTGAATTCCTGATGCGCGTCGGCGGCAATGTCGATGTCGCTGTCTTCGCCCGTGAAGCGCATGGCAAACCACTTTTGCTTCTGCCCGCGATATTTGCCCTTGAGCGCAGTGCCGACGAGATGGGGCGGCAGGTCGTAGGTGACCCAGTCCGAGGTTTCGCCGATGATCCGCGCCTTCGCGGTGCCGGTCTCTTCCTGCAATTCGCGGATGGCGGCTTCTTCGGGACTTTCGCCCTCGTCGATACCGCCTTGCGGCATCTGCCAGGTCAGGGGGCTGCCGGTATCGACCTCCTGAATGCGGTTTCCCGTCCAGACGAGCCCGTCTCGATTGATGAGCATGATGCCGACGCAAGGCCGGTAGGGAAGCGTCTCGGGAGAGACGGGCACTCCATCCTGTTTATGGCGAGGCATTTCGTCTCCGCTCATTCGAGTGCCAGTGCCGTCGCCGGTACCAGCGTGAAACCGTCTCTTTTCAACGCGGCTGCCCATTGCGCCAGTGCATCGACCGTTACCGGGAAGCCGGACGCCACGCCGAGGGCCGCGCCGGATTGTTGCGAGACTTCTTCAAGCATGTCGAGTGACGTTGCGATGACTTCCGGGTTTTGCACCGGATCGACGATGCGATTCGCCTGAACGGCGGGAAGGCCGATGTCCTGTGCGAGCGTGGGTGCAAGGCTTCTGGCGGAGGCGCCATTGTCGATATAGAGAAGGCCGCGCGCCTCAAGCGCCGCCAGCACCGGCTTCAGCGCGGAGGGCGAGGTGGTGAACCGGGCGCCTTGATAGTTCATCACGCCGGCATAGCCGGTGAAGCGGCTCATCAGCCATTCGAGGCGCGACACGTTCTCCGGTCCGTCGGCGCTTGTCAGCAATGTGTGCGGGCCGGGGTCATTCTGCGGATAGCCGAAGGGTTCCATGGGCAGTTCGAGCAGAACCTCGTGTCCTGCGTCGCGCGCCTTTCCGATCCATTGCTGGAGGTTCGAACCGTAGGGCGCGAAGGAAAGGGTAACCTCCGGCGGCAAGACCTCGATGGCGTGGGCGGTTGCGCTTTCGCTGATCCCCATGCCGCTCACGACAAGTGCGATGCGGCGTGTCGCGGGGGTGCCTGGAGGTACGGGCCGCGCATAGACCCGGGCGGGCCGGCGGCCGTCCCGGCCTATCTTTGGTAGCGGGCCTGCCTTCGTCTTTTCCAGCAGAGCGGGATCGGGAACGGGGGGGAGGACAATTGCTACGGGTTCGGGTGCGCCTTCCTGCGCGCCATTGCCCGATACGCTTTCCGCGCCGACGATCCGCACCTCGCTGATGATGTCCTCGTCCACACCCTTGTCGAGGTTCTCCGCCGCTTCAAGCAGTGCGCGCTCCTCGGGGGTCAGGGCTTCGGGGTTCAAGGTTTCCGGGGCCGCCGGCGTGGCAGGCAATGCGGGAGGCGCGTCCGCTTCAGCCGTTACGTCCGGCTCCACGGCTCCGGTCTCCTGTTCCGCCGGCGGGGCCGGTTCTTCGGGTGCCAGCGCCACGTGAACCACGGGCTCGCCTGCGAAACGGCTGTCGGCAAGGAACAGCCAGCCGGTTACGCTGCCATAGATAACCGCCACTGCGATTGCCGCGCCCGCAAGGGGGCGGAGGGGGCGAGTGCTACCGTCCTCGGTTTTGCCGCCGACCGAACCGGAAGAGCCGCTTGCCGCTGTCTTCACCACCATGCTCGTAATTCATCTCCGGCGGTGCGCTCAGCGCCTCAATTGGCCATGGCGCTGGCGGTCGTCCTGCCGGCACCGAGATAGGCCGCATCCTTGCGCGCGCCATTCAGCAGATCGATTGCATAGAGAAGCTGCTTGTCCTCGCTCTTGTCCTTCGGCACGAAGCTGTCGGAACCGGCCATTTCGTCGCCCTCCTCGGCGGCGAGGTGGCCCGGCAGCGCGGATTCACCCGTCAGCGTCGACCGCTTCTTCTCTTCGGGTTCCGTCTGCGAGACCAGGATGTCGGGGTCGATACCCTTTGCCTGGATAGAGCGGCCGGACGGCGTGTAGTAGCGTGCTGTCGTCAGGCGCAGCGCGCCGTCGGAGCCAAGCGGAATGATCGTCTGGACAGAGCCCTTGCCGAAGGAACGCGTACCGAGAATGGTTGCACGACGGTGGTCCTGCAATGCGCCTGCGACGATTTCGGAGGCGCTTGCCGAGCCGCCGTTCAGGAGCACGATGATGGGCTTGCCATCAGTGATATCGCCACTGCGCGCGTTGTGGCGCTGTGTATCTTCGGGGTGGCGTCCGCGCGTCGAAACGATTTCGCCGCCATCGATGAAGTCGTCGCTCACGGCGATGGCCTGATCGAGCAGTCCGCCCGGATTGTTGCGAAGATCGATGATGTATCCCTTGAGGCGGGAAGCGCCGATCTGCTTGCGAAGATTGTCGATTGCGTCTTCGAGGAGATCGGCTGTCTGTTCGTTGAAAGAGGTGACGCGGATATAGCCGATATCGCCCTCGCGATTATACTTCACCGACTTGATCGTGATGATATCGCGGGTGAGCTTCACGTCGAACGGCTCGTCCTTGCCCTTGCGCACCACGGTCAGCACCACGTCGGTGTTGACGGCGCCGCGCATCTTGTCCACCGCGTCGGAGAGCGTCAGGCCGAGGATCTGCGTGCCATCGATATGGGTGATGTAGTCGTTGGGACGAAGGCCCGCACGGCTCGCCGGCGTGTCGTCGATCGGCGTCACCACTTTCACAACGCCATTCTCCATCGTGACCTCGATGCCGAGGCCGCCGAATTCGCCGCGCGTCTGCACCTGCATGTCGCGGAAGGTCTTGGGCGTCATGTAGCTCGAATGCGGATCAAGCGAGGTGAGCATGCCGTTGATGGCATTCTCGACGAGCTTCGCATCATCGGTCGGCTCGACATAGTCGGCGCGCACGCGTTCGAAGACATCGCCGAAGAGATTGAGCTGACGATAGGTATTGGAATCGCTCGCGTGAGCTGGCGTGTCGAGGAAGCCCTGCTGTATGCCGACAATGGCGGCGAAAGACAGAAGCGTACCGACCGCAAAACCGGCGAAGACGGACTTGTTCATTTAACCACGTGCCTTCTTGTCACTCATGAGCAGCCAGGGCCCCGGATCGATGGGGTCGCCGTCTTTCCGGAACTCGATATAGAGCGCCGGTCCGCGGCCCGTCTCGTCCCGCGCCGCCAACCTGTCTTGTGCTGCCGGATCGTCCCGGGCGGGCGGTGGGCCCATCATGCCGACCGGCTCGCCAGCAAGGATATTTTGACCCACTGTACAGTCAATTCTCGTCATGCCCGCCAACAACACATGGTAGCCCTCTCCGACCGAAATGATCAAGAGTTGGCCGTAATGCCTGAACGGTCCCGCATATGAGACTTTGCCGTCAAATGGGGCAACAATTTGGGCATCGGCGCGGGTTGCTATGGTTATTCCCTGCGTCATGGCGCCGCCCTCCCGGGTGCCATAGTCGCGGATGACGGTTCCTGTCACCGGCGGCCGTATGAGACCACGCGCGTCGGAGAAGCGCCGCGAGGAGGGCATGGAGGGGGACGTTGAGGGTGGACGAAGGATCGCCACCTGACGCGGCTCTCCAGGCTTGGCCTCTGGCGGGTACTCGCTTCGGCCGGGTTTCCTCACCGGCTCCTCAATCGGGCCGGGGTGCGGGCCGGGGCGCGGGTCGTGCCGGGGCTCGGGGCGCGTTGCGGGCAGGCGCTCCGCGGCGCGTGATTCGAGACGGGCAATCAGGTCCGAAAGGTCCGTTGCCTGCCGGGAGAGGCGGGCGGCGCGCTGCTCCTCGCTTTCGGCCTGCCGGGCAAATTTCTGCTGTACGGCGAGCTTCTGGTCGAGAAGTGCCTGCAATTCGCGGCGCTCCTTGTCGAGGGAGGCTTCGGCGCCTGACAGCACGTCCCGTTCGGTCACGATTTCCTCGCGCAGCGCTGCAAGCTGTTCCAGGCGGTCGCGGAGTTCCTTCGCCTCTGCCTGAAGTTCGGGCACAAGCGTACCGAGAAGGAGGGCGCTGCGGATGGAGGCGAGCGCATCGTCGGGCCGTACGGCAAGGGCAGGCGGCGGGTGCCGGTCGAGCCGGGTCAGTGCGGCGAGCAGGTCCGCCATTTCCGTCCGGCGTTTTTCGAGCTGTGCCGTCAGCACGGCCTCCGCACCCTTGAGGCCTTGCAGGCGTTCCTCCGAGGCGGTCACGTCAGCCTCATGCTCCTGTACGCGGGCGGCCGTCGAAATCAGCTTCTTTCTGATCTCTTCCGCCTCGGCGCGCGCGGCATCGGCTTGCGCCTTGAGCTCTTTCTGACGCTCCAGGCTGGTGCTGATTTCCTTCTGGAGTTTTTCAAGTTCGCCCGGCTCTGCCGTCTCGGCGGAAAGCGGCGAGATCGCGGGCGCAGTCAGCGCGACTGCGACGAGTAGTGGGGCGAGCGCCCTATGCAGGACGTCACGCACTGACCCTGTCGGCCCGTTCGGCCATGAGCGAGAAGCCCGACATGATGGCCGGGGGCTCAATGCCCAGGAGATCAAGGATGGTAGGTGCGACATCGGCGAGCGTGCCGACGGCCGGAAGGGTGTGCCCCGAACCGCCAATCATGACGAAGGGAACCTGCGCCGCGCTGGTTTGTGTGCAGGGGCCGCCCGTTTCCGGGTCGGTCATCTGCTCTGCCTTGCCATAGGTGCCGCAAAGGATCAGCGTGCCGCCGCGCTTGCCGATCTGGGCTGCGATCTTGCCGAGATATTTGTCGATCGCCTCGATTGCTCCAATGGTGGGACGCAGGTTTCCCGTTCGCCCGACAATGGCGGCATTGCAGAAATTCGCCGTGATGATGTCATGTTCGCGTGCCTTGAGCGCCGAAAGCAGTTCGGCGGTGAGGGCGGCGGTAGCCAGTTCCGGCTTCTTTACGGCCTGGGTGAGCGGCGGTGTGTCGGTGACCAGAACATTCTCGCCCGGAAAGAGATTTGCCGCGCCGCCTCGCGCGAAGTTCCAGAGATTTGCCTCCGCCACGCTTTCTGTGAGCGTGAGCTGCTTCAGTCCGGCTTTTGAAATGGTTTCCGCAAGACTGTCACCGAAACTCAGGGCCTCGAAAAGAGGTTCGGCCTCCACACCGGCCGACGGCATGAGCCGGACGAGGGAATAGACGCCGCTCAACGGCATCGCCTTCGGGGAAAGTCCGGCGCCCACGGGGTCGGCCAGCGTGCCGAGCAGCGCGTGGCCGTGATCCGGCTGCAGGTTGACGAGGAGAAGCGCGTCGTCCGGACGGATGCCGCGGAAGGAGGAGGTGAGGGCAGGCGGAATGCGGTCGTCGTTCAGCCCCTTGCGGTAGCATTCGTCGAGATAGGCCGTCGGGTATTCTGTGTGCGGCGCTTCGGCTTCGGCAAGCGCGTGCCAGAGCTTTGCGGTTGCCGCCGGGTCGGAAAGTTCATCGAAGCCATAGCTGCGGCCAAAGACGCTGCCGAGTTCCGCGTGTTCCGCGCCTGCAATGTCGTCGAGAAATTCGCGTAAATGTTCGATGCCGCCCTGCGGGGCAGTGTCGACGCCGTCCATCGCGCCATGGACCCAGACCTTCACACCTTCATGGCTGAGAAGGGCCGCGAGCACGGCAAGGTGGTTCTGATGTCCGGCGATGCCCGAAGGTGTTATCGCGCCGATGAGGTGGACCGCGCCACCGAGAGGCCGCACGCGCGAGATGATCTGCTTGAGCACGGGATGGGACGCGATGCCGTCGGGCCCATGATCGGCGAAAATGCGATTGATATGCGCCAGCGGCGGTTCCACGGGGCGGCCCGCGCCAAGCGTTGCGTAGGCCGCCTGTGCGTGGCCGGGTTTTCCTGCCGCAAGACCGACCGCAATGCCCGAAGCGTCGAGAACGGCGCGGGGTGAGGTGGCGG
>CXWF01005169.1_pt1 | contig 10650 bp, 12 predicted proteins | sample 468421 | NCBI WGS metagenome assembly CXWF01 (sample SAMEA2620812, study PRJEB7988) | marine metagenome | biome: marine biome (ENVO:00000447); feature: surface water layer (ENVO:00002042); material: "saline water (ENVO:00002010), including plankton (ENVO:xxxxxxxx)" | depth 5 m
GAATAACGGGCTCCGCCATTTCTTGTGAATGGGTGGGCCCGGTTTCATTAGATACCGTTAGATACGCACCCGTGGGAAAGGCGACGCTTGTAGCCTGCCCCTGTCGGCCCCGACCCGGAGAACGGGAGAGGGTAAAGGAGGGCGCGTTTCCTTAATTTTTGACCCAAGGAAACCGCGATGACAAAGCGCCAGGAGTCCAAGTACAAAATCGACCGCCGGATGGGCGAAAACATCTGGGGTCGCCCGAAGAGCCCGGTCAACCGCCGTGAATACGGTCCCGGCCAGCACGGACAGCGCCGTAAGGGCAAGCTCTCCGACTTTGGCGTCCAGCTCCGCGCCAAGCAGAAGCTCAAGGGTTTTTACGGCAACATTTCCGAGAAGCAGTTCCGCGGCATCTACAAGGAAGCCGAGCGCCTGAAGGGCGATACGGGCGAAATTCTGATCGGCCTGCTTGAGCGCCGTCTGGATGCGGTTGTCTATCGTGCCAAGTTCGTGCCGACCGTCTTCGCCTCCCGCCAGTTCGTGAGCCACGGCCATGTGCTTGTGAACGGCAAGCGCGTCAACATCCCGAGCTATCGTGTGCGTGAAGGCGATGTCATCGAGGTTCGCGAGAAGTCGAAGCAGCTCGGCCTCGTCCTCGAAGCGTCGCAGAGCGCCGAGCGCGACACGCCGGACTATCTCGATGTCGACCACAACAAGATGGTTGCGAAGTTCGTGCGCACGCCGGCTTTTGCCGATGTGCCTTACGCGGCTCGCATGGAACCGAACCTCGTCATTGAATATTACTCGCGCAGCTAGTCGCCGCGCGACATTGGAACAAGAAAAGGCCGCTCGAAAGAGCGGCCTTTTTTATTGTTCGCCGTCGCGTTGTCAGGTGCCGTATTGCCGGACTGGCTTGCTCGGAGAGAAGAGGCGAGGCGTCAGGCAGCCTGCGTCTCGATCCCTTTCCGCGCCAGGAAGTCGCGCAGCTCGCCCTGTTCGAACATTTCGCGGACGATATCGCAGCCGCCGACAAATTCACCCTTCACATAAAGCTGCGGGATGGTCGGCCATTCGGAGAATTCCTTGATACCCTGGCGGATGTCGTCATCCTCCAGCACATTGATACCCTTGAAGGGCACACCGAGATAGGTCAGCACCTGCACCACGGCGTTTGAAAAGCCGCATTGCGGAAAGACCGGGGTGCCCTTCATGAAGAGCACGATGTCCTCGCTCGACACTTCGTTCTTGATGCGGTCGAAAACCGGGTTCTCGCTCATTGTTCTGCTCCTCTCCGCCTCGTCGGACGGGGTCAATCCTGCGGCGCGCTCGTCTGCAGCGCCAATGCATGTAATTCATTGCCCATACCGCCCTTCAGCGCGGAATAGACCATCTGGTGCTGTTGCACTCGCGTCTTCCCCTTGAAGAAAGCGGAGACGACATTCGCGGCATAGTGATCGCCGTCGCCTGCCAGATCGCGGATATCGACCACAGCGTCGGGAATCGCTTCCTTGATGAGGCGTTCAATTTCCGATGCCGTCATGGCCATGCCGCGTTCTCCCCGACCGTCAAAGCTCTGCGCCTGCCGCCATATAGGCGGGCAACCAGCCTTCATGGGCTTCTTTCATACCCGTCAATGATATGGGAATGCTGCCATCGAGTGTCAATTCATGGCCTCCCGTGGTGCCGATGCGGGCGGCGGAGATTCCCGCCTTTTCGGCGCGCGCAATAAAGGCATCCGCCTCTGCTTCGGCCAGGGTCACGAGGTAGCGCGCCTGATCTTCGCCAAAAGCCCAGCAATGGAGCGGCAGATCGCCCTGCGGCTTCAGATTTACGCCGATGCCGCCCGCCATCGCCATTTCGGCGGCGGCAACGAGAAGGCCGCCATCCGAAATATCATGAACGGCGGTCAGGTTTCCGGCCCGGATTTCCTCGCGCACGAAGTCGCCATTTCGGCGCTCCAGGTCAAGATCGACGGGCGGCGGGGCGCTGGCGTCGTCGCGCTTGCCCACGATGTCGCGCAGGTAGATCGACTGGCCAAGATGGCCCTTTGTTTCGCCGATGACGATAAGCGCCTCGTTCTCCGCCTTGAAGGCGATGGTGGCGCGCTTCTCATAATCCGGCAGCAGGCCGACAGCGCCAATGGCGGGGGTCGGCAGGATGCCCTTGCCGTTGGTCTCGTTGTAGAGCGACACATTGCCAGAGACGACGGGGAAGTCGAGCGCGCGGCAGGCTTCGCCGATGCCTTCGATGCAGCCGACGAACTGGCCCATGATCTCGGGCTTTTCGGGATTGCCGAAATTCAGATTGTCGGTGACGGCGAGCGGTTCCGCGCCGACGGCCGTCAGGTTGCGCCAGCATTCGGCGACCGCCTGCTTGCCGCCCTCCACAGGGTCGGCCGCGCAATAGCGGGGCGTGACGTCGAGCGAGAAGGCGAGGCCCTTGGGGCCGTTCTCGACACGGATCACGGCGGCGTCGCCGCCCGGTCCGATTGCCGTATTGCCCTGGATGAGGTGGTCGTATTGTTCCCAGATCCAGCGGCGCGAGCACATGTCGGGCAGGGCCAGGATCTTCGTCAGCACCTCGCCGAGATCGTTCGGCGCGGCAACATCGGCCGGTGCCAGTTGTTTCGGCTTTGCCGTCTTCACGAAGGGCCGGTCATATTCCGGTGCCTGATCGCCCAGTTCCTTGATCGGCAGATCGGCCATGATGTCGCCGTGGCGGCTGACACGGAAACGCAGATCGTCGGTTGTCTTGCCAACCACCGCGAAGTCGAGGCCCCATTTCACGAAGATTGCCTCGGCATCCTTTTCGCGCGCCGGGTCGAGCACCATGAGCATTCGCTCCTGGCTTTCCGACAGCATCATTTCGTAAGCCGTCATGCCTTCTTCGCGGCAGGGTACCTTGTCGAGATCGAGTTCGACGCCGAGCCCGCCCTTGGCGCCCATTTCGACGGCGGAGCAGGTGAGGCCTGCCGCGCCCATGTCCTGAATGGCGATGACGGCGCCCGATGCCATCAGCTCAAGGCAGGCTTCGAGCAGCAGCTTTTCGGAGAAGGGATCGCCGATCTGCACGGTCGGCCGCTTCTCTTCGGAGTCTTCGCCGAATTCGGCCGAGGCCATGGTCGCGCCGTGGATGCCGTCGCGTCCCGTCTTCGAGCCCAGATAGACGAGGGGGAGGCCGACGCCCTTCGCTTCCGAATAGAAAATCTTGTCGGTATCGGCGAGACCTGCCGCGAAGGCGTTCACAAGGCAATTGCCGTTATAGCTGGGGTCGAAATTCACTTCGCCGCCGATGGTCGGCACGCCGAAGGAATTGCCATAGCCGCCAATGCCCGCAACGACGCCGGACACGATGTGCCGTGTGCGCGGATGGTCGGGCTCGCCGAAGCGCAGCGCGTTCAGCGCCGCGATGGGGCGCGCGCCCATGGTGAAGACGTCGCGCAGAATGCCGCCCACGCCCGTCGCCGCGCCTTCATGGGGCTCGATGTAGGAGGGGTGGTTGTGGCTTTCCATCTTGAAGATGATCGCCTGTCCGTCGCCGATGTCGACGACGCCTGCATTTTCGCCCGGCCCGCAGATTACGCGCGGGCCCGTTGTCGGCAGCGTGCGCAGCCATTTCTTCGAGGATTTGTAGGAGCAGTGCTCATTCCACATCGCCGAAAAGATGCCGAGCTCGGTCAGCGTCGGTTCGCGGCCGATAAGATCGAGAATGCGCTGATATTCGTCGGGCTTGAGGCCGTGTTCCGCGACAAGCTCCGGGGTGATCCTGATGTCGTTCGGTATCACGCCACAGCCTCCAGAACGCTTTCAAAAAGGGCGCGTCCGTCGGTTGCGCCGTTCAGCGGTTCGATCATGTTTTCGGGATGCGGCATCATGCCGAAGACATTGCCGCGCTCATTCAGAATGCCTGCGATATCGTTCAGCGAGCCGTTCGGGTTCGTGCCTTCCGCGTAGCGCAGGCCCACCCGGTTTTCACCTTCGAGGCGCTTCAGCGTTTCGGCATCCGTAAAGTAGTTGCCGTCGCCATGCGCGACCGGGCAGCGCCAGACCTCACCCTGCTTGTATTTGCGCGTGAAGTCCGTATCGGCATTTGCAACCTCGAGCTTCACTTCCTTGCAGACGAATTTGAGGCCTGCATTGCGCATCAATACGCCGGGCAGGAGACCTGCTTCGCAGAGGATCTGGAAACCGTTGCAGATACCGAGGACACGCACGCCCTTGTCCGCCGCCTTCGCGATGGCAGGCATGATACGCCCGCGCGCGGCGATGGCGCCGGTGCGCAGATAGTCGCCATAGGAAAAGCCGCCACAAAGCACCACTAGGTCGAGATCGGGCAGCTCCGTTTCGGCATGCCAGATGGGCACGGGGCGCGTGCCGGTGATCTCGTCGAGCGCGCGGAGCATATCGCGCTCGCGGTTCGATCCTGGAAAGACAACGACGCCGGACTTCATGCTCACTGCTCGTCGATCTCCACCGCGTAGTTTTCAATGACCGTGTTCGCGAGGAGCTTCTTGCTCATCTCGTCGATCGCGGCACGCGCTTTCGCCGGATCGGTTTCCGCGAGTTCGACCTCGAAGAACTTGCCCTGACGTACACTTTCGATTCCGGAGAAACCGAGAGAACCGAGAGCTCCCTCGATCGCCTTGCCCTGCGGGTCGAGAACGCCGTTCTTCAGCGTGACCTTGATACGCGCCTTCATGCTTTCTTGCCTTTAGCGTGTCTTATTTCACCAGCGTGGGGCCGCGGCGCTTCGGCTCGTTTTCCACGAGCACACCGAGCCGCCGCGCGACTTCCTGATAGGCTTCGACGAGGCCGCCCATGTCGCGGCGGAAACGGTCCTTGTCGAGTTTGTCGTTCGTCCGGGTATCCCAGAGACGGCAGCAATCGGGGCTGATTTCGTCTGCCAGAACCACGCGCACCATGTCGCCTTCATAAAGGCGGCCGAACTCGACCTTGAAGTCGACAAGGCGGATGCCGATGCCGAGGAAGAGGCCGGTCAGGAAGTCGTTGATGCGCAATGCGAGCGCCATCATGTCGTCGATTTCCTGCGGTGTGGCCCAGCCGAAGGCCGTGATGTGCTCTTCGGATACCATCGGATCGTGGAGTTCATCGTTCTTGTAGTAGAACTCGATGATCGAGCGGGGGAGCATCGTGCCCTCCTCGATGCCGAGCCGCTTCGACAGCGAGCCCGCAGCCACGTTGCGCACAACGACCTCGCAAGGGATGATCTCGACCTCGCGGATCAGCTGTTCGCGCATGTTGAGTGAGCGGATAAAATGCGTCGGTACGCCAACCTCGTTCAGCCGCGTGAAGATGAACTCGGAAATACGGTTGTTGAGGACGCCCTTGCCCTCGACGGTGGCGCGCTTGGTGGCGTCGAAGGCGGTCGCTTCGTCCTTGAAGTGCTGGATGAGCGTGCCCGGCTCCGGGCCTTCATACAGCACTTTGGCCTTGCCTTCATAAACGCGTCTGCGCCGGCTCATGTCATGATTCCAATCGGTTAGCCCGGAGAGCGGCTCCGGGACTGAATGTCGCTCCGCCAGATTTCGAGGGCCGCTCGTGGCGGGAAGGAGAGCCGGGTAAGGCCGCGGAATCGGCTCTCCGGCGTGCGCAAGGTAGCGCAAGGCCAGATGCGATACAATCGGCCTTTGTTGCGCCGCACGCCTTGAAAAAAGTGCCCGGAAATCAGTGGCTTAGGTATTTCGTCGCATGGAGCGTGCCGAGGCTCGATCGCGGTTGATTTGAGGGAACCGGGCGGCTATGCCTAGGGGGAATTCCCTGCTGGCGTGCGCGGCGTTCGCGCCTTGCGATTCTGCCGGTTTTTTGAACGGAGAGACCCTGTCCATGTCCACCTTCGACAAGCGCGAAGACGGTTTCGAAAAGAAGTTCGTCCATGACGAGGAGATGCGCTTCAAGGCGGCAGCGCGCCGCAACAAGCTGCTCGGGCTCTGGGCGGCGGAGAAGATGGGCTTGAGCGGCGATGCTGCCGAGGCCTATGCGCAGGAAGTGGTTGCGGCCGACTTCGAGGAAGCGGGCGATGAGGACGTCTTCCGCAAGATCCGTCAGGATTTCGATGCCAAGAATGTCGATCAGTCCGACCATCAGATCCGTCGTACGATGGCAGAGCTGATGGACGAAGCGATCCGCCAGCTTCAGAGCTGAGGGAGTTTCGGCAGCGTCAGTTGTCGAAGATCGAGATACAGCCAAGCAGTAGCAGGTCGTCCGGGGCAGTGCCTTCCATCGGCAGATGAACGATCTCGAGCCGCAGGAAGTCCCGGTTCACGCCGTGGAGGCGCCCATGCGTGATGTGCATGCGGCGTTCCTCCGTTACCGCCCGATAGACGCTCGCGTTATGCGCGAGGGAATCCGGGTGGAAGAAGGCGGAAATGGTGAACCCTGTCGGGTCGAAGTCGAGCTGGCGCGTCAGATGCGTACCGACAAGGCGGATACGCCAGTCCTCGCCCGCCTCATCCATGCGCTCCAGCACGAAAATACTCGGTAGCAGTGAAACGGTTTCACGGCAGGGCAGGTTTGCGCGGCTGAGCAGACGGCCGTCCACGCAATGCTTCTGCCAGAAATCGATGACGGCGCGCGACTGGGGATGCAGCGGTTCGGGGACCGGGACCACGATGGTCTCGACCTGTCTGCGTGTGCCCGCAGGGGCTTGTTGGTTTCCCGTGGAAGGATGCGAGAGCATTTTTCCGGCTTTCGGATGCTGAGGGTCACTGGTCGCGTCCGCCGACTTTCGGTTCCAAAGAGTAATATGCCGTTAATGCTCCCGTTTTCGCGATAAGCGACGCGAAATTTGGAAACCAGAACGGCATGCCGATTCCAGTCGAATGCATGCCGTTCTGGCCGCTCAGGCCGCCGCTTCCTTCACCTTCAGGCGCGAGGCAATCTGTTCGAGCGAGAGAAGGTGGTTGCCTTCTTTCACGAGATCGTAAACCGTGACGTTCAGGGCACGGAGCGTCTTGCGCCTGATCTCACGCGTCTCCGGGTCTTCGTCGAAGTCGATCACGTTCACGCAGGCCGTGTTCTGGTCGAGAGCGGAAAAGGTCGTGAGCCCCGTGCCGAGCGCCCAGCCGATAACCAGCCGGTTGATGCCACCATGTGCGACGAGGGCGAGTGTTTCCCATTCGGGTTCCGCGATCAGCGTTTCCAGCGCGCCGGTTACACGCGCGTTCACTTCCTCGAAGCTGTCGCCGCCATTGTAGCGCGCGCCGGGCATATGGGCGTCGCGGAAGGAGTAGGCGAGGTCGTTCAGATCCTTGATCTGGTTACGGAATGCCGGATCGCCGCGAAATTCGACAAAATGATCAAGCGGCTCAATGTCGATCTCTCGCCCTTCGAGGATCAGGCTTGCTGTCTCCATCGACCGCGGAAAGCTTGAACTCACGGCCCGGTCGAAGGGTGTCTTTGCCAGCGCCTTGCCGGTCAGGCTCGCCTGTTCGCGGCCCCAATCCGTCAGCGGCACCCTTGCCGGGTCGGCAACGCGGTTGCCTTGTTCGTCCACATAGGAAACGTCGCCATGACGAAAGAGATAGATGCGGCGTCGGCGAGAGCCGTCGAAGGCGGTACGGAGCATGGGAAACCTCGACGTGTGGAATGCTGACGCTACCCAGTATAGGCCCGAATGCGACGTGCCGGTGACGTTTAGCCCTTGCCGAATACCCGCGCGAAGATCGTGTCGACATGCTTGGTGTGATAGCCGAGGTCGAAGCGTTCCTCGATTTCGGCGTCGCTTAGATATTTCTTCACGTCCGCATCGGCCTTGAGGAGGTCGAGGAAATTGCCCTCGCCGCGCCAGACCGGCATGGCGTTGCGCTGCACGAGGCGGTAGGCGTCCTCGCGGCTCGCGCCCTTCTGCGTCAGCGCCAGCAGCACGCGTTGCGAATGGACGAGGCCGCCCAGCTTGTCGAGATTCTTCTGCATCTGCTCAGGGTAGACGAGCAGCTTGTCGATGACGCCGGTGAGGCGCGCCAGCGCGAAGTCGAGCGTTACCGTTGCATCCGGGCCGATCATGCGTTCGACAGACGAGTGCGAGATATCGCGCTCATGCCACAGCGCCACGTTTTCCATCGCCGGCAGCGCCATGCCGCGCACGAGGCGGGCGAGGCCGGTGAGATTCTCGGTCAGCACGGGATTGCGCTTGTGCGGCATGGCCGACGAGCCCTTCTGGCCTTCCGAGAAGAATTCTTCGGCTTCGAGCACTTCGGTGCGCTGGAGGTGCCGGATTTCGGTGGCCACGCGTTCGATGGACGAGGCGATGACGCCAAGCGTCGCAAAGAACATCGCGTGCCGGTCGCGCGGGATCACCTGCGTCGACACGGGCTCGACTTCGAGGCCGAGCGCTTTGGCGACATGTTCTTCCACGCGCGGATCGATATTGGCGAAGGTGCCGACAGCGCCCGAGATCGCGCAGGTCGCGATTTCCTTGCGCGCATTCACCAGCCGCTCGCGGCAGCGTTCGAACTCGGCATAGGCTTCCGCCATCTTGAGGCCGAAGGTGACGGGTTCGGCATGGATGCCGTGGCTGCGGCCGATGCAGATCGTGTCCTTGTGCTCGAAGGCGCGGCGCTTGATCGCGGCCAGCAGTTCGTCAATGTCGCGCAACAGGATGTCGGAGGCGCGCGCAAGCTGCACATTGAAGCAGGTGTCGAGCACGTCCGACGAAGTCATGCCTTGATGGACGAAGCGCGAATCCTCGCCGATGAACTCGGCGAGATGCGTCAGGAAGGCGATGACGTCGTGCTTCACCTCGCGCTCGATCTCGTCGATCTTGGCGACGTCGAAGACGGCCTTGTCGCCGCGCTCGCGAATGTTCTTCGCGGCTTCCTTGGGGATCACGCCGATTTCCGCCAGCGCCTCGCAGGCATGGGCCTCGATCTCGAACCAGATGCGGAACTTCGTGTCGGGTTCCCAAATAGCGACCATTTCCGGTCGCGAATAGCGCGGGATCATCGGGCGCCTCGTGATGTTTGAAAGGATGAGCGGGGTTTAGCACTTGGGGGTGCCCCCTTCAACTGGTGCGGAAACCCCTTGCTTGCTCGGCCTTTCCGGCTTCCTCCGAGATCAGGTCGAGAAGCCGTGTGGCGGCAGGCCCCGGCGGGGTCGTCACCCGCCAGATCGCGCCGAAGCGGTGGAGCCCTGCATGCTGCACGGCGCTGCATTCGAGGCTCAGAAGAGAACCCTCCGCCAGCGCCCCCGCGACTTCATGATCGAGTGCGAAGGCCCAGCCAGCGCCCGCCTTGAGGAGTTCGAGTTTCAACGCCGCATTGTCGACGATCAGCACGTCTGTGATGTGCACCCGGAAATCGAAGCCATGCGCCGCTTCCTCGCGGTCCGCCACCACGATCTGACGGTGGTCGTCCAGCGCGGCGAGGGGGAAGGGCTGCTTTACCCTGGAAAGCGGATAGTCGGGCGCGGCAACGATGTGCATGGTGTGGGTGGCGAGGTCGCGCCCGTCCACCTGCTTGCCCGAAAGACCGGCCTCCAGGCTCACAATGCCGATGCGCGCCCGGTCCGAGAGCACCTCATCAAGAATACGTGCCTTGTGCATCATGCGAATGCGCAGGTCCACATGCGGACTTTCGGTCAGCAGCGCCGCGATAGCGGAGGCCAGCAGCGGCGGGCTGAACCCGGTATCGACGGCGATGGGCAGGTCCACATCCTCGCCGCCGGTCATGGCCGCCACGCGCGCGTTCAATCGGTCGAGACGCCGGAACACGATCTCGGCGTCGGACAGCAATGCCTCTCCTTCCTTCGTCAATCGCGGCTTGTAGCCGGAGCGATCGAAGAGTTTCACGCCATAGGCGTCTTCGAGATTGCCCACCGCATAGCTCACCGCCGAGACGGCCCGGCCCAGCGTTTCCGCCGCGCCGGAGAAGGTGCCGGCTTCCGCCACTGCCAGAAAGGTGCGGAGCTGGTCCACGAGGTTGGGGTGCATGGAGTTCTTTCTGAAAATCTGAAGATGTTTTCTGATCTTTTTCGATTTTTTGCTCCGTGTCCACGCGGTAGCCTTTCTGGGTCACAAGAATCGCGCCTCGAAGCGCGGGCAAATGGAGGAAGTGGTGATGGGCATGAATCTCTCGCGGCGGACATTCCTGAAATCGACGGCGGCGACGGCTCTGGCCGCAGGCGCTTATGGCGCGGGGCTGCGCCCGGCGCTTGCTGCGCCCGAACTCGCGAAAATGGACGGGCTGGCGCAGGCTGAGCTGGTGCGCAATGGCGAGATGACGGCGCTCGATCTGGTCAATGCAGGTATCGAACGGGTGGAGCAGGTGAACGGCGAGGTGAATGCTGTCGTCACGAAGTTCTACGACCGCGCCCGCGAAGCGGCGAAGGGCGACCTCCCGCAAGGGCCCTTCACCGGCGTGCCGAACCTCGTGAAGGATCTCGACAATCTGGCGGGCACACGCGCTACCTCCGGTTCGCGCCTCTTTGCCGACAATATTTCGGCAGAGACCGATCCGCTCATCGCTTCCGACGAACAGGCGGGCTTCGTCATGCTCGGCAAGAGCAACACGCCGGAGTTCGGCCTTCTCGGCACCACGGAGTCTCTCTTGCTCGGGCCGAGCCGTAACCCCTGGAACCTTGAACATTCGACGGGCGGGTCATCCGGCGGTGCGGCGGCTGCCGTCGCATCCGGCATGGTGCCGCTTGCCCATGC
>CXWF01001316.1_pt1 | contig 10575 bp, 10 predicted proteins | sample 468421 | NCBI WGS metagenome assembly CXWF01 (sample SAMEA2620812, study PRJEB7988) | marine metagenome | biome: marine biome (ENVO:00000447); feature: surface water layer (ENVO:00002042); material: "saline water (ENVO:00002010), including plankton (ENVO:xxxxxxxx)" | depth 5 m
CCGGTCTGGATCAGGACTCTTCGCCCTCTTCCATCTCGCCTTCTTCCGAGAAGGTGGCGAGGTACGCGGCCACGTCCTCGCCGTCGCGCAGCTTGAAGGTCATCTTCGAGCGCGCGCCGTCGTCGTCAAGGTACTCGGCGAGGAAGGCCTTGGGGTCGGCCATGTATTCCACGATGTTCTCGGTATCCCAGACAAGGCCCGCTTCACCGGCGGCCACGATCGAGTCGCCGTAGTTGAAATCCTCGTAGGTGCCGGCGGTGCGGCCGATCACGCCATAGAGGTTCGGGCCGGTGCGCCCGCCTTTCACGATGTCCTCGCCGTCGGCGTCGGAGATCATGTGGCAGGACTTGCACTTGCGGAAGTCCTTTTCGCCTGCGGCGGCGTCACCCATCGCTTCGTGGCTTTCGGCAAAGGCTGCTGCGCCCGACAGGGCGATAACGGCGGCGGCGGTAGACAGGATGGCTTTCATGGCGTTCCTCGTTGCTTGCATTCGATACGGTGCCGGGGAATCGAGACGCCCCGGCGCTGACGTGACTTTGGCCGCAAGATGGGGTGGATGCAAATGTCCCGCAACAGGTCGCTTGGTCGCATCCGCCCACGATAGCGCGAGGCGCGGCCCTGCGACACGGGGCGATCACGCGCATCGGATCGTCCGGATCGTTTCTGGCGAGTCATCTTTCGGAGGTATCCGTGCCACCTTCGTGACGGATGTGTGCGTCACGCATCGGCACCGCCGGTAAAACACGTCACGACCTCTATGATACCAGGCCCCTTCGCTAATTGTGCCGCATGGGCCGGAGGCTGTCATAGCTGGATATAAAGACCCGGAAGACCCGGCCGAAGGCGCCCGTAATTCGCAGTGCGGCCTGCCGCCGGAGTGTGCCTCTGGCGCCCGCCGCAGGGGCGACGGGCCACGCGGCGACCTGTTCCCGATGTGGCGCATCGCGTTTTGCAATGGCGCAGGCTGGCGAACCCGTCCCGCGCGGTTCACGGCAATGCGCCTTGAGCGGTGGGCGGTTTTTCGCTAACGCCGATACACGGCCTCTCGTTTTTTCCGGAGACTCGACTATGCGCCCGATCCTGCTGTCCGCTGCCGCGCTGATGCTTGCCGCCTGTTCCTCGCCCCTCGATCCGCTCGCGAGCGGCTTCAACCGCCTCATTTTTGCAAGTTCCGGGCTGCCGTCCACCGCCGCTTCGGTGCCGACGAGTGGTGGCGCGACCTATGAGGGTCTGCTCCTGTTATCGCCGCAGGACGGCGGGCGGGCCCTTGCCGATTTCATCGGGGATACGACGCTGAACGCCACGTTCGACGCGGGCGGGGCCGCGCTCAGCGGCGCTGCGCAGGATTTCGTCAACAGCGACACGGCGCGGGAGGTCGCCGGCACCATCGCGCTCACGAATGGCCGGATCGACAGGACAAGCGCGATTGCGGACCCGGAGGGGTCTTCTTCCACGGGGGCGCTTCTGGTCAATGCCGATGGCACGATCACCGATACGGATGGCACGGCCTATGCCGTCGATGGTGTGATTTTCGGGGACGTCGTGGGGCCGTTCGGCCTCTACCTTACCGGCACCATGTCGGGCGACGTGGCGACGGGAGGGCGGACCGTTGCGGCGGGCGGACAGCTTGTGACCGAGCGGGTGGACTAGCCGAACACCGTATCAAAGCCGCGCCGCAGCGCCACGTCGAGGTCCGCCATTGTGACCGGCAGACCCAGATCGACGAGGGATGTGACGCCGTGTTCGGTGATGCCGCACGGCACGATCCCTGTGAAATGGTCGAGGTCTGGGTCCACGTTGACCGAAATGCCGTGAAAGCTCACCCATTTTCGCAGGCGCACGCCGATTGCCGCGATCTTGTCCTCCTGCGGGGCGCCGGTGGCCGAGAGGGGCTTGTCGTTGCGCACCACCCAGACGCCGACGCGGCCCTCGCGGATGACGCCGGTCACGTTGAACGTGTCCAGCGCGGCGATCACCCAATCCTCGAGCTGTTTCACGAAGGCGCGCACGTCGCGTCCGCGGGCGCCCACGTCCAGCATGACATAGGCCACGCGCTGACCAGGGCCATGATAGGTGTATTGGCCCCCGCGCTTGGTCTCGTAGACCGGGAAACGGTCCGCATCGACGAGGTCGGCGGGCTTGGCAGACGTGCCGGCCGTGTAGAGCGGCGGGTGCTCGACCAGCCAGACAAGCTCCTCGGCCTCGCCCGCCGCGATGGCCGCCGCTCGCGCCTCCATGAATGCGACCGCTTCATCGTAGTCGGTCAGCCCGTCCGTGATTTTCCACTCGACCATGCGCCTACGGGAGAAGCCCCGCCTCCTTCACCGCAGGGACATAGGTGCGGCTCACGGGGATGTCACGCCCGTCCGACATGGTGAGGATCGCGCGCGCACCGTCGCGCCGCGCCGCCGTGACCTCGCCGGTCGCGACCCAATGGGAGCGATGCACCTGCATCCCAGACACCGCGCCCGTCTCACCCATCGCGTCGCTGAGGCGCAAGAGGATCAGCTCGGCCCCTTTCGTGGTCGCGACTTCGACATAGTGATCCTGCACCGAGACCGAGATCAGCCGCCCGCGTTTGTCGACTGGCAGCCGGTCGATCAGCCGGGGCGGGGCGGGGGCGGCTGGGCCGGAGCCCTTCATCTCGCCCGGTTCGGCCCCTGTTATCTGCCGTTCGATGGCCACGAAGGCGGCCGCGATGATGATCGAGATGACGACGACGTTCGCCCCGAGGATCAGAAGCGGTTCCAGTTCGAGGAACTCGACACCGAACACGCCGGCATTCACGGCGAGGAGAAGGGTAAAGTTCACCACACCCGCACAGGCCCCCGCGACGATCACCGAGGTCCACAGCCCGACCCTGCGCGCGCGGAGGGTTTCGGCGACGACCGTGGCCACCGCGCTCCCCACGAAAAAACCGATGGCGGCGACGATGATCCAGTAAAGGATTCTGGGAAGGGGGCGCATGAACTCATCGGTGCCGAAAGGGCCGGCCAGACCAAGAATCACGCCGGTCGCGGTAAGCCCGACCCATGCGCCGCGACTGCGCGCGAGTGCGGCCATTTCCTGCCGTGCGATCTGAAGTGGCGTGCGCGTCACGTCGGTTCCCTTTCTGCCAGACCGCAGTTTCCCCCACGGACCGCCCGCTGACAAGACGATGCCCGTTTCCCCCGCGCTTTGCTTGCAGTATCAAGACCCGGCAGGGATGGCATCGAAGACGGGACATGAAGGTCTACATCAACACGATTCCCAAGGCCGGAACCTATTTCACGGCCGAATTCCTCGCCCAGCTCGGCTTCACCGATACGGGCTTCCACGTCGGACTGAACGACGTGCTGCGCACCAAGGATTTCCCGCTTTCCGTCAACATAGAAACGCCTACGGCGACCATTGAGAACAGGCCCTACGCGGAAGTCATCCGGGGCTTGAAGGACGGCGAAGTGGCTTTTGGCCATTTCCCGGTCGCCCTGCGCCCGTTGCGTTTTCCCGGCCTGCGCTTCATCTGCACCTACCGCCATCCGCGCAAGACGCTCATGTCGGAGTTCGTCGACTTCCGCTATCGCCGCCGTGACGTGCGGTGGATGTCGCGTGACAATTTCCAAGATGACGATGCGGCCTTCGTGGCCTTCCTCAGGCAGAAGGGGCCTGTCCAGATGGACCGTTGGAACGAGCTTCTGGGCATCCGGCGCCTCGTCCTGCTGCGTGTGCCGGGCTTTTCGCCGCGCCGCTATGCCTTTTGCAGCTTTGATGATCTGCTCGAAGGCGACGCCAGCGGCGAGGCTTTGGCCCGATGGCTGGGCCGCGACCCGGCGCGCGTGCCCGAGGCGCTGGCCCGCGCCCGTGCGGCGGAGACCAAGACCAAGGCCACCGGGCTTGAGGTCGACCGCAAGCGCCTCTGGTCCGCCGAGGCCGAGCGGGCCTATTCGGCCATCGGATTCGAGCGGAAAATGAAAGCCGCGCGTAGGCTCGGGTTGAACGTGTAACGCGATTGCCATTCACGCTTCGCGAACGGCAATCCTTTGCCATACACGCGTTTCGACGCCGCATTCGCGTAACAAGGCTCGCGCCGGACCGCGCCGCCTGCCACCCGTCTCCCATCGCAACGCAAGCCATGGAGAGACCCATGTTCGACCTCACGCCGCTTTTCGAAGCAGACCTCGCCGTCCAGATCCACGTCATAGCTGCGACGGAATCGATCCTGCTCACGCCCTTCGCGCTTTTCCGCAGGAAACGCGACCTTTTGCACAGGATCACGGGCTACGCCTGGGTGACCAACATGCTGGTCACGGCGGTCTCATCCTTCTGGATCATGGAGAACCAGCTCATCGGCCCGTTCAGCCCGATACACGCGCTTTCGCTTCTCGTGCTTTTCAACCTGTTCAACGCCATCCGCCAGATCCGCCGGGGTAACGTTAAGGCGCATCAGGGGATCATGAAAGGTACCGCGCTCTGGGGCCTCGGGATTGCCGGGGGCCTGACCCTCGTGCCGGGACGGATCATGAACGAAGTGGTCTTCGGCAGCGGTGAGCCGGGGTCGGCCAACACTCTCGGCGCGCCACTGACCATTGCGATGGTCGTCGCAGCTCTGGCCTATATCGCCTGGGCCGTCCGGCGCGACCGGCAATCCAGCCGCGCCTGAAGGTGTAAGTTGGCGACGAGAGCGCCGATCCCCGTCATATCGTAAAGCATGTCGGTGTTGTCGTGCTCGATCGCGACCCCGCCGGCCACCTCGTCGCCCGTCGCCCCGCCGATCACGCCGGCATAACAAGCGACGCCGGCACCGGTGCGCCAGCTTGCCGAGGTCCCGAATATCGCGACCGAATGGGTGTTGCCGCTCATGCCGTAGTCATCGAACACCCCGTGGGCGAGCGAGGGGCGTTCGGTGAGATTGTGGTCCCTCCCGTCCACCGTGAGCGATGACACCCCGTTGAATATGGGCGTCTACCGGGGCCGGCACGGTGCCGCGAGGCAACGATTGTCGCGCGCATTCGCCTGCATCGCGCCGGTTTTGCCCGTACATGTGCGAATTTCAGGCTGCCTGCGTATCATTGCCAAGAAATGCGATTTCCCCTCTTCACATCCCACGAATCCCGCGCTATTCAGCGCGCCACCAAGCCAAGACAGTGCGGTCGTGGCGGAATTGGTAGACGCGCAGCGTTGAGGTCGCTGTGGGGTAACACCCGTGGAAGTTCGAGTCTTCTCGACCGCACCATTTCTCTACTTTCGGAGAACGTCAAAGCCCAGCGAAATCGCGGGGCTTTTGGTTTTTCAGGGTCTGTTCCGGCCGCGGGTTCAGTGGAGGTTGTGGCGGCGCGCAGCCTCGCCCGCGATCCAGGCGTAGGTCTTTTCCATCCCCGCGCGCAGGGTCTCGGTCGGCTCCCAATCCAGCTTTTCGCGGATCAGCCGGTTGTCGGAATTGCGTCCACGCACGCCCTCGGGGCCGGGGATGTTGTGGATCGAGATATCCTTGCCGGACAGGTCGATCACCATCCTGGCCAGGTCGTTGATCGAAATCATCTCTTCCGACCCGATGTTCACGGGTCCCTCGAATTCCGAGCGCAACAGCCGGGTCGAGCCCTCGACGCATTCGTCGACATAGAGGAACGACCGGGTTTGCAGCCCGTCGCCCCAGACCTCGATCGTGCCGCCCTCGGGCGTCATCGCGACCTTGCGGCACAGCGCGGCCGGGGCCTTTTCCTTGCCGCCGTCCCAGGTGCCCTCGACGCCGAAGATGTTGTGATAACGCGCGACCCGACACTCCATTCCGTAGTTGCGGTTGTAGGCCAGGTAGAGGCGTTCCGAGAACAGCTTTTCCCACCCGTATTCGCTGTCGGGATTGGCCGGATAGGCGCTATCCTCGGCACAGTTCGGGTTGTCTGGGTCGAGCTGGTTGTGCTCGGGATACATGCAGGCCGACGATGAGTAGAACACCCGCTTGATGTTGCGCTTGTGGCAGGCGTCCAGCACGTTCAGGTTGATGGTCGCCGAGTTGTGCATAATGTCGGCGTCATTCTCACCAGTGAATACATAGCCCGCACCGCCCATGTCGGCGGCGAGTTGGTAGACCTCGTCGAAGCGCCGGTCGATCACCGAACGCACCACGTCCTGCTCGCGCAGATCGCCGATGACGAAATCGTCCGCTTCCGTCTCTGCATGTTCGTGGAATTTAAGGTCCACGCCACGCACCCAGAACCCCTCGCGCTTAAGGCGTTTCACGAGATGCCCGCCGATAAAGCCGCCGGCGCCGAGTACGAGTGCTGTTTTCATGTTTTCCGTCCAGAAATGGTATTCGATGGTTTAGGGACCGTAGAGTTTCAGGCGGATCGCGCAAGGTCCGATTTGTCGCGCGTCCGTTAAGTGTGGGCCATTCAAGACACACCGCGCCAAACGCCTCAGGCGCTGGGTCTCGCGTAGCCGAAGCCCCCGGAGGCAAGTGTCCTGAGACAAACTATTCCTTAATTTTTTCACTGACGGACCTGTATTTCCGTCGGATGCAAAAAAGGGTTAACGAAAGGTTAATATTCTGGGTGTCTGAAAAATTATTATCCGAAACAACGCGTTTTCCTTCTGTAGAACAAAAAACTGCATAAAATAATTCGGACCGCGTTGACCGGAATTAACACTTGCGCCAATGTCGGTCCGGGAGCTGCCGGGGTGAGACATCTCATCGGGCAAGAAAACTTGGATATACTCAATATTCTGACGAAGGTGCGGCAGCGTGGTGCCGCGTTCAATTCCGGCGCGCTGCGCGCGATCGACATCGCGGAACCCGCGCGCCCTGAGGGGCAAATGCGGTCGCCGACCACGACGACCCTGCCGCGCCTCGAAGCCATTGCGAAGCCGGGGGTGAGCCTCGTCTCCTGCGCGCGCAACCGGACCGACAACCTTGCCGAGGCGGTGTTGTCGTGGATCGCGCTCGACGAGCTGAGCGAGATCCTCATCGTCGACTGGTCCTCGGATACGCCGGTGGCCGGGGACCTCGCCGCGCGCGGCATCCGGGACCCGCGCCTGCGCGTGGTCCGTGTGGAGGGGGAGGACAAGTGGACGCTGTCTTACGCCTATAACGCGGGCTTCCGGCTGTCGCGTTACGACCGGATCGTCAAGGCGGACGCCGATATCCTCATCAATCCGGATTTTTTCGACCGCAACCCGCTCCCCGACGACGGGTTCATCGCGGGCAACTGGAAGCTCGCCACGAAGGATCAGCAGCACACGAACGGGTTTTTCTACACCCACCGCGCCGCGCTTGCCCGTGTGGGCGGGTTCAACGAGTTCATCACCTCCTACGGCTGGGACGATGACGACCTCTACGACCGTCTTGAAACCGAAGGCGCCCTCCGACGCGACGTGGTGCAGGACACGATCTATCATCAGCCGCACGGGGACGAGGAGCGGCTGGATGAGGGCGTGAACCGCCGCTCCGGCAGCGCGCTGGACCTCATTACGGGCGATCCGCATTTCGGCATCCGCCGCAATCGCTACCTCGTCGAACTCATGCCGGACTGGAAGCCGCATCTGGAACCGCTGCCGCTCGCCCATACGACCCTGCCAGACGGATCCGAAATCCTGCGCCGTCGTGCGAGCCACCCGAACGAGGTGCCGCGCTTCGTGGCCGAACGGGCCGACGACACTGCGCTGCGTGTCATGGCGTCATGGCGGTTCGGACAAGCGGTTCTCGGGCTGGAGGACGCGCGCCTGCGGTGCCTCCTGTCGCAACCCGCCGCCGCGCTCAACGAACAGGACGTGCGGCGCGCCCTGCGCCAGCAGGAGCGCGACGCCAAGCCGGCCCCCGATATCCGCGCCCCGGCCTATGTCCCGCATCGAACGCGGCTTTTCATCGACGCCCAGCACGGGTTGGGCAACCGCTTGCGCGCGATGGGATCTGCCGCTGCTGTGGCCAAGGCGACCGGGCGCGAACTCGTGGTAGTGTGGCAGCCCGACGATCATTGCGAAGCGCGTCTTACGGACCTTTTCGACTACGACGGCGCGGTGATCGAGGAGAGTTTCGCAGCGGATGCCGCCCGGCTCGGTGCCCGCGTCTACAACTACATGGAAATCGAGGCCGGGGCGGAAAAGGACGCGCCCATCGACCTTACATGGGCGGGGGACCTCTATGCCCGCTCGGCCTATGTGCTGAACTGCGGCGGCACGAGTTGGGAGGCCGAGAACGCCTTTCTGCGCGACCTCACGCCGGTCGCGCGCGTGCGCGGCCTCGTCGCCTCCGTGCGCGCGCCCAACGATGTCAGCGTCCATGTCCGCATGGTCGGCGGCGCGAAGGACGCGCATCTCAGCTACGAATCAACCGAGAACTGGACCGAGGAGAGCCAGGCAGAGATTGGTTTCTGGCGTGACAAGAGCCATTTCTCGGCCTTCCTCAATCGGGTGGAGACGCTTCGCAAGGCGGGGGAGGCGGACCGAATCTTCGTCGCTGCCGACACGCCCGAGGCCTACCGCGCCTTCGAGGCGACGTTCGGCGAACGGGCGACGCATCTGCACCGTGACCTGTACGACCGCTCGCCCGAGCAGCTGGCCTATGCGCTGGCCGATGCGATCCTGCTGGGCCGCGCACCCCGGTTGCTCGCCTCGACCTGGAGCTCGTTTTCCGAGCTCGCTATGCGCCTGGCGCCCGGCCCGCTGGCCCATGAGATGAGCGGAAAGGATTTCTGAGTGTCCGCTATCAATTGCGCCCGCCCCGCCGGAATGGACCGACCGCACCATAACCGCTACGGTCCCTTCATGGGTCCGACCCGAAAGGCCGCGCCATGCTGACCAGCGTCACCAATCCGCCCGTCCACCACATCAAGCCGCCGGCCTTCGTCCATCTGTTCAAGGCGGCGGGAACGTCGATCCAGATCCAGATGCGCTCGGTTCTGGGCAGTGACGCGGTTCCCAAGATCAACGACGGGGATACCTTCCTGCCTGACATCGCCGCCGCATTGGACGCACCCGAAACCCGCATCATCAGCGGGCATTATTCCTTCGCGCGGATCAATGCGGCCTATCAGGCCGCCGAGAAAGGCTCGCCCACCTGTTTCACCTTCATCCGCGATCCCATCGACCGGATGGTGTCGAGCTACAATTACTTCCGCGAGACGGTCGGGGAGAAATGGCACCAGCAGGCGGCAGAGATGACACTCGACGACTTCGCGCTCTTTCTGATCGACAACGACCCGCGCGCGATCTGCAATCATCAGTGCCAGGAATTGTCGGCCGACCACACAGCCACTTTTGCCGCCGCCCGCGCCAATATCGAGGCGCATTTCGCCTTCGTCGGCTGTGTGGAGGAGATGGAGGCGGCCAACCGTGTCGCGCAGTCATGGCTCGGGGTGAGCTGGGATGGAACCACACGGCTCAACGTCTCGACCCACGGGGTGACGCGCCGTTCACTGTCATCTGCCGTGCGCGCGCGTGTCGCCGCGGCCACCGCCGAGGATCAGGAACTCCTCGCCTTCGTGCGTGATAAAGGGTGTTTTGTGGGGCAGGCCGTGGAGCGCGCGGCCCGCAGCGCCTGAGCTCGTCAAAGGTCGGCGAGGACCGCCCGCGCCTTGGCGCAATCCGCGTCCATCTGCATGATGAGCGCGTCGATATCTTCGAACCTTTCTTCGGGCCGCAGGTAATCGACAAGGGCGACCGAGATATGCTCGCCATAAAGGTCGCCGCGGAAGTCGAAGAGGAACGTCTCGATGTTCGGGATGTTTTCCCCGAAGGTCGGGCGCACGCCGATGGAGGCCGCGCCCCCGTATTCACCGGCGTGCGGGCCGGTCAGCACGTCGGCCTTGACGGCATAGACCCCGTATTTGGGCGGATGCAGTCCGGCGATGGACATGTTGATCGTGGGATAGCCCAGGTCGCGCCCGCGCTGGTCGCCCCGGATCACTTCGCCGTCCACCCGGTGCCAGTGCCCCAGCATCCGTGCGGCATCCTGCGGGCGGCCCTCGGTCAGCGCCTCGCGGATGGCGGTGGAGCTGATCTCCACGTCGTCATCGCGCATCAGCGGCGCAACGGTCACGCCAAAGCCCAGCGCCTCGCCCAGAGCGATAAGCGTCTCCGTGGTCCCGGCGCGCTTGGCCCCGAAATGGAAATCCGCCCCCACGACGACATGGCTCAGGCCCAGCCCCTCCACGATCACCCGCCGCGCGAAATCCTCGGGCGTGAGAGCAGACAGGGTGTCGTTGAAGGTCAGTTCATAAAGCAACTCGACGCCGAGCCAGTCGAGCCGGTTGGCCCGCGCTTCGGCATTCATCAGCCGGAAGGGATCGCCACCGGGCACGAAATACTCGCGCGGGTGCGGCTCGAACGTCATGACGCCCAGCGGCGCGCCCGAGGCCGTGGCCTCGCGCCGCGCGATGTCGATGACGAACTGGTGGCCCCGGTGCACGCCGTCGAAATTCCCGATGGCAGCCGATGCCCCCCGGTCCCGATCTTCGACGAACTGAAAATCACGAATGATGCGCATAGGGCGGGAGTAGCCCCGCCACACTTGGGTCGCAAGCGGGAATGACGTCCCGAACCCCTTCTCTGTTTCCCGAAACCTTCGGGGGGGGCGCGAAGCGCGCGGGGGCAGACAGCCCCCTC
>CXWF01066531.1_pt1 | contig 10518 bp, 9 predicted proteins | sample 468421 | NCBI WGS metagenome assembly CXWF01 (sample SAMEA2620812, study PRJEB7988) | marine metagenome | biome: marine biome (ENVO:00000447); feature: surface water layer (ENVO:00002042); material: "saline water (ENVO:00002010), including plankton (ENVO:xxxxxxxx)" | depth 5 m
AAAACCATACTTCAAGGTGGACCCGTTCAATGGGGGTGGATCAACCGTTGTTCAGGATATCGGTAAGAATGACGTTGCCATACCGGAAGGGTCGCGCGTCATTGTGCAGAACTCTGGCGGCTACCAGCGTGTGCTTCCAGCCTCAAATCTGCCGACTGAAATGGCACGACCACAGGGTATCAAGCTGGTCGACCCACCATCTGGTTCGGCGAACTAACTCATTCAATTCGGGGGGATACATGAAAGCGTTTTTCGTGGGCGCCATCATTCTGATGGCATCGGTGGTGGCTGGCTGCTCATCCACTGTTGCGGTCACTGCACCGCATATTGCACCGACTGACTTTGCATCACAGAACAAGACGCCGGGACGCTACGCCGTTTGGCTTCAATCTGGCGCGTGGGTGTCCACGGTGGAAGCCAAGGGGCATACCTGCAGCGCTTGGGAGTTCCCAACGGATTTCGAGCAGGCCTATCAGCAGGCCGCGCAGGCCGCGTTCTCATCGTCCTTTGAGAATGTGACATTTACGCCTGCCACTTTGCAGCCTTCAGAGATCGTGGCCCAGAACTACGATGCACAGATCATCGTTTATGAAGGGGCAATCAAAGGCGTCTTTGGTGTGATCCCAGGTTTCTGGACGGCAACACTTGAGTCCGAGGTCGGAATGGACGGAATCGTGGCCGTGATCGGGCCCAATGGTCTGAAGAGCCAGGGCAACGCGAAGGGCCGGGGGTATGGCACGAGCCAGTCTGCAATGAGCTGTGACGTTGCCTCTCAGGCCATCATGCAAGCCGGCAGCGCTGCCATCAAAGACTTCGTCGTCAATGCAGTTAATGCTGCGAAGCTCAATGTCATGGAAATTCAAATGCAGAAACAGGCTGCCGGTCCGGGGAGCTGAGTCGCTGATAGAGGGACACTGTTAGCGCTATTCGTTGAGCACCTGAGATAGCGCACATGGGAGTACGCGCCGTGGGCATGGGGGATTCGGTGCACAAAACCTTCTATTCGGCAGTTGACTGGCTAGGAGAGGGCTTTTCCTACCTCGTCAATGGCGGCGTCCAGGCCGCGGCGGCGCTCATTGTCTCAGCGGTGGGCATCGTTCTTTTCATTCTTATGGTGCAGCAGGCGTTTCGTTGGGCGAGATGGCGAAGCCGGACCTATGAAGACTGGTTGGTAGATCGAGCTGATTGGGGAACCAACCAGAAAGCAGGATATCTTCACGTAAGCGTCGCCAAGGAAATGTTTCCGGATGTTGATACGCTTTCCATTAGAGCGCTTCAGAAGAATGGTGTTCTTTCTCCTGCGGCGCGCATAGCCATCACGCGAGTAGACAAGAATACAGTCGCTCCCAGTTCAGCCAAACCCCAGACGATAAAGCTTTCGCCTGACGTATTGAGCAAGCTTGGCCTCGATGATGAAGCGCAAGGTACGCTTCCACGAATTGTGAAGCTCCGCATTCAGCCAAGAGTGCTACCTTGGAATAGCCCCAATAGAGAAATATATATCAGCTTCTGGGTCACGGCTTGGGTGACGCTACTCACCACGGTGATTTCGATTCTGCTGGAGTTCTTTATGCCGTCTTACTGGCAGTGACCTGAGCCCCAGGCTTCATCCGGTCGGGAGTAGAGTCCTTTGAACATTTTGAGCTTGCTCCCAACCTTGGACCGGCTGGGCTGGTAAATTCCGGCTTCATCTCACGGCAGGCTTGCCGGCGGGAAGATGAAGCCTGGTAGGCACGCTTGAGCGTACTTCATATCTGAGTAGAGTTCGCCAGCTTATCAATTGCTTTAAACATACTCCCCCAGCAAGTCAGCCATGCGCCTCTGAATGCCGGTGTTCTGCTGAAGAATCCTCTGCAGATTTTCGTTGTCTGGGTCTTTCTTCAGCATGCCCCTCAGAAACTCGATCTCTTCTTCGACGCTCTCCAGATACTTTTTTGCTCTATCCCAGATCTTCTTCTCTTCCCTAGTGAAAGGACCGCGTACAACCGCCTCGCCCGTGCGCATGTCAATGTGGATGTGATCGGGGTGCGGCAACATCTCGGGTGGCTCAATCCCGAGGCGCCTGCAGCGTTCTATCTCCTTCTCACCGGCAGACTTATATTCGATCATGGTTTTGATGTATTCGTCGTGGAGCGCCTTGTTCTCCGTTTCGACCGTGCGCAGCAACTCGGTAAACATTTTTTGCGATCGCTTGTCGCCTTTGGCTGCGTTGAGACCGATGCTGCGGATGACGGCTTCGGCAATAGTAAGGTCGACTGTCCGGTCCCCGTCGCGGATCGTGATCTTGCGATAGGCTTCCTGAAGGGTCACCTGCTTCAGTCGCTCCTCATGAAGCTTCGGAAAATGATCCGGCAGGCGCGACTTCCGGGGGCGGCCGCGTGGATTGCCGGACTGCCCCGGTCGGAACCGGGTTGCCGCCGGCGGTCGACCGTAACCCACATCATAAGGCACGAGCTTGCCGCCGGCATCCGGACTGTCGCCGTCGCTGCTCATCAGGCCGTCTCCACAATATCCCTGCTCTCAGGGCGTGTCGGCGTCTCCAGCTCCGCCTGACGCAGGCTCGCGATTTCGGCAAAGCTTTGCGACGTGCCCTCGAGCACGGCGTCGTCATGTGCAAATGCCTGCCAGCGCTTCACGATACGATCGACATAGATCGGGTCGAGCTCAATGAGCCGAGCAGAGCGCCCCGTCTTGTGAGCGGCGATCAGGGTCGATCCGCTGCCGCCAAATGCATCAAGCACGATCTCGCCCCGCTTCGAGACGTCCTTGATCGCATCGGCAATCATCGCAACAGGCTTCACGGTCGGATGAAGGGCAAGTTCCTCCATCCGGCCTGCCCTCATTGTGTTCACACCCCGGTATTCCCAGACATTGGTCCGGTAGCGACCATGCTGGCCGAGTTCGAAGCTGTTGATGTGAGGTGCTGTCCCCTTCTTGAAGGCGAATACCAGTTCATGGCGCGAACGGTAGAAGGCCCCCATGCCGCCATTGTCCTTTGCCCAGACACAGAGGTTCTTGAGCTCGGCATAGACCGCCTCCCCCGCCTCCAGCATCTCGCCCATATGGCGCCAGTCCATGCATACGAAATGAATCGAGCCATCGAGACTGTAATCGACCATGTTACGGAATGCCGTCTCGAGGAACCCGGTGAACTCGCCCGGCGTCATCTCGCCGGAGGCCATCGCAAACTCCCGGTGCCTGATCTTGCCGAGACCGCTTACATGGCCATCGATCGGCACGTTGTAAGGCGGGTCGGTAAAGACCATCCGTGCCCGCTCTTTGCCCATCAGCTGGTGGAAGACACGCGCCTCAAGCGCGCTACCGCAGATCAAGCGATGGGGCCCGAGTTGCCAAACATCGCCTTCTCTGGAAACGGGCGGCGCCCCGTCATCGTCGGGCAGAAGATCGGCCGCCGGATCCCCCTCCTCTTCCGGGTTCAATCCCTCGATCAGGCTGTCGATCTCCGGGATCGAGAAACCCGTGACCCCGACATCGAAATCGAGGTCGATCTCGAGCAGCGCCTTGAGCTCTTCCCCGAGCAGCTCGTCATCCCACCCCGCATTGAGGGCAAGCTTGTTGTCGGCGAGCACATAGGCCCGCTTCTGGGCCGGCGTCATGTTCTCGAGCCTCACACAGGGGACCTCCCGCATCGCAAGCAGGCGAGCGGCTGCGACCCGCCCATGCCCCGCAAGGATCGTGTTCTCCCGGTCGATCAGGATCGGGTTCGTGAAGCCGAAGGTCCGGATGCTTTCGGCGATCTCGCCGATCTGTTTCCTGGAATGGGTTCGTGCGTTGCGCGCCCAGGGTTTCAGGGCCGAAATGGCCATATTCTCGATTTTCAAGTCCGCCGCACTCATCTTACGAGCCCTCGATAGTCGTTGCCGATTTCGTAATATTAAAAAAACGAATTGCCATAGTCAATCAGGGTGGTATGATGACGGCAACCTCAGAAAACGCGTCCGAGCCAAGGCTAAGAGGAGATCCCATGACCCTCGCCGACAAGATTCACGCTTTGCGCCTGCAAAAAGGTCAATCATTACAAGATGTTGCCGACGCCGTCGGGGTCTCGAAAGCACATATCTGGCAAATCGAGAAGCACCGCGCCGAGAACCCGTCGATGGACCTCGTCACCCGCCTCGCGGATCACTTCAAGGTCACGGTCGCCTGGCTTGTCAGCGAGGATATCGAGGCCGAGGACGCAGACCCTGCCCTTGCCCGCATGTTCCGGCAGGCACGGGACCTCGATCCGCAGGACGTCGCGTTGCTGGATGATATGCTGCAGTCTCTGCTGAAACGCCGAAAGTCTCTCGATGGTCCTTCGCCTTGATCGTATTGCCATCGAAGAGGAGGCCGAAGCGGCGGGCGGAGATCCCCAGCGCATGGCAGAGGCGATTCTCAATCAGGTGACACTGGATTCCAGGCCGATTGCCATCCGGGAAATTGCGTCGGCGCTCGACATTCTCGAGATCCGTGAGGAACCGCTCGTAAGCCTTGAGGGGGCGCTCATCATAACGCCCGGGAAGGGCTCTGGCGCTGTTCTGCTCAATACCAATTCGGCGCCACAAAGGCGCAAATTCACGCTCGCACATGAGCTTTGCCATTTTCTGCATCCCTGGCATCGACCTACTTCATCGAGAGGCTTCGATTGCAGCTCGGGCGACATGAGGGAGCAAGGCAACTCGACAAAGCATGCGATCCAGGAAGCACAAGCCAATCGCTTCGCGATCGAGCTTCTCGCGCCGCGGCGTCTGATCGGAAGTTACCTGCGAGACTTGCCTGACTTTGAAGCCGTCCGGTTCATGCATGCGCGCTTCGACATCAGCAAGGCGGCAGCGGCGCGCCGCTATGCCGAGCTTCATGACGAAGACCTCACCGTCGTGTTCAGCAGGCACGGCGTCATCGATTATGCCGTAAAACCGCCGTCTCCGCCGAACTCCACGCTATGGCGCGGGCGTACACTTCCGGTCCAGATCGAACAACGGCCCGGCCAGGCTTCGCCGTGGATCGATGCCGATCCGACGGACTGGAATCTGAGCCCCGGTCGAAGCGTCCGCATACAGACGCTCCAGCAGAATGGTGGCTATGCGATGACGCTGGTGCATGCCCAGAGTGGTCGCTGATAAGGCAATGCCTTCGTGATCTTAGGGGCGTCAATACCCGGGAAGGACAAGCTTCCGCGCCACTGGCGTCGTGTCCCCATCGATCGCGAAGGCAACCCCTTCAATGAAATTCTCGGACCCCGATACATTCAGACAGGTCGAAACTTTGAAGCGATCCGTCGGCTCGGAGGCTGCGGGCATGATACGCGGCGACGAAAACGACTAAGGCAGCTCCGATGAGCGACGCGATGTTTCTTCGCAATGCATTCATCTCTATTTTGCCTGTCCGCTCCAAATCGCTATGTGATGACAATACCTGCAACAGGTAAAGACGACTAACCTCGTCATTTCCTGCAAGCGGTACTATCACCGCTGTCATTGGAAAGACGGACCTACCGCAGATGCGCCTGACAAATCCCGAGCGTCGCCCCTCACGCGGGTGTGCGGACCAGCCGCAACTGACGGGCTCTCCGGATTATGTCCAGCTTGAGTTAGCCGATAGGAAATCGCGAACCAGCCGCGGCAAGCAACGTCGGCTTTGCGCCAGAAGCGGACACTACGCCACGTGCTGCATGTTACTCTCCACAACATCTCATACGATGTGCAATCTACAGAGCGGAGATGAGATCAGAGCCTTGAATAGCGCGAACGCCGGTCCGTGGGTTCCCCTCAATTCCGACCAGATTGAGGAGTGTGTCTGCTACAGGACTATCTGATACTGAAACGCGCGCAAATTTCTCGAGCAGATGACGCACAAGTGGCTTGTTGGCCGTGGTCATCACAAAGGAAAGATTCGCATGTCGTTCGAGCGTGATCGCGCGAAACACATCCAACAGGGCGACGCGGTTGAGATCATCCAGATGGGCAACCGGTTCGTCGAGAACAAACGTGCCGCCGAGGCCGCGTGCCCGAGCCAGAAATATGGAGAGCGCAAAGTCCTGCCGTTGTCCCTGGCTGAAGGTGGCTTCCGGATTGAGGCTGAGGTTTTCGGCCAGCGCCCGCCAAGACAAAGGTGTCGCGTCGTCGCCCGAGGCGACATCGTCATAGACGAGATTGGATTGCATGCGCAGGAAGAGCGCCGAGATGACGCGTACAAAGTCCGCCATCTGCTGCTTGACGTGTTTTTTCTGACTGTCTCCATAGGCGTCTTTGATCGCGAGAGCCGTTTGGTGATAGCGGTCAAGCCGATCCCGCTCCGCGACCAGCGGCGCGCGTTCCTTGCGCAGATCCTCAAGTTCTTGCGCCGTCGCCTGATTGCGCAAAAAGGCATCGGCCTGCGCCAGCGCCTGTTCGGCCTCTTGCTGGGCCTCGAACTGCGCCTGTAAATCCGCGGTCACGGCAGCACGGTCCTCGTCGCTCCAAGGCCGATCATCGGCCAGAGTCTGCCACGCTGTGCGCAAAGTCTGGACACGGCCACTGTTCTGCTGAACCCGTCGGCTCACGGCGTCGCGTTCCGCTTGCAGCTTGCGCATCGCCTCCGTCGAACTGGCGACAGATGCGACGGCCGCGTTGCAACGGGCGCTCGCCTTTGTCAGAACATCGCGCGTCACCGTCAAAGATTCTGTAAGGCCCGTGACCAGTTGCGCCGCAAGGGCAACAAGCTCAGTTGTCGCTGGCACCCGGCGATTGACGGCCGCTTCCACCGCTACAACCTCGTCGCGAAAATCGCGCAAAGCGGGAACCAGCTCCAACCACGCCAAGGCGCGTTCGGCATTGTCCTTGACTGATGACAGCTCGGCATCTAGCCCGGCTTGCCGGAGCTTGGCAACAAAGCCGCCGATCACCGCTTCGAGATTGCGATAGGTTTTCTCGGCATCAACCGCGCGGGCGAGCGCCTGATTCTCGCGCAGCATGCGGTCTTGAATGGATTTCTGCTGGGCTTCGGCCTGCCGCAACTGGTCGCCGAGCGCAACCATGCTGGCAGGGCGACCGGCGGCTGCGGTCTTGAGCGCCTGGCGCAGCGCGGCCGCGGAACGCCAATCATGCGCACAGACCGGACAGGCATGTTCGTCGTGGCCCAACGCGTCGACCACGGCGAGCGACAATTGCTGGAGTTGTTCCAGAGGTGCGGCGGCCTGCTCATAAGCCAGACGCAAACCAGCGACATGGCTGTCGGCAGCATTAGCCGCTTGTCGCGTTGCCGTCACGGTTTCCGACGACGGCGCTGCGGAGAAGGCGGCTTCGTATTCCGTCTTGCGCAGATCGCGCTCCTTGAGTTGCGATTGCGTCAGCGGCAACTCGGCGAGGACGGTGCGCAGTTGCCTCATGCGTGCCAACCGCGTGCGGTCGGTTCCTACATCGTCGATCAGGGTAAATGCCGCACGCCGTTCGAGCTTGTCGTTGGGCAGCATCTGAACGTAACGGCGCAGCAAGGGGCGCAGGCGCGTATCGGCCTCTTTCAAAGCTCTGTCGCGCTGCTCCAGGCCTTGCATACGCTCTTGCGCTTTGGCGCGTTCGGCGGTCGCGACTTGTAGTTCGGTGTTGGCCGCAGTCAGCCCGGCCTGCGCGGCGGCCTCTTCGCCCGTAAGCGCTGTCAGCCGAGCTTGATCGGCTCCAACCGATTGCACCAACGCATCGCGCTGGTGCCAATCGGCCGCCAAGCGCTGCTCGGCCTGCCTCGCCTGATTCCAGCGCGTTTTTTGTCCTTCCAGATCGGCGCGTGCCACGGCAAGCGCGGACCCGACATTGGTCAAGGTCGGCTGGCGCGGTTGGGTGAAACGGCGTTTCAAATGGTCACACGCTGTTCGAAGCAAGGCGAGCGCGCCAGTAAGTCGGTCGATGCGCGCGGTGTTGATATCGCGCGATAGCTTGCTTTCACGGCTTGCGATCTCTCGATCCTTGTCATCGAGGCGGGTTTGCGCGGCGCGCAAATACTGGTTGATCTCGCTCAAGTAGCCGTTGAGCTGGCGTTCGGTTTCCACCAGATGACCGACGCCCAAGAGATCGGCGAAGAGCCTCTGACGTCCCTGAAGGGAGTCTTCGTCGGAATCCAGCAAGGTAGCGAGCGCTTCGCCCGAGAGAAACCGCGTACCGCGCAACCAGATCTGCCGCGAATGGTTGGCATGGGTGCGATGTGTGCCGTCTTCCACGGCGCTGGGCGCGAGCTTTTCTAGAAGATCGCCCTTGTTCACAGACGTCCACACTTCGTCGCCGATTCTCCAGCGGCAGGTGTTAAGCCTGCGCTCCAATTCGATAGGTTCGCCGCCGATATCCAGAACCGCCGACACCATGGTCGCCACGGAGTTCTTCGCGAAGCGACAGCGGAGCTCGCCGTGGTCCTCCGTGTCGGACGTTTCCAGGCGCTTGATCAGGCCGGTGAGCAGCCATTCTGCCGCTTCGCAGATCGTCGTCTTGCCACTGCCATTGGGCGCATAGAGCAAGGTCAGCGGCGCGGACAAATCGAGATCGATGCGATCGGGAATGCCGCGAAACGCTTGCACCGTGATGCGGCGTAGACGGATCATACGCCGTCGTCCGGATGTTCGGCGTGCTGGCGCGCCGCGGGCTTGCCCTTAAGTGCCTTCACGTCCTTGAGCAATTTCTTCTGGAAGTCGGACGCTAAGATCGGCGAATTCGTCATTCCGCTGGCTTCCGGCGAGGGCGGCAGGCCCAGGACAGTGACCCGCAGCAAGCGGCGCCAGACGGTGTCCTCATCCTCGCCCGGCGACGGCCAAGCCACATGTTTGCGGCAGGCGGTCGGATCGAGCTCGATCTCCTGCACCGTCCCAAACAGCGTATCAGGCAATGTCTCCGCGCTGAGCAGAAGCAGATAAGCGTCCATGACACGATGATCGCTGCGCTCGGCTTCGATGCAGCAGAGGTCCAGCCATTGTTGCCCGATCGCCGCTGCGCTCTGCAATGCTGTGGCACTCGCGTCCGCGACTGGCAATGCGAGGAGCTGCGCATAGGCAGCGCTCCACAGGCGCGCACTGGACGGGAGTTCCGGCGCACCCATCAACGCCGGAATGTGCATCTCGGCGAATCCGGCGAGTTTCGCAAATTTCGCAAGAGAGTTTTCCCAGCTAAGCGGCATGCACTCCTCCCACGGCATCGAGCGCCTGCAGCGCGGCGGCGAATTGCTCCCGGACGGCGGTGGTGAAGGCCGGCATCGCCTCATGTCCGAAGCAATCTTCGAGATCCTCAAGACTGCGCTCGACAATGAGCGCGCCGGCACGCGGCGTGTCGGCACTGCGCCGCGTCGCTGCGGGCGCTTCGCCGACATCGTCGCGGCGTTTGGAGGTTCCGTGGGGCACGTTGTGATGCACGCCCATCGCTTTCTTGAAGACAACAAGCGGCGGTGCCTGGGTAAGCTCGGCGCGCCAACGCCGCAACGTCTGGCCCATCCCGATGGCGGAGTCGGGATAACACCACACCAGCACATTGGTCTTGCGCGCGGGAACGTACAGTTGCCCTTTCTGCTTAGGATCAGTTTGCCAAGTGACGGTGTCGAGCGGTTTCAGCGCGCCCAAAGCCTTGAGGCCGACGGCGGCCTGTGGCAGGAAACTCGAGAGCCTGTCCGCATCTAGGCCACTTCCCGATTCCTGCCCAGCTTCGCCGAAGAGTGTTTTCTGGCAAAGGATTTCGGCGACCGGCGGCGTAAGAGCCTCGATCTGCGTGCGAATGACGCCGTAGGCCGCGCGCGCCACGGCCGTCTTGTGAGAGTCCGGTGCGTCCTGCGCGTCGGTCAGGCGCCGCAACAGGCGCAAGGTTTCGAAGCGATAGCGATCCTGGCAGGGGGACACGACGAGCGGACCACCGCCATCCACGCCATAGTCCATCTGGACGGCCCACAAATGGCGTCCGGTCGCACCGTTGAACGTCCAGCGCAGCGGTCCGCCCAGCACCGCCGGCGATGTGTTGCGAATGACGGCCGCATCGATCTGTTCGGTAGAAAAGCGGCGCACCCCCGAAAACTGCCCCGCGAACGCATGGCGGCCATTGGCAATGAACATGCCGCTATAGTCGCGCCAGCGATCGTCATCTTCCTGCATGGCGCAGATATCATGGGCGCTGTTAATGAGACAAACGTTCACGCGCTCGGCATTGATAGCGTGCGCGACATCAATGACGGCGTTGCGCCACTTCGCATGCCCGCTCTTCTGCAGCAACAGTCCAGCGACGAGAACACGTGTGTCGTCAGCGGCGTGGTCCTCGAGATAGCGTGCGATCTTGCGCACCACCACGCGCTGTCCAGCGACAACGTTCAACAGGTCTGAGCAGATGACGGGAAAAATGATGAGATCGTCGACGTGGATGGCGAGATGGGAGGTACCGTGATCCAGACCTTCGATATGGACCTCTTCGTGTTGCTCGCCGGTGGACTTCAGGAAGGTGACACACGCCGTAGCGCCTGGACGATGCGCCCAGCACCAGCCGCCATTGTAGACGCGCTCGGCGGCAGGCCCTTCGCCGACCGGCC
>CXWF01058765.1_pt1 | contig 10516 bp, 14 predicted proteins | sample 468421 | NCBI WGS metagenome assembly CXWF01 (sample SAMEA2620812, study PRJEB7988) | marine metagenome | biome: marine biome (ENVO:00000447); feature: surface water layer (ENVO:00002042); material: "saline water (ENVO:00002010), including plankton (ENVO:xxxxxxxx)" | depth 5 m
ATTCTAGAATCATGGATATTGCACCTAGTGGCGATGCGAATAACACAGAATTTACATATGATACTTTCTTAAGTGATTTAGAAGTTATCTTTGACCCTGCAAGGGGAGGAAGTTCTGAAAAGTTCTGTATGGCTAGTTTGCCTGTAATTACATTGTTCAATAAAATGCAAGGCGGTTTCATTGAAAGTTCTGTAAATACTAATTATAACCTAAACATCAATTTTGAAGGTAAAACTGGTGGATTCGGTCATAAAGTAATGCAGATTGAAACTGTACATGGAACATTAAACTTAGTTAAACAACCTTTATTTAAAGGTATTGCTAAGAATATGATGGTTTGCATAGACCTTGATAATGTGAAATACAGACCACTTGTTGGTAATGGACTAAATCGTGATACTTACATTGATACAAATGTACAACTACCTGATGAAGACTTACGAAAAGACTTGATTCTTACAGAAGCAGGACTTGAAGTATGTATGCCTGAATCACACTCGTTGTTCTCATTTGTTTCAAATGGTACACCGATTGGCTAAATTAGACCTATCTGAATGGTTTGATTATAACTCTACAGGGGGATACGAATACTATCCCCCTTTGGAGTATCCTCTAGTAATAGAGATAGAAGGAGAATATTGGGATGGCTAGAAAAATTTGGGTTTATTGTAAAAAAGAAAGTTGCAAAGAATTAGTTGAAAAGACAGAAAAAAATGGCTATATTTGTAGCAACTGTAATGAGTCACTTTTAGGCGATACAGTAAAAGATGCACCATATTTACAGATGAACCCTTTTGCAAGACAAACTAAAATGGAAATAAGTTATGCAAGTGTCGAGGATAATTTAAAAAGATTTAAAAAATGAGTTACGAAACCGAAATAGAAAATTATATAGGAACAGATGTAGTAGATATAACTAGTGCTCAAGTTGCACAATTCTTAAAGGATGGGCAACAAGAGTTAATTAATTTACTACCTTTAGAAGCATTAAGTGGCTTAGAAACCGAAATTAACTTTGGCGGTATAGTCGATAGTGTAACTGTAAGTGGTACTCAAAGTAACTATAGTCCTTCCGACACAATTACATTTAGTGCTCCACAAGTTGAAACAGGTGTTACTGCTACAGGAACAATAACTTTAGATACTGGAGAAATAACGGGAGTTACGATAACAAATGCAGGAAGTGGCTATACAAGTGCACCTACAATTACAATTACAACAACTACTGGTTCGGGTGCTACATTAACTGCGGTATTAGCAAATAATTATGCTACTATACCAACACAAGCGGTAATGTCGGTACTTAGAGAAACCGAAACTAAATTAGGTAATTCGGATACTTCTAATGACCCTGCTGACCCACCTTCAATAGTTTATGATGAAACTCTTGTAATGGAATGTAGAGAAGTGCCTAAGGCTCAAAGAGGAAGGTTAGCAGTAGGAAGTGGTTGGTTAGAAGAAGCATCTGAAACTGACCCTGTATGGTATAGAGATAGAGGAAAGGCTTATATATTGCCTACACCTAAAATGAATGCATATGTTTCTTATGCATCGCCTATTCAAATTAAGAGTAGTAACTTAGCATTAGGTCAAATGCCTAATGAAATAGAATATTTAGTAATTTTATTTGCATCTGTGAAGTCGTGTATATTAGCATTAAAAGAATTAAGAAGTGAAATACCTTCGTTAACATATCAAAGTAGTAGTTTTATATCAATTAATAATTTATTAACATTGCTTAACAATTTGGGAAGTGACTTAGATGATGTATTTAATCATGCAGATACACCTGAAATAGATGATGGTTTTGATGTGGGAGAATTTAAAGCACAATTTGATGCTGCTAGTAACTCTTTAGTTTCTTATATACAAGAGGAAGATATAGACTTAGCAGGAATGCAAGTGCAAGTTTTAAACACAATGCTTTCTAGATTTCAAGCAGAATTAGGAAAATCAACTACTATGGTAGACAATGTAGTAAAAGGATTTAGTGCAAAAGTGCAATTAGCACAAACTGTAATGGCGGAGTTGAAAGCAAAATTAGAAAAATATCAAATTAAAAAAGCAGGAATTGCAGAAATACAAGCACAATTAGATGCTATGTATAAACAAGGTATTCAAGCATTAATTAGAAGATATAGAAAAGTTCAAGAAGATTTAAGAGGAGTAGTTGAGCAACCAATGCTACAACAACAACAAAGATGAAAATACAAGATATTATAGGACAAATAGAACATGCGGAAGGAAGAGTAAGTCATAAATATTTATTCTCATTATTAAATGATGGTTTAGATGAAATTGCAGAAAAAACTAGAAACAATACTCAATCCGCTACTACAAAATTAGTTAAAGACCAAAGATGGACAACTTTAGACTTAGGTAATGTTATAGATGTTTATCGTGTTGAAGTTCAAGATTCGGATGGTAAATATAGACAAATACCTAGATTAGTAGGAGAAATTCCAATAGGAGATGAATCATAATGGCATCCCCATTTAGTGAAGAAAAGATAAAAGATTTAGCATATTATTTTGATGATGAGCGAATTGCTATTGTTAAAAAAAATGTAACATCTGGAGATTGGGATACTATTGATGATGTATTTGATGTTGCTGACAATAATTATCTTCAAGTTTACTACCACTCAAGGTATAACTCTATAAATTCTTTAACACAAGATATAAATAGTGATATAGGATTGCCCGCAGGGTTACATACCGCTTTAGTTTATTATGTTAAATATAGACTAGCAGAAGATGGTAATGATTTAAGAAAGGCGGGTTATTATTATAATAGATTTTTAGCAAAAATAAAAAAATACCCATATAGAAAGTCTGGAAAAAGGGGTATACAACTTTATAAATTATAGGTAATATTATGTCGTGGAACATAAATTCTAATGCTAATAGCACTTGGACTAACAATGCAACTAACGAATCTATAGGTATAGTTGCTAATAAAATAGGTACTAGCACAACAACGGGTTATAAGATTGCAACTAGTAAAAAGTTGTATTTTGGGAACTCACAAGAGATTAATTTTAATTTTAATAACTCTATGTTCAACATTACTTATACAAATCCAAGTACAAAACAATCAATAAATATAATAAATTACAATCCTACAACGGACAAAACTAGTATTCACGGAATATCATTTAATGGAATAGATATACAACAATCTAATTCTAATGCACAAGGAGTTCCAAGTGAAAGTCCTGAATCGGGTAGAGTAGTGTATACACTAAATTCTCTTGGTAAAGGTAGTTTATATGTTGGGGTATAACAATTAAAGGAGATAACTAATGGCAACATGGAAAAAGGTCATAACAGAAAATGACAATAGTACACATAAAAATGATAACATAACTCTTGCTCAACTAACTACAGGATTAGATGGTGAGGGGACTTTTGCAAATGGAAAAGTATTAAAAGTAGACTCAGGTAGTATAACTTTCGCTGATGATAGTGGTGGAATAGCATACGGAGATTTAGAAGTAGTTTCTGCAGGTAGTGCTTCGGGTTCAGGTAGTTTAACATATGATAATTCAAATGGAACATTTACATTTACAAGACCCGAAGTAGGAGATGGTTATTTTTCACAAAATAGTTTTACTGATGCTGACCATACAAAATTAAATGGGATTGCAACAGGTGCAGATGTAACACCTACCTGGGTTCCGAGTAGTGACCCTAGTTATTTAACGGGAATAACTACCGCTCAAGTTAAAACTGCTCTAAATGCTGATTTAGGTGGTTCAATGAGTATTGGAGATGCAAACGACACAGTTACAATAGTAGGTAATTTAACTGTATCGGGAACTACAACAACTATAAATACTACAAATTTAGATATTGAAGATAGAGTAATTAAGTTAAACTCGGGTCTTGGAAACACAACTCAAGGCTATGATATAGGTATGATAGTTAATAGAGGTTCGGAAACTAACCAAGCATTCTTTTGGGATGAAGCAGGAGATAGATGGGCAGTAGGAAGTAACCATGTTAATGGTCAAAGTTTTAGTGTTAAAAACCCTGTAATGACATTTACACTCTATACTGATACTACTGTACCAACAGGCTCGGATGATGGTCAAGGATTAGGCTCAATGTGGGTTGCAAAAACAGCAGAAGGAACGAATGGTAATGAAACAGAAGTATATATTAGAGTTCATTAATGGGTTTAGTAACAAACAATAAAAATGAACAACATAATTTTAATATAAAAGATACTGAATTTTTATTAAGATTAATTAATAATTCTAATATATTAGGAACAGATGTCGCTCAATGTGCAGATACTATGAAAAAGTTAGAACAAAAACATCAAGAACTTTTAAATAAAAACATAGGTATGTAATGGCTTATTGGAAAAAAATTATAACTGACAATCAAGTGTCTGGTAATACTTCTTTAGGAACATCTAATGATGTCGTACCTACACAAGCAGCAGTAAAAAGTTATGTAGACAATAATATTCCTAGTAAAGATAGAGAGTTTGTTTGTATGACTGCTAATTCTAGGTCAGGATATAAAAGTGGAAGTGGAAGTAATTTTAGACATTTTTGGGCAGTACCTTCTTCTTGGTATGGTATAAGAAGAAATAATAGAGGTAATCATTTAAGTTCTAGTAGTGGAGAGCCTGCGATTCCTGATTATGGTTCACTTCCTGCTAGTATTTCTACTAGTACTCCTATGGATAATATGTTTGAATATGGTGTTAAGGCTACTACTAATCATAAATTTAAAGTATCTTGGCATTCAAGTAGTAATCAAATTTGGCAAAATGATAGTATAATATATTTTGCTCCTATCATTATATTGCCTGATGATTACAATAGATGGACAAATCATAATTTTACGGCTATTTCAAAATCTGATTGGACTTTCTTATTTCCGACAGGTTATGATGGGACTTCTACTACTAGAGGAATAGTCAAGGCAGATTTAGGAACTATAACAGGTTTGACATCAAATGATGCTACTTATAATTTTGCTTTTGAATGGTCTATTGATACAGAATTAACTATTCCTATGGGGTCGCATATATTGATATTGGTTACAAATGACCAAGCGACATCATCTAGTACTTCCGAATATATGAGAAATTTAACTTGTGTATTAGAATGTGAGGCAACATAATGGCAGACCAAAGTAAACATAATAAAACTGAAGATGAACTTCATGCAATAGACCAAGATGCAGGTGCTGCAGGGGAACTATTAAGAGAAATATATGCTTCATTAGATACTACTATAGATAGAAAAAACACAGCAATAACAGATTTAGAGGCTGTAAAATCAGATGTTGCTACTAACAATGCAAAAGTAGGCATAACAACTGCACAAGCAAGTGCAATTGAAACAAATACTGCTAAAACAGGTATAACTACTACTCAAGCAACACAACTTTCAAATTTAAATGCAGGAAGAGCATCAAGTGTAGGAACTAGTATAAAAAATGTAACCGCACAAATTACACAAGTAGTAAATGTAAATGCAAAAACGGGTGCTGCAACATTAAATAGTACTATAGTTTTATCAAATGGTACTAGATATACATTATCACAAACATTAACAAAAGTAAGTAAATAATAGGAGATACTATGGAAGGTGTAGATACACTTAGAACAGCAACAATAGGGATTTCGGGGTCATCTATTGCTTGGTTAGAAGTACTACCACCATCAGTAAGCATAATAGGCGGTTTATTAACTGCTGCTTACATGGCTGTAAAACTTTACAAAGAACTTTATGGTAAAAAATAAAAAGACACCTATAAAGAGGGCGATTGTAACTCCCGATAAGCATTTTCCTTATGCAGACAAAAAAGCAATAAATGTAGTGTGTCAAGCCATAGAAATTGTAAAACCAAATATATATATTGATTTAGGAGACACAGGAGAATGGGAAAATTTTAGTCATTGGAAGTGGAAAAGAAAAAAGAAACCACCTTTAGAAATGATGATACCATCTTTAGATAAAGATGTAAAAGATGTAAATAAAGGAATGGATATAATAGATGAAAGTCTAGATAAAGCAAATTGTAAAGAAAAGTATTTTACAGAAGGTAATCATGAGTTATGGTTGCAACAATTTGTAGAAGAACATCCATATGTTCCACAATACAAGACAGAACAAGCACTAAAATTAAAAGAACGAGGATATAAATTTTATCCCGCAGGTAAATACCTAAAAATAGGAAAATTAAATTATTATCATGGACATCATTATGGTGGTCAATACCACACCGCAAATCACTTAAGAAAACTAGGTGCTAATGTAATGTATGGTCATTGGCATGATATACAACAAATGAGTGCAACTCATATCGATGGTCAAAAATCCGCATGGAGTATTGGATGCTTAAAAGATATGTCTGGAAAAAAGAATGAATGGCTAGGAGGCAGACAAATTAACTGGTCACATGCTTTTGCTATTGTAGATTACTTTGAAAATGGTTATTTTACAGTACATGTTCTACAGATAATTAATGGTAAGACATCATTATGGGGAGAACTAATAAATGGGAGGTAAAAATCTTTGGATGAGCAAGTTCAAAGTTTTATTGAAGAACTTTTGGGAAACTATGGTTGGATGTTTCTTGCAGGTTTTGCTGCCCTTTTGTTTAAATCCTCTATTTCGTCTGCGGTTGAAGGTTTTAAAGTTTTTGCGGGAAATGACCTTAATACTGACGATGTGGTTAGTTTTAATGGTAGACCTGCTCGTGTAATAAGAGTTGGAATGTGGAAAACTGTATTTTTTATTTATGATGTAGATTGCTCTAATGGTAAACCTGTAGTAAAAGGTGGAAGTAAAATGTCAATAGATAATGAAAAATTAAAAGAACATATAATTGAAAAACCATTACCTATGTTAGATTTAAATAAATATATACAATGCGATGACAATGACAAACCTAGAACACCTACTAATTGACTGGTGTAAACTCTTAGAAGAGAGGATAAAAATACTAGAAGAAAATTCGCATCCACCTAGAGATTTTGTAAGATGTAATGAATGTAAACAAACAATAAAGGAGAAAAAGATGGCTTTTAAGCACATGGTTGTTGAATACTTATTCAATGATGAAACTAAAGCAAAAGTAATAAAGGAGTTGAATGAAAATATTAATATACCGATTATTAATGAAAAGACTGAAGAAAAGATTATTACAGCGATTTGGGAAACTGTTGAAGCGGTTCTTAAGAAAGTAATACTTAAGTAAAATGCCTAAAGATATTTTACCAATAAGGTTATTTGAGGGCGGACTAAATAACTCTACAAACCCTAGAGATATACAAGATAATGAATTGCATACTGCTATAAATGTAGATACTAATAGAGTAGGTGCAATAAAATCAATGGGGTCTTTTGAAAGTTTTTTTAGTCCCGCTACCTCTACCGCATTAGATGGTGTAGTTGCTAATGATGGTTTTGGTATTGCTTATATGCAAATAGATACTAAAATGTCTAATAATGAAGGAGATGTTACTAACGGACATTACATTGCTATTCATAAACCCGCAGGTAGTAATCCTAAGATTATGTTTTATCAAGACCCTGTAGAAAATAGTGGAACTCAAGTATATTTACCTACTACTTTTCAATTACCTAATGTTGACACATCAAACTCTAAAATTGATTATCTTTATGTAGATGGAGGTATAAGAGTTTTTGATACAGATGTTCAAAACACTAATTTAAAACCTCAAAAGATTATGTATATTCCAAAAGATAGACATTATTTTAAAGGTGCTAGTAATAATGATTTGGATATAACTGCATCGGAATGGATATGTAGTCAACAATTTATAAAAGCACCAAATGGTGGTACAGTTCAATTAAGTGAAGGTATTAACCAAGGAGATGTAGAATCTCCACCTTCGGGAGACTTAACTGTTGATTTAGTTGTTATGATGGATGCGGGACAAGGTAGTATAGAAAGTAATAGTATAGGTTGGGGAGCAAATTCAACAGATGCTAACAATATGGAATTTTATGCATCATTTGTTTATGATAATGACCAAGAATCTATGGCAACTGCTTTAGGTAGTATTAATATGGGAGGCGGTACAACATCTAATGGAGCAACATTTTTACCCTATGTTAAAACGGGAAGTGATGCAGGTAGTTGGGACAAAAGAATTATAGGAGTTAATATTTATTATAGAAATAATGACTTTTCAAAAGATATAATATATTTAGTAGGTAAATTTGATGTAGTAACATATGGTAGTGAAAATATAGCGGAACAATGTGGAATAACAACTGATGGAAGTAATACAAACTCTAATCAATATGCTCTTTTACTTGGAGATAAAACGGGTAAAACTACTAACTTAAATTTTGTAACCGCTAATGACGCAGGGGTATTTCATAAAACACCTCCTACTATTTTTACACATGCGGTATCATCGGGTATTAACTCTACGGCAGTTTCTACGGAATGTTACTATAAAACTGCAGCATTAGTGAATAGAAAACTATATGTAGGTAATATAAAACAAAAGACATTAGAGTCTCCTACAACTGAAAAGCATTATCCCGATAGATTATTGAAATCTATAACTAATAGATTTGATGTTTTACCCGATAATAATTTTATAGATGTAAATATAAAGGATGGAGAAAACATTGTTAAGTTGGTTGGTATGGGTAATAGATTATATATGTTTAAAGAAAGCACATTATATGTTATAGCGGTTGCGGGAGGAGAAGAGTATTTAGAAGGTACTTATCCACATTTAGGTATTAAACATCCACATGCAGTAGTTAAAACTGATGTAGGATTATTTTGGGTTAATAAACATGGTGCTTATATAACTGTAGAAGAGAAACCACCATCTAGTTTAACAAGAAGTAAGATAAAAGATTCTTATTGGTCTAGTTTTATAACAGATAATAGTATATGTGGTTATGACCCAAGAAATAAACAATATATAATAATTAAAGATGCAAGTAATATTACGGGCACAGGCGATACAACTGTAAATGATTTAATAGTTTGGAATTTACAAACAAACTCTTGGAATTTAGGGTACAATAAAATAGGTGCTAGTTCAAATCCTAAATGTACTAATCTTATAAATTACACAGATGCTAATGGAGACCCACATTTATTAACTTTTATACATAGTGGAGATTTAGTGGAATGGAAAACGGCAGATGAATTAACTACACTAGGAACTAATGTATTTGAAGTGTCAACAAAAGAGTTAACAGGAAATGCTCCAAATTTAAGGAAGAAATTCTACAGCCTATACATTACATATAAATTAGAGAATATCTCGGTAAAACCTACTGTTAAACTAAAATTAAATGGAAAAGATTATGATGGAGAGATAACATTAGAGGCTGATACGGATTTTGTAGCAACAACAACTGATTTTAAAACTGCATTGTTTAAAGTTGCAAGTGCAGACAAAGATAAGGTTAAAAATGTATATGGAGCACAAGTTGTAATAAGTGGAAGTGGCTTACATGAAAGTTTTGAAATTAATGATATGTCTTTAATTATAAGAATGAAATCGGTAAAATAAAATGCCTAGTTATAATGATGATTTAATATACAACAATGCAACAGATGGAGAGGTCTATTTAGAAGCACCTAATAATAGTGAAGGAGAAGAAGGTGCTGAGACATGGAGATTTATATCTGACAAAGGGTTGTATCATTTTAAAAAGTATAACGGACAATGGATGTCTAGAAGATATTCGCCTGGTGTTGAAACTGCAAGTTCTGAATTTTCACAAACAATTATAAATAGTTCTGAAATAGATGTTCAATCGGGAGATATATATGATTTAAATGTAACAAATAGTTTAACTTTTAGCGGAACTTCATTGTCATTATATTCATTTTCTTCTCCACTTAGTTTAAATAATACAAACCAAGCGGTATCATTACCATATAGCGGTAATTTACAAATAACAAGCAATCAATTAGATACTATACAAGGCATTACAACAGATGCATCTCCTACATTTAAAAATTTAACTATAAGCCAAGTTGGAGGTACGGGCGGTAGTATATCTATAGATGAAAATATTAATGGTATAAATGTTAATGTTTTATTAGGAGAACATGGTAAATTATTTTCAACAAATTATGTAGACGGAACAGGAACAAGTCAAACGGATGGGATAGGTTTAGGAGCATTAACTGCAGCCGAAGTAGACCAATTAGAAAATATAGGTACAAATGAAATATCTAATCAAGAATGGTCTTATCTTGCAAACTTAGACCAACCATTAACACAAACTAGTAATGTAGTATTTAATGCAGTTGCAACAGGTACACTTTCGTTTGTTGATGCTTTAAGTGTTTCTACATCAACTTCTAATAATACTGCTCCAATAAATTTTGTAGATAAACTTAATTTAAACAACACAGGATATACAAGTGGGTTTTTAGGCGATGGATGGAGTATATACAATAAGTTAAATAGTGATAATACAACAACAGGTAAATATGTTGCCGAAGTAGATGATTTAATTGTTCGTGGTTCTATGAAT
>CXWF01051934.1_pt1 | contig 10512 bp, 10 predicted proteins | sample 468421 | NCBI WGS metagenome assembly CXWF01 (sample SAMEA2620812, study PRJEB7988) | marine metagenome | biome: marine biome (ENVO:00000447); feature: surface water layer (ENVO:00002042); material: "saline water (ENVO:00002010), including plankton (ENVO:xxxxxxxx)" | depth 5 m
CGCCGGGATACGACCTCGGTACCGCACTGGCCGATATCACCTCTCTGGCTGAACGGGAGCTGCCCACCGAGGCCCGCATCTCACTCAAAGGGCTATCCCGGGAGTTTTCCGAAGCCTCATCTGCGGTCTACATCACCTTCGGCCTGGCGTTCCTGATTGTCTTTCTGGTGTTGGCCGCCCAATTCGAAAGCTGGGTGCACCCGGCTATTATCATGCTGTCGGTACCGCTGGCGATAACGGGAGCGCTTCTGGCCCTTTGGGCAACGGGTATCAGCCTGAATATCTATAGTCAGATCGGTATGGTGATGCTGCTCGGCCTCATGGCCAAGAATGGCATTCTCGTGGTTGAGTTCGCCAATCAGCTCAGGGACCAGGGTTACTCGGTCCGCGATGCGATTCTGGAAGGGTCTGCGATTCGCTTCCGGCCGATTCTCATGACTACAATCTCGACTATTTTCGGCGCTGTACCGCTGGTTATTGCCACCGGCGCCGGGGCAGAAAGCCGTGCTTCCATCGGCGTGGTCATTCTGGGCGGCCTTGTTTTCGCGACTACTTTGACGCTGTTTATCATTCCGGTGCTGTATAACCTTCTCGCTCGATTTACCCGGTCCGCCAACGCCATCAGCAAAGACCTGGAGCGGGAGATTGAGCAGATTGCGGATCCCGAGGCTCAACCAGACAGTCCAGCCCGTTAGAGCGGGGACGCGGGTCAGCGCCCGACCGCTCAACAAGGGGTCGGTGAGCCAGACGGCAAAGCCTGTGTATAAGTTGTAGAACAACTCATTGATAACGTCTGGATAGCTTTATAAAAGTATAAAAATAACAGTAGCTTAAAATAAAAATCAAGCTTTGTGCGGGCGGTCATATCTGTGGATAAGTTTATGGGTAACTACTTCAGAACCCGTGCCTAACACCCTGAAGTCCATACATTTACGGCCAGTGGTCTGCCGCGCGCTCCCCAGCGTTGAAAATTGATCAAAAAACCGACATTTCTCTGCAAAGGCCGCAGTCAACGAGTATACTGGCGGCCCGTTTTTATTCTTTTCCGATCCAGTGGTTTTGGTCTGATCCGGCTGGATTTCGATCTTGAGGTGGTGTGTGGATTACCCGACGCGATTCGATGTCATCATTATTGGTGGCGGTCATGCTGGCACCGAGGCCGCACTGGCGGCGGCTCGACTCGGCTGTCAGACGCTTCTGCTGACACACAATATCGAAACGCTGGGCCAGATGTCCTGCAACCCGGCCATTGGCGGTATTGGCAAAAGCCACCTGGTCAAGGAAATCGATGCGCTCGGCGGCGCCATGGCCCGAGCCACTGATCTTGGCGGCATTCAGTTCCGCGTACTGAACGCCCGCAAAGGCCCTGCTGTCCGTGCCACCCGGGCCCAGGCTGACCGTATTCTCTACAAGGCCGCGGTACGCAACATTCTGGAGAATCAGCCCAACCTGCGTATTTTCCAGCAGGCTGCGGATGATCTTATTGTTGAGAATGAGCAGGTCCGCGGTGTCGTCACCCAGACAGGTATCCGGTTTCACGCCAGTACCGTGGTTCTGACCACGGGCACGTTCCTGGGCGGCGTGATTCATGTCGGGCTCGACAGCCATGCCGGGGGCCGCGCCGGGGATGCGCCAGCCAATGCCCTGGCCCAGCGTCTGCGCGAGTTGCCTTTCAACGTCGGCCGCCTGAAAACCGGAACGCCGCCGCGAATCGACGCCAATACGGTCGACTTTTCGGTCATGCAGGAGCAACCGGGCGACACGCCAACGCCGGTAATGTCCTATCTGGGCACTGGTGCTGAGCATCCGCGCCAGGTCCCCTGCCATATCACCCGGACCACCGCAGAGACCCATGACATCATTCGCAGCGGGTTTGACCGTTCGCCGATGTTCTCCGGTGTTATCGAAGGCGTCGGGCCGCGCTACTGCCCATCCATTGAAGACAAGGTCAATCGCTTTGCCGACAAGGATTCCCACCAGATTTTTGTCGAGCCGGAGGGGCTGACCAGCCGGGAACTCTATCCCAACGGGATCTCCACGAGCCTCCCGTTCGATATTCAGATTCGCGCTGTGCAGAGTATTCCCGGCTTCGAGCGGGCTCATATTACCCGCCCCGGTTACGCCATCGAGTACGATTATCTTGATCCGCGGGACCTGAAGCACACGCTGGAAACCAAGTTCATCGCTAATCTTTACTTCGCTGGCCAGATCAACGGCACGACGGGCTACGAGGAGGCGGCGGCCCAGGGCCTGTTGGCGGGCATCAATGCAGGACTGCGCGCACAGGACAGGGACGGGTGGTATCCCCGTCGTGATGAGGCCTATCTCGGCGTGCTGGTCGATGACCTGATCACCATGGGCACGCAGGAACCGTATCGCATGTTCACCAGCCGTGCGGAATATCGCCTTATCCTGCGTGAGGACAATGCCGACCTGCGCCTGACTGAAACCGGCCGCAACCTGGGCCTTGTCAACGATGAACGCTGGCAGAAATTCAGCGAGAAAAGCGAAGCCATTGAGCGAGAGCGTGAGCGTCTGGACAAAACCACAGTGCGACCCGCAACAGAAGCGGGCCGGATTGCAGATGGCTTTCTCAACCGCCCGCTGGCGCAACCCCAGTCCCTGGCTGATCTGCTGCGCAGGCCGGAAATTGAGTACGCGCACCTGGCCGAAATCTCGGGTCAGCGCACTGAAGACCCGGCGGTTTCTGAACAGGTCGAAATCCAGGTCAAGTACGAAGGCTACATCTCCCGCCAGCAGGACGACATTGACCGCCTGCGTCGACACGAGAATATGCCCTTGCCGATTGATCTGGACTATGACTTGGTCGGCGGTCTGTCGAATGAGGTCAAACAGAAGCTCAAGGGCGTGCGACCGGAAACAATCGCCCAGGCTTCCCGGATCCAGGGCATTACGCCTGCAGCAGTGTCACAGCTGCTGATACACCTAAAGAAACGCGACCTCCTACGTAAGCAGTCGGCCTGATGGCAACGGATACCGCCTACCGCGAAGTCCTGGTGAAGGGCGCCGCGCAGCTCGGGTTGACATTGTCAGAGCATGAAACAGACCGCCTGCTGGCATTTCGCGAGCTGTTGGAAAAGTGGAACAAGGCCTATAACCTGACGTCGGTCCGGGACCCGGCTCAGATGATCGGGCGGCATCTGCTCGACAGTCTGAGCATTGCGCCATGGGTAACGGCCACCGATCTGCTTGATGTAGGTTCGGGTGGCGGGTTGCCGGTACTGCCTCTGGCGATCATTATGCCTGGCACCCGTTTTGTCGCGCTCGACAGCAACAGCAAGAAAACGCGTTTCCTGACCCAGTGCAAGCTAGAGCTGGGTCTGGACAATGTAGAAGTCGTCCATGCGCGCGCAGAGGATTTCCAGCCCGCGCAACGCTTCTCCCAGGTCAGCTCGCGGGCCTTTACGGCCATCGCCAATATGGTGCGCTGGTGCGGCCCGCTGCTGGCCGAGGAAGGCGAATTTCTTGCCATGAAAGGCCCGGAGTGGATTGCAGAGCTGAGTGATGTGCCGACGGCGTGGTATCTTGCTGCTGACCACGGGCTGCAGGTTCCGGGCTGCGAAGGCCAGCATCACCTGCTCATAATCAGGCGTTCCGGCACACACGGGTAGACCGAGGAGGTCTCGGCCAGGCGTTCCTGGAGCTAGCTCGTAAACTGCGGGCAGAAGACCGGGCGACTAAAGTATTTTCTACACACTGACGGGCTCAAGGGAGAAGGCAGATGGCGCGTATTGTCGCGGTGACCAACCAGAAGGGCGGGGTCGGCAAAACCACGACCTGCGTCAACCTGGCCGCCTCACTGGCTGCGACCCGGCGCAACGTACTGCTCGTGGATATGGACCCGCAGGGCAATGCTACGATGGGCAGTGGCATCGACAAGAACGCCCAGGCCCATAACGGCTACGACCTGCTGACCCGCAAGGCAGAAGCTGCAACTGTTGTGGTGCCGGCCGGTGAAGCCGGGTTTGACCTGATTCCCGGCAACGGCGACCTCACCGCAGCGGAAGTTGAGCTGATGAATGAGATCGGTCGGGAGCACCGCCTGCGTCTCGCCCTTAAAACGATCCGCGAGCGTTATGACTTCATCCTGATCGATTGCCCGCCGTCCCTGAACCTGTTGACTGTTAATGCCCTGGCCGCTGCCGACAGCGTGCTGATTCCGATGCAGTGTGAATACTATGCGCTGGAAGGTCTGGCTGCATTGATGAATACCATCGAACAGATCCAGGAAACGGTAAATCCTGCGCTGGAGTTGGAGGGCATTCTGCGAACCATGTATGATCCGCGCAACAGTCTGACACTCGATGTATCCGGTCAGCTCAAAGAGTTCTTTGGCGACAAAGTATACTCTGCGGTTATCCCTCGCAATGTGCGGCTTGCTGAAGCCCCCAGCTACGGGTTGCCCGCGCTCAAGTACGACCGGCAGTCCAAAGGTGCGCTGGCCTACCTTGCGCTGGCTGGAGAAATCGTCCGCAAAACAGGTATCGGAAAGCGCTCGCGAGCTGTTACGGCCTGACGGTAAACCTCCGATCCAGGCGCTGCCGGGCTCCCATCAAGTTCTCTTGCAACGTTTTTGTTATCAACAGGACACCGACTATCAACATGGCAGCCAAAAAACGAGGTTTGGGAGAGAGAGGGCTGGGCGCCCTGCTGGCCGGCTCGCGTGTCAACATAGAGCGCGATGGCGGAGAAGCTGCCGATAGCGAGCTGCGTGAACTGCCGATTGACGTCATACAACGCGGACGTTACCAGCCGCGTCGGGACATGGATCCGGACTCACTTCAGGAATTGGCTGAGTCAATTCGTCAGCAGGGTGTCATGCAGCCGGTGGTGGTTCGGCCGGTCGGCGACGGCCAGTACGAGCTCATAGCAGGCGAGCGTCGCTGGCGTGCCACGCAAATCGCCGGTCTCGACCGGATTCCCGCGCTGATTCGGGACGTGCCCGATGCTGCAGCTATAGCCATGGCCCTCATCGAGAATATCCAGCGCGAGAACCTCAACCCGATCGAGGAAGCTTTCGCGCTGCACCGGTTGCAGGTTGAGTTCGGTCTGACCCAGGCTCAGGTGGCTGAAGCAGTGGGCAAGTCCCGAACCACTATCACCAACCTTTTACGTCTGGTTAACCTCTGCCAGGAAGTGCGGGTTATGCTCGAACACGGCGACCTGGAAATGGGGCACGGCCGGGCGATGCTGACCCTGGAGCCCGACCAGCAGGTGCAGGTTGCGAGGCAAGTCGTCGCAAAAGCGCTGTCAGTGCGGCAGACAGAGCTGCTGGTTCGCCAGATCCAGCAGGAAAAACCCAAAAAGTCGAGCGGCCAACCTCCTTCAGACCCCAATATACGCCGATTGCAGGATGACCTGTCCGAAAGATTGGGCGCGAATGTAGCCATCAGTCACGGTGCGCGCGGCAAAGGCAGGGTTGTGATTGAGTACAACTCCCTTGACGAGTTGGATGGCATTCTGGGCCATATCCGCTAGCGGGTCGCGCCCAGGCCCCGAATTCTGACCGCCGCCGTCTGTGGCGTCGATACCACAACATTTAGTAGCCCATTGCTGCAAGCCAAACTAATTGTGCGGTTATTTCGCACTGCGAACCGACTTCAAAGCTGGATTTGTGCAGGGGTTAGCCAACCCCTTGTTGAACCAAGCTCCCTGAACCCCTATAATCTCCCGGCTTTTGACGAAGCGCCACTGCTTATCTGGTCTCGCGGCATCGCTGTGGCTTCAGCTGAGGTGGTGCGCGGGTCAGACAGGGTGCGATCGATTCGGGACGGCCATGAGATCAAGACGCGCAGCGGGCCTCCAGCGTCCCCCAATCAAGCTTTTAATGGGGCTTCAAAGCGGCGTGGCGTTATTGGTTAGCGCGGCTTTTCTAACTGAAGGCAAGGTGGCCGGTTACTCTGCCCTACTGGGTGCACTGGCGGCACTGATACCGAATTTCTACTTCATCCTGAAAGCGTTTACTTTTTCCGGCGCCCGCGCTGCTCCTAGAATGGTCAGCGCGATGCAGAAGGGCGCAGGCGGCAAACTGGTTCTGACTGCCGTCATATTTGCAGTGGTTTTTATATTCGTGAAGCCGATCAACATAGCGGCGCTGACATTCACTTTTGTGGTACTGGTCCTTGTGAGCGCAACGGCTCCCTGGCTCATAAGCCGGACACCGCAACGATAAAACAACGTGAGAGCACGGTATGGCAGCGGGAACGTCGGCCGATTATATTCGGCATCACCTCCAAAACCTGGTTTACGGCAATCATCCGGAACTCGGCTGGAAGTTCGCGGATAACGCAATTGAAGCTCGGGAAATGGGCTTTATGGCGGTCAATGTGGATACCCTGGGCTGGTCTATAGCCATGGGCATCCTGTTTCTGGGTATTTTTCGCTTTGTCGCCACCCGTGTTACAAAAGAAGGCGTTCCTGGCGGGCTTCAGAATGCGGTAGAGATGCTGCTTGAGTTCTCGGAAACCGTAGTCAAAGACAGTTTTCACGGGCGTAATCCGGTCATCGCGCCACTGGCGCTGACCATCTTTGTGTGGATTCTGCTGATGAATGCGCTGGATCTGGTGCCGGTCGATTATATCCCTACCATAGCCCACGCGCTGGGAGCAGACTATTTCAAAATAGTTCCGACGACTGACCCCAACGTCACTGTGGGGCTGGCACTTGGCGTGTTTATCCTGATTCTTTACTACAGCTTTAAAATCAAAGGTCCGATCGGCTTTTCGAAGGAATTGGCATTTACACCGTTTAACCACTGGTTGGCCATTCCCTTCAACCTGTTTCTCGAAATTTTGGGGCTCCTTACCAAACCCCTGAGTCTGGCGCTGCGGTTGTTCGGCAATATGTACGCGGGTGAGGTCATTTTTATCCTTATCGCGCTGTTGCCGTTCTGGGTCCAGTGGACCCTCAGTGTTCCCTGGGCGATTTTCCACATTCTGGTAATCACCCTGCAGGCTTTCATCTTCATGGTTCTGACTGTTGTTTACCTCAGTGCAGCCCATGAGAGCCACGAGGGACCTGCAACTCCCCCGTAGTAGCACCGGGCTGAAGCAGTAGCCCCCGGGCTAAAGCATGGAGTCTGAAGAATATAAACCTGTTACACACCCTTAAGCTTGTTCCGAAACCACAGTAAATTTAGGAGTTGTTATGGATTACGTTTATCTTGCTGCATCCCTCATGATCGGTCTGGGCGCCCTGGGTACGGGCATCGGCTTCGCCATTCTGGGCGGCAAACTGCTTGAATCCACAGCACGTCAACCAGAGCTGTCTGCACAGCTACAGACTAAAACCTTCCTGATGGCAGGTCTGCTGGACGCCGTGCCTATGATCGGCGTTGGTATCGCGATGTACCTCATCTTCGTAGTCGCCGGTTAATTCAGATTCCAGTTCGGGTGTCACTGACACCCGTAAATCTGCTCCCGGACGCAACGAGATAGCAAGAGGTACATTGCCGTGAACTTAAATCTTACCTTGATCGGGCAAACGATCGCCTTCGCTATATTCGTCTGGTTCTGCGTCAAATACGTTTGGCCGCCTCTGAGCGATGCCATGCGTGCGCGCCAGAAGAAAATAGCAGAAGGCCTGGCCGCTGCAGATCGCGCTTCGCGTGACCTGGAAATGGCACAGGAAAACGCTGCTCAGGAAATGCGTAAGGCCAAGCAAGAAGCGGCTGCATTGATCGAACAGGCGAACAAGCGCGCCAACCAGATCGTGGAAGCTTCCAAATCTGAAGCCCGTCAGGAAGGCGACCGCTTAATCGAGCAGGCGAAAGCCGAAATTCAGCAGGAGCGTAATCGGGCTCGTGACGGACTGCGGAGTGAGATCGCCGCACTTGCCATCGCCGGGGCGGAGAAAATCCTGGAAACCTCTGTCGATGCCAAAGCGCACAGCGAAATGCTGGATAAGCTGGCAGCGGAACTGTAAAAGAGGTTCATCATGGCAGAACTGATAACGCTAGCGCGGCCATACGCCAAGGCAGCGTTCGAAACAGCGCAGGCAGAAAACAGGCTCGCCGAATGGAGCGAAGTGCTGGCTTTTGCCGCTCAGGTTACAGCGAACAGCGACGTACGCGCGCTGTTGGCTAGTCCTCGGGTGGCTGACGAGCGCAAAGCAGACTTTCTGATTGAGTTGTTCGGCGAAGGTTTGTCCGATTCGGCCACAAATTTCGTCAAACTCTTGGCCGAAAACCAGCGTCTGGCTCTGCTGCCCCATATTCACACTCTTTTTGAGACTGCTCGGGCGGATCTGGAGCGCACGGTGGATATCGAGGTGAGCGCGCCATATGAGTTGACCGAAGAGCAGCAGCAAAAGCTGTCTCAGGCACTGTCAAAAAAGTTAGAGCGCAAAGTGAGCCTCGCGACGACAGTAGACACGTCGCTGATTGGTGGCGTGGTAGTCCGCACAGGGGACATGGTTATAGACGCCTCCGTACGCGGAAAGCTGACCAAGATGGCCGAGGCATTAAGCTCCTGATTTCAGCATAAGGTTTGAGGATAAAGGCATGCAGCAACTGAATCCATCCGAGATCAGTGAAATTATCAAGAAGAGGATCGAGCAACTCGATATCTCTTCCGAAGCCCGTAACGAAGGCACCATCCTGTCAGTTTCCGACGGTATCGTTCTTATCCATGGTCTGGCCGACGTTATGTACGGCGAAATGATCGAGTTCGAGAGCGGGCTTTACGGAATGGCGCTCAACCTTGAGCGCGACTCTGTTGGCGCGGTAGTGCTGGGTGACTATGAAAACCTGGCCGAAGGGCAGAAAGTTCGTTGTACCGGTCGCATTCTTGAAGTCCCGGTCGGCCCTGAACTGCTTGGACGCGTTGTAGATGGCCTCGGTAACGTGATCGACGGCAAGGGCGACCTGAATACGACCCTGACTGCGCCGATCGAAAAGGTTGCGCCGGGTGTTATCGCCCGTCAGTCAGTTGATCAGCCTGTTCAGACCGGCCTGAAAGCGATCGATACCATGGTGCCAATCGGCCGCGGCCAGCGTGAGCTGATCATCGGCGATCGTCAGATCGGTAAGACAGCGGTAGCGATTGATACCATCATCAATCAGAAGAACACCGGCATTAAGTGTATCTATGTCGCGATCGGCCAGAAGCAGTCGTTCATTGCCGGGGTGGTCCGTAAGCTGGAAGAGCACGGCGCGATGGACCATACCATCGTCGTGGCCGCAGGCGCCGCTGACCCGGCTGCCATGCAGTACCTGGCACCATACAGCGGTACGTCGATGGGCGAGTATTTCCGTGACCGTGGTGAAGACGCGCTGATTGTCTATGATGATCTCAGTAAGCAGGCCGTAGCCTATCGCCAGATTTCTCTGCTGCTGCGTCGTCCGCCAGGCCGTGAAGCCTACCCGGGTGATGTCTTCTATCTGCACTCCCGTCTGCTTGAACGTGCTTCCCGGGTTAATGCTGACTACGTTGAACAGATGACCAACGGTGAAGTCAAAGGCAAGACCGGTTCACTGACCGCCCTGCCCCTGATCGAAACCCAGGCCGGTGACGTTTCCGCGTTCGTACCGACGAACGTAATCTCGATCACCGACGGTCAGATCTTCCTCGAAACCAACCTGTTCAATTCCGGTATTCGTCCGGCTATGAACGCCGGGGTATCTGTTTCACGGGTTGGCGGCTCTGCTCAGACCAAGATCATGAAGAAGCTGGGTGGCGGTATTCGTCTCGCCCTGGCCCAGTATCGTGAACTGGCAGCTTTTGCCCAGTTTGCGTCTGACCTTGATGAGGCAACGCGCAAGCAGCTGGAACACGGCCAGCGCGTCACCGAACTGATGAAGCAGAATCAGTACAGCCCGATGTCGGTAGCGGAAATGGGAACTGTACTCTATGCGGCCAACGAAGGCCTCCTGGACGACGTCGATGTCGATAAGGTTGTAGCGTTTGAGGCGGCACTGCTTGATTGGATGCGAGCTGAACAATCGGAGCTTCTGGCCAAAATCAACGAAAAAGGCGACTACAACGATGAGATCGCCGCGGGGCTGAAAGCTGCAATTGAGAAATTCAAGACCACTCAGAGCTGGTAAGTTACGTTGAGAGCGTGGCTTCCTGGGCCACGCAGACAGCGGTTTCAGTGAGTGTCCCACTTGAAAAGGCAGTGAATTATGGCCGTCGGAAAAGAAATACGCAGTCAGATTTCCAGCATCAAGAGCACGCAGAAGATCACCAGCGCCATGGAAATGGTTGCGGCGAGCAAGATGCGTAAGGCTCAGGAGCGCATGCAGGCAACCCGCCCATATGCCGACAAGATGCGCCAGGTTATCAGACATGTTGCAGGCGCCAACCCTGAATACAGGCACCCGTTTATGTTCGAGCGGGAAGTCAAACGGGTAGGCTATATCGTTGTGTCGACGGACCGTGGACTATGCGGCGGCCTGAACATCAACCTTTTCAAGGCGCTTATCCGGGACATGTCCCAATGGCGTCAGAAAGGGGTTGAAACAGATTTGTGCGCCATTGGCCAGAAAGGGAC
>CXWF01012656.1_pt1 | contig 10458 bp, 21 predicted proteins | sample 468421 | NCBI WGS metagenome assembly CXWF01 (sample SAMEA2620812, study PRJEB7988) | marine metagenome | biome: marine biome (ENVO:00000447); feature: surface water layer (ENVO:00002042); material: "saline water (ENVO:00002010), including plankton (ENVO:xxxxxxxx)" | depth 5 m
GTATTTGCGTCTACCTCTAAGGTAGTCTCAAAATAACTCCTTAAATCAGACGTATCATATTCAACCGGTATACTAACTCTTATTTTCCATTTTTTCATTTCTTGTTCCATTTCTGCTCCTTCGCATTGTTCACATTCATTAATATTAACACTAGGCAAGTCGCCTTCGTGCCTATTTCCACAACTACATATAATAGTCGGTGTCCATAAGCCCTTAGACAACTCGCCCTTCTCTTTTGATATATGTTCTAAATAGGACATTATATAATAATAAGTCCTTCATAGTCATTGTCTTGTTTTGAATTACGTAGATACTGCAAGTCAAATGCACTATCACAAGACGCAACAATACTATCACTTACCTCTGGGAATATGGAGTTCATAATCCTTGCAGTCTTAAATTGCATATTATCATTGTCAAACTTTACAAAGTAGTCTGAATTATGAAAGCAATTCTTTAAGTGATTAGTTGGAGTATTGTCGTTGTTCATAATCTCTACCATACGTTTCCTGTAAAACTCTTGTGTTATTACAGGTATATCAAACGTCTCAAAGAGACTATCACAAGTCATAGTAGGGTTTATGTAGTGTCTATGATTTGTATTTTCGTCTAGAAACTTAATCATAGGTTGTATCAGATACGTAGTATTGCTAGTATCTAATCCTAAGACGTCTGCAAGATAATCACTATCTTGTTTATACTCATAAAGATTAGTCTTAGCATCTTGTCCTATCGGAGCCTGACGATATTTCTTAGATATTGCACGTAGTCTATCTCTATCAACATTCAATAAACGACTAGACGTCAAACTCTGAAACATATTAGTCTTACTTAAATCATATATGTTGTCTTGTCTCATCTCGTCTGCTAGTTGATTTCCTAACTCATAACACTTATCTATGATTTGTGTCCATAGAATACTCCAATGAAGCATTTTATCTGCGTTAAGAGTTCCGGAGTGATATCTAATCTCTACACCTTGATTAGCCTGAAAGTGGCAATGAAGGTTTAGTCCGTGATATCTCTTTTCGTGATACTTCTCGTTTCTAAACGAGCCGTCATCATAGTAGTAGTCCATAAAACTATCTCTATCATTAACGTATCTTAGAGAGGCTACCGACTGACTGACTGGGCGACACCACCTACTTGTTCTACGACTAGAAGGCAACCAACTATATATATGTGGCTCTATCATCTTAGTCATAAGAGTTAAGACTAACATATGTTGCCAATCAAAGTCTCTTATGTCTACGTGTAGATGATAACCACATTTACTACTAATATAGGCTCTACTTTCCTCTTTTAACGTTTCAGTTATTGTTAATAAGTCATCATAGAGTATGTCGCCTCGTCTTGGTAGCATTACTATCTCTCCACCATAGTTGTCATCTCCACCATTTACACTTCCGTCATAAACGGCATTTAAACCTGCATTGAAAGGAGAAATTACACCGAGAGCATTGTCTTCGGTATCTTGGACATTTCGTTGCTCCCTTATTGCAGTCCACAGACTATCCTCTACTGAGGAATTACTAACGTCTAATCCATAGTTAGTCTCAATCTCTACTCCTTGATAACGTTTAGACTTAATAAGATTAAACGTATCTTTATTATATGTTGATGTTGGAATAGGTATCATAAAGTCTGTATTAGTCTTGACATATACATTGTCAAAGACGTTCCACTCGTAGTCGTCTGAGGCATATTCGTGATAACAATGTTCGCAGTAGTATTGCCCTGCTCCTTCGTCATATATCATATCGTCATTCCAATAGTCCTCACTACAACCTTCGCAGTAGGAGACGTTCTCGTGATAACAATCCTCGCAATATGCTTCGTCGTTAGGAGCATAATTGACGCTATCTATATGCACTTCCTCACTACAACTATCGCAACATCTGTGATGTTCTTCATAACAATCATCACACCAAACGTCGCCATAATTGTCAGTCGTGTAATCACTATTAGTGATATCACAACCACAAGTTCCGGTCATAGTTTCGTTTTCTATTGCTTCTGTTGTTGCGTCTGTGTTAGGCATACATTACCTCTTGTTCTGCGTCGTCGTCGCCAAACCATATTTCTGCGACTTGCCACTCGTTTAATAGTTGTTCTCTGTCGGTATCTATATAATACCATTGATGTTCAGTTAAGTCGTATTGCCATTCACTAGGGCGAGTGCCTTCGTAAATTCTAGACAATTCACTTTTCTGTTTTTCCTGCCATTCGTCTGAGACGACGTATTCGTCTTCCCACTCAGGTATCTCATCACTTACATAGTCGTAGTTTTCAAACTCCCAATCATACTTAGACGCGTCGTTCCATCTATTACCATAGTAGTTAATAGCATTACTATATACTCTACTATCATACTTAAATTCAGTCTTACTTACGTTAGACTTCGTGTCTCCAAATAGTCCTACATTATAACTATATAACGTATTCTTATTTAGTTTCACTACTTCCGTCTTAATACCTTGTTTCTTTAATGCGTCAATTAAAAAGTCTCCTTCTGACGCATAGAATAATGTCTTTAACTCAGGCACATAAGCGACTGATAAAGGTCTATTATTCTCTCTACATAGATACAAGATGTTAGGGTTATCCTTTACATAACTTAATGCAAAGTCGCTGTCAAAGTCCTTGACTGCGTCTTGTATGTTGTCTGTTGTATCAATGGACTTGAATATCAACTGACTATCTACCGGACATTGCTTATCTAATTGCGTCTGCATTTCTGCTATATTATAGACACAACCATTGTGAGCGCCGATAGTCCTACCGACTTGGAATGGGTGAGCATTGTTAAGAACAATCGCTCCCTCAGTCGCAAATCTGGTATGTCCTATTAATATATTATTGCCTTCGTCTAACGACTTAGTAGCAGTATTATATTCTTTGCTATCTACAAACTTTGCAGACGGCAAAAGGGACTTATATATTGTAGACGTTTCTCCGATACTTGCAATACCAGACGAATGACTACCCCTAGTCTCGCTATCTACTGCAATATGCCTTAATACCTTCTTAGCAATCCTAGACTGCTTCCTAGTATAAGGTTTCGGAGACTTCGCTATTCCATATATTCCACACATAGTCTATACTCCTCATTGTTATTGGTTATTATTATCATTACAAAATTTTTGCGACTACTCTTAATACTAGCCGACTGGGAAAGGATTGCCAGTCTTGGACAAGGGCTAGTGGTAGTCGCTACATATAAATTATTTACCTTTCTAAGTAGTGCATTACTACGGCAGTCGCAAGTAGTATAACTACTATTGCAACGAATACTCCTAATACTACTTGTATTGCGTCTATAAACATACATACCTCCTATTATCTTATTATTTCCTTTATACTATACATTATATAAGTAAAGAACGCAGTCCCAGATAACAATAGACTAGGGTGTGCCTCGCCACAAAGCCCTGTGATGTGTCTGAAAGCGTGTATTATCATTTCTAACATATATATCTCCTTATACTATACTTTTAGTTATTTCATAGTTTTTTAGTCTTACTGCTTCTAGTCTATCTAATATTTTAGATATACTATTGTGCATTGCGACTACTTCGGTCTGGACTATTCCATTCTCTACATAGAATTGGTGGATTGCCGACTGCATTTCTAATAACTGCTTGTCTATACCACTTATCCTTGACAAGTTATTTCTATGCTTCTTTATCTTTTCGTCTATACCATTTACTACGTCTGTATCATTACACTCTCTACACATATTACATACCTCCTTTTAATGCTAACTTACGATTATTACGTTCTTGTCGTCTATACTTTTTAAACATATAGTCTACTCTCTTTGTCGCTTCTGCCTCATTGTCTAAGAACTCCGACAGATTGACGCTGTTTATACGTCTGTGTGTCTCTAATTCACTAGTAGGAAAGAACACATTAAACGCCTTATTGTGATTATGTAGTCTAAACGCTACGTGTTGTATTAAATACCTTACGTCTGCGTATGTCTTAGCCTCAAAACTATGGACTAGTTCTCTATCCTTTACTTCCATTGAAACTTCCCAAGTCTGCGTCTCGTGATTAGGTATCACAAAGACCTCAGTCCCGACTTCAAGATGTTCAACTTCTACATCAGTCGTATGCCATTGATTACACGTATCGCAACGTTTAGTCTGCTTCATAGTAGTAGTCTCTATCATACTGCGTCTCCTCTCTTGACTTGCGTCTAAGTTATTGTTGTTATTATAGTCTGATTTTACTGCTTAATATAGGCATATATGTCGCCGACCACAAGTGTTTTCTTAAATAAATCACATCACGCTCCGACTAAAGTCCTGAGTTCCGACGGCGCCAGTTCTGGACAATCTAGCTTCTATAAAATATCATTTCTACGACTAAAAAACTATTTTAAGATTTAAGCAAAAAGTCCTTGTGAGAAGCGACATTTATTGGTATATTCCTATATGATAAACAATAAAATAAGAAAGGTTAAGAATATGAGTTATCAAGACGCAAAACTCCAAGCATATAATGATATGTTGAAAGAGGATAAGCGAGAACAAAAAGCAAAAGAAAGAAAAAGACAAGCATTTAATAATGACGCAATTAATCAAGCAGACATTTATAGATTTGTCTTTGGTAATGATTTTGTAGATACAAATGCAGTAATAATAAAACAAAACAATGAAAGGTTGGCATAATGAAAGAAGCAAATAAAGAAAACAAGTTAGAACGTTCACAAATGAATAGAGTTAGACCTGAACAAAGAGAGGAGCAATTACAAGACTACTTGAAAATTGCGACTGATAAAGACGGCAAAGTAGATAATACTTTATATAACTCATTAGTCAAATCTTATGATGACAATCATTTAGTAGTCGGAGTAAGAATAGATAATTGGCTTGTCATTAAAGAGAGTTCACCGGAAGCGTCTAAACTAGTTGATACAATTAATAATAATTTCGCTAGTCTAAATGCTTTAATTGAGAAGTCTAATATATTATTGGCTAAGAAAGGAAGCGAAGTCTTAGGAATTCCAAGAGCAACACATAAAGTTGAGATAATCATACCTAAAACCGAGACTAATAAAGCATAATGGGAGATAGCATATAATATAATAGAGTAGCAGAAAAAGTCGGTCAAATAATTTTGGTCGGCTTTTTTTGTGTCCTTCAAAAAATAAAACCTTGACATTAAAAAATATATGTCATAAATTAAGTCGGATAGTCCACTCAAAATTTTCAGTCGGAAAAAAAAATAAAAAAACACTTGACTTTTTTCTCAAAAACACTTACCTTAGAGGGCGGTTGCGGGTGGGAATGCCAATTTCTGGACAATCTAGCTGTAATAAAATAAATATAAGAGAGAGAGGAGGAAAAAGCTGGTTTAGCGCAATCTTCACAATCTAGCTCTCGGCAAAATAAATACAATTGAAAAAAGAAAAGCCCCAAGATTTCTCCCAGGGCCATTCTATTAAATAAGGTCTTTAAAACAAGCAGCTTTAAATCTGTCTGAATCAAAGTTCTTATTATCTGATTTGAAAACAACTATTAAAGCTTGTATTAAATGCTTAAAAGTTGTATTAAACACCTTTGCTAACGCTTCATAGTGTTTTTTTGTCATCATTATTTTATCCTTTCGGTTGTGGGGCCCCGAAGGGCCCCGAGGTTGCTATTCGCACTTGTTTTTGCATTCTGAAATCATCTCTGCATATTCATCAGATAATCCTAGAATATGTTTTGCGTTGCTTTCAGTGTCTCTAAACAAGAATTTAATATCCCTTTCTATTGCTTGAATGCGTTCATATTGTCTAATTAATACATACATTAGTAAGAATACAAGCATTAAAACAATCACGAAAATTAAATTAATTTCTAATTCGCTCATAGTGTTCACCTCCTTTCAAATTGTCAAATAATACCCTATAACTTACACCATAGAAATATAAAAGTCAAGTAAAAAAAGAAAAAAAAGAAAATAATATTATTATATGCACAATTCTTCACAATCTAGCTCTAATAAAATATTTTTTTAATGTAAAAGAAAGCCCCAGGATTTTACTCCCAGGGCCTCTTTGTTTACGATAAGGATTTAAATCCCATCGCAACACCATAGACGATGCCAATGGCTAACCACACTAACATTACCGATTCCATTCCTTCTCCTTTCCTGCTATCCACTTCTGAATAATGAGAGGTAGTTTCTGTAAACCATATATTCTCATATTCTTAATAACAGCAGATTCTATTTTATACATTGCACTTTCCATATAACTATCAGTGCCTGCTATCTTAGTATTACTTCGCATAGTATCTCCTATGTTGTGGGGGCCCGAAGGCCCCCGGTTATTATTATCCTTTCATTATCTCTTTTAGAGATAAGTCCTGGGCGTGTAAGATATGTCCTAGCAACTCGCTAGTCTTCATACACTTGACTTGTTCTCGCATTGCCTCGCGATGATTTGTCTTCCTGTCAGTGTCAGTAAAACCACCGAAGTAAACATCGTACATCTGCAAGACTTCTACTTGCTTCTCGTCCATCTGTAATCACCTCCTTCCAATTGTCAAATACATAGTAAGTCTATGCATAAATACTATAAGATGCAAGTAAAAAAAGAAAATAAATTAAAATAAACGATATAATAATGATATTATTAACAAAAAAACCAACCTAAAACAGAATTTTCAACCTTTTTTACGATTTCCAACTTGGAAAAAGACCCGACCCGTCTTGGGGAAACAAAAGGCACACACAAATTTGCGCTATTTTTCAACCAAAGGGTAAAAATCGGGGTAAAGCTCGTGATATGGGCGTAAAATGCCCTGTGAAATTATTTTTTTTTGAAATTTTTAGGAATAGGGTTGTACTATAGAGTATTGAGTGTTATTTAAAGATAAGTATTAATTATTATTAATCTTTTTTTAGAGCTCCCGAGTATTATATTATAATTAATAATTTTTATTGTTGTCAAGGTTTATTTTCATTATTGTTTAATTATTTTTTTTGTCTAACTGTTGTTTTTTTCTTGACTTGTGTAGTATTATTTACGTAAACTCCATACACAATGAGTAAAGAAGAAGATAGAATCAAAGAAATGGAACGTATTATAGAGGAAAGCTTTAATATGATGTCAGATGCTGAGATGTATGATGAGCTTTTTATAGAAGAAAAGAGAGTTCTACCTCTTAAACCTGTTCCAAAGAAAGATAGGGAGAAAAAGAAAGATGAAAAAAAATAAAAAATCGCCGGATACGAGAATTGCTATAGGCGGCCACGAATACGAGGTCATATTTGCAGATTTAAGACACGAAGACTCTACAAAAGAATTGTATGGTAGACACGAAGTAAAAGACAATATTATATATATTAATAGTAATATACACGAATCTAGGCAAAAAGAAACTCTAATCCACGAAATATTACACGCATTGCATTTTAATTACGGATTACAACATAAAGAAGGATATATTGATGCATTATCAAATGGATTGTTTCAATTAGGTATGGGAGATTATATATGGACGAAAATACAAAAAAAATCTTAAAAGCTAAGAAAAACAAAGATTATAGGCTAGTTCAACAATTACAACAAGAACTAGATACGTTAAGAAAATTAGAAGATAAACCTGATATGGAGGATTTTCCTAAAAATGGAAGAAAAAACAACAACAAGCGTTAATGTGATAGATTACATTAAAGATAACTACCCTACTACAGAAAGGGAGTTTCAAGTTCTTTTAAATGAAATGTATAAAACATTCTGTAAAAAACAATTTGATTACGGTCCAGGCAATATTGCTATGGGCGCTTCTTTAAAAAACGAAGAAGAAATCAATATGGCGTTACTAGGTATTATAGTAAGGCTTAATGATAAGATAAACAGACTAGTTAACTTATCTACGAAACATAACTTCAAAGCAAAGAATGAGCCAATTGAAGATGCGTTTCTAGACATTGCTATATATGGAGTAATGGCGTTAATAGTCAAAAACCAGAAATGGGGTAAATAATGGCAAGAGCTAGAAAAACAGCCGCAAAGAAAGCACCTAAAAGAAAAGCAGTGCCTAGTTTGTGGACAAAGGTAGCAATGGGGTTAGAAAAATTACTTTCTTCCGCATTTCCAAAGAGGGGTCGATAATGGCTAAATCTAAACTATGGTCTGATGAAGAGATAGTAATATTACATCAATACGAGAAAACTAACAAGTCTGCGTTTACATTATATCAGGAATGTAGAAAAGCTGGATATAATAGAACCTATAAGGCAGTTACTCGTAAAATAGAATCTTTAGGATTTAGAAAACCTAAAAGATATGTTAATGGTCACGAAAAGTCAATTGGATACTTAGATATAGAATCTACTGGATTTAGTGCAAATATTGACGTAATGCTATCTTGGTGTATTAAAGGAAGAGGAGATAAGAAAGTAGCTGGTGCTTGTATTACCAGAGAAGAACTTATGTCTGATAAATCTGATGCACGTATTGTAGAATTATTAGTTGAGGAAATGAATAAGTATGATGTTATTATGACTTATTATGGAACAAGGTTTGATATTCCATTTATTCGTACTAGAGCATTATATCACGGAACACACTTTCCTTTGTATAAAACAAAGTCACATAAAGACTTATATTACGTAGTTAGGTCTAAATTAAAACTACATAGGTCTTCATTGATGGCTGCTACAGAGTTTTTTGGTATTGATGGAAAAACAAGAATCAAACCAGAATACTGGCAAAAAGCAAGATGGGGCGATAAAAAGTCTTTAAAGTATGTATATGAACATAATGTAGCTGATGTAGAGATATTAGAAGATTTACATAGAAAGCTAGAAGATTTTGCACCACCAACAGTTAACCCGCTATAATAGGAGAGAATATGGCAAAAAAGAAAAATGAAGTTAATAAAAATGAAATTACCTTGAATTACGAAGGTAAAGACTATAACTTTGAATTTGACTCACTATCCGAAGAGGCAAAAGCTAACTATAGAAGAGCAAACGAAATAGCCGTTGATATGATGAAGCAAGAACAAGATGTTTCTGAGAAAAGATGGTTGTTAAATAGGTATGTTGCTGTTATTGTTGAAGAGCTTGACTCAAAGGACAAGAAATAGTTAAATTATGAAAACAAGAAAAGTAAATGGCGTAACTAGATATTTGTTTGAAAACATAGACGAATTTAGAGAGTATCACCCGGACACTACTATTTGTGATGACTGGAGACACGCTTCTGTAAATGACTGGATTGTTTCAGACGATGGTCAAGTTTGTCAAGTACTTTATGTTGGGTTGTTAAAAAAACCTGACAGAAAAAAAGAGACTACATTTGTTAGAACTATAATAGGTTCTTTTGTTTGTGGTCCAAACGTTACTATGACGGGAGAAATGCGTACTAATATGCATACTTTTGCAACAGATGGCAAATCTCCCTCAGTACGTAAGAAAGAAAGAACAAAAGCAACAGAAAAAGAATTTTTATTTGCTAAGTATGTAGCAAAAGGAGATGATGTTGTAGAAGCTTATATGAAATCATTTCCTAGTAAGAAAGAATCTTATGCAGCTTCACAAGCAAAACTGTTGCTTAAAACCGATAGGGTGAAAAAATTGATACGAGAAGAAGTAGATAAACATTTAAACGAAGCAGAGATTACACCTAAATATCTTTTAGAAGAGATGAGGAATGTAATAGATAAGTCTGAATCTAGTGATAGAGACAAACTTACGGCGTTAACAACATTAATGAAAATATCTGGAATGATGGACACTGAAAAGAAATCAGAGTCAATAACACTATTCCAAGGATTTTCAAAGGAGCAACTAAATGCAATTCAAGAATCCAAATACGAAAAACTGGCTGAAGTTAAAAAAGATAGTAAAGAAGAATAGATGTCATATATGTCATCATCAGCTAATTAAAACTGGTGTATATATGTGGGACACTACTAAAAAAGACTGTAATGGTCTTAAATGTTTTAATTGTCTTACTATTTATTCTCCTTCTTTTGAAATAAAAGAAATGGGAATACCTACAGTCGTTGGATATTCTTGATGAGATTAGCCGTATATGGAACTCTTAGAAGAGATTATCCTGTAAAAGGAAGAGTTGAAGGCTTTAGTTTAGTTTTTCCAGGAACACAGTCTTTTCCAGCATTAATAAAAAATGAAAAAGGAAAAGGTGCGGTTGTTGAATTAGTTGATGTAACTGAAGAAGAACTAAATATGTACGACCAGTATGAAGGAGTAGATAATGGTTTATATATTAGAACAACTGTTCCTGTGGTGTTAGATAATAAAAAAACTGAAAAAGCCTGGGTGTATGTTGCTGGTCCTCAATTATGGCAAAATTCTAATTCTTTTACAGAAGTGCCTGACGGAGATTGGCATTCTATGAAAACATTAATAATGCTAGACAGGGTTTATGAAAAAGACTACAAACAAGCCTGAATCATTTAATATAATACCTCCAGACTTATCTCAAAA
>CXWF01004109.1_pt1 | contig 10435 bp, 7 predicted proteins | sample 468421 | NCBI WGS metagenome assembly CXWF01 (sample SAMEA2620812, study PRJEB7988) | marine metagenome | biome: marine biome (ENVO:00000447); feature: surface water layer (ENVO:00002042); material: "saline water (ENVO:00002010), including plankton (ENVO:xxxxxxxx)" | depth 5 m
CAAGTCTGATTGGAAATACTTAAATGACCCAACAATGAGAGGTGGATTACCGGCAGGAGCAAACTCAGGACGTATTAACGGACTGCTTGTACCCGCAGGTTCTACATCTGTTTATGACCAAATTCTTGGAAAGAATGCAAAAAGACCTTTCTTACATGTTAGGTATCGTGCTTCAGAAACTGAAGACAGACGATACAAGTCATGGATTACAGGTTCTGCGGGAGGAGCAAGAACTTCTAGCTTAGATGCTATGGAGGTGCACTTCTTGTCAGAAAGAGCTTGTTGCGTAATGGGCGCAAACAACTTCTTCTTATTTCAAGAGTAGTAGTTAGATAAGAAATGGGAGTGTCTTTAAAGACACTCTCTTTTCTTTTTTTATAAATTATATTAAATTAAATTAAAATGAAAAGAACAAAAGAAAAATTTGTAGATAAAACCTACAAACTTACAAGGTCAGCAGCTCCGCTGTCTTTTATTTTACCAACAAGACATACTAAAAGATTTCCTTTATTATACTTTGATGAAGAGACGGGTATTAATAGAGAACTTCGATATGCAAGAAATCAAAAAAGTATTTTTGCAGATGAGCAAGATGGTAATGTAATATTAGAACCTGTAGTATTTGAAGATGGTTTCTTAATGGTAAGAAAAAACAATCAAATGTTACAAAAGTTTTTAGACCATCATCCTTTAAAAGGACTTAAGTTTATAGAAATAGACAACGAAAAAGATGCGGAAGAACACTTAGAGATGATGAACTTAGAAGCTGATGCTTTAATAGAAGCTAAAGATTTAGATATAACTGAAGCTGAAAAAATAATTAAAATTGTTTATGGTAAAGATACTTCTAAAATGACTAGCGCTGAAATAAAAAGAGATATATTAGTTTATGCTAAGAATGACCCTGTAGAATTTTTAGAGTTATTAGACGACCCTATGTTAGATATACAAGGTGTGGTTCAAAGTTTTTTTGACCAAAAATTATTAGTAACTAAAACTAAAGGTGGGGTTTATTTTAACACTAAATCTAATAAAAAAAGAATGTTAGTTGTTCCTCCGGGTGCAGATAGACTACTTATAGTAGGTAACTATTTACAAAGTGATGAAGGTATTGAAGCATTAAAAATGCTAGAGAGTTTACTCGAAAATGATGAAGAATAAATTCGTATCTTTATATCGAGAATAGTCTCACATAATTATTTTATTTTTTTTATTATGCAAAAATATATAAGTATTCCGGTTAAGAACGAACAAAATCAGTTAGTTCTTGTAAATGATATTGCTATTATAGAGCAAGCTTCAACATCTAAAGTAGAAATTCATTATACTTCAGGTAAAAAAGTTGAGGTTGACCACGATACCATGGCTGCTAACAATGAAGAAGTTAGAGATAGAATCCAAGACCACGTTGTAGCGTGCCTTGAACAATCTTGGACTAATGTTACTAATCAAGTGACGTTAAGTGGAATTTCTGATGCAGCAGGTGGAGAGGTAGAGATTACAAGTTTAACATTTGCTTAATCGTAATTTATTTCACAGTTAAAAAAGAGGGCAAAAAAAGTTGCCCTCTTTTTTTTTATTATCTTTGTAACTATGATAAACGAAGTAAGAAATGCGGTACTTGCATTTTTAAATAAAAACAATTATGGTTATATAACACCTCAAGATTTTAACTTGTATGCTAAGCAAGCACAGTTAGACCTTTTTGAGGATTTATTCTTTCAATATAACTACCAAGTAAACAAAGAAAATGCAAGACAATCAGGTACAGGATATGCTGATATTAAAAAAGGTATAGAAGAAGATATTGATATATTTTCTCAAGATGTTGTATTGTTAAATACAGACGGAAATTTATATACAGGGCCAAACATGAGTAATCTTTTTGCTTTACCTAATGATTATTATTTTATAAATAAAGTTTACTATAGACCCTTTTCTTCATACTTACAAACTAACACTTTTATCATAAACTTTCAAGGCCTCCCTCTTACCTTCGGGTTAACAAATAATGACGTCTTAGTTGATAGTTTTGTAAGTGGCAATGTACGTCAAGGAGATTTAGTGGTAAATACCGCCACTAGAGAAACAGCTTTTATAACACGAATAGTTTCTCCTACACAACTTAGTTTAAGTCGAGATATATTTCCTGTAGCAGGAGCCCCTGTTGTACAGTATATGATTATATCTAATTCTTCTTTAATAGAATTAGAAAGAATGAGTCAAAGAAAAATAAATAGTTTATTATCATCTACTCTTACAGCCCCTAGTACAGATTTTCCTGTATACTCTGTAAGTGGAAATAATATAACAGTTTATCCTATATCAATAGTAAATCCTGTAGAAAATTCCCAAATACCTAATCAATATATATGGGCGCAATACATAAGATACCCTAGAGACCCTAATTGGACGTTTGTAAATATTACAGGTGGGGACCCTGTTTTTGACCAATCACAACTTGATTACCAAAATTTTGAATTACCTGAAGATATGTATACAGATTTAGTTTTAAAAATATTACAATACGCAGGAGTTTCTATTAGAGAATTAGATGTAGTTAATTTTTCTACAACTCAAGAAACAATGAATAACCAAACAGAAGCATAGATATGTCAGAGTATAATAAATATATAAGCCAATACACCTATTATGAAAATGATGGAAACGTACCTACTGATGCTAATTGGGGGTCTTATCAATATGTAAGTTTAAAAGATATTGTAAATAACTTTATGTTAATTTATAATGATAATCATTCTTTGGTAAATAATACGGGAAGGTTTAAAGTTTTGTTTCATGCCAAAAGAGCTATACAAGAATTAAACTACGATGCTTTTAAAGAAATAAAAGTATTAGAAATGAAAATAACTGATAGTGTAAGATTTATTTTACCTTCTGATTATGTTAATTGGGTAAGAGTATCTTTATATAAAAATGGATATTTAAGACCACTGACAGAAAATATTCAAGTAGGAAGCGCTTTAGCTTTTTTAAAAGACAACGACGGTAATATTTTGTTTGACGAAAACGGTAAAGCTTTAAGTCCCGAGTATTCTAATTTAGATTTTGATAGAATAAAAGGTTCTAAAAAAAGTATATATCTAAATAAAAATAATCAGTTTAATGGACAAATGGGATACTGTTGTGATGGAGAGTGGTTTTTTGATTATGCAGTAGGAGCTAGATTTGGATTGAATACTGAAACAGCTAATGCTAACCCTACATTTACAATAGATAAAAAGAATGGAGTAATAAATTTTGACTCTACTATGTCAGGAGAACAATGTATTTTAGAATATGTGTCTGATGGAATGGAAGGAGGTAATGACAGTGAAATACAAGTAAATAAATTGTTTGAAGATTATATGTATTCTTATATAAAATATGCTTTAATAAGCAATAGAGTGGGGTCTCAAGAATATATCGTAAACAGAACTAGAAAAGAAAAGTCAGCTTTACTACGTAATGCTAAAATAAGAATAAGTAATATACATCCGGGTAGATTGTTAATGAATTTAAGAGGACGTAATAAATGGATAAAGTAGTATGGCAGAAGGAACAAATATTGCAAAAACTTTTATAAAGGGAAGAATGAATAAAGTCGTGGACGAACGACTTCTTCCTGAGGGTGAGTATGTTGACGCCATGAATCTTAGATTAGGTTCTACTGAAATATCTGAAATAGGCTCAGTAGAAAATACTAAAGGAAACTTTCAATTAACTACTCTGACCTATGTTGATACTAACAATACACCTTTAAGCGCTACGGCGCGTTGTATAGGAGCTTATGAGGATAGCGCAACTAATACTATATATTGGTTTGTTCACGATGGCGCGTTTGTAGAAGGGGGTACTACTAAAATACTTGACTTAATTGTTTCTTTTAATACAGAAACTCAAACTTTAATTTATCACGTTATTAGTGTTAGTCCTAATTTAGCCACACCCACTACTTTAAATTTTAACGAACGTCATCTTATTACAGGGGTTAATTTGGTAAATGATATGTTATTTTTTACCGATGATATAAACCCTCCTAGAAAAATTAATGTAACAAGAAATTATGCTTATCCTGATACTACTACTAACACAGATTTAATTACAGCTGAAGAATTACTTGTAATAAAAAGACCGCCTGCGGAATCTCCTATTATAACAGAAGTGGCCACAGGGGGACAAGAGAATTTTATGGAAGGAAGATTTTTGTGTTTTGCTTACAGGTATTTATATGAAGATGGAGAGTATTCGGCTACTTCTCAATTTACAAGTCCCGCTTTTGTTCCTGACCAATTTCAGTTTAGTCCGGAAAGTTTTTTAAATGACGGTATGTTAAATATAACTAACTCGGTTAATATAGTTGTTGACACCGGGGGGCCTCTTGTGGTAGGATTAGATTTATTGTTTAAGGAAGCAGACAACTCTATTATAAAAGTTATTGAAAAGGTAAATAAAGTAGAAGCCGGATGGCTTGATAATACTACACAAACATGGTATTTCGATAATAGTAAAATATTTACTATTTTACCTGAGTCAGAAATATTAAGATTATATGATAATGTTCCTAAGTTAGCTAAAGCCCAAACTATAATGGGTAATAGATTAGTTTATGGTAATTATACAGAGGGTTACGATTTAATAGATAGACTTGGTGATAAAGTAAGATTAACTTATGAAACAGAACTTGTAAGTTCCGACATTGAATCTTTAGAATTAACCACCTCTACGTCTGCCTATACTTATGTAGTTGATGGTGGTACTTCGATAACTGTAAATAACGCTCTTATAACTATAAATACAGCGGGAGTAGAATTAAAAACAGGCGCGCGAATATCTATAGGTATAGCATTAACTCATGATGCTTTTTCAGGTACTGCGGGTTTAGCAGGATTTCCGACGTCATTTGGTGTAATAAGTGTAGAAACAATATTTACTTTACCAAATGATTATGCAGATGGATTTGCTCTTGCTACTTCTGTTGAATTTGCCGCAGCTATAAGTGCTACAGCAAACAGTTTTCCTATTCCGGGCAACCCATGTACTGCTGCGCAAACCTCTACTTTAACAGATAGGTTTACTTGCGCTACCCCTCCCGAATACACCGGTATTACGCCCGGTGGGGCATTTGTTCCTGCTAACCAATTAACTAGGTACAGTGCGGGTGTAGTATTTGAACAAGAAGGTGTTACTATTTTAGCTAATGCGGCAACCCCTGACCAATTTCAACTTGTGTTTCCGGCTATTAAATATATTGATACTAACACTGTTCCTGCCATACCTTATGTTCCTGTAAACGCTTATCAGTTTGAATATTATAAAGTGGAAAATGCTTTTGCTACTTTTGACCCTTTAGGAATACCTTCAAGTTTACACAGTAATAGAGGATATGAAGTTGGTATAGTTTATATGGATGAATTTAACAGGTCTACAAGCGCTTTAGTAAGTGATTTAAACACCGTTCATATTCCATGCTCTGCTTCAGATACTAAAAACGAAATTAAAGTAACTATCCCTACTTCTCAAAGAGCACCGGGGTGGGCTCATAGATATAAGTTTGTTTTAAAACCCGATGTGTTGGGTTATAATACAATATACGGTAACATTGTTTACACCGCTCTTAATACTAATTTTACTTATCTTTTACTAGAAGGAGAAAACACCCGTAAAGTAAACGAGGGAGATGAGTTAATTCTTAAAAGGGATGTGGATGGACCTATGAATGAATGCGTTGATGTAACAGCCCTTGAGGTAAAAGCTCAACCAAGAAACTTTTTAAGTTTAAATGGTAGTGACCCTAATACAGTAAGTGGGTTAACTCCTGAACCGGGAGTTTACATGAAAATAAACAGCAATAATTTTAGTGCTGTGCCCCCTCCTAATTCTACGGTATTACCACCTTTGTGCTCAGCTACTCAATATAATGGGGAAGAACCTGTATTTTTAAGATGTAACGCATGGTCTTATCCGGACCCTGCTATTCCCGGGAACTTTTTAAATTGGGATTTACCGGCGGGCTCAAGAGTTAAGTTAAAAATAAAATGGAGAAGAACAGCTGTAGGAAAAGGAAATGGACCATGTGAAAGACGTAACGGAACTTTTGAATCTTGGTTTTCAGTAAGTCAAGCTTATGATAATGGATACGAATGGTGGAACGGAGATAATATAGAAGCATCACTAAACGGAGCAAACTTTACACAGGAAATAGGGGGTAATGGAAACTGTCAAATGATTAACACCTATGTGAACACTTTATATACGGGGGGTGATTCTTCTCCTGCTACAGAACTAGGTAACGTTCCTGATAATTGTGAAAATTTTATAAGATGGAGAAAAGAGTTTGGGTTTGCTAACCTTACAACTCCATTATTATTTTTAGTATCCGGCTCATTATCTTGTACTAGCTCTAAACACATTCCTAAAAAAAGAGCAAGACTAGAAGTAAAATGGGAAATATATAGAGCGGTTTCTACCTTAGTGTTTGAAACTAAACCCGAGGATGCTTTACCTGATTTATTTTATGAAGGAGCGGAGTCTTATCCTATAGATGTAACAACAGGATTTCATTTAGGAAACCTTACACGATTCCCAAGTAATCAAAACCAAACCGCTGTTCTACCTGCGGAAATTACATTACAGTTTTTTAATTGTTTTGCTTTTGGAAATGGGGTAGAAAGTTATAAGATTAAAGACTCTATGGTGGGTAAATCATTTTCTTTAGGAAATAGAGCTTATGCCACAGCGGCTCAAGACTACGGTGAGGCAGATAGATTTGCAGATTTAACATACAGTGGTGTAATTAATGATGAAAGTAATGTAAACAAACTTAATGAGTTTAATTTAGGTTTATTAAACTTTAAACCACTTGAAGATTCTTATGGTGAAATTATGAGAATCGTTGGAAGAAAGACCGATATATTAGTTTTACAGGAACATAAAATATCTTATGTATTATCAGATAAAGATTTATTAAGTGATGCCGGAGGGGGAGGAGCTTTAACCTCTACCCCTAAAGTTTTAGGAACACAAATAGCTAGGTTAGAAGAATACGGTATTAGTAGAAATCCTGAAAGCTATGTAGAGTATGGATATGATAAATATTTTACTGATGAAAAAAGAGGGGCTGTACTGCAATTAAAAGGGACGGCTTATTCTAATGAAGAGTTAATTGTAATATCAGAACAAGGAATGCGTTCATGGTTTAGAGATACTTTTGTAAACCCGGCTTATACCATGCACCAAAAACTTGGAGGTTATGACCCGTACATGAACGAATATGTTCTTACTATTAATGATAGAGGATTACCTATTGTGAGCAACTGTCTTGACTGTGGATTACAATTAAGTGTAGACACTGATTTTACTGCTATGATTGCTCAGTGTATTGAGTTAGGAGAAACGGTAGGAGAGGTTACTATAACCTATGCTCCTGTAACAGCTGATGATTTTGTTGTAAGTGTAAGTTGGAATGGAGTAACTCAAACAACAGGAACTACCAATGTAGCGGGAACGTTAACTATTAACAAAACCACTCCTTATCCAACTGAAATGTTTTTGACTGTGACGCCATCGGGCTCCCCTAGTCCGGTAGTAGATGTAACAGTTTCGTGTCCTGTACCTATTAATATAACAGTAGTACAAATATGTTTAACTAACGCAGCAGATGCTGCTCAAACAATTCATAATCAAACAAATTTTGTGGATGGAGGTACAGGTTATATTTCTCCATTAATGCCTATAGATGCTTCTGCTCCGGTAATTTTTGGAGGGGGTAGTTATCCAATAGTTTCACAATATGATACTTATAATGGTGCTCAAGGATTTGGAGGTATTCCTATAAACGGTTCAACAGTTTATATGTATACAAGAAGAATTAATTCAGATAACTTTGTATTTGACCCTGTGCTTGATGATTATTATGCTTTAAGAAGCACTACTTTATATAACAACAACCCTACAGACATAGGTAGTTTATTAGTTGCTATTCAGGCAGCAGGAGCGTCTTCAGGACCTTTTCCTGTAGATAGTAGTGGGGCTCCTAATCAATATTCAGGAAACTTTACTATGCCGGGCCCTATAGCAGGTAGTGGTAGTGGTGAGTATTTATATTTAGTGTATGATTATAGAAATGTAACCTCAAGAATTTTATGCTTTAGTCCGTATACCACAGGTAGTCCTGCGGAAATAGCCGCAGCTTGTTGTGATTGTGAGACTTGTAATTTGCCTGAGTGTACGTCATTTGGAATAGATTGGGTGTCGGGACCTGCGGCAAAAATAAGCTATGTTAATTGTGCCGGAGCAACTGCTAATATTACTTTAAACCCTAACACCGGAGTTAATATTTGTGCGTATCAAGGAACAACTTATTCGATAACCCCTCTTTCAGCAGGAACTACTGAAGTAAGTGTAACTATAACTCAGTGTAATTGTTAAATTAAAAAAATTAAATTATGGCAACTTTTGGAAATTATGAAATAGACGGACCTAATTTAGCTTCAGCTACTACGGTATTTGGGCCTTGTCCTGCACCCCCTACTTTATGTACTACGGTCATAGCTCCTGATGGGTATTATTCTGATGGAACAACTGTAAGATTGCAAATAGGAGGGGTTTTACAAAGTCCTGAAAATTGCCCTACATGTGGTGGTGAATGTGATGGGAATATTTCAGTAGCAAATGGTGGTAAAGGACAATTTCTTGTTTCAGTAAATACAGGTGGTACTACAGGAGCAGTAAGGATAGAGTGGAATGTTTTAAGTGTGCCTGATGGATTTAGAGCTTTATGGAACGGAAACATATACAACAAACAAAGTACGGTAAACTACGGGTACATGAATGACTTGGGTGGGGTAGTAGCTAGTCTTACCGAGCCTTTGTTTACAGGGCTGACAGGTGCGGGTACAGGATGCGCACCACTACCCTGTGCAGCTCCCTGTGCGGCTTTAAACGCTTTACCTGTTTATGAATATCTTGGCGGCTCATGGAATGCAATGGGAACAACCGTAAATATAAACAGTATAAATGCGGCAGAAATAAAAACCCAACCCGGTAATCCGGGAACGGGGGTATTATATATACCTAAAACATCACCCGGACCAAGTAATATAGATATAGAAATGTATGGAGTTTGTGATAGTACAGCTTTTAATGTAACAGTATTCTGTGTAGCTGCATTAACAGGAGTCGATACTTCAGTTGTGGATGCAACCCAAGTAGGCGCATGTGGGTTAGCTATAACTACTACTTTATATACAGGTCCGGTAACAGGAACGCCGGGAGTTCCGGGATTGCACGATTGGGTATTTACAAATCCTGACTCAGGAGTAGCAGGAGCAAACACTTATGCCGCAGCAGGGTATTATAAATATAATGACGGAGTAGATAAGTGGTTTAGAGTATCATCAAATGGGGTAATAGATTTATTAGGAACTTGTTAAAAATATAAATTATGTCTTTTTTTACATTATCATATAGTTATACCACTCAAGGGTGGCCTTCATTTTATAGTTACGAACCGGACTATATGGTAGGAATGAATAATTATTTTTATAGTTTTAGTGGAGGAAATTTATGGAGACATAATAGTAATAGTGTTCAAAGAAATAGTTTTTATGGCTCAACTTTTGGGGGAGGTATCCCTTCTGTTCCCTCTTCAATTAGAGCAGTATTTAACCAATCTCCTCTTGAAAATAAAATATTTAAAACTTTAAATTTAGAATCTGACCAAGCGTGGTCGGCTACAGCTTTTACAGACATAAACCCTGCCGGCGCTAGTATAACTATAGACGCAAATTGGTTTGAACAAAAAGAAGGTGCGTTTTTTGCAAATTTAAGATTTACCAATGTTGCAGCTCCTGACCCCTTTACTCCTGCATATCCATTACGTAATCATAATGGTATAGGGGCAACCGACATCACAATTACAGGACCTGTAGGTGCTTCAGTAGTAGAGTTCCCTGTAGGGGTGGATATAGATTCTATTTTAAGTATAGGAGATAATTTTTATTTTGCTCTTAACCCTGTTGCTCCTAACGTTGGAGTAAATACTTTAACGTTAATGGGTACAGTAATATTAATTAACAGAAACCTAAGACAAGTAACGGTGGATGCTACGGCAGGTACAGTTCCTGTTTTAGGTCCGGGTGTAGCAAACGCATTTTTTGCATATATAAAAAATCAAGTAGCAGAATCTTATGGAGCTTTAGGTCATTATTTAGTTTTTACACTTCAAAATAGTTCCCCTACAGCTACTGAATTATTTGCTGTAGAATCGGAGGTTATGAAAAGTAATCCTTAAAATTTAGTATCTTTGTGTACTAATGATATTTAATTTAAGACCATTAAAATACGAGGATTATAATGAAACTCTAGTAAAGTGGTGGAAAGATTGGGATTGGGCTCCGCCTCCAAGAGATTTTTTACCTGAAGATGGAAAGGG
>CXWF01015248.1_pt1 | contig 10422 bp, 10 predicted proteins | sample 468421 | NCBI WGS metagenome assembly CXWF01 (sample SAMEA2620812, study PRJEB7988) | marine metagenome | biome: marine biome (ENVO:00000447); feature: surface water layer (ENVO:00002042); material: "saline water (ENVO:00002010), including plankton (ENVO:xxxxxxxx)" | depth 5 m
AATAACATTGGTAATAAATTCATCTGGTGGATGCATGTTTGAAATGTTTGGTATTATTGATTATATTAAATCATTAAAGGTAAAAGTAAATGTAATAGTAAGAGGCCAGGCAATGAGTGCCGCTGCAATGATATTGGCAACTGCAACTGGTTCAAGAATTTGTAGTAAACATACAACAATAATGCTACACGAAGCATCAATAGGCCAATATGGAAAAAGCTCAGATATACAAGCATCTGCAAAGCAATATAAAAAGATGGAAGATGATTGTATAAAGTTATTGGCTGAGTCTACAAAAAAAGATGAAGCATGGTGGAAAGAAAATACAAGAAAGGATTTATTTCTTTCTGCAGATGAAGCATTAGAATTAGGAATTATAGATTTAATAGGGTAAATATGGATTTGACAGCAGAGCAATTAAAACAAAATTGGGATACATTACTTGCAAAAATAAATAATAATTTTTCAGGTGAAAGAAAAGATAAGTTAATAGAGTTATATACAAAATTGGAGGACCAAATAATGTTGGCACCTGCATCTGGTATTGACCACTTTCATAATGCATGGGCAGGAGGATATGTTGACCATGTGATAAATGTTATGAGATGTGCAGATAAATTATATAATGTATGGAAAGAATTTGGTGCATATACAGATAATTATACACATGAAGAGCTAATGTTTGTTGCACTTAATCACGATCTTGGAAAGGTAGGTGATATTGACAATGAATATTATATTCCAAATCCTAGTGAATGGCATAGAAAAAATCAGGGTAAAATTTATACAAATAATCCTGATATAGTTCACATGTCTGTGCCACATAGAAGTATTTGGCTATTACAGGAGTTTGGAATTAAATTTTCACAAAATGAAATGATTGGTATATTAACACATGATGGTGTATATGATGAAGCAAATACAACATATCTAAAATCATATCTACCGGAAAGAAGTTTAAGAACAAACCTTCCAATTGTTATGCACCATGCTGATCACATGGCATCAAGAATAGAATATGAAAATTGGAAATATAAAAAGGCTGTAAAACCTAAAAATGATAAATCAAAATTGTTTGATGAATTATTTGGAGATAAATAATATGGATATACATATATACGTATATATATTTTTAGGTATAGTAATATTTATTTTAGGATATACAACATGGAATATACTAAGAAAATATGAACAATCTACTGATACAATACTAGAGCTTGAGGATAGAATAATTAATTCTAAAAATAATATTAATGATGCTTTTGAAAAAATGAAAGACCTTGATAGAAGAGAGATGTTCGAAACAGATGATGACGTAGGTCAGGTATTTAAGCAAATAAAAGACACAATAGAAAGTCTTAATCAAGGAGTATAATTTGTTAAGTCCAGTTGAACAATTTTACGAAAACCTAAAAAGAAAAAAAATACAAGCTGCATTGGAAGCAGAGGCTGGTCCAAAAAAGAGAAAGAGAGGAAGGCCAAGGTCAAAAAAGCAATACTTCACAGAGGATACACAAGCAGCAATTATTGCATATAATAATGAAAAAAGTTATGAGCTTAGAAATAAGGTATATAAAGAACATATACAATATCCTTTCGAAAAACTAACTGAAAATTTAATTCATAGATTTAAGTTTTACTATTTTGATTATCCTACAAGAGAAGTACAACATGAAGTAATTGTACACCTACTTGAAAAATTAGATAAATTTACAGAAGATAAAGGTAAGGCATTTTCATATTTTAGTATTGTTGCAAAAAATTGGTTAATATTACACAATAATAATAACTATAAAAATATGCTTAGAAAGAAAAGTCTGGATGTTATTGATAAAAGAAGGAATATAACAAACGAGGTTGTAAGAGAGAAGGAACAAGAAGAGCTACATGAGTTTATGAATCAATTTACAATTTGGCTGTCAAAAAATAAAACAGAGTTAGTTTCAAAGGAGCGCGACATAAAGATTGTAGAGTCAATAATAGAAATATTTAACAGAAGACAAGATATAGATAACTTTAATAAAAAGGCAATTTATATTATGATAAGAGAAATGTCTGATGTAAAAACACAATATATAACAAGAGTAGTAAATGTTATTAAACAGAAGTTTTTGGAAAAATTTGCATTATACAAAAACGGTGGTCGTTTTTAATAGCTTTGATATTTATATATATGGATGGAAGCAAAGAAATATTCAAAGGTAAAACCTTTTCTGGTTTATTGGAAGACATATATGTTAATTCCAAAGAAAAGGATAGACAAATAAAAATTCTAATATCAGACCTACAGCCTTTAATTAAAAATTCTGGAGATGCTACAATAATTGTACCATTAATAAAAGAATATCTTGAGGCATCTGTTAAAAATGATGAGCATTTAGTCAAAATGGCTGCTATTGTGCAAAGAGCAATGGCAAGAACAGAAAATAAAAACTCAGATTCACCTTTATTAACAGAAGAAGAGAAAAAACAATTATTGGAAGCTGTTAATGATATGACAAAAGGTGAGAAAAATGAGCAGATTCAAAACAAACATAAATAAATCAGCACCATCATCATTAAGTAGATTTTTTAGGGGTGGAGCAGGAGCAGATGAAAAAGCACAAAGCCCTGGATCGAAAGGCAATAAAAAGTATGAGGTATATATTGGCTCAGTACAGCAAGCAGAAAGAAAAAGAGATTCAGAACATTTTACAGGAGTTGATGAGGTAAGAGTAGTTAGAATTGATGGAATACAATCTGATTCAACAACACCTGTAAATGCTAGACCCATTAATCCTTATTTTAAGGTTGTTCCAATTGCTGGTGAGCAGGTTTTATGTGTAACAGATGGTTCAACACACTATTATAGTGACGTTATAAATTTTGCAAATAGGTTAGGTGAAAACATACCACCAAAAGGTGCATCAATAATAACAGAGGGAACAGACTATTTTTTTGGTTTATTTACAAAACCTAGAGAAACAAAAAAGATGGACCCCACTGAAGGCGATGTTGTTATAGAAGGAAGGGCAGGCCAAACAATAAGATTAACAACCACATCCGAGGAAAGCTTTTTAGGTAAGTTATTTGGAGGTAAGTCTGAAAATAAGCCTGTAATGATGATAACATGTAATGATGACGAGGAGGAAGGTTTAGGTAATGAGGATATTATTGAGGATGATTGTTCAATATATCTTGCTTCTGAAACACCTATAGCAACTCTTAAATTAGAGTCAAAAATACATAAGGATTATACAAAGGTAAATGAATATGCAGATGGGCAGATTATAATGAGGTCAAATAGGCTAATATTAAGTTCAAAAAAGGAAAATATAATATTAAATTCTGCAGATAAATTGTGTATATCAACAAAAAAGTGGGTAGTTGATTTTGATGAGCTAATGGATGTAATTGAAAATATACAAAAAGAATTAGACCAATTAACAAAAGGTAGCGCAACATATACAACAGGAGTTGGACCTACAGGCCCAGCAAGTAACGCAGGTTTGGTTGCAAAAATAGGTACATTTATTAAAAAGCTAAAGGCATAAAAATAAATAGTAGCTAATATTTATAATAAATAGGAGTAATTTATGGCTAACGCTAAACAAAAGTTATCAAAAATAATCAGAGAAATAGTTCAGCAAGAGGTTGAAAAAACTCTTACTGAGATATTTGGTGATAAGAAAAAAAGAAATGCACAGCAGGCTCAAAATCAAATGATTGAAAAGTTTAATGAGCATGATGAAATAAGTTATACAAAAAATGCTTCACTAAATGAAGCATTAAATGCAACTGCAAATGATGATGGTTTTAGAACAATGAAAACATTTAATTCTGCAGATGCAAGAAGCCAGTTTATGCAAATGCAAGGTGGAACACCATCCGTAGAAACTATGGTACCACAGGATTTAGCTCATAAACCAATAGACAAATCAGTAGAAAAGGCATTAACAAGAGACTATACAGAGTTAGTAAAAAGATTTAAGAAAAAATAATGGCAAGAATAGAACAAAATACTTATACAGGTGCTACATCAGTAAAGGCTAATTATGGTAAACCTAGAGAATATATTGACTCGAAGGTTATAAACCCAATAGACCTTGATGAAGCAAGAGCAATAGGTATTACGTTACCATTTGGAGGTCAAACAACAAGTGATTCTGGATATTCAAAGGACAATACAAGTGCAACTGGATTGTCTGCAGGAACAAAGCCAGGAACAGATGGCTCAACACTTTTCAGCCTTTCATATCTAACAAAAGACCAGGTTATTAGTAATGTTAGAAATCTAATATTAACTACAAGGGGCGAAAGAATAATGAATCCAGACTTTGGAACAAATATTAGAAATCTTTTATTTGAACAAAATACCCCTAACATTGAAGAAGATGTAAGGGAAAGTATTGAGGATGCATTTCAAAGATATATGCCATTGGTCAAAATAGAGGATATGATTGTAACACAAAAGGAACAAAGAATACATATAATGCTAGGTTTTTCTGTTGAACAATATAATATAAATGAAGTATTAGAAATAACAACCGGAGTAGCATAATGGCCAGTAAAACAATAAACTATTTATCAAAGGATTTTGACTCATATAGAGCAAATTTAATAGAGTTTGCAAAAACATATTATCCAAATACATATAATGATTTTAGTGAGGCATCACCTGGAATGATGTTTATAGAAATGGCAGCATATGTTGGTGATGTTCTATCACTTTATACAGACCATTCCATGAAAGAAACACTTCTTGATAGAGCTCAAGAATTAAAAAATGTATATGCAATTGCACAAACATTTGGATATAAACCTAGAGTAACAACACCATCAACTGCAAGGCTGTCAATTTACCAGCTTGTACCTTCAATAAATACTGGTGCAGATTCTAGACCAGACTATTCATATGCATTAATAGTTAATGCTGGTGCCCCTTGTTCAACTACAGGAGGTGTAAGTTTTACAACATTAAACCAGGTTGACTTTGCCGCATCAAGTTCTGCAAATCCAACAACAGTTAGTGTATATCAGATTAACCAAACAACAGGACAACCTGAATATTATTTACTAAAAAAGCACGTTGATTGTGAACATGGCGACACAAAAACTCAATCATTTACATTCGGTTCGGCAAAGCCAAATGAATCATTGGTATTAAATGATACAAATGTTATTGGAATAGATAGTATAGTTGATGCAGATGGAAATACATGGTATGAGGTTGATAATCTTGCACAGGATACAGTATTTAAGGAGGATGTTAATCAATGGACATTTGACCCACAACTTTCTGAATATAAGCATCAAACACCAAAAATATTAAGTATGCTTACAACGCCTAGAAGATTTAAGACAACTGTGACAGAAGGTAATGAAATAAAAATACACTTTGGTTCAGGTGTTTCATCATATAAAGATGAAAAAATAATTCCAAATCCAACAAATCTAGGAACTGCATTGCCAGGCGAAAAGGCAAAAATAGATAAAGGTTTTGACCCATCAAACTTTTTATATTCAAGGACATATGGGTTAGCACCTGCTAATACAACATTAACAGTTACATACAGAGTTGGTTCAGGTGTTGCAAGTAATGTCGCATCAAAAGAGATAACAAATATAACTGCAACAACGCAACTTGACACACAAGGCTTGGATTCAGCAGTTGTAGATATAGTTGAAGACTCAGTAGCAATAATAAATGATGAACCTGCAACTGGAGGCTCAGGGCCAGAATCATTGGATGACGTTAAAAGGAATTCAATGGCATATTTTTCTGCACAAAAAAGAATTGTAACAAAGGATGATTATATACTTAGGTCTTTATCTATGCCACAAAGGTTTGGTCATATATCAAAGGCATTTGTAATACAAGACCAACAGTTAAATGCACAATCAAGTGATGAAATAAAAAACCCACTTGCTGTAAATCTATATGTACTAGGAGAGGATGAAAATGCAAAATTAACATCAATAAACGATGCAACAAAGCTTAATCTAAAAAATTATTTATCACAATATAGAATGCTTACTGATGCTGTCAATATTAAAAATGGATACATAATAAACTTCGGTATATTTTTCGATATTGTTGTTTTACCTTCATACAATTCAAATGCAGTTTTATTAAGTTGCATTGATAAATTAAGAAATACATTCCATACATCAAAGATGAATTTTGGAAAACCAATAATTAAAAAAGATGTAATACTGGATATTGCAAATGTAGAAGGTGTTCAGTCTGTAATTGACATAAGATATGAAAATAAATATAAAACAGATGATGGATATTCTGGAAATAAATATGATATGAATGAGGCAACTAGAAATGATATGATATATCCTTCTCTTGACCCTAGTGTCTTTGAAGTAAAATATCCCGAAAGAGATATTATAGGAAGGGTTGTTAATTACTAGGAGAGTATTATGATTAGAATATTTGGAACAGATGCAACTACAATATATGAATGGAACAAAGACCTAAATGCAGGTGCAGATGAGGTACTTGAACTTGCAATAAGGAGTTCAACTGATTGGGGTAAAAGCACAAATGAAGTTAGTAGAATATTAATTAGACCACATTGGGCAGAGGATAGTAAATATTCATTTGCTACCGCAAGCTTAAGGCTATTTGCTGCAAATGTAGAAGGAAGCCAGGTTAAAGATGTAACTAGTGCTAATGCAATTTCAATACATCCACTAAGAAATAATTTTGTACAAGGTACAGGTAGGTATTTTGATAATCCTGTAATATCAGATGTTCTTGGTACAACATGGAATGAAAGATTTACTAACCAGCCGTGGTCAACACCAGACCCATCACTTGGACAAGCTTCAAGTTCACTATCGGTAGGTGATGGTGGAGGAGTATGGTATACAGGTTCAAATAGTGGAAGTACAACATTTGACTTTGAAGATAAAGGAAGGCATGAGTCTGATAAATATGATATGAATGTTGATATATCACAATATCTTACAAACGTAAGTAATAGTTTGCTTGATAATCATGGATTAATAATTAAATTTACAAGTGAAGGTGGTACAGCATTATTACCACAATATAAATTCTTTTCAGATGACACAAATACAATATATGCACCAAGAATTGAATATAAAACAGATGACTACACTTGGTCAACAACAAAACCAACAATAGGTACAGGGCACGCAACAGTATATTATAAAGGTAATTCAGGTAAATATGATAGAAATTCCTGGATAAGATTTAGACCAGTAGTAAGAGAAACATTCCCAACAGCATCATATGCAACTAGTTCAGTAGCAGATACAATAAAAACATTTTCACAGGGAAGGGCATGTTATGCAATTGTTGATGTAAAAACAGATGAAGAGTTTATTAATTTTGATGATACATTTACAAGGGTATCTGCAGATAATGATGGTATGTATTTTGACATATATGCAGATTCTCTTTATAAAGGAAGATTATATAAACTAGTATTAAGGGTTAATGGAAGAGTTGGAGCTGAAGGTACATATGAGTATTTTGACAATAAAGATTATTTTGAGGTAGTATAATATGGCTGAATATTTAGACCCAAGAAATACAGGACCAGGAGAAGGAGGTGGTGGCCCAGACGGAATGTCATTGGAGGAGTTACAAAACCTTATAAATACTGTTAATGCAGCTGGTATGATGGCTATGGCACCTGTTGATGAAATACAAATACAACAGGAGGTTGATAGACTTGAGGCAAAAGGGCCACTTGTAGATACAACAATACCAATAAGGCAACAAGCAATACAAAACGTACAAAATAGAACAGCAAAATTACCACAATTTATATTTCAAGCAAGTTTTGATGGAATACCTAATATATTTAAGGACGAAACAGGTGTATTATATAAATATGATTCAACAGGTAAATTGTTAATCGACAATGATGGTGATGGGTATCCTATAATTGAAATACCTGCAAAAAATATAGAATTTGAATCACAAACATTTAGAGAAGTAATTGACTGCGAAATATCAGATGAATTGGTTGCAGAAAATCCATTACCAGACTCTGCTCCACTATCTCTTAAATTAGGTTCAAGAAACTTTGAATGGATAAAGGATGAGGCAGGTAAAAGAATTCCTAATTCAAATTATTGGCAATGGCCAAACTCTCCATCACCAGAGGCAGAAAATTTAATAGATTTTACATATGTATTTTATAAAAATTCAAGTCCATTATTCTTTATATTTGATGCAATAAACTACAAAGATATTGATACAAAACTTGCAGTAAATACTGGATTAAAATATAAATTTTTTCTTGATGGTGAATTAGTAAAGGAAGGCAACTTTGGTAGAGATGAATACTTTCAAATTCATAATGCACAACCAAAAGATGAAGCAATACAAACAATAACTGCAGAAATATATAATGACTTTGGAAGTACAAGTGTAAATCAAAAATTTTTGGTTGTAGAAAATCAGGCTAGAACAAAAAACTTTATTTGGTGCTGGGATGATTTAATAACAAGACCAAATACAAGACATGGTGGTTTGGTAAGTTTGGACTATGAAAACACAGGGGTGTCTAATACATCACAGTGGGATTGGAGAAGGGCATTGTTGCACCTAAGGTGTACAAATTTTGATGATATACCTGAATATTATAAAGATACATGGCAGGTAGAGATAAATGTATATGCACCTAATTTTGGTATAACAAATAATCAATATGGAAATCTAAATACAGAAAGAGATGATACAGGTACAAGATTTAGACCTAGAAAAAGAATCTTTACACTTAGAGAAATACACGAAACAGATTTTATGATATGGGCAGACCCAGCAACTGGACCTACAATCGAACTTAGAAAGATACCTAGAAGTGCTGCAGGTAGACCAACCGAGGAAACAGAAAACCTTAGAACTGGCGACCAACCAATAGAAATAGCTTCAGGTAAAACCTATTCAAAAAAGCTAATACCTTTTACAATATATGAGGACGAAATTATTTTTAATAGAAATAACGACCCACAAAATCCTTTTAATAACTATAAGGAGCCTGCATAATGAAATTATATGATGATAATGGCTTAAAATTACAAGGATATACATTCCTGGAAAGAGTTGTAGCACTTGATTCTCTTGATTGGGAAAGAACACTTTCCAGATATACTGATACATCATTAGTATTAGGTCCTGATACTGCAGACTTTTTTGTATTAAAATTTTACCAAAATAATGAAATACAATACATATATACTGGTGACTCTGAAGAGGTATATACTGCATTTTCTGAGGATAGATTTAAGATTGATGTAAGAGGTCTTGTAGAGGAACACTTTCAAATAGGCAGAGGTCAGTTTAGGCTTGTAGGTAATTTTTATCAAAGGCTATTTAACAAAAATACAACCTTTGTAGTAACAGAAATAAACTCAGACAGAACAGAATTAAGAGTTGAATTAGCATATTCAGATAATAGTGATGATAATTCAGCATTTAGAAATTGGTCTGATTCAGCTGATGTATCCAAAGGAGATATAGTACAGGAAAATGTTGTTCTCTGGTTTAATGCATCATATGAATGTATGGTTGTTTCCTGGAAAAGAGATAAATACGGAAAATCAAATTCTACAATATTAAAACTCTCAAAACCACTACCCGATGACCTTGATTCTGGTGATGTTGCAAATATATATAAGCAAAAAATGCTACCATTTGTAACTGACATTAATGTACAATTACAAGAAGAGGTTGAGGAAAATGTAAATGTATTAAGGCAACCTTCATTTAGATATAACTATTCTGAATTACCACAAGCAGCAACTGTAGATTATAAAAGTGAAAACCTTTTATTAGGTGCTGCAACAGGTAGTGTAACACAAAGTATAAAAAATACTATTATAAGTGAAAGTTTAGGTGGTGCAAGATTAAATGTTGACTATAGAGATTATAATAATTTTGTTTGTTTTAGTTCTGCAACTGAAAGGTTAAAAAACTTTAAGCTTAAATTACAACAAATAGAATATTATCAATCGCAAAGTGATTTTGTATCAACACAGCTTGAAGGATTAAGTAACGGAGCTGCATCATCGTCTGTTGAATTTTTACAAAATAAAGCACTTTATGATACAAAAATAAATGATGTAAAGGTTAATTTTGATGGATATGAAAAATATCTATACTACGAATCACACTCTGCAGAAGAAGATAGAAATATACTTGATACATTTGATAATAAGTTAGATACAAATTATGTATCATATTTTAATGCAACATGGCCAAAAACAAATTCAACAAAACCATATACACTAGCATCAGTAGATTCAGCCGAGTCAACAACATGGTATACAAGACAATTGGCAACTGCAAGCTTGCATGACACAAATAATCCTCATGAATTAAAAGAATTATTACCCGACCATATAAAATTAGATGAAAACAATTCTGACTATCTTCTATTTACTGATATGATT
>CXWF01057749.1_pt1 | contig 10402 bp, 10 predicted proteins | sample 468421 | NCBI WGS metagenome assembly CXWF01 (sample SAMEA2620812, study PRJEB7988) | marine metagenome | biome: marine biome (ENVO:00000447); feature: surface water layer (ENVO:00002042); material: "saline water (ENVO:00002010), including plankton (ENVO:xxxxxxxx)" | depth 5 m
TTACCTCTGCGATATGTGAGTGAGGCTACCTTCCATCCGCGCTTGTGCGCGTAGAAGCTCTTGTAGCAAATTGTTGGTTTCGTCCAACTTACCAGCAACGTCCTTTAATTCAGCAATCACGGCTTCACTGTCACCATTGCCGCCGTTTTTGCCCATCTTGCTCATCATAAGATAAGCTAATATTGCGCCTGTGCCAGCAGAGCCACCACCTGTCAGCAGCAAACTGATTGGGTCTGATCCTCCCTCCATCATATCACCATTTGGTTTTGTGTGACCAGTAACGAGCAGACATCTTCGACGGCTTAGAATCTTGCGCGTTATGACGAGCGTAATAGCTCTTTCTACGCGCCTTGTCCTTAGCCGTTTTCGGGTTACGTCCAGCACCCTTTACACCCTGCTGACCGAAGCGAATTGTCTTGACCTGTCCACCCGACTTAGCTACTACAACGTGCGACTTCGTTGGATGGTTGGGCGTACGTTTGGGCTTGTTGTAACCAGTTACACCCGCACGGGCTAAACGTGGATCTTTCTTGGCTGGCATTAACGACTCCCACGCATCTTAGATTTAGGCTTCGCCTTAGCTTTCTTCTTCTTTTTCCGAGCTTTTGCTGCCGCCTTCATCCCTGCGCTTGTGTATGGATACTTTTTCCCGCCCACGTTTGGCATAATTCTATCTCCTTATTTTCCGTGAAATGCTTTATGAAAACTTGCGAATGTCATCGTTGTAACCCAGCATATCGCCCCAAAAAGTGCCTCGTGTTCCCACCAATCCTGCCATGCCCTACCCCCCGGCCAGTGACCAGAGATGCGGAACGCCTCATAGACCATCGTAACCAGAACCGTTGCGCCTCCGCTCCAGTAACCGCATTTGCTCGCTTCCTCTGCGGCTTTTTCTTTTCTGGTCATCGTCAGCAGGTCTTTATTCAGCCTCTTGACCTGCCGTCTGCTCTCTACAGCTTCTTTTCTGTTTTCGCTACTAACTGCTCGTTCAGTCCGCTGCATATCGCGCAGGGAAGTGATTTCTTTCAGCGCCTTTTCGTAACACTCCTTCATTTCGCCTGTCGAGCGGATTTTATTGTATGGAGGATAATTCATTTGCCGTATGCGTTAGTCAATGCCTTCAAAAACGCCTCGCCCATACGCTGAATAGCGCGGATCAAGCGGCCCAAGGTGCGCTTTGCTCTTTACTGGCTACAGCCCTTGCCGCTAACTGCGCTTCCAGACCGCTCTTCTGCTCTTCGCCCCACGCCTCAAGCTGAGTCTTAGCGCGTGTGGGCAATCCCGTCAAATCGTCGAATGCCACAAAATCACTTGCCGTCAAATCGGTAAGGTCAATTGTAACCCACGGGTCTGTGCTTGCAACTTCATCCGTAGCATCGTCTGTGCATTTAGCTATACAGACTACCGATTCGATAACATTTTCTTGTACGCTGTCATCGCCAATCGCTTTGCTTGGCGCAACTCGTATGCGATCTGTGATAGTTAGTTCATGCGTGTAACTGCTCATTGGTTATTCTCCGCTTGGTTGTGATGCCGCTACATGAGCCGCATAAGCATCTTTGATTTCTTGTGTCCATACCACATCTGCAATGCCGCGCACTTCTGCGCTTTCGCCAGAGATATCAGCGTCTGGCGCGAGTGCTTTGCGATTAAATGCGCGAGTCAACTCCACACCATCGCGCTCAACCACAGTTGCCGTGCGGACTTGTATTGTTTTATACTGTCCGACAACTTCAATTTTATCTTCTTCTACTCGTTCAGTTAGTGCCATTATTTGCTCTCCTTAGACGAAATAGTGTCCCGTAATTCTGATCGTGCCAGCGGCCTCATACGTTTTGTTTGTTGATCCAGATCCACTTATTTGATTAGTAAAATTTATTAATGTCGAGTTAGCAGATATATATCCAGCAATTTCATAACCCGAAACAGTTAGGCTATTGGTTGCGACTTGGCCTAACGGACTAAACGATTGTAATGTAGAGGACGACGTAAACGGCAAAGACCCAATTACTAAATTTCCACTTGTTGGGCCACCCGTCCACGTTAGCGAAACATTAATGAAAACCACGTTACCTATTTTTGTGTATGCACCGAGTTGCTCCGAATAAGACGCCGAACCACTGCCCAACGCAGGACTGAAAGTGCCTTCTTCGTAGTCATCCAACGCATTGGCGGCAGCAGTATCACCATTAAAAGTGATGCCGCCAGATGAGAGAATACGAGCTTTTTCCGTTTGCGTACCGCTGTTATACGTCCAAAACGCTATATTTGAAGAGTTGCCACTGGTAGCACCTGCAACTACGCGAGTGTCGTTTCCGCTACGGTCAAAAAACGATGCGCTGTAACCCCAGTTGTTGGCGGCAGCAGACGCTTTTACAGCACCAGTTACGTCCATTTTTTCAGTTGGCGAGCTTGTTCCAACCCCAACCAGACCTTGATAGTCAACGGTTATGGCATCTAAATCTACTGTGCCGTTACCGTTTGTATCCGACCCAATACGCAAATTGCTACCAACATTACTGATCGCCCACGATGCAGATCCACTTTCACGACCTATCTGAATGCCCCCTGCCGTACTTGCCGAATCCTGTTCGACATACAGCATAGCGTTTAGGGTGTCGGTCGCATTTATTCCAACGCGCCCTGCTGAAGAAACGGTGAGCCTATCGCTACCATTATAGAGGCGATAGCTGTTGTCGCTCTGAACAAGCGTCTGATACCAATAGTTTCCGCTTTGATTGACGAGTTGTAGCTGTGCGTAGCTTGATGAGTGTGACGTACTAATACGCGCTACACCGTTCGTTGATGCGTTATCGACATGAAAATCGACTTGTGGCGATGCCGTGCCTACTCCGATTTGCTGAGACGAATCAATGGTCAAAGCCGCTGTTGCGGCAGTCGCAAGTTGCATCTTGTCGTTGCCGTGATCGTACAGTATTTGACCACGATATGCGGCATTGCCAGAAGTGCCGTCTGCAAATAAAAAATAATTGATATCCGAAGTGGCACTTGCGGCTATTGTTATGCCGTCTGCATTACCCGCTGACACAACCAACTTGTCAGCAAAATACCCCGATGGCGAAGCGGTTCCGATGCCGACATTAATACCCGACGAAGTGCTAATTGTAGAGGCATTGTAGCGGAATATCTCAGTGCCATCGTCGAGGAACGTCATATTGCCGCCACGCGCATCGAAGAAACCATTGTCTGCGTTAGTGGGCGGCTGTATGCGTAGCTGGCGCGAGGACGAGTTAGCTTCAAGAATTAGCATTCCCTCAGCGGGTGGTTCGCCTCCTTGTGATGCGTGGATTAATGCCGATGGCGAGTCGTCTCCGATTCCCAATCCCGTTGCGTCGAGGGTAGCTTTTCGCGTTGAATCGACATACCACGAGTGGCCGAGATAGCCACGGTATTCAAGATATGTTGACGTTGTGCCACCTGCTTCAAGGCGAATGCTGTGGTCGTTTATAGACCCTTTTTTAATTGTTAAATTACCTGCACTTGCACCCCCATAACTGTTAGGAGCAAACGCCATTTGGCCGCTATTATTTAGCTTTAAAATTGAATAGCCGCCTACGCGAAAATCTGCTACATAATTTGAGTCACTAAGGTTCGCCCCTGTATTGTCAATCAATATCCCATACGGGTCTGTGGCTTGTGAGTTATAGACGCGAAATGCCGCTGATGTTCCAGTGTGCGCTACGTCAAGAGCCGCTCCGGGGGTTGTGCCAGCGTTTACCCCAACTCTACCCTCGCTAACGTCAACAAATAACGTATCAGTATCGACTGCGACATCACCGCTGAACGTCCCTGTAGTACCGCTCACGCCCCCAGAGGCAGTAATCAACCCCGTAACGCCCAACGTGCTTGATATAGTCTGTGCGCCTGTGAGTGCGAGTGTCCCTGCTGTGACATTGACGTTGTTGCTACCTGCGGTGATTGCCAGTGCTTGTCCTGTATCACCAATACTGTCAACGTAAAGGTTAGCCCATCGTACTGACGTAGTGCCTAAATCGTCTGTGCTGTCGGTATCACTAACTATATTGCTGCCACTGGTAACACCTGCCGTAGCGGTCAATAGTCCCGTCACGCCCAGTGTGCCACCCATAAGCGCATTGCGGCTTAAATGCAAGTCACGGGGGCGGGTAGCTCCGCTTGCACCAATATCGTAGGTGTTGTCCGTAAAAATGAGGTTACTGGTGATCGTGCTGTTGACCGTGAGCGTATCTGAGGCACTATCTCCGATAGCAACATTGCCGTTAAGAGTCAGCCCACCTGTCAGCGTCAGTGTGCCGCCGATAGATACGTTGTTGGTAACAGTTACATCGTCCACATACAGGTTACGCCAGCGCACACCTGTCGTTCCCAGATCGTCCGTGCTGTCGGTGTCGGATACAATGTTTGACCCGGATGTAATACCTGCGGTGGCTGTAATTAGACCCGTAGATTCAAACGTGCCAGATAGGGCTAAGTTATTGATGCGGTTGCCAGCCGTGCCATCGGCTAAGTTACGCGACGAGTCAACAACCAACGCTTTCGACGCTGTAGCCTGTCCAGCGGTTACGCCCAGATTCGTTGCGTCCAGCCCACCGTTAATGGCGCTGGATGTCAGCAGGTTATCGAACTCGTTGTTTAGCTGGGCGGCTGTAAGGATCGCGCCCGAACTAAATGTATGTACTCTTGATACGGTTCCCATTATTGTTCACCCTGTGTGCGTCCTAATCTGGACAATAAAGTCTCGCGTTCTTGCGCCCTCTCTCCACCGCTTTGCGCTCTTTCCGTCATTGCTCCAGCTTGCAGTAATGTGCGTAGCGTTGACTGCTGATCTCTTGACATAGTTTCTTGCACGATGTCCTGCAACTTTTCTAAGGCTGTAACTGTCTCGGTTACATCTTTCGGGGTCACATCACCTTCTGACTTGCCAGTTCTTTCTGCGGCTAACTTCCTCAAGCCCTTATACCTGTCGGCTACATTCTGCCTTGCCGCTCCAGCCACTTGCCCAGCCCGTGAGCCACCTGCCACAACTGCGTCCAGCACCCCCGTAGCTTTATCTTTTAGCAACCTAACGCCATCTGGAGAATATAGGTAACTCAGTGCCATGCCGCCAAAACGGGGGCTAAACTGAGCCAATGATATAGGTGTCAATAAGCCGCCCATTAAGTTGTAACCGAGCAACCCTCGTCCAAGCTGGCTTATCTCTGATCGGACGACAAGGCCGTCACCAAACAGTGGACGCATACTGTAACCCAACACCTTGGGTATAAGATATGGGTTATTCGTTTCATCTGCGAGCCTCTGTAGGTTGGCAAAAGAAAGCTCGGCCTCATTGTCACCAAATGCCTTTAGGACAGACCGCAATATCTGCTGTGGGTCACCCGATTGTCTGATAACCTCAAAATCTGTATCGCCAAATTTACGCTGCGGGTCTTTTATGCCCAGCGTCTGCCCAATCAACTTCATGCGGTTGGCGTAATCTTCGTATTGGGCCATTGCTTTTTGGTAAAAATTAGCATTTCGACCCGGAACCTCGCCAAGCACCTTTTTCGCTTGTGGTGTTTCGTATGACCTAATTATGGTTTCATAAATCATGTCGCGCAGGTCTTGCAAGGCAGCTTGAGCAGTGTTAGTTACGCCCGCACCTTTGGCATCATCTACTGCTCTCTTAGACAGGTCTAACTTGTATACGTTTGCGCCATCATTGTTTAAGACGTTTTCAAATGCTTGTTCTATAGCCCCCGGATTCTCCATCAACTGCAATATTTCGCCCCCCTTGTCTAATGTAACTTCGTACTTAGTGGGGGTTACACCTTCCGTGGGCGTGTAAGGCGTCATTTGACCTGCATCATCAACTTCAAATAGTTTCTCTTTTCCTTCTTTATCGCGAGCCTTTGCTATCCTTTTTTCGTCTTTGACTCGCTTTATTACAATCCCATACTTACTTAACTCGCCTTGATTAAAGTTTTGTATTATCTGAGATTTAAGGGCGTCCATATCAACATCTATTTCGTCCATCTTGAGGGCTGTTCTGGCTTCTTCAGACGCCCCTTGCATCTTTTCTTGATACTTCTTCGTTGCCTTAGTCAGCTCGTCTAAAATTTCTTCGCCAACCGCCCTGCCGGGTTCCGGCTTTTTGTTTACGATTTCCAACATTGCTTGGCGAAAACTTTGGTCACTCAGCTTGCTGTAGTCGATAACTTTCTGTATTACATTCTGACCCAAGCCCGTGGTAAACCCAAACCACGCAGAAATCAGCCCATCAAACACACTGCCAGCTTTTACGGGATTAGCCCTGCCGCCCGACACAGCTTTAACGCCTTTAGTTCCTACCTCTTCTGCCTTTTCTACACCTCTTCTCAGCGTGTCAAAAGCCTGTTCGCGTGTAACTCCTCTAACTGTATCAGCCGCTCCCTTGACCGTATCAGTTACACCACTCATTGCCTCTGTGAACTTGCTAACAAACCCCGGAGCAAACTCAGTTGCACCTTCAACGGCATCAGTTACATCGTCTATGGCTGCCTTGGCTTTGCTACCTTCATACTTTACCCTTAACGGCTCTACGACGAATCTATTGCCAGCCTTCATTCCAACACCCAACCCAAACTTACCAGCCTTCAAACCAGCCTTGGCTGCGCCTTTTGTAACTTCTTTTGCTGCTCTGTAACCAGCCTTTGGCACAAGAAATGTCGGGTCTAAGGCTTGCGCTGTAGCGCCAACACGCTCGGCTGCTCTTGCTACACTGGCAGCTGCTCCACCTGCATCGGTTCCACCAGCTGCTCTTGCTGCTCGGCCTACGCCCCGTGCGCCCAATGACGCACCTTTAGCAGCCACAGATGCGCCACCAGCCAGCATACCCAAGATGTCTAATGGCCGTTCTTGTAGCCCACGCCCCGTAAACTCGTACTCATCGCCCACTTTCTCAAAGCCAGCCGACCCAGCAATACTTTGCCCAAATTGCTCCGCTATACGCTTGTTCTCTGGGCTGTAATCGGTACCAAGAGCCAACTCAGCAGCACCTGCTACGCCTCGACCCATTGCCTCTGCGGTGTCTATTGGATTCATCACCGCAGTTGCTGCATCCTCTAAAATAAACGGAACATTAGACGGAATATTTCCTAAGTATTTAAGAATGTTAAAACCCTCTTCTGGGTCAAACGCAAATGTTCCACGATCTTTCTCCTCGGCAACGCGCACACGGTATTTATCACCGTATTTGTCGCTGAACTCCAAACCGAGCGACTCGCTGTTACGATCAGCGTATTCTGGCTTAACCCTTTTAACGGCTTCGCCTAATTCAGCATATGTTTGAAATCGGTATGCCATTATTTACCTAACGATATGTTGTCTTGCGCTAATAAATCCTCAAATCCATCATTACCACCCGACACCACTTTTTTAACTATTGGTAAGAATGCTGTCATGTTGTAATTTTTTGAATCAACATCGTAACTTTGCGTCATTGATTGAATCAACTTGTTTCTAATCAAGCCAGCTTTTCGCAACGCAACTTCCAGATTGTCTTCTGGGTCAATAGATTGTTCTTTGATAAATTGAATATCTTGATTTGACAATACTCCAGACATATCTTGGCCTAATGTTTGCACCAAAGCATTGGCAGCCGCTTTAATTTCTGCGGTATCTTTCCCACTTTCAGTAAACTGTGGAGCAGAATCAAAACCAAGGAACCTAATTGTAGATAGACCAAATCCCGTTGCAAATGCCCCTGCATCTTCCATCAAATTTACAAGGTTATCCACTTGGTCAATGACCTGCCCAGCAGCCTTGTATTTTTCTTGTAATTTTGCTGGAGGAATATCTTTTTCATTTGCTTTTGCCGCTTGCAATTCCTCTGCGGCCCTTCTTGCTAAATCACTCTGCACTGCTGCACCACTGCCTTGAATTGCCTTCCCAAGCGTATCCAACGACAAAAACCCACCTGTATCTGCTTGCGCCCGTTCAACCATAGGACGCGCTCTGCCGCTCGTTAAAGCCGATATAAGGTTGGCCCGTGCTACACGCTGATCCGTAGTGCGATCTGCTCGACGCTGTGCGCGATTTTGGGCAGCGTTAGAAATCAAGCCGCCAAGTAACTGTGCGCCCGATGCGGCCAGTTCGGGGTTGTTGGCGATAAGGCTACCAATGCGAGACAGTAATCCGCGCTGGTCTGCATCTGTGGCAGGTTCAGTTACAGTAGACTCAGTTACAGTAGGCTCAGTTGCAGTATCATCCTCTTGCACTGTTCGTTGCCCTGCGCGTGGGTCTGTTGATTCTATTGAGGCTTGATATTTACCATCTTGCCTTAACTCGTTTCTCCTTATTGCTCTGTTAATGGCTGGAGCTTGTTCACGCGCTACTGTTTCCAATTCTGATGATGTTCCAGTAAGGTTTGGATTCTCTGCCCCTATTGCGCGAAGGGCATTTGAACCCTCCATAATCTGACCGTCAATGCCGCGTATTTGTACCGCTGGCTGATCTTCGGCACTTTGCAACCCTGCCCCGCGCAATAACATATCACGCAAGTCTACAGTTGGCGCAGTATTAAACTGAGTAAGTGCTACATTCCCGCCCATGTTCGATAAATCCATCTGAGCTTTAGCATTAGCTATCTCATCGTCTGTGGCAGGATTAAACTGAGAGTCATCGGGGCGCACAGCTGTAATTTTGGGCCTGTTTGTAAACTCATTTACAGCATTATCTATGTCTGCGAGAGTAGGTGCTGACCTTCTAATGCCCGGCTCAAACGCTTGCAGTGCCTCATTGCCGCCTTCTTGACGGGTAATTGCCAGTGCAAGCTCTCTGGGGTCTATATCAGCAAGTGGTGTATCAAGAGTAGCACCAACGAATTTTGGAATGTTTATTTTTGCAGCTTTATTACCCTCTGGATCATCCTTTACTGGCGTATATCTGTCTATAAACTCTTCTGCGGTTTGAGGCTGACCCGTTTCTTCATTTATTCTGTTACTATCTATCCTAATTTGCTGAAATAAAGCGTTTATGCCATCACCTTCAGTCCCGAATTGAGCAAATCCACCCTCATCAACCCCTGTTACAGCATCCTTTCCATAATACCGCTGCGCTGTTTCAACATCTCCTGTTCTAAGATTGCCCGGATTGTTGTTGCGAACATTGCGAACAGTGTCTGGCGCAGGGGCTTGTGTAACTGTAGGTGCTGGAGTAGGCGTAACAGTGCCATTTGTTGAGTTATCTTGGGCTACTTTTATTGCAGCAGAAAGCGCATCTCTTTCTTCTGTCGGCAACGTAGATGTAGGCTCGTATATTATGGTTCCAGTATATTTACCAGTTTGAGGGTCTTGCACAAAATTTTGGCTAACAACCCTACCAGCACCATGTTTCTGGCGGGCATCAAATCTTGCTTTTCTTATAGCCATCTGTGCGTCATTAGACGTTGCGCTAAACTAAAAACTTCCATTTGCCATTGTATCTACCTATGGGGTCATTTTGTAAACAGGATTTTGCTGCATTGGTGGCATCTGTCCACCACCGCCTGTCATTGGTGGCTTACCAAACATCCCTGCGCCCTTTGTTATCAGACTCGTCAGCAGTTGCTGCGTCAGTGGATCGGACATAACCTGCTGCGCCATACCCGGCCCCTGCATACCGCCTCGCGTGGGTTGGGCGTTTGCGCCGAAACTCTGTAACAGCTTAGCCTGTGCTGCTTCCTTTTCCATGCGCTCTTGCTGGCGCTTGGCCGCACGGTTTGCCATGATGCCTTGGCCTACACTAAGGCCAGCTGATGCTATGTATGGTGCGGCTGCTGCGAGAAATCCTGCCATTATGTACCCCTATTTTGCTGTGTTCTGTTACGCCGTCCTCTTAACCCAATATTTTCTAACTGTTCTTCTGCTTCCCTTGCTTTTTCTACTGCGCTTTTATCACTTTGCAAAGTCTCTAATAAGGCTTGAGACACAGACGTTCCTTCGTATCTACGCGCAATTTCTAAATACTGTCTGATTCTATCCAATGGACTATCAGCATCTGTGTTTTCTTTAACCTGTTCAAATTCTTCCTGTATGTCGTTTACAATTTCATCTTGTGTCGGGCCAAAATCTTCACCCAATCTCCGTGTCAATGCTTCAGCAAGCGCATCAGTGCGACCTTCAAGCTCTGGGTCAGATGCAGCCAGTATACTTCCGATCAAATCTTGTTCTGCTTGTCTACCTGCCAATGTGATGTCATCGTCCAACTGACCCGTCAGACCAGCGGTGCGTAGGCGGCTTTCAAGCGTTTCTGTAGGATCGGCTGTATCGCCCTCTTCGCGGAACCTACCCGTAGCGCCAGCCCTACCCAATGCGCGGTTCAGCGCCTCGTTCTTTAGGCTGCTTTCAATGGCTTGCCGCTGAATGGTGTCTACCGTGCCTATACCCCTTCTTTCTGTATCAAACCT
>CXWF01058750.1_pt1 | contig 10386 bp, 13 predicted proteins | sample 468421 | NCBI WGS metagenome assembly CXWF01 (sample SAMEA2620812, study PRJEB7988) | marine metagenome | biome: marine biome (ENVO:00000447); feature: surface water layer (ENVO:00002042); material: "saline water (ENVO:00002010), including plankton (ENVO:xxxxxxxx)" | depth 5 m
CAAGCGTGAGGGTCGGGCCGCGGGTCCCCCAGCGCAGGTCGATCAGCCGGGGCGCACGGGTGGCCGCCCTCCCGACAGCGTGGATCAGCGGGAAGTTCGCTTCGATCAGCGCGTCTCCGGTCGTGACCGCGACCTCGGCTCCGAAGGTATCGCCCAACGTGCGAACCGCGGCCTCGAGCTCATCCGGCCCCATGTCGTTGGCCGGCGTGTTGATGAGGTCACGGGTCAGCGCCTCACCCGCCGCGATCGCCTCGATCCGGGCGGCGTCCACCCCGTCCGGGGCGATGAGCATGGCCTTGGGTGCGCTCTTTTTCGCATAGCGATCAAAGCGATAGCCGGCGAGCAGCCAGCCCAGCGCGACTTCGTCCAGCGCGGGGCCTGTCAGGTCGGTCACGAGCCGGAAGGTCGCGTCCGGCAGTTTCGCCCGCGCGCTCGCGACGCCGAAACGCTTGCGTGAGCGGGCGCGGGCGTCGCCAAGGCCCACCACCGCGGCCTCCGGCGCGCCCTCTTTTCCGGGGAACACGACCACCGCGCCAAGCGCCGCCCTGAACCCCGAGGCCGCGAGCCAGGCGGCGTGGGGCGCGGACAAGGATGCGGTGAAATCCTCCAGCCCCTCCTTGTCGACGAGGGTCAGTGGAAGCGCATCTTTGGCAGAGGGGGCGAAGGTCAGCGACATGGTGTCTCCGGTCAGGTCAATGATCCGGCAAGACTAGCGAGTCGGGGAGGGCCTGCAACTTGGTTTCACCCGGCCCCCGTGGCCCAGGGTCACCCGATCCCGTCCGCCATGTCCCAGACCGCCACCAGCGAGCGGTCCCCGATCCGCTCCAACCGGGCCGTCACCGCGCAAAGCGCCGCCGCGTCATGGCCCGTGGCGACATCGGCGACGTCGCGCGCCACGCGGGCGAGCTTGGTCATGCCGACCTGTTGCGCGACCGCCGCGAGTGCCCGTCCGTTGGCGGCAAGCTCGGCCATCCGGCCCGCGCGGTAATCGACAGCCACGCCCGCCAGAAGCGCAGCAAGCTCCTCCAGCGCGTGGTTGACGACCTTGTCGGCGCCCACCGGCCCCAACTGGCGATACAGAACCTCAAGCTGGTCACGATCCAACGTAACCGGCTCGGCATGTTTCAACGTGGCCACAGACATGGCGAACACCCTTTCCCCTCAAAGCGGGGCCATCATGCCCCTTGCCCCTCAAGAAAAGGTTTCCGCGCCTCTTTGAAATCCCTCGAATTTCCCGAAAAACCCGCCTAAACACGGATAACCGCAATCGCAGGGAAGAGGCATGGAACACGCAAGACCGCTACCGAAATATCTTGTCCAGCGCTACCAGGGCTGGAAAGCCACAAGCTTTGCCGAGAACAAATCGTGGTACCGGCGACTGGCGAGCGAAGGTCAGCACCCCCGCGCGATGATCATCTCCTGTTGTGACAGCCGTGTGCACGTCACCTCGATCTTCGGTGCGGACCAGGGTGAGTTCTTCATCCACCGCAACATCGCGAACCTTGTGCCGCCCTACCAGCCGGACGGGAACCAGCACGGCACCTCGGCGGCGGTGGAATACGCGGTCACGGCGCTCAAGGTCGCCCATGTGATCGTCATCGGCCATTCGTCCTGCGGTGGCGTGCGGGGGTTTTACGACATGGCCACCGGGAACGCGCCAGAGCTGACCGAAAAGTCGAGCTTCGTGGGCCGCTGGATGGACCTGCTCCAACCGGGCTACGACCGGATCAAGGACAGCTATTCGGGTGACGAATGCATCAACCATCTTGAGCGGGAAGCCGTGAAGGTGTCGCTCGACAACCTGATGACGTTTCCTTTCGTCGAGGCGGCCGTCAAGTCCGAGGAGCTTTCGCTCCACGGGCTCTGGCATGACATCGGGGAAGGCGGGCTGAAGTATTTCGACGCGGACGCCGACGCGTTCCAGCCCGTCTGATGACGCTCGCGCTGCGGGGCCTCAAGGCGCTCGCAGCGCTTATCGCGGGGCAGGCCATCGTCCTGTTCGCCCGCCTCGTTACCGCCCCGCGCGCGGTCTGGGCTGGGTCCGATCCCGTCCCGACCCAGCGGATCTATTTCGCCAATCACACCTCGAACGGCGACTTCGTGCTGGCATGGGCCGTGCTGCCCCCTGCCCTGCGTGAGCGGACCCGGCCCGTCGCGGCCTCAGACTACTGGCTGAAGTCGCGGCTGCGCGCGTTCGCCGGGCGCGACGTCTTCCGCGCCGTTCTTATCGACCGCAACCCCGAGACGCGGGACGAGGACCCGGTGGAAAAGATGGTCGCCGCGCTGAATGAGGGGGCGAGCCTCATCATCTTTCCCGAAGGCGGGCGCAACATGGGGCCCGACCCGCTCCTTCCGTTCAAGACGGGCATCTACCACGTCGCCCACAGGCGGCCGGACGTCGAACTCGTGCCGACGTGGATCGAGAACCTGAACGCCATCCTGCCGAAAGGCGAGGTGATCCCCGTCCCGCTTCTGTGCACCGTCACCTACGGTCAGGCAGTCCATCTGAAGGATGGCGAGGACAAAGACGCCTTTCTCGGACGCGCCGCGCAGGCATTGCGCGCGCTGAAACCGGAGCGGCCCGAATGAGTGCGTCGGCCGAATTCTATGGGTTGCTTCTGGCCATCGTCCTGGTGCTCTCGCTCGCCTCGATCCTCGGCGAAACCCTGAGACGCCGTTTCGATGCGGACGGCACCAACACCTTGGTCGAAAACCTGAACGCGCGGATCAGTTCCTGGTGGGCGATGGTGGTGCTTCTGGCCCTGTCCTTTCTGTTCGGGTCCATCGGCGTGATCGTCCTGTTCGCACTGTTGTCATTCGCCGCGCTGCGGGAATTCCTGACGCTCACCGCGAAAAGTCGGGCCGATCACTATGCGCTTCTCGTGTCCTTTTTCGTCATCGTGCCAGTGCAATACTGGCTGATCTATATCGACTGGTACGGGCTCTATTCGATCTTCATTCCGGTCTATGCCTTCCTGTTCATGCCGATACTCGTGGCCTTGCGGGGCGACACGACCCGGTTCCTGTCGCGGGTTGCCGAGACCCAATGGGGCCTGATGGTCGCCGTTTTCGCAGCCTCGCATGTGCCCGCCCTTCTCACTCTGGATATTCCGGGCTTCGACGGGCGCGAGATCCTGCTTATTGCCTGGCTCGTCGTCGTGGTTCAGGGCGCGGATGTGCTTCAGTACGTCTGGAGCAAGCTGTGGGGACGCCATCCGGTAGCACCCACGCTGTCACCCTCAAAGACGTGGGAGGGATTCGCGGGCGGAATCGTCTCTGCCGCGATCCTCGGTGCGGTGCTTTCCTGGCTGACGCCGTTCGCCGTCTGGCAGTCAGCAGGGGTGGCCGTCACCGTTACCCTGATGGGCTTATTCGGCGGCCTCGTCATGTCCGCGATCAAACGCGACAAGGGCGTAAAGGACTGGGGACACTTGATTGCGGGCCACGGGGGCTTTACCGACAGGTTAGACTCGGTCGTATTCGCGGCTCCGATCTTTTTTCACATTGTCAGATATTTCTGGTCCTAGGCATGAATTTTCTTCACTCGAACATCGCTCACATCGCGGCTGGCGTCACGATGATGGGCGGGTGGGCGTTTTTCGCGAACCTCGGCCATGACTGGCCCGCGCCCCTCATCGCCGGTCTTGTGCAAGGTATGATTACCGCAACGGTGACGCTGTTCATGAAGCGGGCGATCGAATGGGTCGCGCGGCGGACCGTTGGCGTGTTGCCCCCGACCCTGACGGCCAGCGCGATCTCTGCCTCTTTTCTCACGGTCATCCACACCGCGGCCCACACACCAGCGTTCTGGCTGACTGTCGCGCTGCCCTTCTCGGTCGCGACGATCTATGGCGCGACCTACACCTTCAGTTTGCGCAGGATCTGTGCGGCGGAGGCGGTGGAGGTTTCCGAGGATATGGACCTCGACACCGCTGCCTGAAAAGAAAAGGACGGACGCGGTGAGGGCAACCGCGCCCGTCCTTTCCGGATCGGGGTGAGATGGATCAGGCGGCGAGGCGCACGACGGCACCCTCCGTCCGGATCGAGCTGAATGCCGGGATCGGCTCGCTCTTCTTCGTCGGGGCGAAGTCGAAGATCGACACGACGTTGGAGGCGTTCTCGATTTCGTTTTCGAGGGAGGCGAGAGCGGCACGGCGGCCGGCGCGGGCTTTTTCGATGAGTGTCATTGGGGTGTCTCCAGAATGAGGGGTGTTGTCAGGAAGCTTCGGTCAGGGTGGCTCAGCAGGCCGAACCGATGGAAGCGAGGACGTCGGTCGTGACGTGGACGTTGCGGCGGGCGTGAGCCGCGTCTTTCCAGTCGGCGATGGACACCACGTTGTTCTGGAACTTTTCGCCGTTCGAAGCTTTGGGGGCTTTGGCGGCGCGGTAGGCGGTGAAGTCGATTACGTTGGTCATTGTCTGTTTCCCCAGGATTTTGTGGCCGGTTTGTTTTTTTCTCGGCCGGGTTAGGTTTGGTCAGGAGGGCGCGGTGGTCAGGCCGCGAGTTTCTTGGTTTGTCCCTTGGCGTCGGCATTCGAGAAGAAGTTCTCGACGTCTGCGCTGGTCAGGGACGGAAGGCGCTTGTTGCGGTCCCGGTTCGCGATGCCTTTGAGCGGCTTCGGGAAGCGGATCACCTTGGTGTCCTTCGGGTCGTGAGTGGTGGCAGCCATTCTGAACCTCGTGTTCATCTTTCTGTTCCGATGTGAACAAAGCTGCGCCTCGATTCGGGCGGGAAATTTGCTCAAATTGGGCAAGAATGAGACATTTCACGCTTTGAACACCGGAAAGCGCTGGGTTTCCCTACCTTTCGACCCAACTTTGCCTCACTTCGCCAAAAGTGCCCGATTCAAATCTGACCCTGCCGTGACGCGCGTCACAAGTGAGTCGCATTCACGCCGCAATGGGATTCGTGAGGAGAAGGGGCGCGTATTTCCGCCCCCGGCAGGACTGGAAGACCGGCACGGCTGTGCGTCTGGGGATCGTATTGTCGAACATGGACACGACATTGCCTGCCACCGCCGACCGTGCGCGCAGGCGGGCCAGCGCGGCGAGGCGACCGCGGCGCGCCTTATCGATGATAGGCAGATCCTCGCTTCCGGTGGTCGTGAGCGTTTCGGTGGTGGCGGTCTTGGCGCGGTTGGTCATGGCGGCTTTTCCTTTGACTGAAATGACTGGGATCAGGCGATATCGCCCGTCGTGCAGAGAACGGACGTCCTGAAGAAGACCCCGGTCGGCGTGCGGAAGGGCCGGGCCCGCCTTTTCCAGCGCTCGAGCGACACGACGGTCGCGGCGGCCTTGGCAAGTCCCGGCGCATTGGTGTTGGCGGGACGGGGCGGGGGAAATGCGATGACAGTGGTGTGCATGACGTTCCGGTCCTTCCGCGCCCGCGTGCGGGCGCGCGTGTGCGGTTTGATGGGGAACCGGTTTCCGGTGGGGCCTCTCGGGCCGGGGCGGGCTTTGCCGCAGGGCCGGCTGTCTTGCCGACCTAGACAGGATCGCCCCGGATTCGGACACAATTCGTGCGGCTCTGCGGCGAAACGGTGCCCAGAGAAAACGATTTTAGTTAAGGCAAATTGACAGAACCTTACGGCGCCCAGTTCAGGATCTGCCCCTCCGGCCAATCCAGCGTCACGGTGATCCGCACTTCCTGCGTCTCACCTGGGGCGAGCGTAAGGTTCCACGCGGACACGCCACGCCGGTCGTCCACGTCCGTCTCGTCCGGCGCGGGTTGGGCTACGACCGCAACCTCGAGATTCTCCTTTTCGGAAAAGGTAAGCGGATAGAGCGCACGCACCTCCTGCGTCTCGTCCGACAGGTTCTCGACCGTGAAGGTGATGTCCTGCTGCCGGGTGGAGGACCGCGTGATGATGCCGGCGTCCCCTTCCTCGTTGCGCTTGAAGATCGTGTCGAGGCGGATCGAGTCGATGGGACCGAAGGCCAGCTCCTCCTCCGCGCCCGCAGGGATCATGGGGAACGTGGTGCGCCCGACGAAAGCCCCGTCGCGCGACAGGCTCGCGTCACCGGGAAGGATCGGCTCACCCGTCACGTTGGTGAAGGATGCCATGAGGAAAGCCGTGTCGTCCCAGCGCGGCGCGGCCTCGATGCCGGGGTCCGCCGGGATGGTCAGGCTATCGAGTGCAAGCTCCGCCGCCTCGCCGGAAGCGATGGTGACCGGCTCGGGATAAACATAGGAAATCGCCAACCCATCGACCTTGAGGCCGGCGGTCTGCATCGGTGCGGGCGCGACGGCCATGTCGGCAACCCCCCTGCCTTCCTCGGCCATCTCCATCTCGACCATCGGTTCGGGCGCAGCGTTGCGGGCGAGTTGCGGCTCGAAGATCTCGGCACGGTCGGAATAGACTTCGCTCGGCGCGATCTGGTCGTTGGGCCGCGCGGTGGACAGGGTCAGGTCCACGTCCGCCCAGGTGCGGCCGTCGTTCTGGATGACGATGAGCTTGCGATCCAGCGTGAGTTCGCCCGCGTCGCGGTCGAGGTTCGCATCGTAGTCCACGCGCCATCCCGCCGCCCCGCTTTGCTCGGTCATCTCGAGCGCGACCGGCCCGGCCTCGGCCACCGTGACTTCCACGGTCAGCATGTCGTTCTCGGCCCCCGGCGGCGACAGGCGGGCGAGCGCGGCCTCGGCGGCAGAGAGTGCGCCGCGCAAATCCTCCAGCTCCTCTTCGAGCGGGCGCAGATCAGCCTTGGCCACGAGAATGGCCGAGCGGGTTTCGGCCGTCTGTGACGACACCATTTCGGCAATGGCGAGGATCTGGTCGGCAGTCGCGTCCTCCGGCGGCGTTATTCCGGCGAGGTAATCGGCCTTGGCCTGAAGCGCGGTAAGCAGCACGCGCGCCGTGTCCAATTCGTCCTGTTTGGCCAGGAGCCGATCCTCGGCGGCATCGCGGGCCTGCGCGGCCTCCTCCTGCGCCTCGGAATAAATGTCGCGCGGATCGGCCACCACGTCGCGGCGGAACCCGAGCGCACCGACGGTGACGCCGTCACTCACGGCGATGCGTGGCAGGCTCCCCGACCCGCCGGCCCTGGCATAAGGCACCATCACCACATGCGACCCGGCGGGGAGATCGATCTCGGCGCGCAGCGTGAGCGTCGCGCCGTCGGGATAGAGCGTGGCGGCGGCCACCGGTGCCTGAGCGAAGACGGTGTCGGCGGCGGCGGGCGCCGCGACGAGGAGAGCGATCAGCGAAACGGTGGCACGCATCGGGGGTCCTTTCTGGAAACCGGTGAGGGCACGCTAACGCGCCGGGCCAGACCGGGAAAGCGCCGTGATTTCCGTCGGCGCCTATTCACCGATCGGTAAGGATGATCGGCGAAGATGGGAGCATGGAGTTGCAGGACGTCACTTTCGCGATGCCGCCACAGATGGTCGAGGCGCTGGAGCGCATCGGTCGCGACCTGGACCAGACGCCAGGTCAGGTCTTGCGCGACCTCGTGGCGCGCGAGCTTCGGCGGCGCACCGGGGCGAAGACGCCCAACCGGGCGGATGAGCCGCTCGTCGCGCGCCTTCAGCGGCTCCTCGCTGCCGATATGGCGAGCGCGACCGGCTGGGCCGACCTTGCCGACCGCCTCGCGCGCAGAGGCCATGAAGTGCGGCCAGCGGGCGGCGGCCTGACCCTTCACGACCGGGAGACGGGCGCGCGACTGTGCAAATTGTCGGAACTCGGCTTCCCCTATTCACGACTCGTGCGCAAGTTCAGGTGCCCGATGCCGGGCCATCCGCACCGGATGCGGCACATCCTTAATGAAAACGCCGCCGGGGTGTCCCCCGACGGCGATGACGATCTCATTCTGATCGAAGACGACTGAGGTGCGTCAGCCTTTCTTCAGAACCTCACGGCCCAGAAGCTCGGCGATCTGGACTGCGTTCAGGGCCGCGCCCTTGCGCAGGTTGTCGGACACGCACCAAAGGTTCAGGCCATTCTCGATGGTCACGTCCTGCCGGATGCGGCTGATGAACGTGGCGAAATCGCCCACGCATTCGACGGGCGTGACGTAGCCGCCCGGCTCGCGCTTGTCGACGACGAGAAGGCCCGGCGACTGGCGCAGGATCTCGCGCGCTTCGTCTTCGTCGAGGAATTCCTCGGTCTCGATGTTGATCGACTCGGCATGACCCACGAAGACGGGAACGCGCACGCAGGTCGCGGTGACCTTGATCGAAGAATCGATGATCTTCTTCGTCTCGGTGACCATCTTCCATTCTTCTTTCGTGTCACCTGAATCCATGAACACGTCGATCTGCGGGATCACGTTGAAGGCGATCTGCTTGGGATAGGCATTCGGCTCCACTTCCTGACCCGGCACGAACATGCCCTTGGTCTGGTTCCAGAGCTCGTCCATCGCGTCCTTGCCGGAGCCGGAAACCGACTGGTAGGTCGACACGACCACGCGCTTGATCTTCGCGCGTTCGTGCAACGGCTTGAGCGCCACGACCATCTGCGCGGTCGAGCAGTTGGGGTTCGCGATGATGTTCTTCTTGGAATAGCCGTGGATGGCGTCCGGGTTGCACTCCGGCACGATCAGCGGCACGTCCGGGTCGTAGCGGTAGAGCGACGAGTTGTCGATCACCACGCAGCCCGCCTTGGCCGCGACCGGCGCGTATTTCTTGGTGGCGTCGGACCCGATGGCGAAGAGCGCGATGTCCCAGCCCGTGAAATCGAACGTGTCGAGATCCTTGGTCTTCAGGGTCTTGTCGCCGAAGCTCACCTCGGTGCCGAGCGACCGGCGCGATGCAAGCGCGGCGACTTCGTCCACGGGGAACTGGCGCTCGGCCAGGATGTTGAGCATTTCGCGACCCACGTTACCCGTGGCGCCGCAGACGACGACCTTGTAGCCCATCTGGCTCTCCTTTGCGGTGTCAAAGTTTCGGGCGCTGATACAGGAATGCCGGAGGAGGTGAAAGGGTTTCATCCCTCACCATTCGTGACGGGCTCCATTGACTTTCGTGACGGATGGCCCGATATGCGACCCATCCCGAACGCGGCCGCGTGAGCCGTCGCCGCCAGACAACCATCAAGAAGATGTGCGGCAGGGTCGGGATGAACGGGCCCAAGCGGCCCAATACAGGTTCCCAATTCACGCGGGGGGCTTCGCGCCGGACGGTGACGGGCAAGCGCCCCGTCATGAGGCTCGACGCGTCCCAGCGACGACGGCGCATGATGCGCCGGCAGAGCGGAGCGATTGCGCTTCGCGGAAAGACGATATGACTTCCTTCAAAGACCTCGGGCTCGACCCGAAACTCCTCGCCGCCGTAAGCGCGGCGGGCTACGAAACCCCCTCGCCGATTCAGGTGCAGGCCATTCCCCACGCTCTTGCGGGCACCGATGTGATGGGCCTTGCCCAGACCGGCACCGGCAAGACCGCCGCCTTCGGTCTGCCGCTCGTGCAACAGCTCCTGGGCGGGCATGACAAGCGCGAGCCGAAATGCGTGCGTGCGCTCATCCTCGCCCCGACCCGCGAACTGGTGAACCAGATCGCAGACAACCTGATCGACTATGTCAAAGGCACCCATATCAAGGTGAACACCGTGGTCGGCGGCAAGTCGATCAACAAGCAGGTTCAGATCCTCGCCAAGGGCACCGACATCCTCGTCGCGACGCCCGGCCGCCTGATCGACCTGATGGACCGCCGCGCCGTGCGGCTGGACCGCGCCACTTTCCTCGTCCTCGACGAGGCCGACCAGATGCTCGACATGGGTTTCATCCACGCGCTGCGCCGGATCGCGCCGGAGCTTGGCACACCGCGCCAGACCATGCTGTTCTCGGCCACGATGCCGAAGCAGATGGAAGAGCTGTCGCGCGCCTACCTGACCGATCCGGTCAGGGTGCAGGTCGCCACGCCGGGCAAGGCCGCGGACAAGGTCACGCAGGGCATCCACTGGGCGCAGGACAAGGGCGACAAGTTCGACCTTCTCAAATCCTACCTCGAGAAAGAGCCCGACGGGCTGTCGCTCGTCTTCGGGCGCACCAAGCACGGGTCCGAGCGGCTGATGAAGCAGTTGTGCGCGGATGGGTTCAAGGCCGTCTCGATCCATGGCAACAAATCGCAGGGCCAGCGCGACCGTGCGCTCAAGGCGTTCCGTGACGGCGAGGCCCGCATCCTCGTGGCGACCGACGTTGCCGCGCGCGGGATCGACATTCCGGGCGTGAGCCATGTGTTCAACTACGACCTGCCGGAAGTGCCGGAGAACTACATTCACCGCATCGGTCGCACGGCCCGCGCGGGTGCAGGCGGCGATGCGATCGCCTTCGTGACCGGCGAAGAGATCGGGCTTCTGCGCCAGATCCAGAAGGTCATGAGGATCGACATCCCGATCCTTGGCGGCCACCAGCCCGAGGAAGTCGACCCGCCGAAGCGTGGCGGCGGCGGCGG
>CXWF01020611.1_pt1 | contig 10375 bp, 6 predicted proteins | sample 468421 | NCBI WGS metagenome assembly CXWF01 (sample SAMEA2620812, study PRJEB7988) | marine metagenome | biome: marine biome (ENVO:00000447); feature: surface water layer (ENVO:00002042); material: "saline water (ENVO:00002010), including plankton (ENVO:xxxxxxxx)" | depth 5 m
CTATGAGTTTCCGACAAGCTATGGACATAGCTAGTGAAACAAAAGAAAGAGAAATGCTTCAAAACTTAGGAGGCACTACTCCTACAGGGTTGGATTATCTTAGATCTGCTCCAGAAGTAGAAGCTCAAAATGTTGTTCGTAGAGAACTTATGGAGAGAGAAAGAAAAAGAAGAAAGCAAAAAGTAGCGTAAAATGGGAACTAAAGATTTTTCATCACGATCTCGTCAGTCAATTAGGCGTGTTGGTCCTGACTCTAGTAGAACTAGAAAGGTTCTAGAAGAGGTAGCACCCTTTAGCCAAAAGGCTGCTGATATATTAGCTGTTCAATTTGCTAATGAAAAACTTTCTGAGTCAGGTGTTGATAGCCCTTTACAACAAAAGGCAAGGGATAACTTTAAACAAGCGTTAGCTGTAGGCGAGCAAGTAGCAATGCAGGGAGACTTTGATCCTGCTAATGCGATTGCCCCTGTAAAAATGCAGAACTTTGGAGCTAACCTTCCTTTTGACCAAAGGATAGATTTGATTAATCGTTTTGCACCTCAAGCAAGGCAGCAAAGAGTAAACAACTTAAAAGAGCATAAACTGTTTTTTGATTTAAAAGAGGCACAAAGAAAAGCCAAAGTATTTCAAGAAGCAGATGCTGTTAAGATTCAAGTACAGCAAAGGCTTGCTAATATAGATCCATTAGCAAAACCTCAAGAGCAGCTTGATAGCATGGTGGATATTATTACAAAGTCACCTGAAGCGTTGGGAGATCCTAGATTAGCACAGTCGATAAAGTTTAAGTGGGACGATACTTTCAATAGAGTTAACAAAGCTGAAAGTAGAAAGTATGCTAGAAAACAAACAGAGTTAAATTTAGCACTCGCAGCAGCCAAGGCAGGAGATAAAAATCTTGTGCTTTCTATATTTAAAAAAGGTAAGCAAGGTCAGGAAGGACTAAGTAAATTAGGACAGACTGCTGTCGGATTGGCAGAAGCTACTCAGTCTAAGCAACAAAGTGAAGCTTTAGGTAAGACTAATGAATCTATTTTAAATGAATTAGAACAGTCAGGAACTACTTATGATCAGCTACTTACAATAGAACCAATGATATCTGGTACTTTAGATGGTAGCCAAAAGTTTCGTTTTGATATTATCAAAAAATTAAAAGAGAAAAAAGCTAACGGAGAAATTGTAGATGATAAAATAAATGAACTCCAAGTCCGTAGTACTTCATTAGCTAGTATACCTAAAGAGGCAGTAAATGAAACTATAATTAAATCTTTTTTAGATGTTTTATTTGATGCTTTCCAAACATCGCAGGTCGGAGGAGCAAAAAATATAGTAAGTTTATTTCCCAACGATTTTAATTTTATGGAAATTACTAATAAAGATGTAGCACTTACTGAAGAAGATTTAAGGAAAAAGATAACTAATAGTATATACGTGAGTGATCCTGAACAGGCTGTCGCTAATTATAAAACTTTTACGAATGTTATCCAACAACTTTTACTTAATAAACAAGACGACGAAACTCTTGAACAAAAAGTTAACAGGTACAAAGGTAAAATTCCTGAATAACCTTAGTGTAAAAACTAACTAACATAACCCGAACTGCTGTGACAGAAGATATTAATGAACTAACAGGGAGATCTTTATCTCAAATTTTAAGTGCTGGTGGTGCAGCAGCGAATGATAATTCACTAGACTTTGATACTTGGGATAAAACTTCTGCGGAACACATCGATAATAAAATTGATAAACTTAGGGGGTATGGAAATTATTTAAGGGAGTATGAACTAGATAGAGGATTTCTTGATGGTCAAACAGAGTATACAATCAATGAGGTTATAAAAGATAGTATAAGAAAAGTTGATCCTGATTATGAACTGCCAGCTTACGGAGGATCTGTAGATTCAGATGCAGCTATTTTAGGAATGGCTTTTGGGGAGGAGAGAAAACAAAACTACTATGATGCAATATCAAATGGTTCTTCTAGGGATGATTTTATTGACGTACTTAATGACGCTAAAACTTATCTTGTAGAAACAGACCAATTAAAATTAGCTTCTTTGCAAAGGACTAATGAAGATGGGGAAACTTACTTTGAGATTATAGGTAATGGTAATTCAGGTGAAAGAGATACAGCTATTAAAGAATCTTTAAACTTAGGTGCTTTACGTTATAGAGATCTATGGCAAACCCCTATTGGATATGGAGAAGAGTACGAGGGAGTCAATAGATTCCAAGCAGCTCGCTACGCTAAAATTCAAACTGAGCTTGCTAATTCTTCCCAAAGTAGAAACGATGAAAATCTTTATGATGAAGTAGTTCAAGAGGCAAAAGATTACTTTGATAAAAAACCTCAAGATAGAGCTGATCCAGCAGCCTTGGTAACGAAGGCACGAACCCTACTAGGAAATAATTTTGCTAAAGGGAAAGAGGTTCCCTCTGAGGTTGCAAGGAACAGGTTTCAGGATGCAGAGATTATTGATGTACTAGAACAAGTAGCTGTATATGACAAGTATCAAAAAGGAGAAGTTAAATATATTACTGATGACCAAAGGCTACATGAAAACATTAAGGTAACTAATAACAAGGTTGCTGTACCACACCTTAGACTGTTAACAAACAGAACTGAATTTCAATTAGCTGTCGAACAAAAAATACAAAAAGGCGAGTTAACTGAAAGGCAGAAAGATTTCTTAGAAAATAACCGAAGACTTTACCTCACAAATAACTACGAATCTTATGATGAATTATTTAAAGGAGAGGCTTTAGGTGATAAGTGGGTGGCAGCTAAAATTGAGGGGGCGCAAGCAGGTAAAGATAATGTGCAAATACTAGATGACTTTCTAGATAACCCACAAGTATATAGTTCTATTGGTAATAAGTTTAGGGCTATAGCTGATTCTGTGGGGGACTCCTTTTCAGGATTAGCTTTTGTTCTTCCAGCTTTGTTCGGAAATAAAAACGCTATAGATTTTCTTGTAGAACAAGAAGAGAGAAGGGTTAATAGAAGACAGGTCGCTCAAATATATGGCGATAAGTTTGGTATAGGCATGGATGTTGCAACAACATTAACCCCTGCCTTAGTTGATATTGGAGCTACTGCATTAGCAAGCTCTGCTACTTTCGGAACAGGTGGGGTATTATATCTTGGTGCAAAACAAGGAGCTAAGATAACAGCAAAAGGATATGTGAAAAGTATTGTAGGAACTGCCTTTCTTAAACAGTTTGGAGAGACTGGAGAACAAGCTGCTTTACGTTTAGCTACTAAAAACAAAGTGCTAAAACTATCAGAGGAAGGTGTTGTATCAAAAGGAGTTGCTGATGCTATTGATTCGTACAATAACATGATAGCTAACAAGACTATAGTCAATCGAGTACAGAACTCAGCTATATTTGTAACTTCGGCAAACAGATCAGCAGGTAGTACTTACGCTACTGTATACAGCAACCTTGATGGTGACCACGCAGAAAAACATGATAAGGCTTTAGGAGCTGCTTTAATGGCAGGTGCAGCTACAGGATTAATAACAACTGGTTTTAGTGCTATAGGAAAAGGTGGTTTTGAAAATGCTTTGTTAAGAGGACTAACTTTTAACCAACAGAAGTTTGCTTTGGAAAGATTATCAAGATCAAAGCTAACGAGGCTAGATGCTGAAAACCTTATAAAAGAAACTGTTGGTACTAGGATTAAAGAAATAACAAGGACTGGTTTTGGTGACCTGTACCAAAGATTTGTTAAAGCTGGTACAGAAGAATTTGTTGAAGAGGCTATAGATGAATTTGTAAATAGCTTCATTGTAGATGCTGCACTAGATAGGAACACACCAATGATTGAAAAAATTAGTGGTTCTTTATACGCTGGTCTGATTGGAGGAATCATAGGTCAGGGTGCATCAGCAGCTCGTGCTATAAAAGATAGAAGAGATTCCGCAGTTGTAGGGCAACTAGCTGAATTTCAAAAGCAGGAAGAAACTAAAATCATTAAAGCTTTAAAAGAAAATAAATCTCCAATAACGGCTGCTTTGGTAGAGGATCGTGTACGATCTTTACTTAGAGGACCAGCAGGGACAGCGATATCACCAGAAGATGAAGTCGCTGTGCAAGAAAAAAGAGCTGAACTAAAGGGTGTAAATCCTGATGAGATATATGTAGGAGATGAAGGAGTTGAGATTTCTTCTGAGAGAATGGAGGAGTTGATTCCAGAAGTCGATGTTGCTCAGATGGCATCTAATCTAGAAAATTTAAAGTCAGCCCAAGAGACAGAAGTTATTGAAGAAGCTCTTGAAACAGATAGTTCAACTATAGACGACGAAGTATTTATTAATACAAATGCGATCAAGATTTCTGTACGCCAAGATAAAAATCTTGAGGCTACTGAAGATAAAGTATTTACGTTTGCTAGTGAAGAAGAATTAAATAAGGAAATAAAAAACTTAGAAGAACAATTAATCCCATATCGAGATTGGGCAAAAACACAAGAAGCCAAAGAAAAATTACAATCAGAAGGAGAAAATCCTGATACAAGTTTCTTTGATACGAAGTTTAACTTAGAACAAAAACTAAAAAGCTTACAAGAATTTAAAGATAAAGCTAATCAACAGATACTTAAATCACAGATAGAAGAAATACCAGAAAGTGATTTTGATTCTAGAGGTTTAGACAAAGCTGATGAAGCTTTGAAAACAAATGTCCAAGGTATCTTAGGTGACCTTATAAAAAGAGCGGAGTCTTTTGATGTTGAAGTTCGTTTGGTAGATCAGAAAGCTAGGGATGATGCAAAGGAAAGGGGTGATGAATTAAAAACTTTCCAACTAGTTACCAGTACAACAGGTTCTTACATACTGATTGACCCCATTGGAATAGCTGCTTTTGCAGAAGGGCGGTCAACCTTCAGTACAAAGAGTTTAACTAGGGCTTTGATGTCAGAAGAAATAGCTCACGCAGCAGTTTTCAACGAGCTATCTCGTAATGAAATAAAAGATCTTTATAATACTCTCCCATCTTATGTAGTTCAAAAGACTATAGATACTTACTATACAAATGAAGCTGACAGGGCTTCAGCTAATGAACGACTAAATAGTACAGATGCTAATGTAGTAGCAAAAGAAGTAAATACTATAACTCAAGAGTTACTAAGGATGGAGACACAGAAAGCCTTACGTGGTTTTACATCTGAAGAAGACTACGCTTTCTATAGAAACAACCCAAGCATTCTAAGTATTATTTTAAGATACTTCAAAGGTATGGTACGTAGATTGAGTAACGCTTTAAAACGTGATCCTAATAATCCTAGTTTATCTATGGCTATAAACAGGATTGTTAAGACACACACTCACATGAGGAAAGGAGGTGTTAGAGATATACTACCTTCTTTTGATCCTAACAATCCAAAAGAAAATATAGCTGTATTTGCTTCACAGATTAATGCTAACAAGGATGAACCACTAGAACCAACAGAAGGCATAAATGATTTTATAGAATCTCAAGTTGATCCAGAAGAAGAGACTAAGTCTAAAATACTCATGAGGTTTGGAGACTTAACAGGTATGCTAGAACTACCTATGCTATACTCTGGTAGGTACAGAGGTAAGTACGAGAAATCAAGAAAGTGGTTAAACACCATAGTTGGTTCTGAAGATCCTAGACTCAGGAAACTTTATGAGAATGAGATACAATTAAGGAATGCTGTCTTCGATGAGATAGAGTTATATAGGGAAAGATTAGAGGAACTAGTCCAAAAAGAATATCCAGATGGTAATCCTCCCGTAGCTTTATTTAAAGCAATCACAGGAGAGGAAGCGTCTACGAGATTAAATTCAAAAAACGTAGAACAAATAGAGGGATTCTTTAGAAAGAGAGCAGAGGAATTAGACATTCTTAAACAGAATGAAATGAAGACTGCTACAACTAAAGAGGCTCAAGAAGATATAGCTTTAAAATACAAAGCTTTATTTGAGATACTAGATGCTAGAAAGACTGACACTTACAACAACGCATTTGAAGAGCAAAGAGCTAGATTAAATTCAGAGAGGATTGATGCCATAGAACAGATGGGTGGTTTTGTAGAGGATGGTGTAACAGAACCAAAGAGGACACCCAGAGGAGAACTAGCTGCTCACTTACTTTCTTTAAGGGAAAAGGTAGATGCCTTTTCTAAAAAGATTAAAGAGCTTTATCCTAATGACCCAGAAGCTTCTCAAGGGTTAGGAGCTACCATTGATCAAAACCTTGGTATATACATTACAAGATCGTATAAACTTTTTACTGAGGCAGGGTACGCTCGTAAAGTTATGGAGAACGAGGAGTATGCTTTGGTCAGAGAAAATGCTGTTAAGTTTTTCACAGATGAGTATGTAACTAACCGAGGGCGTATACTATATACACAAGGTAACTACAATAAAAACGGAGAGGTTATTGAGATAAGTTCTTTAGCAGATGCGGAAGCTATTGCTAGAGCAGAACTAACTCAGTCTGCAAAAGGTGAACAAGGAATGCCAGCCATAATTGAAAACATCATGGTCGATTATCTTGCTTCATTCGCACCAAACGATTCTCAGTTTGACCTTCCAATACCTTCTAACGAATGGAAGAAAAACTCAACTAGCGTTAGTAAAATAGTTAGAGAAAAGCTGATGCAAAGAAAAGATGTTCCATCAGTTCTTAGGGATTTGTTAGGGGAAGAAAAAGATGCTACAGGATACAACGGAGTAATGCGTACTTATATGCACGTTAGTATAATGGCAGCTCACCAAGCGTTTCTAAGAAACGTATTTCAATTCGGCAGGGCTGAAGAAAACAAATGGATTCTAAGTGAGGATGAACTTAGAAATCTTCCGCCAGAAGAGAAATATAAGAACCCAGATGCTGCTGATCTCGCTAGTAAAGAACCTCTTTGGGAAGTTATCACAGCTTCTAGTTCAAAAGGGGATGCAAGGTTTGACCCTTTCTTGAGTGAGGGAACTCGTTTATATGCACCTAGAGATTTAATTACCTCGATAAGAAACATAGCAGATAGCATGAGTTACTCTTTGAACGATGCCGACGTAGTGGTTTCAAATGTAACTAAAGCTATGGCTCAATTAACAGGTGGTTCAATGGCACTCAAAACATTAGGCTCTGTAGGTTTCTATATGAGAAACGCTTTGGGTAACGCTCTGTTCTTTGCCCCCGCCCAAGGGATGTTACCCACAGTCAAGATGGCTAAGACATGGTTTAAAGAGATAGGAAGGAAAAAAGGATTCTTTCTTAAAGGTAAGCTAGGAATCCAGAGAGAAGCAGTAGATGCATACTACTCTGAACTATCTGCTCTAGGTATACTTAACGATGAAGTCCGTCCTAAAATGATAGACGAGTTATTGTTGGGAGAAACTACTCCTCAAGGAATGATGGATCAGATATCAGAAAACATCGGGGTGCTGGCTAAGAAGAACCCATCTAAGGTACAATTAGATGACCCTAACTCAACTATTGGTAAATTATATTTAGCTGTTAGAGAGATGTCGGCAGCTATGGATACTTACTACAAGATATATTATTTTGAACATGAGCTTGATGTTTTAAAGAAAGCTAAAGCAAAACAGAATGGAGATAAGTATGAAGCTATGTCAGAGTATGATCTGAAAAGAGCTGCTTCTGATATAGTAAAAGCTACTGCTCAGTCTTATAGTCAGGCAGTCCCACTGGTGAGGGGTCTTGCTAAATCCCCATATGGTATAATGTTCGCACCTTTCATACGATTCAAAGGAGAGGTTGTAAGGATTGTAGTTAACACACTTAGAATAGGTGTTAAGGAAATAAGAGATTCTAATCCAGTCATTTTCTGGAGAGGTGTTAAAAGGTTAACAGGTCTTTCTAGTGTTATGATCATTGGGTCGGCAGGAATTTCTACTGTCCTAAGAAAAGTTGCAGGGATGACTGAGGAAGATGAGATGGCACTACGGAGATTAGTTCCAGAATATCTTAGGAGTCATACTTTCTGGTTTGCTAGGAATGAGAAAGGAGGGATATCAACTTATGATATGACTTATATAAATCCGTTCTCGCAATTAGCAGACCCTTTCCTAAGAGCGTATACAAAAGCATTCGCAGGAGAATCTGTTGCATCTATTACTTCTCAGTTTGTAAAGACCTTAGTTATAGATGAATACTTTGACGAGCAGATATTCTCAGGAGCTTTCATAAGTGTTATAAAAAACAGAGATCCACAAACAGGTAAGAAGATAGTCGAGGATAGAGAAGATCCTCTAGATGCTTTTGGTAGACAATTCCAGTATATAATTGAAGAAGCTTTTGAACCAAGGACTTTAAAAGCTATGCGAGATATATCTGCTATGGTCGGGGCAGATATGACTTTGAAAGATATCTTCAACAGGATAGGTAAAGAATTCAAACCAGTCTCAGAGTATGAGATTGATTTTTATCAGAGGCTTCAAGGATATCTCCATGCTGCTAGGCTTGAGGGACAACAGATATCATTAAGAAAAAATATCGCTTTAAGAGACACCCCTCTGTCTAACTCACAACTAAGGCAGTTAGTTTTAGATGAGATGGATCACAAGAGAAGAATAGATAAAGAGATAATGCAGACAGTGAATTCGTCTATGGGTATGGGGAATCTTTCCCAAGAACAAATAGATGATGCCGTAAAGAGAGCTAAGTTTGGTCAGCGTAGGTGGGGCAACCTGAAGAAAGGTTTAACTGAAACTCCTCTTGAAACTATCAAGGGTCTGAAAGATAGGTTAAATGAAAAAGCCGAAAGAACAGGGCAAGCTGTGTTCGCACGTAGAGCAAAGTATCTTGATGCTATGTACAGAAGTTTGCCGAGGACATACAAGTTTGATACCAAGTATTAAGCCATCGCAAAACTTCTGAAAGGAATAGTAGCTGCTATAGACCCATGCTTATGGGCGAGATACTTAAAAGTATCTATGCTCTTTTGTTTGTCTTTGTTTCTATACAGAAGGACTCTTGAATCTTTGATGCTTGCAACAATCTCGTATGAGTTTTGTTTTTCCAACATCGCAATCCAATCATATCTACTATCTGCATCCGTTTGTATGTAGCTTTTAACACTCATGGAAATATTGCTTCGGCAGAATTGCCTTGGCTGCTCCCAGAGGCATGAAGATCTCAACCCCAACTCTGGGGTTGTTACCATATTCATCCCTAAAGATAGGATAAACTTTAAATGTCTCTGGCATTACTCTGTGGTTCTTTGTTTGCATGGTCATAAGGAGTTCATACTCTTCAAAGTATATTCTCAAAATGTTCATGGTCTTTAACAATATTTCTAAAATGATTTAAAAGCAAGACAGAAAATACCCTGACCCCTGTAGTCTGAACTAGGTGTTCATCAAAGACGCATTGAACAACTATGCAAAAAATAACGCCTCATCTAGAGTTCTCCTCTAGCTTTATTCCTAGCACAGAGTACAGGAGTCAGGGTTCATGGTTAACTTATATCAAACTCACTCTTCTCGTAGTACATCCCACACGCACTACATTTAATAGACTCCCACTCTAAATGATATACTTCGTTAACATGACCACAGGGACACTTAGCTTTATATTTCTTATATGTGGTTTTACTAATCTCAGAGGAGACAGCGAAGAATTTTAGTACAAGGTAGATCAACGCAAACCAGATAACTATTCCTGCTAGTATTGTCATGATGTGAATCTGTTTAAGAGGTTTACTACAGATTCTTGTGTACTTAGATAGTGATGGACTTCACACTCCGCTTCTCCCTCAGGTAAACATCCATATTCCTCAAGGAACTTTAGGCGTAAAGCTCTAAGAAGTTCGGGAGCCTCTACCCCAAAGCTTTCTGTAGTTGAATGAAACTTACGTTCTCGTTTCTTTAGCTTTATAAACTTGCTATTAAACTTATCTACGTGGCGAGTCGCTTCGTATTTATTCTTATACCATATGGTTTGTCTACCTTCTGTTGGGTAGTCATCCCCATCCATTTCGTTAGTTGTTACTTTATATATCGTGTTCATTTAATCTGGATTTGTAAATTTATTTAATGATACATCAGGCTCTTCAGGTTCTATTGTCTCTGTGTGTTCTAGGGCTTCTTTAAAACACCCTGCCTCTCTAGCTTCCTTGATCCTCTTGTACAGGTAAGCTACCAGTACTTCATCGTCTATAGTCCAAGGATCAAGGTGCAGGGAATCAACGGAGAATGAGATGTTGAAGTCATGCGTAAACAGTTTTGGTTTGCTACGGATAACATCTCTCAACCATTCATGGTAGGGTTCATTTGATATGTGATTGCTCGGCATCGTTTAGTTCCTCCATTCTTTCTGATAGTGAATTGATTCTTCTTTTGTATTCTAAGATACGTTCGTTATGTATACGTATCTCATCTGCCTGTTC
>CXWF01035383.1_pt1 | contig 10347 bp, 13 predicted proteins | sample 468421 | NCBI WGS metagenome assembly CXWF01 (sample SAMEA2620812, study PRJEB7988) | marine metagenome | biome: marine biome (ENVO:00000447); feature: surface water layer (ENVO:00002042); material: "saline water (ENVO:00002010), including plankton (ENVO:xxxxxxxx)" | depth 5 m
CTCTATTCTTCCATCTTGAGTCTCTGCCGTTGAATGTCTTCTAACAATTCCATGAACCTCATAATCTAATTCTAATAGATATTCTGCTAAATAGCTTCCGTCCTGACCTGCTATACCTGTGATAAAAGCCTTTTTTCTTCTAAAGTGCTTTTCACCTACATCTATAATTTCCATACCTGATTCTTCTGGTGATATCTCTACCCATCCATTTTTAATTTTCATAATATAATCCTATCTCGTTTGTAAATAAGGGTCAATTCCCTCTTGTTTATTAAATACTTCCATCTTTGAAACATCTGGCCAATCATCAATTGTCCATTGTTTTGGTTTTGTTTTTATTGCATCATCCAGCTTATTCAAGCCTAATTGTGCAGTCTCTGGTGTCATATAATAATGGTATCCCATTGTACTTATATTCTGATCTCTCCAGGGTATATCTGGATGTCTTCCATCGTATGCCATTTTTTTAAGCTCCATTGCATCATCTTTATTATCACATAATATCACACCACCCCTTCCTAAATTTAAGTGCTTTCTAAACTGAAAACTTACACACATAAAAGTTCCTGGAATATAACTATCTTTTTTCCATAAAACAGCTGCATCATATATTGGAGTAAAAAAGTCATTAATACAATAATAGTCTTTCCACTTCTCGTCTGTCCATTGTAAGTTTATTTTTAGCTTTTTTGACAGAAAGGGAATTGAAATATATGTTTGCCTAGGGACATTTATATACGATAAATTTTGATATCTTAAACATAATTCAATACCATGAGTACATGAATCAACAGCAACTGCATATTTTGCACCAAAAAAGTCTGCAATTTTATTTTCAAATATTTTTACTGTTTCAAAACTCATTATATAAACTCTTTATCAAGCTTCTGACCTTCATAAGGTCCTGTTTTATATTCATATACCAATGTATCATCTTCTAATATTTCATATGTATGTCCACCATATAAAGTAAAACTAGCATCTCCAGGTTTTAATACAGGTTCTGCAATTATTTTATCATCAATATCATAAAATTTACATTTAACACTACCTCTGATAACAACCCAACTTTCTTGAGCTATCTGTTCTGGATAATGTCTATCCTTTGTAATATGTTTATGCGGTGGAAAAGTTTTGCCCTTCTCCATTCTTAATGTTGCACATTGTAAAAAATTGTCTTCAGGAATCATTTCTTTCCTGCCCTGAAATTCATAAATTCTATTTACAATATGTAATAATCTTCCGTCTACTTTTGAGTATATCTTTTCCATTTTTATTTGTTTTCAAATTTATAATTAAAATATTTAATATCATCTTCATGCATGTTTCTTACTATTTCTATAGATTCATCAGTATAATAAGTAGAATAATTGTCATGTTTGGATTCATTTTTTTTCATATGAGTATAGTTTACAGATAACCCAATCTCTTTTAATTTTTCCTCTGATAATTCTTCGATTTTTATAAAATGGTCTACATATTTTTTGCCGTCATACCCCCATTCTAACATTTGTTGGTATTTTAAGGCTTTATAATCTCCCATATCAAATGATAGAGTATCTCTATTATCATATATAAATCTTATAAAATCAGTAAAGGTATTACCTTTTTTTTTAATATTTTCAAGTTCTAGTAAAAAATCAGAGTCTGAATCACAAATGCCCTGTTGTAAATAAAAATACCAAGATACATACCAACTCCAAGGATTTCTTACTGTAGTAAATGATATATGTTCTTCATAATCATCCATTAAATTTTTTATATGTTTTAATGTTATATGTCCTACTATACTTTTCATTGTTACTATTCCTAAACCAGATATATGTTCTATAGTTGTTCCCCCCGTTTTAGGAATATGGACATAAACATATTTTTTATTATTATTAAATATTTTATAAGCCATAATTATTTTTTCTTCCAATGTTCCCACACAAAAGGAAAGTATACATCAGACTTTTCATGCGTTTTTTCTAGCTCATCTATGATAATTTGCCTTTGCTTTGCACCACACCTTTTTAGTGGATGAAATTGAACTAAGATATTTTTTACATTACAAATATTATTTGAATTAATTATCTCCTTAAGTAATTCATATTCACCACCTTCTATATTTATCTTAATTAGGTCAATACTATCTATGTTATTTTGACTAATATATTCTGTAAAGCTAACCTTTTTACATAATTTACCTGAACTATCCTCAAAAGAAGCATCATTGCATAAATTTATGTAAAAGTCACAAGTATCCTTTCCTAATGCAAAGTTGTTATGTATTCCTATACCATTATCTTTGTACTTATTATAAAAATCTTTTACTGGTTCAAATGTGTGAACCTTACATCCATACCTTTTTACAATTTCATTAGCATATTCACACTCATATGTGCCTGTGTCAAATACTATTGACTTATTATCTAGATTAAATTCATATAATATATCATCGCCTCCTGCATTTGCAAACTCACTTAGCCAATGTGCTTGAGTATTTCCATCAACAAATGCAAGACTATCATCTGGGCTACAATCTACAATTTCATAGCTTTCATTTAAGTTTAGATTATAGAATACATTTTTATATAACCAATCTTCTTGACAATAATATTCTTTTACTTTTTTGGCATTATCTCTAATTGCACTACTATTATCATGATAGTATTTTTTAAGGTCTGTATTTAGTATTTCCCTTAGCTGATCTATGGTATTAAACATTAGTATTCCATTGCAATTAAAATTTTTACAAACAGAGCTTGAACCCCAATAAATTGGTATTGTCCCTGTTGCAAAGCAATCCAAAATCTTCTCTGAAAAATAATTATCTAGCTTTGTATTTTCAATTACTATTGAAAACATGTATGGTGCCAATACCTCCTCTTTTGAGTCAAATGGCTTATTACATCCAGAACCAAATAAGTCTATTTCATCTATAGTATTTGCTATTTCATGTCTTAATCTGTGACCTGATGTTGTTGTTTTATTAGAGAATAACATATTTACAGATTTTGATTTTTCATATAATCCTATATAATCCTCTAATATCCAAGAGCCTCCAAAAGGATACCAAACAAACTTTGGATTTGACTCAACTAATTCATTACTATATGTTAATATAAAATCAAATCTATCAATAACAGATTTTTCAAGGCTATATAGCTTAGGATTAATTTCTGGTGTTTCCAGTATCATTCCCACCTTGTATTTTGAGCTAACAGAATCTATAACAGAATAATTAAACATATTATCATCAAGAAATAGTGTAATATCAGAACCTTCACCATCTACCCATCTTGTAAAAAGTGGTTTTCTATTATCAGTCATTGAATAGATACCATCATCTGTTTTTAGATGAGAAAAATTATTTCCAATTAAGCCTATATCTAACATTATATTAAACTCCAATCATTAGGTATCAAATCCTTTGTATCAATATTCTTACCACTTCCAAACCAAAGTTTTGGTGCTACAACTCTTTTTTCATCATTTTTATTTAGCCATGCAGCCCACCAACTAAAGCTGCTATTTGCAATAATATTGTCTGTACATTTTGACATTATGTATAAATCCATCCAGTCCTTTTCTTTTTCAATAAAGTGAAAGTCACTATCAAAATGTTCCTTACACCAATTGATGTCATCACTAAATATAATAAAATTTTCCCTATTTCCAAAATTATCTAATGCATTTTTATAATACTCAATTGTACAAACTGGATGAATGTTGGGATATAAAAGATAGTCACCTCTTCTTATATGGATTCCTACACTATTATTAAGAATGTTTCCGTATTTTTTATCTATATACTCTTCAATATCATTAGTAGGCCTGAATAGATCTAGTATAAAATCTCTATAATCACAAAAATACTTTTCAGACTGAAAATATCCATCTATTGCATCAACAACAGGTATTTCACTGTATGTAAATGAACTTTCTCTGTATATATTATTAGGTATATTATTTGTCACCTTAATATTTCTAAAAATATTATCTGAATATTCATTATATCCATTAGGTTTTGTAATATACATTTGCTTTCCATCTCTAATTGACAATGCTTCTCCAGTTGCAATTGTAAACATAAGATTTCCTAGGCCGTTATTTCCTATATGTGATTTTAGGATTGATACCATTACCTTCTCATCATTCCGTAATTGACATGCCTTCCCTGAATGTCACTCCATCCATCCTCTTGATACATTAACCATGGGTGATATGCATATGCATTTAATTGTCCAGCTGCCTGCATTTCTGCATAAACAACATCAATTTGTCTGTGCATATGTTTTGTTGCTCTTAACAGTTTTTCTAATGCACTACCTTTTATTATTATTGCTGATGTTGTATACGCAAAGTTACATTTTACAACATAATCATTTATTCTTGTATATGGTTTTTTGTGGTTGCAACCTAAATATATCATTTCCCAATCATCAGGTATATATTTATATCCTTCAAAAAATTTATCTGAAAAATTATCTACAAAAACAACATCATCCTCTAATATTAATATTGATTCATATTTGTTATCAAATGCATCATTAAGAATATCAAAATGGCTTTTATAGCAACCTACCTCACCTGGTAATAAATTTGAATGTCTTTCCTCATTATGTCCATTTACAGCCTCAAACCTTTCAAAGTCCAATCCTATATCTTTTAGCCTAGATGTAGACCTTTGCATTCTATCAGGCCTGTTTTTCATATTTATAACATATGTTTTATTAAACATATCATTTAACTTTTTATTTGCTTTTCTTATCCATTTATCTTTGCAAAATTCTAATAATTCATCCTTTAATGGCCTTAATGGAGAACCCTGCTTTCCTTGGTCAAACTGATCTGCCTCCAATATAAAGTCATTATTAGATCTAACCAAATTACCACCAAATTCATACCTAAAAAAATAGCTTAGCCATAAATCTTCAATAAATTTATACCTTTCTGGTAACATTTCAAAAAGTTCATTTTTCTTAAATACACTAATTGGTGATAACATACCACCAGTACCACAGTAATCGACGTTTTCGCCAGGAGCGGTAATATATTCCTTATCCCAATATGAACTTTTTATTCTATGTGCATAAAATGATGTTATTGTATCAGGTCTATATTCTGATATAAATGTTTCTACCATATCTTCACCAAATTGGACATCATCATCAATAAAAATAACAGGACCATCATAGTCCTTTGATATATCTTTTGCAAAATAAAATCTTCCAATTCCACCAACATTTTCTCTACTATGATGTACCTCAATATTATATGATAGTTTATACATTGAAACAATCTGATCTAATTTTTGTGCATCATCTGAGTTATTATTCCAAATATATAGATTAAAGTCGTGTCTTGTCTGACCTTCCAGCATTGCAAGAGTTCTTGGTATGTTATCAGTCCTCTTCCAATTACACATTACTATTGGTACATTCATGGTCTTAATCCCAATTCTCTTTCCTTATTGTCATGCCATTCATTATCGCTTTTTTGTTTTTCCATAGATTTCTCATGATAAATTGCGTATAACTCTTCCTCGGGTAACATTGAAAATGTATCCTGCCCTATTAACCTTCCATGCGGTATAGGATTAAAATGTATTCCCTTTTTATTCCTAAATAGTCTATCCTGTATATCTGGCCAATTAACTCTTCCCTTTTCATCTACCACCCAACCTCTCGATGCACGATATTGTTCTGTCAATCCTAAAACTATATTTGTTCTTGGCAAAAAAAATACATCAACATCATTTCCTTCTACAAGTTGGTGTACTATAGTATAAAATCTATCATCAAGTAATTCATCTGCATCAAGATAAAAAAGATAGTCTGTATCAGATTGTTTTGCTAGCCAATTCTTTTGGTCATGTATTGCTCTATCAACTGGTCTTTCAAACGATATAATATCATTATTAAATTTTTTAATGACACCTTTTGTTAATTCATTTGTTCCATTTTTATCACGAACAACAAAAATCTTATCTTGTGGTGCCTTAAATTTTATAATTTGTTCTAATAATTTTTGTAATGATTCATTTTCGTTTTTACACAGAATCATATAACCTATGCTAGTCCTTCCCATAATTTCATAACCTTTGCTGTAAATCTATATTTTATTAAATTTAATCCTTTTATTTGTCCATAAAAGTATGTTCTATAACTGTCTGCCATATCATAAACATCTGAGCCAAACTGGCCTCTCAATACACTTCTATAAAAAGATTGTGGATTTTGTTCCATTAAAACAATTGGCACATCAACTATTGGAGTATCAGGTTTACCTTCTAATTTTCTTAGGCCTGTTTTTTCAACCCATCTATTAAAACCTTGATAGGTCACCTTGTCCAATGATATTGCATGTACCTTTCCAAGATAGTATGGATTAAGAACACATAACATTTGCCTTTTACTTTTACCTTTTAGGTCTGTATATCTACATTCGACTATCATTCCTTGTTCCAACTTTGCAGCTTGCCAAGGAGTTCTGTTTTCTGCATGAATTAAGTGTTCATTTAATCTTTTTTCTATCTTTTTTCTAGCCATCAATATCTCCAAATGATATTCCACCCATCTCCTTACAGGCATCCAAAAATCTTTCAAATCTTTTTGTATTTTGTACATCAAGTGCAGATTCATATACAGTATCATCATTTGACAGTTTTTCAGATTCCTGCTTTGAAAGTTTTTTTATTGGTGTATATGCCCATAACCATTTATCCTTTGTTCCTTCTGGATATACCATACCTTTTTCTGTTTGTATTGTTGTTGGATACCAATATGATTCTCCATCGTCAAATCTAACATCCTTCATTATTTGTGGCATTCCTTCCTCATATTTTTCAATAGGAAAATCATTGTGCTTTTTATAATTTAATGGATATTCATTTGTAAAAAATCCACTACCTATACACATTTTTGATACACCTCCTGCATCATCATATTCTTGAATTACATGGTCCTTATTTGTAATGGGGCTTTTTACCCATTCAGATTTTTCTTTTTTATTCATCTACCTTCTCCAATTTTGGTATATTTAATTTGATTTTTTTTGCAAATTTAGGAAGATTTGCATCAAGAATTGTCTTAAATTTATTTGTCATTTCATTAAGATTAAAATCCTCTCTTATTAATCTTGCCTGTTTTCTTGCATCAGGTATATAATTTTTATAATTCTTGAATACATCCTTCATTATTTTTGATGCGTAACCATAGTCAACATAAAACCATTTTGATTCCTTCAAAATCATATTATTTGCTGCAGAATGGTGTACCTCTTTCATACTTCCTGGAAGCTTTACTGAATGTGTTAGAAAATCCTTTTGGCCACTCCAGTTTGACGCAATAACAGGTTTTTGAGTTATGCAAAATTCTGCAAGTGGTCTTCCATATCCTTCACCATGTGTAAAGCTAACCATAGCCTTTACCTTTTTATGATTATATAATGCATTCATTTCGTCTGTTGAAAAACTTCCTTCAATTACATAAATATTTGGAATTTCAACTCTATACTTATCAGTTATATTTCTAATTCTTTTATAAATATCATTATATTGTACAGTGCTAAAAGTTGCACCTGAAGTTTTAAGTATTAATGCAGGCCTTTTTGACTTTCCTGTATTTCTAAATGTTTCAATAAATGTTTCAATTGTTGCACCAACGTCCTTTCTATCATGTCCATGATCGCCTTGAATCCAATGTCCTGCAAATAGAAAACAAAAGTCCTCAGGTATTTTATCAATTAATTTATCAACATCTGTATTTTTTGACTTTTCCAATTTATAAAAATGGTTTGTGTCAACACCTTCAAATAATACCTCAATTGGTTTTTCACATTTAACCTCACCAATTTTTTGTTTTGTATTATTATCCATTTTGTCAAATATTGTGTTTAGGAATGTATCTCTTGAATGTTGTGATGGTACAATAACCAAATCCATTCTATTACAGCCTTCAACCCATTCTGCAGGGCATAATGTTGTTTCAATACCTGCAGTTATTCCTATACTATATGGTGCCTTTTTTTGAAATTCATTAGGTATTCCTAATTTTATATATACATTTGGTTTTATATTTGAATCCTGAAGCTGATATGAATCAAGTTCTGGGTATCTATCATTTGGGCAGTCACCCCAACTTGTTGTTACAATTTTTATATCATATGAACCTATATCAATAAGGCTTTTTAATAAATCTCTTGCATGGTCACCATATCCAGACCTAGATAAAAAAGGTGCCTCGAAAACTATTTGTGCTTTACTCATTTTATAACTCCTTCTGGATATTTTATATCCTTTAATTTATTAACATTTACCAATTTTAATCTTTTTCTTGGCTTAAAATTATTAAAACATTTTTCCATTGAATCAATTATTCCTTCTGCCATGTCTTTTGCTGTAAAACCATTTTTACATGCCCAATTTCTACCTTCAAGACCAAAATCTTCTCTTTGTACCTTTGGTATATCATACCAATGTTTTATACCTTTTTGAATATCATTAATTGATACTCTTGAATCATAAATGTATGGTGTAACTGGAGAGCCTACAAGGTTTAATTGTGGCCATAATGGGTATGCCCAAACACCATGATTTTTATATCTACCATCACTATTACTTGGCCAGTCAGCTGTATAGTCTTCTACAGTTAAATAGTTGCCATTATCATTTTTGAATCCCATTTGGTCCTGTAAACCACCAATACAACTTGCAATAATTGGAGTACCTGCCATAATTGATTCCATCATACTAAGGCCAAAACCTTCTGCAGAAGATGGTTGACAAGTGACATCTGCAATATTATATAAATAGTTTAGTTGATGCTCATTTAATTTTGACTGTGAAAATATAACATTTGTATTTGGTGCCAAAGCCTTAACAACTGCAGGTAAATCTGTACCATTTGTATCAACTGCATCTGTATGTAATATTAAATGACATTTATCTTTTTGTTCTTCTGTTAAACCTTCAATAAAATATTTGTATGCAAGAATTAGGTCAGATGGCCTTTTTCTTTGTATATTTCTGCTATTAAATAATAATACAAAGTGGTCATCCTTAATCTGGGGAAACCATTGATTTTTGAACTTTTTATAATCCTCTGTATTTTTTACTGGCTTAAATACATTTTGGTCGATACCATGAGGTACGTATGTTAAATCAACACTCTCTTTTCTTGGATTTTTTTGGCATACATTTTTATTAATATTATATGTTTGCTTTGATATTGCAATTAGACCATCACAACTATCATAAAATGGCTCATTCCAATGGGGAAATGGTAAATCATCCCATATATTATAATATAATATTGGAGTTGTTTTTCTTAATTCATATTCCATAGCATATAACCAACCCCAAAATCTAGGATCAGTAAAATGCATAATTGCATCAGGTTTTTCAATTTGCATTACTTGCTGCAATGAACCTTTATCACCATATCCGTTTACACCATATAATTTTATATATGGATTATCAACACCACTTTCATTTTTAATATCATCATTATTAGATAAGTCTATTATTTTTCCTGCATCAGGTGACTTTAATGAACCTGCCATTTGTACCCAATCATATTTATAAAGCGACTTTAATACTATTTGTCTTGACATTGTTCCTACACCTGATGGTAGTCGAATATCATCTCCTAACAAAAGAATTTTCTTTTTTGACATAACCTCTTTCCTTTATTTTCTAAATTTATTTCTAAAATCCTTATCATGAACATACATTTCGAGTGTTTGATTTACGAGCTTTTGGAAGGTTATACCCTCCTTTATACATAGTATCTTAAACTCTTTGTGTATATTTTTGTCTACATTTACAGACGTTAACCTTTTTCTATGTTTTTCCATCATAACCTCCAATTAGTATATTTGTATATAAATATATACTCATTATGAAATAATTACGACTTTCTTATTTAATTTTTTTGCTTCAGTAATTGTATTTATTGTTCCACTAGATTTTACACCATTAGGTATAAACCCTATTACAATATCACAATATTTTGCCAACATTTTATTCCTCACAAAAAAATGTTTTGGATTATATTCCCTTCCGTAATATTTTTCATTTAATGCTGAATAGAAATTATAAACAGTATGTGCAGGATTAAATTCAATATATTTACAATTAAATTCTAATGCATATTTTTTTGCATATCTATCTGCACCATCCTTACAGCCTCCACTGACAATTGTTAATTTTGTACCAAATCTTTTTTGTAGATTAAAAATTGTATCTTTAATCTTTTTTCTGTTTTCGTACTGTCTACTTCCTACTATTCCTATTCTCATTTTCTATTTCTATTTGGTCTATAACTATACCATGCCCTTTCATGAAAATAGTATAATACC
>CXWF01028799.1_pt1 | contig 10344 bp, 6 predicted proteins | sample 468421 | NCBI WGS metagenome assembly CXWF01 (sample SAMEA2620812, study PRJEB7988) | marine metagenome | biome: marine biome (ENVO:00000447); feature: surface water layer (ENVO:00002042); material: "saline water (ENVO:00002010), including plankton (ENVO:xxxxxxxx)" | depth 5 m
TAGACATTAGGTCAAATAGTACATTTCAAGTTTGCTTATTAGATTATCCAAATGATTTAAGAAATAGCGCCCCATCGTCTTCTTCTAATTATAGTGGTGTATATTATGCAGATTATGGAGATGTTGCTTATTGGCCACATTTAAACTTAACAATGCCAGATGATGTCTCGACAGATGCTATATTTTTTGGAGCAAATTTTTGATTGGAATAGACGTAATTATGACATTATATTATATTGACAAAAAGGATTAAAAAACACAAAGTATGTCAAAAAAAATCAGCGCAAAAGCATTAGCCTCATTATATCCATCTAATAGATGGAAAACTCGTAGCGTTATAAATTCTGCTGTATCAAAAGTACAACAAGCTTATGACGAAGAATTTACACGTTTACAAAGCGTTCAACAAACATATCAATCTATTATGAATTTTGGTAAATTAGCTACAAATGCATATGGTAATTTTAGAGAAGCTAAACTTGCAGGATATGATGGAAATTTAAAAGACTATGCTATGCTTGATTCGCAGCAACAAGGTGTTTTTAAAGATAAATATAAAAAACTTAATAGTGATGTTATGGAAAAAACAAATAACGAAATGACATTAGGTGATTTATATAAATCTACTACTAAAAATTTTAGGAAAAAAGGTAGATTAAATAGTTTTAGCAAAAAAATAAACGAACAAGATATAGATACATTATTAGAATGGCACGAAAAATCAATGCAAGAAGCTCCTGGTTTATCAGGAAGGCCTGCTAAGCCAGATATTCCTATAAGTGAAGACGAAAATTTTGGAAATTCTAATTTAGAAGCTATAGACGAATTAACTATTCTTGACAATGGTTTATTGACATCAAAATCAATAAAAAAAGAAGAAATGGAATTTGAATCATATTTTGATAATCAAGACCAAAATGATAAGTATTGGGCAAAACATCAAGAATATGCAACAAATAGAAATTTAGATTTCAATTTTGAAAATTCAGAAGATAGACTTAAATATATGGATAGAATATTAAATATGCCTAAAGAAGACAGGGAATTAATATTTGGCGATATGCGTAAATATGACGAGGAACAAGCAAGGAAAAAAAGCAGAGCTGAATTAGCTGAAAAAGAAGGCGTTGAATATTTCCCTGAATTTGATGAAATGTATGATGTAGTAGAAAGCACAAGAAAATCTCCAGGATTACAAGGGTTAATGCAAAGAGTTATTCCAGGTGGTGAAACAGGATTTGAGCCTACAGCTACATTTGATTTGCCTTATGGAGGAATAACTTCAGACAATCAATATATATCTAAACCTACTATGCCTTCTACAGCAGTATCAGAAGATGAAAATTTTGGAGACTTTAATACATTATATCCAGATGCAGAAATGGGAAGTATCCCATCACCCAGTAATAATATGCAAGGACCTGACGTACCTATAGAATTTTTTAGAGAAAAATCAGCTGATGTAGATTATAGATTTGCTCCAGTAGAGCGTAATTTTGAAATTTCTAGCACATATGGAGTGCCAGAAAGAACTACAGTAGACAGAGGATTAACTCCTAGTGTAGGTGGATTTATGAAACAATATCAAGATAGCATAAGAAAAAGAAAAGAATTAGAGGAGCTTATTAGGTAATGGCACAAGGAGAATACACAAGCAATGTAGCAAGCAATACAATGTCAGGAGCGGCTACAGGGGCTACCTTAGGAACTGCAGTTCTTCCAGGGATAGGTACTGCAGGCGGTGCAATTATAGGTGGTCTAATAGGTTTAGGAAAAGGGTTAGTAGAAAACTCTGCTGCAAAAAAACGTGCTAGAAAAGTACAAAAACAAAAAGATAGATTAAAAGATGCAAAAAATAAAATAAAAGGAACTTTACAAACAATACCTGATATATTTCAAGAATCTCAAAATATACAAGAACAGCAAATAGATAAAGAATCTCAATCAATTGTAGAAAATTTCATAGAACAAACAGTTGGTCAAATATCTAATTTAGAAGACGTGCAAGCTAAAACAGGGCTTACTTCTTCAAATGTTACAAATCAAATTACATCAGCACGAGAAAAATCAGGAAAAACATTTCAAGATTTAACAGCCGATATTAAGGACAAAAAAGAAATGTTAGACTATGATACGGAACGACAAAAAACTGCTGCAATACAGGGCATTTTAAGCGAAATGTACGATATTGACACAACAATAGAGAGTTTATAGCATGGCAATAGATAATGAACTAAGAAAAATACTATTAAGAGAACAAGATTTGCGTTTTGTTACTGACACTTTAAGTGAATACTTAGGGAAAAAAGATGAAGAGCGAAAGTATTATGCAGAAGAAGCGCGTCAAGAAAGATTGAAAAAAGAAGAATTAGCACAAAATTTAGAAATTGCAAAAATTAAAGAGCAAAATAAACCTACAACTAAATCTCAAATTACAGAAGTAAATTTTATAAAAGATACAACAATAAATGGTAGAAAATATAAAAAAGGAGATGTAGGTACATTTAGAATAGATAATGCAATAAATCTTCAAAATAAAGGGCATGTAAATATTGGAAGTTTAGACAATGTTGATGATGAAGGATATAAATTACGTTTAAAAAAATATACAGATACAAAAAAGAAAATACTTGGTGATTTAGGTATATCATTTGAAGAAATTAGTGGTGACCCATTTTCAGTAATGACTAAATTAAGAGATAAAGCAAAAAAAGCAAATTTAAATTTAAATGACGATGAAATAATTAAACAATACATATTTGCAGGTAATGAAGAAGAATACAATCAATTTAAAGGTTATGAAAAAGAATTTGGAGATTTATTTAAATCTCCTGAAGAAACAAATATAAATAAAAAAACAGATTTTGAATGGTAAATAAATGAGTAATGAAAACTTAAAAAAAGTTTATCAAACTGTTTTAAAAGATTTTCCTGAACATAAAAATACATTTGGAGATTATGAATTTTTTCAGGAAAAAATGAAAGACCCTGAAAATGCAGAAAAATTAAGAAAATTATTACGCACAAAATATAATCGAGAAACATTAGGAGATTCCGCAGAATTTTCTAATAAAGTAAAAATATCAGAAAACGATATTGAAAAAACAGAAGAAATAATACATCAAAATATTACAAATAAGCCTGCAGAAAAAATATTAGCTGAAGAAATCTTAAACATAAATGATAATCAAACGCAGATATTAGACCAAAACACAACCGAACAAAATAATTTTAAAAAAATTAATCCTATACAAGAGTCTATTCAAAAAGACGTAGATAGCCAAATTGACCTTGAAACTCAAAATGCTATAGAATTAGGGGAATCTCCTTTAGGCATAACATTAGATAGTCTAATAAAAGATATAGATTTAAATTCAGACATTTTTAAACCAGACCAACAAAAATTTCAAGGAGAAAGTGTTGTCCAATCAGCTTTTCCGCAAGAATTTGAAGATAATATTTTAGAAAAAGCAGTTAAAGATACTGCTGGAGATATTGCTGGAGCTATTGAAATACCAATAACAATGGCTACGTCTTTAATTGGATTCGGAGCATCTGGAATATATGGAGCAATAGAGAGAGCGTTTTCTGGTGAAATGGATGATGAAAAGCTAGTTGAAATGATGGGTAAAATACAAAATAATATTACATATGAACCAAAAACAAAATTTGGACAAGAAGGATTGGAAGTTATATCATATCCTTTTGAAAAATTTGTAGAAGCTACAGATAAATTAGGCGAAATAGTATATGATTATACAGGAAGTCCTGTATTAGCAACTGCGGCTAAAACAGCATCAGAAGGCTCTTTATATTTATTTGGTCCTGTAAGGGCAAAATACAAACAATATAAAGCAGCTAATAAAAATAAAAATGCTGTAGCTATTAATGATATAGCAGACATAAAAATGGATGCAAAATTAATGCGAAATTTAATTTATGATGACGTAATTGTTAATAATATGTCATTAGATGCAGTTATTAAAAAATATAATATTCCTAAAGACAAAAAACCTATGGCAGGTTTATTGGTTAAAGAAATAAAAGATAGTTGGGCAGCAGAATTAAAAGAAATACCATATGAAATTGTAGCAGAAGGCAATGTTGTAAATGTTTTAAAACCAAAAACATCTATAAAGCCAGAAAATATTAAAGAAGTTAAAATATCTACAATATCTGAAAACAAACACGTAGTTCAAGTAACTGGAAAAAACAATAAAGCATTAGATGTAGAAATATATCCTACATTAGAAGCTGCTAAATCATCAGCTAATCATTTTATGGTAAGTGCTGCACTAGAATCAAAAAAAGTTACTAAAAAAGTCTCTAAGCCAACTCAATCATATTACGATGAAAAATTAGATAAAATAGTCGAAGTTAAAGACAAAGAATCTGTTCCTGTAATAGATGATTTAAAATTATCAGCAGAAGATAAAAAGAAATTAAAAGATACTAAAGTTTCAGATGAAAGTGGAGCTATTAAAGTATTTCATGGTACTCCAGAAAATTTTGATAGTTTTGATTTAAATAAATCTCAAGATATAGGAATTCATCTTGGTTCTAAAGAACAAGCAAAAAGAAGATTAAAACGCGCAGATACTAACGAATATCCAGAAGGTTCTAATATAAGAGGACATTATATAAATATTAAAAATCCTCTTTATCTTGAAGATTTAAATAATTGGTACCCTGACGAAATTTCTTTAGCACTAAAAGAACAAGGGTTTAAAAATGTACCTGAATTTGGTGTATCAGATAAATCTCCTAAACATTATAAAGAATTAAGAGATTATTTGGTAAACAAAGGATATGATGGAATAATATATAGGAATGAATTTGAAGGTAAAGACCCAAGAAATTCTCTTGAAATTAAAGATAGAGAAAATTTTGATGATACATTTTTAGATTTTTCTGACACAAAAGCTATGAGCCCAAAAGAAAGAATAGATTGGCTTATGAACTTAGAAAAAGACGTAAAATACAATAAGGGAGAATTAGTTGATTTATCTTATATAGTTTTTGACCCTAAAAAACAAATATTTGGATATGAAACAACATTAAAAAAACCATTAAAAACTGAAAAAATTATTGAAAAACCTAAAAAAGTTGAAGATAAAAAACCTAAAATAAAAAAACAAGTAGAAGAAAAAGTAGTTGCTGAAACTTTGCCTGATAAGTTAGTAGTTTTAAATAATACAATATCAAGTTTACAAAAAAAGAAAGAATTAGGTCCTTTAGATGACAAAGATAAAAAAAAATTAGGTCAATTAGTTATATTAAGAACTAGAGTCCAAAATAAAATAAGAGAAACTAAAAAAGAATTATTAGACAAAGAAACAGAACTTAAAGAAACAACAGGATTTTTTAATAAAAAACAAGAATCAATTGATTTTCAATTATCATCTTTAAAAGCAAAACAAAAAGAAGGAAAAATTACACCAAGTGAAAAGATTGATATACGAAGATTAGAAAAAGAAAAAAAAGATTTAATACAAGAGCAAAAAAATTACGAAATTGAAGTCAAAAAAGATGTTGTAGCAAGACTATCTAAAACTAAAACAGAACTAGAAAAACAAATTAGATTTGCAAGTAGGAAAGGGTCGCAATCTACACCTTTAGAAAGAAGAGAATTAAATAGAAAAATATCAAAAGTACACAAATTAATTTCTAGATTGGAAAGTGAAAAAGGTGTGTCAATAGCATCAGAAGTATATGGTCAAACTTATTCTACTATTATTCCACCAGGATTAATACATGTATTTAAAATTATAGAAAGAAAATTAAAAGCAAGAGGAAGTAAACCATTTACAGATGCAGATATAGAGCACATAGATTATATAATAAATCAATCAGGAGATATACTCCCTAACGATTTTGATATTAATAATAAATATTATGTTCAAGAAACAGGTCATAATGCTTTTTTAACAAAAGTAAGAAAAAGAAAATTAGAAATAGCAAAATCTAATAAAGAAGTTATGAAATGGAATGAAAAAGTTCCTGATGAATTAGATAGAGCAGATATTGGAGCTTATGTTGAAGGTATAGGAAATATATTAATAGAAAACGATACATTTGCTGATGTTAAAAAAAGAATGACTTCTAAAAAATTAGAAGTTTATAATCAATATAAACGCTCTATTGAAAAAGCTAGAGTAGATATAAATAGTTATTTAAAAGAATTTGCTGGAGCAAATCAAGATTATATAGGATTTTTAGAAAATTATTTGCCACATTTTTATGTTGATGTAGATGGGAAAGGTTATCAGTTTGCAATAGATAAATTAAAGTCTAGTAAAAATGCACAAAAAAGAAAATTGCCTACATTACAAGAAGCATTAGATGCAGGTCTTTCTCCTAAAAGTCAAGACCCAGGAGTTTTATATAATTTATATACAACATTAAATTGGACTATGGCAACTAATAAAATGTTTTCACATGATTTGCATAAAATTATAACTCCAGAAGGTAATAGAGCTGTAATACCAAACTATAAAAATGTTGAACATCCTTCAGATTATATATATTATAATCATCCTATATTAAATAAAGCATATTCTATGCCTAATAAAAAAGGTGAATTTAAAGAATCTCACAATGGAGTTTGGGTTCACCCTCAATTAAAAGCTCCTTTAGATATGTTAAAAAAATACAATCAATTTGGAATGCTTCCTGATGAAACAAGTAAATTTTGGGAAACTTATGACATGTTTAATAATAGTGCAAAATCACTTTCATTAAGTCTTTCTTTGTTTCATAATATAGCATTATTTGAAAGCGCACAGTCTGTGTTTATGAATAAAAATCCAATAAGAGGTATATTTTTATTTGGAGACAAAAGTCCATTAACAAGTAAAAGACAATTTAAATTAACTCATAGAGCTGGTTTAGATTTAATAAAAGATGATAAATATTTTGAAGATATGTTAATGGCAGGTCTTGAAATTTCACATCCAAGTATGGATAATCATAAAGGAACATGGGAAAAAATTAGAGATGGTCTTTCAGATAACGTAGGATATTACACTGGAAGTAAAAAAGCAAATAATTTAATTAAAAAAGTTTTTGACAAAACTATAATAAAACATCAAGATTTATTATGGAATCATTATCATTCTGGATTAAAAGCTTATGCATATGTTGATATAGTAGAAAAATCTAAAAATTTGTTTCCAGAATTATCATTAACTGAAATTAAAGAAATAACAGCAAATAATGTTAATAATGCATTTGGTGGGCAAGAATGGGAAAGTAAATTAATTTTAGGAAATCCAGAAATTTTAAAATGGACTAGACGAGGATTATTATCACCAGATTGGACATATAGTTCTGCAGCAATGGGTGCTGGTGGTATAAATTCAATTTATAAAAAAGCATCAGGCGGAAAAGATTTATTAGGAGAAAAGTCTAGATTTAAAGGCGACAAATATACAAGATACCAAAGTAAGTTTTATACTAATTATTGGAAAAATATGGCACTTACATTAGGTGGAACTGCTTTATTATCACAATATGCAATATATCAAGCATTTGGAGATGAAGAGTTAGATGAACCATTAACATATAACAATGAAAAAGGTAAACGATGGGAAATCGATATTACTCCAATGTTACGACATTTTTCTAATAAAAAAAATCCTGGAAGTTGGACAACAAAACAAAGATATTATACATCTTTAGGAAAACAAGCTAAAGAATTATTTGGATATATTGATGGCATATATGGCCCTAGAAATACATTATTAAGAAAATCATCACCTATGTTTCAATTTGGATATGAAGCATTAGTTGGTGAAACAATATCAGGGTTTTCATCAGATTGGGCAAGAGATAATGCTAATACATATGATTTGATTACATCTGCAATGGGTAGAATTGTTAAATCTTATATGCCTTTTTCATTACAAGGTAACAGTTTAGGGTTTGCTTTGCCTATTTCTAAAGGTAAAACTCCATTTAAAGCAGAAAAAGAAATGGCAGAAATTATGCATGCTTATGTTGACCCAGGAATAGTACAAAGAATTAAAAATAAATATACGTCAGACCAAATATCAACATTGTTTGGAGTTCAAAAATTTGACCCGTTTGTATATGAAGAAAAGTTTACAGAATTTTTTCCAGAAATAATTAAAGCTTTAGAAAGAAATGGTTATAATTCTGAGTCTGTATTAAAAAATGTTGTTGGAGGTTTAGCTACGCAATACAATAGAGAACTTATATCTATAGGTTTAGACAAAGATGGTAATTGGCGAAATCCAGAAGAATTGAGCGAAAAAGATAAATTTTTAATGGAATATGCTGCATACAAGTTATTTAAACTAAATAAAAATGCATCAAATTTTGCAAAAAGTTTAAAAGGTAAATTAAAATCTGGAAAACTTCAAGGTTATGACACAGATTATTTTAATAAATATCGTCAAATATGGCAAGATGCATACAATGTTTTACCAGACCCACAAAATGACCCAGAAAAATGGTTAAGAAATGCTTTAAAAAATGATTATTTTACTAAATATCAAAAAGATATAGTTAATTTAGCAAGATTAAAAGTTGAAGTTTCTATACTTAAAGATAAGTTGATTAATAATTAAATTTGTTTTAAATTACATCAACAAATTTCGATAATATGTGCCCATGTCAGCCCCCTCTGGGCGGTAAGGCACAATAAAAACAAGAGAGGGAAACATGGCAACAGTAGGAAACTTTCCTAGAATTAAATCTAGTTATTCCGTACAAAAAGCAAGCAACTTGTCATTAGGGCAAGGTGGCTGTTTATTTGAAGACGGAACAGCAGCAATAACAGGTAAAACAATAGTAGCAATACAATTCCTTACAGACTCTACATTTTCATCATTAACTCCTATAGATAGTAACTATATTGGTACATCTGGTGGTAATGGAGATGATATAGATGGAAGTAATATATTCCCAGCAGGAATGACTATATATGGTCAATGGACTGGATTTACATTAGGTGCTAGTTCATCAGTTGTAGCATACTTAGGATAATATGGCATTAGGATTAGGAGCAAGTTTAGGTAAAACAGGTGTTGTTACTCCAGGTGTCGTTACAGATGGCTTGGTTATGAAACACATGTATCCTGCAGGAGCAGTACAGCCATTAAGTGATGGTGCTGCATATTTTGTGAGGTCAAACACAGATTATGTTGAGATTTCAGACAATGCTTCTATAAATATAGGTACTGGAGATATGACTTTATCAGCATGGATTTGGATGGATGATGTATCTGCTGCTGACCATGGGCTATTTGGAAAACATCAAGAAGAGGCTAATCGATGGTATTTTAGAGTAAAATCAGATGGGGCTCTAAACTTTTATGGCAAAGCTAGTAATACAGCAATTACTAATGGTAATTCTAGTACTGGAGTCATAGTTGACAAAACATGGACGCACGTAGCTGCAGTTCTTGACTCTTCTGCTAATATAAAATTTTATAAAAATGGAGTTTTAATTGCTACAGCAACTGGAGGAACTCATAATTTAGATAAAGATAATACAGGTTCTCTAGTATTGGGTTCTAGGGGACTATCTACAGGGGTTTTAGATGCCTTAACAGGCTATATGTGTAATGCTGGTATGTGGAAAAGAATCTTAACTCAAGAAGAAATAAAATCGATTATGTGGAAACAATATGCAGACTTAACATCTAGTGAAAAAACTAGTTTAGTATCATGGTGGAATTTAGATGAGGCTTATGAAAGTTCAAGCTTTGTATTAGATAGTCATCATAGTGGAGGAAATACTTTAGGAAACAATTTAATTGCTTATAATCCAGGATTTGAATCTGGCTCTTCATCTTTAACAGGAAATAGTGATACAGGTTGGGAAAATAATAATGTCGATGGAGACGATGTATCAGAAGTTAATACTAATTCATTGTATATTAAAACAGGTAGTAGTTCTTGGCATATTCAAGAAGTTGGAGGTGCTTCTCCTACTGGTATTAGGCAAAATTGCACAATAACAGCAAATACTGTAATAAAAGTAACAGCAGAAGTATATGTAATATCTGGAAAAGCTACAATAGATTGTAGAAAAGGCAGTAGTTCATCTACTAATTTTGTAAATCCTGTAGAAAATACTACAACAGGTCAATGGGAAACATTAACTCAAATATTTGATAGTGGTTCAGAAACTTCATTAAGTGCAAGACTTGTAACAAAAGATAGTTTAGAATCAGAATTTTATGTTGACAATATATCTGTTCAGCAAATAAATGGAAATACAGGGACTTTATCATAATGCCAGCTACTATACAAAAAATATTAAAACCAACTAAATAATACCAACAATAATAGACGTGTTTATTAACATACGCCTAA
>CXWF01067147.1_pt1 | contig 10327 bp, 9 predicted proteins | sample 468421 | NCBI WGS metagenome assembly CXWF01 (sample SAMEA2620812, study PRJEB7988) | marine metagenome | biome: marine biome (ENVO:00000447); feature: surface water layer (ENVO:00002042); material: "saline water (ENVO:00002010), including plankton (ENVO:xxxxxxxx)" | depth 5 m
CCATCATTCGCAAGGGCGTATATTCGATCACCGTTTCGTTCCGTTGGGTCACGATCCGGTTGCTAGTGCGCACCAGACCGCGCCCCTTGGATGTCGCTCGCGCTTGAAGCACTTCGCATTCTACATGAATAGTGTCGCCGACAAAGGTAGGTCCCTTGACGTTGAACTCCATGTGCAGAAAGGCGAGACCCGTTTCCTGCATCATCGACTGGACGAGTAAACCCTCGGCCATGCAATAGACCAGTGCGCCGGGCACCACACGACCGCTCATGGGGCCGTGGGCCTTGAGATATTCGACATCGGTGAAGAGCACTTCCACCATGCCCGTCGTGTTGATGAAATTGACCAAGTCGGTTTCGGTGATCGTCCGCCCAATGGTGCGGAATTCCTCGCCGACCGTGAGGTCGTTCCAGCACATGCCGAGGCCTAACTTTCGCATGCCCTCCTCTCCTTGCAGGTAGCAGCGCTAACACGGGCCCCATCCGCAAAATTCTGTGACTGATGCCGGAGAATGCGTTCCGACGCTTTGCTTCAGCCTGGAATTCGGACCGACATGCTCGAGTAGCCGTTGATCAGATTTGAAAAAACCCTCTCGGGTTCGCCGATTACTTCAATCGGCTTGTCGGGCCAACGTTTCAGGATTTCTTCCCAGACGACGCGGAGTTGCATCTCTGCCAGCCGGTTGCCGACGCAGCGGTGGATGCCGAAGCCGAAGGACAGGTGCTGGCGGGGACGCTTGCGGTCGATGATGAAGCTGTTGGCGTTTTCAATTGCCTCTTCGTCCCGGTTGCCAGAGACGTACCACATGACGACTTTGTCGCCCTTCTTGATCTGCTTGCCGCCAAGCTCTGTATCCTGAAGCGCGGTACGACGCATATGCGACAAGGGTGTCTGCCAACGGATGATTTCGGGAACCATGGATTCGACGAGCTCCGGGTTGTCCCGCAGTTTCTTGTATTGATCCGGGTTCCGGTTCAGCGCCAGCAAGCCGCCAGTGATAGAGTTGCGGGTGGTGTCGTTGCCACCCACAATCAGGAGAAGAATATTCCCCAGATACTCCATCGGCCCCATATTTTTTGTCGCTTCGCCTTGGGCCAGCATGGTGATGAGATCGTTGCCAGGCTCGGTCGCGTTGATGCGCTGATTCCACAATTCCGTGAAGTAGGCGGCGCAATCGCGTAATTCATTCCTGCGGGCCCTCTCGGCCTCCTCGTCGCCGAAGGCCGTACCGGCGGTGGCTACATCCGACCAGCGGGTGAGCTTGGAGCGCTCTTCCCAAGGGAAATCGAAAAGAGTAGCGAGCATCTGCGTCGTCAGTTCGATCGACACGCGATCCACCCAGTTAAACGTTTCATTGATCGGCAGGGAATCGAGAATCCTCCCGGCGCGCTCGCGGATCGTGTTTTCAAGTTTTGCCAGATTGCCGGGTGCGACGATGGGGCTTACGACCTTGCGCTGTGCGTCGTGCTTTGGTGGGTCCATCATGATAAACATGGGCAGGAAGAAGCCTTCTTCCTGATTCCGGAGAGCGACGCCACCTAGAGTCGCTTCGGACGAATAGATGCCGTGGTTGGTATCGACATGCATGATGTCTTTGTATTTTGTCACCGACCAGAACGAGCCGTATTCACTGTCCTTGCAGTAGTGGACCGGATCTTCGCGGCGCAGCCGCTCGAAATACGGCCAGATCGTATTCGTTCTGAAGAGTTCGGGATTGCTGACATCGATCTTTTCAAGCGGGATCGCGTAGGCATCCGCAATCGACTTATCTCGAGCGGCAACCAGAGTTTCACTCATGAGGGCGTCTCCATTGCGTTTCCAGAAGCCTGCGAATGCGTGACATAAGGGATGCCGGTGGGCCGACCCTGCTCCTGTCAATTCATTATAAGCATATTTCCGCAGCTTGTCAGGTTGCATTCTTCGGGCGGCAATCCGGGTCGGCAGGAACCTCCCGAACAGTCGGTCACACGAATGTTACCGGCCTTTGCGCTCGCCGAGCGTTTCCACCCGTTTCGGCAGATTTTCACGGTGAGCTCTGCGAGGGCACTTCAGCGATACAACGGTCCAGATAGTTGGTGAGTTTGGACCTCCATCTCGATGACCGGTAAGCATCCCCGTTGAACTTGGAGACGGATGGGCAACCGCCGCCCGTCGACAAGGTCCTCGTCGGCGCGGCGAGTGGCCCATCGTCATTTTTTTCCGAATGAGGCGACCCGTTCGCGTGCGTCGAAACAAGCCCCGGGGCTGTGCGCGAGTTCGTAGGCCAACCCTGCCTGGCAGGTCATGCCGTCGGTCGCGCCCAGCAAGCCTTTGTTGACCTGATTGCTGTATGTCGAATTGGCGGCGATACGCTGAGCAAGGTCGTTTGTCGCCTGTTCCAGTTCGGCATCGTCGACACAAATGTCGACCAGTCCCATGCGCTCTGCCGTCTCTGCCGCTAAAATATCGGAAGTAAACATCATCTGCTTGGCCTTCGACAGCCCGACGCGACGCGGCAGTCTTTGCGTCATGCCCCAGAGCGGACTCAGCCCCCACTTGCTATGCGTGTCGCCAAACTTGGCGGAGCGCGCCGCGATGATAATGTCGGCCGCGAGTGCAAGCTCGAGTCCACCAGTGTAGCAATGCCCGCGGACGCAAGCGATGACCGGTTGCGGCAGCTCAGCCAGCGCCTGAATAGTCTTCGCCTGGAAATGCGGCTCCGGAGGGCGCTCGCCTTTCTGGATGTCCTTCAGATCGTGGCCAGCTGAAAAAGCCTTGCCCGCGCCCGTGATGATGACACAGGCCACCTCGTGAACCTGTCCGCGAAGCGTGTCGACATGTCCGCGCAATTCTTCGAACAGAGGGACATTGAGTGCGTTCAAGGTTTCCGGACGGTTGAGTGTCAGCGTACAAATGCGCTCGCTATCCTCGCGAAGAACCAGATTGGACATGGCTTTCTCCCTTCCTCTTATCGTTGTTTTTTATGGCGTCTTTTCATCTGTAGAGGATGCACACATGTGAACGAACCCGCCTGGCTGGCTACGACGCGCTCGCGGCAGGGGCCATTCGCTTCAGAAAATCCAGAACGGCGGTTGTAAAGATGTCGTTCTTGTCGCCCGCCACCATATGGCCCGCATTGGCGACATCGACAAACTCGGAATGAGGAACAATTTCGGCGAATTGCCGCGCCGCTTCGACCGTCACGAGATCGCTGTTGCGGCCACGAACGAGGAGCGTAGGTATTTTCAGGGAACGCGCCGCTATTTCCAGGCGTTCGGGTTCGCGGCTGCCTTGTGGCTTTTGCGGGCCGGTGATGAAGCGTGGGTCCCAATGCCAATAGTAGCGGCCATTTTCCCTGAGGCGAAGGTTCTTCGCCAACCCGCTCAGATCTTTAGGGCGAGCCCGGCCGGGCATATAGCGCGAAATTGTATCGGCTGCTTCCTCAAGAGAGGCAAAGCCTTCTTCCAGATTCTCCGACATGAACCCGAGAATTTTTTGAACCCCTTCCATGTTCATCTGAGGAGTGATGTCTACGAGAACCAGCGCCGCAAACCCGCGGCGTCCGGCCTTCGCATATTCTCCCTGCGCGATCATGCCCGCGATGCCGCCGAGAGACGCGCCAACCAAGATAGGAGGCACACGGAAGCCGTCGGCGATGTCGAGGATATCTTCCGCGAAACGCTCCATTCTGTAGTCTCCATCCGGAGACCAGTCGCTTTCGCCGTGCCCGCGCAAATCGACGGCGAGAGCGTAATAACCGTTTTCTCCCAGCGTTTTACCACAGGCTCGCCATGCATGGCGTGTCTGCCCGCCACCATGGGCGAGCAGAACCGGACGCCCCTGACTGGGACCAAATGCCTCCCCTGCGATTTTGAGATTCTGAACAAGGGTGAACAAGGTCCGGTTTGCGGACGTCATATGCTTTATTCCAATGGTTGGTACGTGTAGTAAATGCCGGAATCCATTATGATGAATTGGTGGCGTGTTGCAAACACGGACGATGGTATTGTAGGGGGTTCTCTCGGTCGCTTCTCGATCGGAGGCGATCGGCCTTGAATGTGAAGATTGTGAGTATCTGAAAATGAAAACGCCCTTGTCTGCTTCGCGAACCGGACGGTTTCCGAATGGGTCCGGCAAGCGTGCCCTCACAGTTGCGCGGCGGATTGTCGAAGACATCGAGCAGCAAGGCGCCGAGATCGGAGATCGCTTACCGCCCGAACAGGAAATGCTCGTGCGATATGGAGTGGCCCGCGCAACCTTGCGGGAGGCGCTCAGGTTTCTCGAATTGCAGGGCATCATTTTCCTGCGACCCGGTCCCGGTGGCGGGCCGATCGTTCAGGAGCCGCAGCCAAAAGATTTTGCCAGCACGATGGCGTTATTGCTTCAGTTTCTCGGAACCACGTTCCGTTCACTGATTGAAGTAAGGCAAGCGGTGGGCCCGACCATGGCGGCGCTTGCGGCAGAGCGTGCGTCCGATGAAGATATTGACAAGCTGAATCGGTCACTGGCCACGCTGAAGACGTTGTCTGTTTCTTGTGATTCCTATGCGGAGGAAAACAGGCGCTTCCACGACCTTCTTGCGTGGGCGTCGGGCAATCCCTTGATCGGATTCTTGATCAGCTCGCTTCACAACATCACGAATGCGTCGGAAGTTGGCATAACTTATACGAAAGGCGAGCGCGACTATCAGATCAAGGCGTACGGGCGACTTCTCAAAGCAATTGAAGATCGCAATCCAGACCTCGCTTTCACTGAGATGTCCCGGTTCGTAAGCCGGTCGGACAAGTATCTGGAGGCTCGTCATCCCGAGATCATGTCCAAAATCGTGCGTTGGCAGGATGCTGATGACCTGAGCATGCCGCGGGTTCCCCGACGGAAATGCTAGACGAGTGTTCGTGACGCCAACGGCATTTTTGCGACACTTGCGCCGCCCCCCGGCCATCGATAATCTATGATCATAAATAGCGCGGTCAATTAAAGCCGCTGGATGGGAGGGTAGCTGTGACACTGCATAGCCGTGTATGCGATATTCTGAACATCAAATACCCGATCTTGCTGGCCGGTATGGGCGGGGCGAGCGGCCCACGGCTTGCAGCGGCTGTATCGAATGCGGGTGGCCTTGGTGTGCTCGGCGCGGCTGCTTGCTCTCCCGATCAACTGCGTGAATGGATCAGGGAAACACGCGCGCTTACGGACAAGCCGTTTGGTGTGGACACCCTGCTGCCAGCCTCCGTGCGCAGGGAAGCCTATAAGGGCAAGGCTGGTCCGTCTCCGATGGACTTGCTGCCTGAGTACCAGAAATTCGCGCAAGACTTCCTGAAGAAGGAAAACATACCACCGCTGAAATCCAAGGCGCGGGAATCCGAGGAAGCTCACCGTTCGTCCAAATCGAACGCACCACTGTTTTCGAAAGAATTCTTTGAAGCGCAAATGGAAGTTGTGGTTGATGAGCGGGTTCCTGTCTATGCGGCGGGTCTCGGCAATCCGGGGCCTTGGCTCGATCGGCTCCACGCCAACGGCACCAAGGTGATGGCGGTTGTCGGCGCAGTGAAGCATGCCCTGCAGGTGGTCAATTCCGGTATCGATCTCATCGTCGCGCAGGGCCATGACGGGGGCGGGCACAATTCACCCATCGGAACGATGGCGCTCATCCCGCAGGTTGTCGATGCGATTGCGGGTCGTATTCCCGTACTCGGCGCGGGCGGCATTTCCGACGGGCGCGGCATCGCGGCAGCAATGATGCTCGGCGCCGAAGGCGCCTGGATCGGTACGGCGTTTCTTGCGACCGATGAGGCCGGCATTGAGGATTTCCAGAAGGACGCGATTGTCGAGTCGGGGGACGGCGATACGCTTGTTTCCCGGACCGTCACTGGAAAGCCGGCCCGCGTCATTCGTAACAAATGGTCCGAGGCTTTTGTCGAGGCTGGTCTGGAGCCGCTGCCCATGCCCTTCCAGCCCATGGTTGCGATGCCGGTGCTGGCGGCGGCGGCGGCGGTAAAGCGGAAAGATATAGCTCCCGGTTTCGCGGGGCAGGGCATGGGTCTCATTCACAAGGTGAGGCCGGCTGCGGAAGTCATGGCCGATCTCGTGAAAGGTGCCGAAAGCTCGCTGGGCAAAGCAAATATCTATCTGTAAGGCCCGTCTGCGCGCGCCTTGGGTGCTATTGAAGGTTTCGGAGAAAACGAGATGACAATTGTTGCAAAGCTGCCGGAGTTTAACCAGGAAATCGCACAGGGTTTCATAAGCGCCAGCAATTCAATGAAAGGGCTGCCCGAGTTTCTTGGAGTTCGAATCGTAGATATTGAACCGGGCAAGCTTACCGCCGAGATGGAAGTCTCAGATCGGCTGTTGACGCCGATCGGAAACATGCATGGCGGGGTGCTGGCTGCGATGTGCGACCATGTTCTCGGCTGCGTTTGCTATCCGCATATGCGGAAAGGACAGTGGGCGGCGACGACGGAATTCAAGCTCAATCTGCTGGCCCCGGTATCCTCAGGCAAGGTCACAGCTGTGGCCGAGCTGATCGCAATGACAAAATCGACCGCGGTGGTTCGCATTGATGTGACGAATGAGGGCCGCGCCTGTTGTGCGGCACAGGGAACTGTTCTCATTCGCGACCCAAGGCCCGCATAGGCAAACGCAGCTCTCGTTCAGGCACTGTGTGAGGAAGATCACTCGGGGACCGAATTCCGGAGCGACTTTTCTCTCATCGTGGCCGAGGATGGTAGCCGATCAAGGTGGCATGCGGTGGTTATGAAAGGAAGCGTTCTCGATGAATGGGGTACAATCCGGCCAGACGCAAGAAAGTGACGACGCTGAAGTATTGGATGCACTCATTGTTGGAGCGGGCTTCAACGGCATCTATCAGCTTTACCGCTTACGCCAGGAAGGCTTCAAGGTCCGCTTGTTCGAGGCTGGTGCCGATCTGGGCGGCATCTGGTACTGGAATTGTTATCCCGGCGCGCGGGTCGATTCTCATGTGCCGGTCTATGAATTTTCGATCGAGGAGTTGTGGCGCGACTGGAACTGGACCGAGAGATTTCCTGCCTGGGATGAACTGCGCCGCTACTTCAAATACGTCGATAAAAAACTCGACCTCAGCCGCGACATAGTATTCGAAACGCGAGTCAGCGCGGCTGAATTCGACGAAGCGCACGATCAATGGGTTATCAGCACGACCGACGGCGTTACCGTGCGCGCCCGGTTTTTCATTCTCTGCACGGGCTTTGCATCCAAACCCCATATTCCGAACTACAAGGGACTTGAAAGTTTCGCTGGAGAATCCTGGCACACAGCATTGTGGCCCCAGGAAGGTTCCAGTTTTGCGGGCAAACGGGTTGGCGTCGTGGGAACCGGAGCGAGTGGCGTTCAGGTGGTGCAGGAAGCCAGCAAGGACGCGGCGCACCTGACGGTGTTCCAGCGTACGCCGATCCTCGCCTTACCGATGCAGCAGCGCAAGCTCGACGCCGAGACGCAGAAGCAGATGAAGGCCGATTATCCGGAGATATTCCGTATGCGGCGCGAAACGTTCGGCGGATTCGACATTCTCAGGGACGAAAGGTCTGCGCTGGAAGTGTCGCCAGAAGAGCGCCGCGCACTTTATGAAAAGCTCTGGCAAAAAGGCGGCTTCCATTATTGGGTCGGAGGATTTGCCGATGTCCTGACGGATGAGGATGCAAACCGTACCATGTACGATTTCTGGTGCGAGAAGACTCGTGCCCGCATCAAGGATCCGGCATTGGCCGACAAACTTGCTCCGAAAGAGCCGCCCCACCCGTTCGGCGTCAAACGCCCCTCGCTAGAGCAGTGGTATTACGAAGTATTCAATCAGGAGAATGTCAGCCTGGTCGATGTGCGTGAGACGCCAATCGAGGAAGTGGTTCCTGAAGGCGTACGCACGGCGGATGGGCTGATTGAGCTCGATATGCTTGTCCTGGCGACGGGGTTCGACGCCGTGACCGGCGGATTGAACCAGATCGATATACGTGGAACGAGCGGCTTGACGCTTAAGGAAAAGTGGACTGAAGGCGCACGCACTTATCTCGGTTTTGCGACGTCGGGATTCCCGAACATGCTTTTTCTTTACGGTCCACAGAGTCCTTCGGGATTCTGCAACGGCCCGACATGCGCTGAGCTGCAGGGTGAATGGGTCGTCGATTGCCTCACATATATGCGCGAGAACAACAAACGGCGTATAGAGGCGACCGGCCAGGCCGAGGAAGAATGGACACAGCTCATGAACACCATAGCCGACATGACGCTCTTTCCCCGTGCCGATTCCTGGTACATGGGCGCCAACATTCCAGGTAAGCCGCGGCAGCTTTTGAATTTTCCCGGCGTGCCCATTTATATGGACCAATGCAATGCAGCCGCGTCCAAGGGGTATGAGGGGTTCGTCTTGGGTTGACGGAACCGCAGCGGCCTAGCTGCTGGTGTGGGCGCGAACCTGTGGGGACGCGAGCGTTTGACGCTGAATGTCCGCATGATTTTGAGCTCGCCCCAACATTGGACCGGCTGGGCTGATAAATTCCGGTTTCATCTGACGGCAGGCTGACCGGTTTGCCCGCCGGAAGATGAAGCCTGATCGGTACTTCGTCGATCGCACTGTGCGGTTTGATGAGTTCGGCCCGGATGCCGGGCGCGCGCGCCACGAATATCTGGCGACACTGGACGATGACCGATGGGACCAATGAGCGCTTCGGCCTCAAGCCTCGGCGTCTGGTTGCCGACAGCGCCTATGAATCGGCGTCAAACCTTGCCTGGCTGGTCAAGGAACGCCAGATAGACCCGCACACACTCATCTTCGATGCCAAGCAGGACCACTACACCTGCCCCTGCGGCAAGCTGCTGGTGGAGTTCAGGGGATCTATGCGACCCCGTACCGGTCGTCGATTAGCTTGGGGAGGATTGGTGGTGTGGCCAGTCGGGACCTGACTTGCCTCGCGGAAATTCCCTGTTTTGCAGGGAATTAACAGGGAATTTCATTGAATTTGGGTTCCGCGAGGGACTCCTGACAGGCAATAATTGGCAGTTTCCTGCTATTTTTCAGGGGATTTCCCTGAGCGAATAACAGGGAATTTTTCGCCGCATAACAGGGAATGCTTTTCGCGCAAACAGGGAACAATTCCTTCAGATCAGGGCCGGATGACCTGGAATTCAGGTCCCTTGCCGGCGGTATATGCCCGTCCCTGAATTTCTCTGGTCCGCCAGCCCAAATCGCGGATTAGGGCCGGTCGCCTCCATTCGCCTCGCCAGTCTCAAGGATTGGGGCTCCCATAAGTTTTCGTAACGGATCGGGTAAAGGCAGCTCATTGTGGCGGCAGAGTATCCTGATTGAGTTCCGGGGGTTCTGATGGAGACCAAAGATGATTTCGCGCGAGGAGCTTTACCAACTGGTCTGGTCAAAACCCATGACCAAGGTCGCCGAGCAATTTGGCGTATCGGGGAGTTACATGACGCGTGTCTGCACGATGCTGAATGTGCCGCGCCCGGGAGTGGGCTATTGGGCAAAGCTCGCCTTTGATAAAGCGCCGCCACCTATCCCCCTTCCAGAGGCCCGACCTGGCGATACACTTTTCTGGAGCCAGGACGGCCAGCTTCCACCGCCGCAAAAGCCACAAGCGCCTCGACGCGCACGCAAGAAACCGGTCCATGCGACCGCGCCAAAGGAAGCTACTCATGAAATGATCCGTGGCGCCAAGGCTCATTTTGAGCACACGCGCTCGTCGTACGACCGCCTCTATCTCAAGCCTTACAAGCGCCTTCTGGTCGATATCATCAGCTCGGCGACATGCCTAGACAAGGCCCTAGGCTTCGCCAACGATCTATTCAACGCACTAGAAGCCCGCGCTCACCGCGTCACTCTCGCGCCGCGCGACCAAAAGCTTCAATATACTTCAACCGACGAACGTGAAGATCAGACCAAAGAACGAAGCTACTACCAATCCTACCGTATATGGTCTCCAGATCGGCCAACCGTTGTCTATGTCGGGAGCGTCGCCATCGGACTTTCAATCATCGAAACCTCGGAAGAGGTCACTGTGCGATATGTAAATGGTGAGTATGTCCACGACAGCGACTACACACCGCCCGCGAGGAGACGCAATTTCGTTGATCACTCTTGGACAACAACCAAGGAACTCCCGACAGGTCGTCTCCGCCTCAAAGCCTATTCGCCTTATCCACGCGTCAACTGGAATCTGGAGTGGACAGAAACGCCAAACGCCCAGTTACTACCCAAGATCCATTCCATTGTCCGCACACTTGAGCTTGCAGCGGCAGATCTTGCTGAAATGGTTGCGGATGATCGGCCCCCACGGACGGGTCCAATTTGATTGTTAGTGCAATG
>CXWF01002319.1_pt1 | contig 10258 bp, 10 predicted proteins | sample 468421 | NCBI WGS metagenome assembly CXWF01 (sample SAMEA2620812, study PRJEB7988) | marine metagenome | biome: marine biome (ENVO:00000447); feature: surface water layer (ENVO:00002042); material: "saline water (ENVO:00002010), including plankton (ENVO:xxxxxxxx)" | depth 5 m
ATCGTCGGTGATCCAGGCCTCGCAGCCATCCGGAAGCACGGCGACGGCGGCGATGCCGTCACGCGGCCCCGGCGCGTCGCCGATGGTGCGGTCGACGTTGGTGGCGATCAGCTTGGGCGCGCCGCCGGTATAGGCGGTGGCGGAACAGCCAGCCACGACGACGGGCGCAAGAAGCGCGATCATTACGGTTCTGATTTTCATGGGTTCGGGTACCTGTAGCAGACGATTTCCACGCGGCGGTTCTTTTGCATGTTCGCCGCCGAATTGTTGGGCGCGATCGGACGACGCTCGCCAAAGCCCACGACACGGTCGACGACCGCCCCGGACTGGCGCGCGACACCGGCCACGGCATTGGCGCGGTTCTGCGACAGGCGGATGTTGTACTCATCCGAAGCGCGGCTGTCGGTGTGACCGTAGACGGCATAGGCGAAGGCGCCGGCGCCCGCGAAGAACTGACGCAGCCATTGCTGGCCCTGCGCGGTCAGCTTGTAGCTATCGGTCGCGAAGAGCACGTCGGTGTTCTGAACGGCACAGGTGTTCTTTTCGAGGCACATGTGGCGGCCCGTCTTGGGGTCGCGCCGCGACACCATGTAACCCTCGACGCCACCATCGGCCCACCAGTGCATACACCCGTCCGGGTCCACCCAGAGGCCCCAGTTGATCTTGCCGGTGACGGTGACTTGCGATTGCGCCTCGGCCGTGGATGTCACCCCGGCAGCGGCGGCGAGCCCGAGGACGGCGGCGGCAGCCATGGTCCTGACTCTGGAAATAACTCGGTATTTCACTCCATATCCCCCAAAATGGCCGTGTGGCGACGGCGCTATATCTATTGGAGGAAGGTTAAACCGATGAAAGTCTTTATGTAAATGCTGGGCAGGTCGAAATTGTCCAAGACATGTGGACATTGGGTGTCATGTTTGGCCATTGCTTGCGATTGAAGTGAAAATCCACACAATTCCTAGTGTTAGTGAGTGGAGCCTACACCACCTCGCCTGCCAATGAGTTGGGTCCGGCGCCGGTGATTCTCACCCGCCGCAGGTCGCCCGGAGCGATTCCCTCGTCACTGACATGAACGGCGTGGAGATAGTCGGACTTGCCCACCATCTGCCCCTCCATCCGGCCCGGTTTTTCGAACAACACGCCGACCTCACGCCCCACCATGCTCTCCATCACGCCGCGCGCCTGTTCGTTGATGAGACCCTGAAGGCGCTGGAGCCGGTCCGACGCTTCGGCCTCGTCCACCAGCGGGCGCTCCGCCGCCGGGGTGCCGGGGCGCGAGGAATACTTGAAGCTGAACGCCTGCCCGTAATTCACCGCGCGGATGAGCGACAGGGTGTCCTCGAAATCAGCGCCGGTCTCTTCCGGGAAGCCCACGATGAAATCGCCCGAGATCAGGATATCGGGGCGCGCGGTGCGGATGCGCTCGATCAGCCGGAGGTATTCCTCCGCCGTATGCTTGCGGTTCATCCGCTTGAGGATGCGGTCCGACCCTGACTGCACCGGCAGGTGCAGGTACGGCATGAGCTTTTCGCACTCCCCATGCGCGGCGATCAGGTCGTCCGCCATGTCGTTGGGGTGCGAGGTGGTGAAGCGGATACGCTCCAGCCCGTCAATGTCATTGAGCGCCCAGATCAGCTTGGCCAGCGACCAGTCGCCATGCGTGCCGCGCCCGTGATAGGCGTTCACGTTCTGGCCGAGCAGGGTGATCTCGCGCACCCCACGCTCAACCAGTTCCTGCGCCTCGCGCAGGATGCGTTCGGGCGGGCGGCTGACTTCGGCACCGCGCGTATAGGGCACGACACAGAAGGCGCAGAACTTGTCGCAGCCTTCCTGCACCGTAAGAAACGCGGTCGGCGCGCGCCGGGCCTTGGGCCGGTTCTTGAGAACCTCGAACTTGTCCTCAGCGGGAAAATCGGTGTCGAGCGCCTTTTCCCCGCGCCCGACCTTTTCGACCATCTCCGGAAGGCGGTGATAGGTCTGCGGACCGACCACGAGGTCGACCATCGGTTGCCGCCGCATGATCTCCTGCCCCTCGGCCTGCGCCACGCAGCCCGCGACGCCGATCTTGAGGTCCGGCTTCGCGTCCTTGAGATCCTTGAAGCGCCCCAGCTCGGAATAGACCTTCTCGGCGGCCTTTTCCCGGATGTGGCAGGTGTTCAGAAGGATCATGTCGGCCTCTTCGGGCGAGCCGACTTCGACATAGCCCTCGCCGCCCATCGCCTCGGCCATCCGTTCGGAATCGTAGACGTTCATCTGGCAACCATAGGTGCGGATGAACAGTTTCTTCGGGTCCGCCGTCTGATCGGTCATGTCGCGCGCTCCGGGGTCGGGATCAAGGCGGCGTCCTACCGCAGTTGGCGGGGTGCTGCAACGGTTGCAAAGCGGCAGCGGTTCAGGGAATGTTTACCACGGTTCCCGCAGAAGGACCCAACCGGGGCAGAACATGCGTTATCCATCGCTCGAACAGTTCATCGACACAGGCAAGGCGGCCTTCGCCAAAGGGCCCGTCGCGCTGATCTTCGTCGAGGACCTGATCGAGGTGGACAGCACGATCCGCTACCACCAGCTCACCGGGTTCCAGAGCATCGTCGTGTTCGGCCCCGAAGAGCTTGAACTGCCGCACACGCTGGAACAGGAAATCCACCGGGTCGACTACCCCGTGCTCGAGATGTCGGACGTTCAGAAGGCGGTGAACGCGGTCATCGACATCGCCGAGGGCGTCTGGCTCTACTACTGCTACAACGGCGAATACCTGTTCTATCCGTTCTGCGAGACGCGCAACGTGAACGAACTTCTTGTGTTTCACACCGAGGAACGGCGCAGCGCCATGCTCACCTATGTCGTGGACCTCTACGCCGGCGACCTGAAACGATACCCGAACGCCGTATCGCTCGACCACGCCTGGATCGACAAGTCGGGCTACTACGCGCTCGGCCGCCCGGACCCGGAGAACCACAACTATCCGAAAGAGCGGCAACTGGATTTCTTCGGCGGCCTGCGCTGGCGGTATGAGGAGCATGTGCCAAAGGACCGGCGCAAGATCGACCGGGTGGGGCTGTTCAAGGCCAAGCGCGACCTCGTCCTGCGGGCCGACAACACGTTCAATGACGAGGAATACAACACCTATGCCTGCCCGTGGCACAACAACCTGACCGCTGCGATCGTGAGCTTCCGGACCGCCAAGGCACTCAAGCTGAACGCGGGGTCGACCTATGACATCCACACCTTCAAATGGCACAACTCCGTACCCTTTGACTGGACGTCCCAGCAGCTCCTCGATCTCGGGCTGATGGAGCCGGGGCAATGGTTCTGAACCACGCGAAACGGATAGACTTGCAGACGTTCACCGGCTGTTAGGGGAAGCCGGATATTGACGCCCTGTCATATCTGGAGAACCGCCCATGTTCCGCAAATCCCGGTCCGCGCCCCGCCGGAGCGACAATGATGCCGTCGCCGAGGCCATGATGTCGTCCTTCGCGACCATCCGTTTCACCGCCGACGGCATCATCGAGGACGCGAACGACGCCTTTCTCGACACGATGGGCTACACGCGCGATGAGATCGTCGGTCAGCGCCACGCGAAATTCCTGTTCGAGAAGGATGCTGAATCGCAGGCCTACGCGTCCTTCTGGACCAGGCTGGCCGAGGGCAAACCGTTTCTCGACCGGGTCAAGCGGCGGCGCGCCAGTGGCGCTCCCGTTTATCTCGAGGCGAACTACCTGCCCATCCGCGACGCCACCGGCACGGTGACTCATGTGGTCAAGTTCGCGCGCGATGTGACCGAGGCTGTCGCGTCCGAACGCCGGCTCTCGGCGACCGTCGCGGCCATCGACAAGACGGCCGGCATGATCGAATTCGCCTCCGACGGCACGATCCTTTCCGCGAACGGAAACTTTTGCGCGCTGATGGGCTACGACCCGAATGACATCGTGGGCAAACATCACCGCATCTTCATGCCGGAGGGAGAGGCGGACAGTGTGGGGTATCAGGCGTTCTGGGACGACCTGCGCGCTGGCAAGGCACGCAGCGACCAGTTCCGGCGCGTGATACGCAGCGGGGCCGACGTATGGATTCAGGCCTCGTACAACCCGATCATCGGCGACGACGGCCATGTGGAAGGGGTGATCAAAGTGGCCTCGGACGTGACCCAGGTGAAGACGAGATCACTCGACATGCGCGGGCAACTCGAGGCGCTCGCCCGATCTCAGGCGGTGATCGAGTTCGACCTGACCGGCAAGATCCTGACAGCGAACCGCAATTTTCTCGACGCGATGGGATATGAACTCGACGAGATCGTCGGCAAGCAACACGCGCTGTTCGTTGCTGCGCAGGAGCGCGAGAGCGCCGGGTATCGGGCGTTCTGGGAGGCACTTGCGGAGGGGCAATATCAGGAGGCGGAGTTCCGGCGCCTGCGCAAGGACGGGTCCGATATCTGGATTCAGGCGACCTACAACCCGATCTTCGACGCTTTCGGGAAGCCCTACAAGGTGGTGAAGTTCGCCACCGACATTACGGCCCGAAAACTCGCCGGTCTCGACCTCGACGCCGGGATCGCCGCGCTGTCTCGGGGCGACCTCACCTATCGCCTTACGCAGCCGATGCCAAAGGAACAGGAAGGTTTGCGCCAACGCTTCAATGAGGCGATGGAGCAGATCTCCAGCCTCATCACCTCGATCCTCGTGGGCGCACAGTCCACCCTGGGCGAAGTCGAGGGGATCGACTCGGCGTCCGTAGAGCTCGGCCAGCGCACCGAACAGCAGGCCCAATCGCTCGAACGCACTGCGGCCGCGATGACCGAGCTTTCCGCGACCGTGGCGGGGTCGGCGGACCGGGCCAAGGAGGCCGCCGACTCCGTGGACCAGACGCGCGCGCGGTCCGCCAAGGGACGCGACGTGATCCGTTCGACGTCCGAGGCGATGAACGGCATCGCGGACAGTTCTGCCCAGATCTCCAAGATCACCGCCGTGATCGACGACATCGCATTCCAGACCAACCTCCTTGCCCTGAATGCGGGCGTCGAAGCCGCGCGCGCGGGCGAAAGCGGGCGCGGCTTCGCCGTCGTCGCCTCGGAAGTGCGGGCGCTGGCGCAGCGGTCCTCGGACGCCGCGCGCGAAATCGCGGAGCTCATCACCGACTCGGTCAAGCGCGTGAACGACGGCGTCGGCCTCGTCCGGTCCTCCGACAGCGCACTGTCCGATATCGACGAACATGTGGGGCGTCTGGGCGAACTTGTGAGCGAAATCGCAACGTCGGCGCGCGAGCAATTCGACGCGATGCAACAGATCAATCAATCCGTCACGCAACTCGACCACGTCACCCAAAGCAACGCGGCGATGTTCGAAGAAAGCTCGGCGGCGGTGAAGGCGTTGAGAAAGCAGGCCGAGACACTGGTGTCAGAAACCTCGACCTTCACGGTACGCGATGACGGGCACGGGCCCGCGGATGGGCTGAGGGGAGTCGCCTGATCCCGGTGGAAACCACGGCCTGCTCCCGCCGACCCGGTTTACATCAAATCACATGCGCCTATGTTAAGGGGACACCCCGCAAGAACCTGCGCCGGACGCGTGGCCTTGCAGAACTCATCCCCCGAAAACGAGGCACTCATGACCGAAGTCAAATCGGGCGATACCGTCCGAATTCATTACACCGGCACCCTTCAGGATGGCAGCGTGTTCGACAGCTCGCAGGGTCGCGACCCGCTCGAGTTCACTGTCGGCTCCGGCCAGATCATCCCCGGGCTCGACGAAGCGATCCCCGGCATGACGCCCGGCGACACCAAGACTGTCCCGGTTCCCGCCGACAAGGCCTATGGCCCGCACCACGCCGAAGGCGTGACCGAGATTCCGCGCAACGACATCCCCGAGGACATTCCGCTTGAAACCGGGATCATGCTCCAGATGTCCACGCCTGACGGCCGCCAGATCCCGGTGACCGTGACAGACGTGAGCGAGGAAAAGGTGACCATCGACGCGAACCACCAGCTTGCGGGCAAGGATCTGACCTTCGACATCGAACTGGTCGAAATCGCCTGACCCATGCGGTCCGGGGGTTCTTGCCGGCCCGAGTGACGGGCAGGAACCGCCCACCGCCCCTTCGCGTTTTCCTGTCAAAGGAGAACGCCATGATGGACTACACCGCGAAGGCGGCGATCATGGTCGCCGCTGACCCGAACACTTGCTACGAGGCATTCGCCGACCCGGACCGCATCACGCGGTTCTGGTTTCCGCGTGTCTCGGGGCCAATCGAACCGGACGCGCATCTGACGTGGCATGTCGGCCACGCGGATGATGCCATGGGAATCGACGTCGACGTGGTGTCGGCCCGGCCCGGTATCGGCTTTGACATCCGCTGGGGCACCGGCGATGCCAAGACCGAGGTGAGCTGGAGCTTTCACGAAAAGGGCCCGTTGACGGAAATCCGCGTGACGGAGACCGGCTTTCAGGGTGATGACGAGACACGGATATCCAAGGCGCTCGACTCCACCGGCGGCTTCAACCAGGTACTGGTCGCCGCGAAGGCCCTGATCGAGCACGGGGTCGATGTGAACGTCGTCGACTCCCGCGCGCCGAACTGATCAGGTCTTGGAGCGCAGGCGAATGACCACGTCCACCTTGGACACCTCCGCGCCCTCGGGCGCCATCGGCAAGGCGGAAATCTCGAGGTCTTCCTCGGGCGCATCCATCAACTCGCCCGTATCTTCCCAGAAGAAGTGCGGGTGGTTGGTGGTATTCGTGTCGAAATACCCCTTGGTCCCGTTCACCAGAATCTCGCGCAGAAGACCGGCCTCGGAGAAGGAGCGCAGGGTGTTGTACACCGTGGCGAGCGACACCTTTTCGCCCGCCGCGCGCGTCGCGTCGAACAGGCTCTCGGCCGTGACATGATGGTGCTGACCGTCACCGACGAGCAGGGACGCGATCGCAACGCGCTGGCGCGTCGGGCGCAACCCCGCGCTCTCGAGCCAGTGGAGGCCCATATTCCGTGCCTGCTGTGCGGTCATCCGAAACCTCTGTTCTCGTCTGGCCGTATATATAGGCAGGAAAGGCGGTGCCTTTCAATGAGATTCCCCGCCCCGGGCGCCGGGCCCGAACGCCGGCCGCCCTTGCTTCCCGGCAAACGGCGGTGATAGACGAAAAGCGTTGATCGCGCGTACCTTTGTGACCGAATAAACCTGAAACGGGGGCCTGATGGCAGAGTATCCAACGAGTTTCGACAAGGACGACCTGCTGAAGTGCAGCCGGGGAGAGCTGTTCGGCGAAGGCAACGCGCAACTTCCGGCGCCGCCGATGCTCATGATGGATCGCATCACCGACATTTCCGGCGATGGCGGCAAGCACGGCAAGGGCCATGTCGTGGCGGAATTCGACATCACGCCGGACCTTTGGTTCTTCGAATGCCACTTCCCCGGCAACCCGATCATGCCCGGCTGTCTCGGCCTCGACGGCCTGTGGCAGCTCACCGGGTTCAACCTCGGCTGGCGCGGCTGGCAGGGGCGCGGCTATGCGCTTGGCGTGGGTGAAGTGAAGCTCACCGGCATGGTCCGGCCCGAGCGCAAGATGCTGACGTATTATGTGGATTTCACCAAGGCCGTGCAGACCCGTCGCCTGACGATGGGGGTCGCCGACGGGATCGTCGAGGCGGACGGTGAAGTCATTTATCAGGTCAAGGACATGAAGGTCGCGCTGTCGGAAAGCTGACCGACACCCATCCGGGGACGGGCGCACCAGAAAAGGAGCCAGAAATGCAACGTGTCGTCGTGACAGGTCTTGGGGTCGTGTCGCCCATCGGGCTGAACGCCGCCGAGGTCACCGAGTCGCTCAAGGCTGGCCGCTCGGGCATCACCGCGAACGAAGACATGGTCGAATACGGCTTTCGCAGCCAGATCGCGGGTGCCGTGGATATCGACCTGAAAGAGAACGTGGAAAAACGCGCCCTGCGCTTCATGGGGCCGGGGGCGGCCTATGCCTATCTCGCCATGGGGCAGGCAATCGCCGACGCGGGGCTCGACGAGAGCGACGTCGTGAACGAGCGCACCGGGCTCATCGCGGGCTCTGGCGGCCCGTCGACATCCTCGATGTTCCAGGCGCACCAGACGGTGCTCAAGTCCGGCTCGCCGAAGCGGATCGGGCCGCTCGCCGTGCCGAAATGCATGTCCTCGACGATCAGCGCGAACCTTGCGACGCAATACAAGATCAAGGGCATCAACTATTCGATCACCTCGGCCTGCTCGACCTCCCTGCACTGCATCGGCAACGCGGCCGAGCAGATCATGATGGGCAAGCAGGACGTGATGTTCGCCGGCGGCGGGGAAGAGCTCGACTGGACCCTCTCGTGCCTGTTCGACGCGATGGGCGCGATGTCGTCCAAGTTCAACGATACGCCCGACAAGGCGTCGCGCGCCTTCGACAATGACCGTGACGGGTTCGTCATCGCGGGCGGCGGCGGGATGGTCGTGCTCGAAAGCCTCGACCATGCGCTGGCACGCGGTGCGAAAATTTATGGTGAAGTCACCGGTTTCGCGGCCACCTCGGACGGGCATGACATGGTCGCGCCCTCCGGCGAAGGCGGCGAGCGGGCGATGCGGCTGGCGCTGTCCACACTGCCCGAAGGTCGCAAAGTGGGCTATATCAACGCGCACGGCACCTCCACCCCCGTCGGTGATGTCGGAGAAGTGGAAGCGGTGCGCCGCGTCTTTGGCGAGGGCAGCACCCCGCCGATCAGTTCGACCAAGTCGATGACGGGCCACGCTCAGGGTGCCGCTGGCGCGCTCGAGGCGATCTTCTGCCTCCTGATGCTGGAAAACGATTTCATCACGCCGTCGATCAACGTGGAGTCGCTGGACCCCGCGATCAATGACGCGGAAGTGGCGACAAAGCTCGTGGAGAACGCAGGGCTGGACACGGTGATGACCAACAGCTTCGGCTTCGGCGGAACCAACGGCTCCATGCTCATGAGCAAATATCAGGGATAAGGACGGGGACATGGGTGAGTTGATGAAGGGCAAGCGCGGCCTTGTCATGGGCGTTGCCAACGACCGGTCCATCGCCTGGGGAATCGCGAAAGCGATGGCGGACGAGGGCGCGGAGCTTGCCTTCGCCTATCAGGGCGAGGCCTTCGGCAAGCGCGTCGAACCGCTGGCCGCCAGCCTTGGCTCGGACATCCTCGTCGACATGGACGTGACCGACGACGCCAAGCTCGACGCGGGCTTCGCGGCGCTGTGGGAGCGGTGGGATCGGATAGACTTCCTCGTCCACGCGGTCGCCTTTTCCGACAAGTCCGAGCTGACGGGCCGGTTCCTCAACACCTCGCGCGGGAACTTCAAGAACTCGCTGGATATCTCCTGCTACTCGCTGATCGAAGTGGCACGGCGCGTCGAGCCCTACATGACCGAAGGCGGCACGATCCTGACGCTGACCTATGGCGGCTCGAACCGGGTGACGCCGTTTTACAACGTGATGGGCGTGGCCAAGGCGGCGCTCGAGGCGTCGGTCCGCTACCTCGCCAACGACCTCGGGCCACAGGGCATCCGCGTGAACGCGATCAGCCCCGGCCCGATGAAAACGCTCGCGGGCGCGGCCATCGGCGGCGCGCGCAAGACGTTCCGCCATACCGAGGCAAACTCTCCCCTGCGCAAGAACGCGACGCTGGAGTCCATCGGCGGCACCGCAGTTTACCTCGCCTCCGACTACGGCGAATGCACGACGGGCGAGATCATTACGGTCGACTGTGGCTACCACGTCCTCGGGATGCCGCAGCCCGAGAACATCTGAGCGCGATCCACAGCCTTTCGTCCGTTTCTGTGAACCGAAGGCAGCGCGCGTCCAGCGGGCTGTGGTTAGCCTTTGGTCACGAAAAAGCCCATCATGGCACAGGCGAAGCCTACCTGCGTGTGTGGAGTGCAATACCGCCGCCGCCCGGCGCGCATCGCTTTCGCCACGCATAGCCGGCGCGAAACCAGGGCGGATCGCCTGTCGCGAAGCAAGCCGATCTCGCCGAGCGAAGCTGGCGTAATTCATTGATATTCTGTCGAATATGCCCCCAGACGCAGCGGTTTTTCCAGACTTCATGCGTCCAGAAAGCTCCGCCGTGTCGCCATTCCGCAATCCGCTCGCGAAACACCAGAACGCGCCGCGCCTTCGTGACCGAGCCGGGAAACAATCAGTTTCCGTCTAGAATATTGCGCAACATGCCCTGAACCCGGCATAAATGAGGCAGGGCCGCGCCGGGCACGTCCCTCGAAATACTGCCCGGCCGGCCTCCT
>CXWF01006588.1_pt1 | contig 10251 bp, 11 predicted proteins | sample 468421 | NCBI WGS metagenome assembly CXWF01 (sample SAMEA2620812, study PRJEB7988) | marine metagenome | biome: marine biome (ENVO:00000447); feature: surface water layer (ENVO:00002042); material: "saline water (ENVO:00002010), including plankton (ENVO:xxxxxxxx)" | depth 5 m
TGAGGCCGGTCGGCGCGCGGCCACCATGCTTCTCGACATCATAGCCAGCGGCTCCGACGCCCCGCGCTCGGAACTTCTCGAAGCCGAGCTGATCCTCGGCCAGTCCACGGGCCCTGCCCCCGCCCAAGTCTCAATCACGGAACCCACATGACCTTGAACAGATCCCGCAAGGACTTCCCCGAAGACTTCCTCTTCGGTGTCTCCACATCGTCCTACCAGATCGAGGGGCACCGTTTCGGCGGCGCCGGTTCGACCCACTGGGATACCTTTTCCGCTACCCCCGGCAATGTCGATCGGGCGGAAGACGGAGCCGTGGCCTGCGACCATTACCATCGCTGGCCGGAAGATCTCGACCTGATCCGCGACGGGAATTTCGACGCGTATCGCTTCTCCGCAAGCTGGGCGCGTGTCCTGCCCGAAGGGCGCGGGGCACCCAATGCTGAAGGGCTGGATTTTTACGACAAGCTCGTGGATGGGATGCTTGAGCTTGGCCTGAAACCGGCGTTGACCCTTTATCATTGGGAGATGCCCTCAGCGCTCTCAGACAAGGGCGGATGGACACATCCGGACGTGTCCAAGTGGTTCGCCGACTACGCGCTGGTGTTGATGGATCGGATCGGCGACCGGGTCTGGTCCACGGCCACGATCAACGAATTCTGGTGCGTGAGCTGGCTCAGTCATTTCCTTGGCATCCATGCGCCGGGCGTTCGAGACATACGCGCGGCGTCTCGCGCGATCCACAATGTCCTTCTGGCCCACGGCAGGGCCACGCAGGCGATGCGTGGCGCGGGTCACGAAAACCTCGGCGCTGTCTTCAACCTTGAGTACGCCGTGCCGGTGGACGATACGGTAGAGGCCGCGCATGCTGCCGCAACCTATGACGCCATCTTCAACCGCACCTTTCTCGGCGCGGCCTTCGACGGCACCTACCCTGAAGAGATGCTCGCGGGTCTCGCCCCGCACTTACCAGCGGGCTGGGAGGGCGACATGGCCACGATTCGCCAGCCGCTCGATTGGGTCGGGATCAACTATTACACGCGCAAGATCATCGCGCCGGTCGACGGCCCCTACCCCGCACTCGAAGAAGTCCCGGGTCCTCTGCCGAAGACAGACATGGGATGGGAAATCTACCCGGAAGGCCTGTCCCATTTTCTCACCCATGTGGCGCGAACCTATTCCGGGGACCTGCCGCTTTATGTCACCGAGAACGGGATGGCCGGACCGGACGTTCTCCGCGACGGGGCCGTTGAGGATACTGACCGTATCGCCTACCTCGACGCCCATCTCGCCGCCGTGCAGGATGCCATCGCGCGTGGGGCTCCGGTAAAAGGGTATTTCGCCTGGTCCCTCATGGACAATTACGAATGGGCTTTGGGCTATGCCAAGCGTTTCGGTCTCGTCCATGTGGATTTCCACAGCCTTGAACGCCTGCCGAAAGCATCCTACCACGCAATGGCGCGGGCGCTCGCCCGGCCGTGACCAAGCCTTACCGGACCAGACCATGACCGAGACCGCCCTCTCCCTCGTCGCTGATATCGGCGGCACGAACACACGCGTGGCACTGGCGGAGGGAACCCGGCTTCTCCCTGATACGATCGAACGGTTCAGAAACGCTGACTTCGCAGGGCTGGAAACTGTGCTCACCGCCTATCTGGCCGGTCAGAACAACCCGGACTGTGGCGGCGCCTGTGTCGCTCTTGCGGGGCCGGTTCGCGACGGGGTCGGCGACATGACCAACCTCGACTGGACCATCGACGCGGAAACGGTCGCACGCGCGGCCCGTGCCGAAGTCGTGGATGTCATCAATGACCTTCAGGCGCAGGGGCATGCTCTGGGCCATATCGCGCCGGATCGCGTTACCCGCGTGGTGGCCGGAACTGCGGCACCGGACCATGCCTCGAAACTCGTGATCGGGGTCGGAACGGGTTTCAACTGCGCACCCGTCCATGAAACCCCGGCCGGGCGGCTCGTCGTGCCCTCAGAATCGGGGCACGCCAACTTGCCGATCCGCTCCACCGAGGAACTCGACCTGTGCCGGGACTTCGAAACGGCCCACGGCTTTCCGGCGGTCGAGGATGTCCTGTCCGGCCGTGGTCTCGCACATGTCGCGGGCTGGATGAGTGGGCGGCAGGGCGCGGCACGAGAGTATTCCGCAGCTCAGGTCATGGAACTGGCGGCCAAGGGGGATGAGACGGCGACCGCTGCACTCGCGTTTTTTGTGCGAATCCTCGGCACCGTCACAGGGAACCTGTCCCTTATCCACTTGCCCTTCGGTGGAATTTTCCTGGTCGGCGGCGTGGCGAGGGCCGTTGGCCCGTGGTTGGCCGATATGGGCTTTGACGACGCAATGCGCGACAAAGGCCGTTTCGCGGGTTTCATGAAGAACTTCCCAGTTTGTCTGGTCGAGGACGATTACGCCGCGCTCACCGGCTGCGCCCGCCATCTGGCCCAGAAACGCCGGCCTGGAAAAACCGTCTCGGGGTAAGTCAATCTTAACGTCCCCTGCCGTATCCCGGTGTCAGCACCGTACGGAATAGAGGGCCGAACGAGATGACGGACAAATGGCTTGGCGCGAGGTCCTGGGGATGAGCGCCACGATCACGTTACAGCCAAAACTGGACCTGCGTGCCGCTGGGCCGTTGCGCGATGCCTTGCTCGCCCATGACGCGGAAGACGTTCAACTCGACGCCGGCGGTGTCACTCACATCGGTGCCTTGTCGTTGCAGGTCATTCGTGCGGCGGCGCGTAGTTGGTCCGAGGCGGGACGGAGCCTGACGTTAATCAACGCCTCCAACGACCTCGCAGATCAGCTTTCTCTTCTTGGGTTCTCGACGGACACGGTCACGCAGTGGGAGTCACGGGCATGACGATGCAGGTTCTCGCGGTCGACGACAGCCGCACGATGCGTGACATGGTGCGGCTGGCCCTCACCGCAGAAGGGATCGAAGCGCATGTGGCCGAGGACGGGATACACGGCCTGGAAGTCCTGGAAGAGATCGCGCCGCCTGACGCAATCATAACTGACATCAACATGCCTCGCATGGATGGATTCGGTTTCATTGATGCAGTGCGCGCGAAGGAAGAGTTTCGGTCGGTCCCGATCCTCGTGCTCACGACGGAAAGCGCGGCTGACATGAAAGATCGCGCGCGGGAGGCCGGCGCTACCGGCTGGATCGTGAAGCCCTTCGACCCTGCCAAGCTCGTCAAGGCCCTCAGAATGGTGGCGGGGTAATCGCATGTCCGATCCAATGGCCGAAATCAAGGCATCCTTCTTCATCGAATGCGAAGAACTGCTCGAAGCGCTTCAGGATGGCTTGCAATCCATGTATGATGGAGAAGGCGACGCCGAAACCGTCAATGTGGTCTTCCGCGCGGTCCATTCAATCAAAGGCGGCGCCGGTGCTTTCGGTCTCGACGGCCTCGTCGGGTTCGCGCACCGGTTCGAGACTGCGCTTGACGACCTCCGCAGCGGCAAACTCGATACCGATCCTCACCTCCTAAAATTGTTCTTTACTTGCAACGATGTTCTGGGCGACCTCGTCCGCGAATGCCGCGATGAAGTCCCCCATGACTCGGCCAAACTGGACCCTGTTCTGGCGGAACTCGACACCCTGATTGGCGGCGTCCAGAGTGAAGACCAAACCGCCGAAACGGTGGACTTCGAGGTTACGCCACTGTCGCTTGACCTGTCGCTCGACGGACAAGACGACGAAACGGTCTCCGACCCGATTTGGAAGATCAGGTTCCAACCAGGGCCGATGCTTTACGCCAACGGCAATGAACCGTTGTTTTTGTTCCGAGCCCTCCGCGACATCGGCGACCTTTCAGTAACCTGCGATCACAACGACCTTCCCCCCCTCGCCGAACTGGATTGCGAGCATGCACATATCGGTTGGACTTTAACGCTAGAGACGACCGAGGGCCGCGCGGCAATCGCCGAAGCTTTCGATTTCGTCGAAGGCCTTTGCACGCTTGATATCAAGCAGAAAGAGACGGGTTCCTCTAACCTGGAGGCTTTGGTGCCACTGCCGCCACTCGGCGGCGACGCAGAATGGCCTGCTGATAATGGAGCGCCAGACCTGCCGCGCAACGATCAGGTGAACTCTGCCCCCACTATCGAACAGGGGAATTTCCCCGAGGTCGCCGAAACACCGGCCGCCAGATTGGAAGCTGCGCCTCCTGCCGAACGCAAGACTGGTGCGGGAGCCGCCGCACCGCGTGCCACAGTGCGCGTTGATCTGGACCGGATCGATCGTCTCGTTAACCTTGTTGGCGAGATCGTCATCAATCAGGCGATGCTGAGCCAAAGCGTCCAGGCGGCCGGTATTCCGCCAAACTCACCGGTCAGCACCGGACTCGAAGAATTTCAACAGCTTACGCGAGACATCCAGGAAAGCGTGATGATGATCCGCGCCCAGCCGGTGAAGTCGCTATTTCAGCGCATGTCCCGTATCGTCCGTGAAGCGTCGGCAGCCATTGGCAAAGATGTCCGGCTGCGCACCGATGGTGAAAACACCGAAGTCGACAAGACCGTTATCGAACGTCTCGCTGACCCTTTGACCCATATGATCCGAAATGCAGTAGATCATGGGCTGGAGGCCAATGATGTCCGCGAAAGAATGGGCAAGGCGCGTGAAGGTTCTGTCTTTCTGACTGCGGTGCATCGTTCCGGTCGTGTCGTGATCGAGGTGGCTGACGACGGTGCCGGCATTGATCGCGATAAAGTCTTTCGCAAAGCGGTCGAGAAAGACCTCATTCCGGCCGATAGCCAGCTCAGCGACGGGGAGATCGACAACCTTTTGTTCCTGCCTGGCTTCTCGACCGCGGATGAAGTGTCCAACCTGTCCGGCCGCGGTGTAGGTATGGACGTGGTGCGAAGCGCGATCCAGTCCTTGGGCGGCAGGATATCGATTCAGTCTGAACCAGGGCATGGCACGACTTTTTCAATTTCGTTGCCACTCACTCTGGCCGTGCTTGACGGAATGGTCGTGAACGTTGCCGGCGAGACCCTTGTCGTCCCGCTGAATTCAATATTCGAAACGCTGGCCGTGACGCAGGAAGACCTCCGCGCGTTCGGACCTTCGACTCATGTCGTCAATATCCGTGACAGCTTTGTCCCGCTAATCGATCTGGGCGCTGAGCTTGGCTATCGTGCTCCTCTGGATGACTACACCGGCGGTGTGGTCCTTTTGATCGGCCAGGAAGATGGACTCGCAGCCGCGGTCGTCGTCGACGCCATCGAGGATCAGCGCCAAGTCGTCATAAAGGGCCTTCAGGAAAGCTATGGCCGCGTGCCCGGCATTGCAGCTGCAACAATCCTTGGCGATGGCCAGATCGCGCTAATCCTGGACCCAATAGACCTGATCACCCAAGCCAGCGGTCGCACCCGGCCCAAAGCGCCACGCCATCAGATCTCAAACCATGAAAATTTAAACAGCTCAGGAGCAGAAGAATGACCGACTCTGAAGCGATTAAGGACTATTCGGGTGATGGTTCGGTCCGAGAATACTTATCGTTTCTCGTCGGCGGACAGGACTACTGCGTCGACATCATGCAAGTGCGAGAAATCCGCGGCGGCGCTAAGGCCACGACTCTGCCTCACTCTCCCAGTTTCATGCGGGGCGTGATCAACTTGCGCGGAACTGTACTCCCAATTATGGATCTTGCCTGCCGTCTCGACATGCACACGGAAACTGACACGCAAAGAAACGTCATTATCGTCGTGGCGACTGGAGAACGCGTGGTCGGACTCATGGTCGATGCGGTTTCCGATATTCTTGCAATTTCGCATGAAGATCTCCAACCCCCACCTGATCTGCCGGCCGATCAACAGCGCAGTTTCGTGTCGGCGCTCACTATAATGGAAAACCGGATGATCCGCGTGCTCGACCTGACCGCGGTGGTGCCCTCGTCGGATGAGGAAGCCGCTTGAATACATTTCCTAACATGAAGGCTCCGAAATCGCCCCGTGCAGACAAAGGTCTACATGGACCACGCCTGTCCAAGGCAGCATTCCGTCGCATAGCGGCCCTGGCTATGCGCGAAGCAGGCCTATCTATTGCCGAGAGCAAAGCCGATATGGTCAGAACGCGATTGGCTCGGCGCCTGCGCGCTTTGCAATTGGTAGATTTCGATGACTATTGCTCGCACGTAGAAAGCGCCGAGGGCCAGATAGAACTAGGCCTGATGATTTCGGCTCTCACGACGAATGTGTCGCATTTCTTCCGCGAAAAGCATCATTTTGAACTCCTGAAAACGCAAATCCTTCCCGAGCTTGCTAGACGGCCTGGTGCCGAACCAATCAGGATCTGGTCAGCAGGTTGTGCAAATGGACAAGAACCGTACTCGATAGCCATGACGCTGGCGGAAGCAGACTTGCACGCGGTCCGTGGCGCCCGCATTCTTGCTACCGACATCGATCCGACCGTCGTAGAGTTTGGAAAGGCTGGTGCATACCCCGAGCATATGCTTGGCGGATTGAGCGAGCAACAAAGGTCTCGTTTTCTGCATCAACAAGAAAAGAATGGGCAAGCATTTGGGGTAGATCTTCGATCCATGATTTCCTTCAGGGTCTTGAATCTACTGAATCCGTGGCCAATGACCGGGCAGTTCGATGTGATTTTCTGTCGGAATGTGGTGATTTACTTTGACATGGAAACACAAGCCACACTATGGCGTCGCTTTGCTAGTATTCTTGCGCCCGGCGGATGGTTAATGCTTGGGCACAGCGAGCGTATCCATACTTCGGCAGAGAAATATTTTGGAAAAGCTCACGTGACAGCCTACCGCCGCACGGGTGAACTTGCCCCCCTGAATGGAAAGGTGCGCTAATGTCTGTGCGAGATCAACTCCGCGTATTGGTAGTGGACGACATGTCGACCAGTCGTGGCTTGATAACGCAGGCCCTTGACGGTTTTGGGATCCGACACGTGGAAAGTGTCGCCGATGGACACAGCGCTTTGCAAAAGTTGAAATCTTGGCCTGTGCACATGGTCATTTCGGACATGAACATGCCCGGGATGAACGGGTTACAATTGCTTCATGTGCTCCGAAACGCTCCGAAGACCAGCAATGTCGGGTTCCTCTTGATAACTGGCAAGGCGGAAAAATCTATAATAGAAACCGGGAAGAAACTCGGAATGAACAATTTCCTCGCGAAACCTTTCAATCCAGATGACCTACGCAAGGCCGTAGAAGCAATTGTGGGCCGTTTGTAAGTCATGCGACCAGAAAAGGACATGCAGGGAGAGGACTCCGTCTGCGAACTCGGAAGTTGCGGCGTCCTAGCGATCGTTGCAAGTGAATTAGAGCGCGCATCTGACGTCTGCCAAATGCTGCAGCACCTGATTGCCGCTCTTCTCGAAAAGAGCAGCCATCCGGATTTGATCGCGGAGTTTCATATGCTTCAAGAGCTGGATCGGCTCCAGCAGACCGTTTCTGACCTCGCCAACGTTGCGAGTTTCCTTTCAAACACACAGCCTGACAATCCTCTAAATAGCAACGACCTCGCAAGCAAGATCATCCTGAGAAGCCTTCGGGACCGCCTCATTTCTGGCTCGTCGGTTCACGCAAGAAGCTCACATCGTGATGACAACCCAACCGATTGGTTCTGACGATACAGGCTATTTTCGTGTCGAAGGATCGAACTAATTATCATGGACTCAACCTGCGTTGGTTGGGGCACGCCATTTCAGGCGTTGTTCGCAGACCCGATCCAAAATTCGGGCGGTCTGTAGAGTTTAGACAATCCAAAGAAAGTAGAAGAGGACGGCTGCGAGAGTGATAATCGGCAGGAAGGCTTTGGCACGTGGGTTATCACTGCTCCCTACGCTTCGCCCGTTTTTCAATTTTCTGAACATGATTTCGATCCAGTTCCGCCACTATCATCGGTGTGTATTTCATCTAGCAGTATGTCTGCTTTCTTTTGGATTCGGGTTCTAAGCAGGTTTTCTTCCCAGCCCTTTGTTAAACCAGTCTGCATATTGGCCGCCGTCCCCAAGCTACCAACTCGTACGCCGGTGCAAAAAGAACCAGCGGTGACCTCAACTTTCAGAAGTCGTGCTCTTCGGCGTTGCTAACACACTAGGTACGGCCAATCAGACTTGCGCCTTGCAGTGAACCTTGCGACATGCCGAACTGATAACCGCGGCACAGCCTACCCCACACTCTGCAGCCTAGCGCGACATCAACACAGCTCGTTTCTCGAACCGTGACAAAGCGAATTGCCTGAGAACGACGGGGATAGCGAGGCTGGCGCAAGGCCTAGTCCAGCGATTGCGTCTTGGACTTACCTAAAACAGTTCGACACCGTTTGCGACTTTGGGTTCTATCTCCCTCATTATTGGTACACTCTGTGAAACATATTTGACCCTTGCACGTCCACTTCCTGGCCAGAATTCCAATCGTCTTGCCCGCCGGCCTCCTGTGTCCTCTCCAACGATCTGAATGGTTTCGCGTTGAAGGAAAGTACGTACAAAATTGGCGTTTTGGATACCGGAATCAGACAATCCATCTATCATGCTAGCGCCACCAAAAACCTTTGCCCGAAGGTCTTCGCGGTTAGCACCCAATCTGAAGAGACCATTCAGCAATAGCTCCATGGCATTAACACCATGCCCGTATGATCGGCCCCTATTTCGCGTTTCGTCCACAAACACGACGTGGTTCATGCCCCCTATTTGGCGTTTCTGGTCCCAAAGGCAAGCTGAAATACAAGATCCGAGCAATGTCGCGATCAGCGCTTCGTCCCCGCCGTCGATAGCAAATTCTCCCTGCGATATGTAAACCCGTCCCAACTTGCGGTTCTTTAAATCAGGCATTCGGAAGATCCATAGATTCATTTTTTTCGGCGGTCGCAGCTAGGAGAGCAGGAGCTAATCCATGAATAGGTACGGAACGCTCCACCCCACCGAGTTCGGCGGCCACCCTCGGCATTCCATACACGACACACGTGGCTTCGTCCTGAGCAAAGGTTTTGGCTCCGTTCAATCGCAACTCGAGCAGTCCGCGAGCACCGTCCTGACCCATACCAGTCAGTAAAGCGGCTACAATGCGCTCGGCATGCGGCGCAGCCGACAGGAAGAGTTCATCGACTGAAGGGCGGTGTCCTGATCGTTTTTCACCCGCCTTCAGGGTAGTGTTCATTCCGAACTGCGCGTCGAGGCCCATATGATGAGCGCCGCCCGGGGCGATAAGAATTTCACCTTGCTGAAGCTTGTCGCCGTGTCTTGCCAGCCGAACAGTTGGAGCGATCATTGAATTCAACCTAGCTGCGAAACGGGACAGAAACTCGGCCGGCATGTGCTGAGTAACAAGCGTGGGCGGACAATCTGAGGGAAAAGCTCGGAATACTGTTTCAAGAGCTTCAACGCCTCCCGTCGAAGCGCCCATCAACACCGTCTTGCCGTTCCACGCATGCCGCGCATCGGAATTTTTTTCGTGATGGACTGGGTCCAGTCTTGGTCGGCGACCAGGCACGGCATCCGCCAACTCCACAAGCATACTTGTAAGACGCGAAAACGTTCTGCTGGCTTCCCCAAATCGGGGTTTTTCGACACAGTCGAGTGCTCCATGCGAAAGCGCTTGCAGGGCCAAGTCACTGCCTTCTCTTGTCAAAGAGGATACCATGACGACCGGCATTGGTCGGGCCTTCATTAGACGCCTGAGAAACTCAAGGCCGTCCATCCCAGGCATTTCGACATCGAGCGTCAAGATGTCCGGTTGGAGTTGCTTCACCAATTCCCTGGCGTCACGGGCCGAACCTGCCTCGCCCACCACCTGCAGACGTGGCTCGCGTTCTATTCCGCTGCGGATCAAGCGCCGCATTGTAGGAGAGTCATCTACAATCAGGACCCGACGGGGATTCTTCATGTCTGGACCGCGCCTCAGAATTCGTCCCACCCGTCGTCGTCATCGACGACCTGCGTGGCAACTGCTTGTGTCGCGAGCGGCACCGCAGCGGCGGGTGGCTTGGGCGCAACGCGGCGGGAGGCAAAGTCCGCGGGGGGTTCGGCGGCGCCAGCCCCCGCGTCTCCGGTGCGGAATCGTCCCATCGTGCGCGCCAGCGTCTCGGCCTCACGGGTGAGCGCGTGGCTCGCCGCCGTCGTCTCCTCGAACATCGCGGCGTTCTGTTGCGTCACCTGGTCGAGTTGGTTCACCGCCGTGTTGATCTCGGCAAGGCCCGAGCTTTGCTCGCGCGCGCTGACGGCGATCTCCGAGACGTTCCGGCTGATCTCGGTCACGCTCTCGACG
>CXWF01045336.1_pt1 | contig 10224 bp, 9 predicted proteins | sample 468421 | NCBI WGS metagenome assembly CXWF01 (sample SAMEA2620812, study PRJEB7988) | marine metagenome | biome: marine biome (ENVO:00000447); feature: surface water layer (ENVO:00002042); material: "saline water (ENVO:00002010), including plankton (ENVO:xxxxxxxx)" | depth 5 m
CAGCACGCGCTGCCAGTCATGACGTCCGGCCACTACCGACTCGGCAAGCTGATCATGGTGGCCTTGCCACTCACTGTCCTCGTCATTACCGACAACAGAAATGAACCGGAAATCGGGCATTGAAGCCAGCCACTTGCTGGGCAACTCGGGCAGGTAAAGATCTTCCTGTTGCCGGACGCCCCAGTACAGCGTGATGGGCAGTGGTGCTGCCCCGCCTCCTTCTGCCCTTTCGGCGATATAGTCCAGAATACTCTTCATCTGCGCGAAGCCCGTGCCGGCGGCAACCAGCACCAATTCGCGATCCGGGTATTGCGCCAGGCAGGCTTTACCGAACGGTAGCTGCAGGGGCACCCGACGCTTCTGGCGCAGATAGGCAATGATGCCTTGAGCAGTAACCCAATCGCTGCCCGCCTGAATATGCAGCTCCAGTCGATTTTGCCCGGGCGCGCTGGCGATGGAAAACCAGGCGGGTTCCTCATCGGGGAGGGTTATAGCCAGATACTGCCCGGCATGAAAAGGTATATGCCGGCCTGGCGGCAGACGTAACTCAACGCGAAATATGTCGTGGTTGAGCGGCGCCAGGTCCACAACATCCGCGGTCACTGTCTCGACGGCATGCTCGCCCGCGCCCATGACACCCTCAGCTTCAATCACCAGATCTCCTTGTGCTTCGGCCCGGCATAGCAGGACCGTTGCTCCGACTTCCAGCGGCTCGTCACGGCGGCTGTCAAAAGCCCGGCCGGCCCTCAGAATACCACCACAGATTTCACAGACTCCATTGCGGCAGGCCACACGGATACTAATGCCCGCTCTTGTCGCGGCCACAGCCAGCGCCTCGCCCGAACGAGCTTCAAAGCCGATCCCTGACGGAACCAGTGTGACCTGAAACCGGTCCGGCCTGTCCCCGCTCAATTGTCGATGCCCAGGCGGGACCAGATCTCATCCACCCGGGCTTTTACCTCGTCACTCATCGCAATCGGTGTCCCCCACTCCCGGCTGGTCTCCCCGGGCCATTTATTGGTCGCATCGAGACCCATCTTAGAGCCCAGCCCGGCAACCGGCGACGCAAAGTCCAGGTAGTCTATGGGTGTGTTCTCTACCATGACCGTATCTCGCTGAGGGTCCATCCTCGTCGTCATGGCCCAGATGACATCCTTCCAATCCCGGGCATTGACGTCGTCGTCCGTCACAATAACAAATTTGGTGTACATGAACTGCCGCAGAAATGACCATACGCCCATCATCACCCGTTTGGCGTGCCCGGGATACTGCTTGCGCATCGTCACGATCGCCAGGCGATAAGAGCAACCCTCGGGCGGCAGGTAGAAATCCACGATCTCCGGGAACTGCTTCTGCAGAATCGGGATAAAAACCTCATTCAATGCCACACCGAGAATGGCGGGTTCATCCGGTGGCCGGCCGGTGTAGGTGCTGTGGTAAATGGGGTTCTCGCGATGGGTCACACGCTCGACCGTAAACACCGGGAACTGTTCGACCTCGTTGTAATAACCGGTGTGGTCGCCGTACGGGCCCTCCGGCGCCATGTCATCCGGGTAAATGAACCCCTCGAGGACAAATTCTGCGCTGGCAGGGAGTTGGAGATCACTGAGCTGAGCCTTGACCAGCTCAGTTCGCGAGCCCCGTAGAAGACCGCTAAACGCATATTCCGACAGAGAATCCGGTACCGGTGTTACCGCCCCGAGAATGGTCGCAGGATCAGCCCCCAGCGCAACAGCTACAGGGAACGGTTTACCCGGATGCCGTCGCTGCCACTCCTGGAAATCCAGCGCTCCCCCGCGATGGGACAGCCAGCGCATAATCAGGCGGTTGCGACCGATTAACTGCTGCCGGTAGATGCCCAGATTCTGTCGCTCTTTCTCAGGTCCCCGGGTGATCACTAGCGGCCAGGTGACTAATGGACCCGCGTCGCCGGGCCAGCACGTCTGGATGGGCAAGCGGTACAGGTCCACTTCATCTTTCTCAAGCACAACAGCCTGACACGGCGCCGAACGCAGGACCTTCGGCCCCATCTTCATCACCTGCCGGAAGATGGGGAGTTTCTCGAAGGCATCGCGGAAGCCCTTGGGCGGGTCAGGCTCCTTCAGAAAAGCCAGCAATTTGCCGATTTCGCGCAGGCTCTCCACGTTGTCCCGGCCCATGCCCATGGCAACCCGCCTGGGCGTTCCGAACAGGTTGGCCAATACGGGAACATCGTAGCCTTTGGGATTCTCAAACAGCAGGGCCGGGCCGGCCTGTCGCAAGGTGCGGTCACAGATTTCGGTCATTTCGAGGTAGGGGTCCACTTCCATGGAGATGCGCTTGAGCTCGCCCACCTTTTCGAGTTGAGCAATGAAGTCGCGTAGATCCTTGTATTGCATTTCCGCCCCTTTCAGCGAGAAGTGATTGGCACCTTATCTATTGGCGGCCAGCAGGGCTGGTCAGTCCGGTAAAACACCGGCCCCACAACGCAATACCGGGCCTGGAGGCCCGGTATTCATGCAAGCGGGGAAACCGCCAACCTGTTAGCGCTTCTTCATGGACAGGAAGAACTCGTCATTGGTCTTGGTATCACGCAGCTTGTCGAGCAGAAACTCAATGCTCGCCACATCGTCGTCCATCGAATGGAGCAGCTTGCGCAGGATCCAGACCCTTTGCATTTCTTCCTCGGTCATCAGCAGGTCTTCACGACGCGTACCGGAACGACGAATATTGATGGCGGGATAGACGCGACGCTCAGCGGCTTTACGGTCCAGGTGCACTTCCATGTTGCCGGTGCCCTTGAATTCTTCGTAAATTACTTCATCCATCTTCGAGCCGGTGTCCACCAGAGCGGTCGCAAGGATAGTCAGACTGCCCCCTTCCTCAACATTGCGCGCGGCGCCGAAGAAACGCTTGGGTTTTTCCAATGCGTGGGCGTCTACACCACCCGTGAGCACCTTGCCGGAAGACGGGATAACGGTGTTATAGGCGCGGGCCAGACGGGTAATAGAGTCGAGCAGGATGATGACATCCTTCTTGTGCTCAACCAGGCGCTTGGCTTTTTCGATGACCATTTCAGCAACCTGGACGTGCCGGGCGGGCGGCTCATCGAAGGTCGAGGCCACCACTTCGCCGCGTACAGTACGCTGCATCTCAGTGACTTCTTCCGGCCGCTCGTCGATCAGCAGGACCATCAGATGGCACTCAGGATTCTGGCGCGTGATGGACTGCGCGACGGTCTGCATGAGCAGTGTCTTACCGGCCTTGGGTGGCGATACGATCAGCCCACGCTGACCCTTACCGATTGGGCAGACCAGATCCAGTACCCGGGAAGACAGGTCTTCGGTACTGCCGTTGCCCGCCTCGAGGCGCAGTCGCTCGTTCGGAAACAGGGGCGTAAGGTTTTCAAACAGAATCTTGTTGCGGGCGCTGTCCGGCTTGTCGAAGTTGATCTCGTTGACCTTCAGCAGCGCAAAGTAACGCTCGCCCTCTTTCGGGGGCCGGATCTTACCAGCCACCGTGTCGCCTGTACGCAGGTTGAAGCGCCGGATCTGGCTCGGCGAAACGTAGATGTCGTCAGGCCCCGCCAGATAAGATGCGTCAGATGACCGCAGGAACCCGAAACCATCCTGGAGAATCTCCAGGACGCCATCGCCGTAGATATCCTCGCCACTCTTCGCGTGTTTTTTCAGAATACTGAAAATAACGTCTTGTTTACGCGAGCGCGCAAGGTTTTCAAGCCCCATCTGCTGGGCGATATCCAGCAGTTCAGTAACGGGTTTCTGCTTCAGTTCGGTCAGATTCATAAGCGTATGGGAAATAGCCTGGAAAGGGTTGTCACGGGGTTAATGTGAACGTGAAAGTAAGGGATGCGGATTCAGTCAAGGGAAATCGAAACGCACCGTAAGCCAAGGTCATCTATAGCAAATGGCAACAAAGAAGCTGTTTATGCTCTTGCGACAGACCCGGACAGGGTAGTCAGAGCGAAACTATTCGCGCAATTGACACGCCTGAGTAGAGCTGAGTCCGCGAAGCGGGCGCTGCGCAGCATTCAGAGGAAGCGTTTAAGCTTGGCGGCATTATAGCAATAATCTGCCTGATTACCAGCCACGGAAAATCCGCCTCCAGAACCCGTACCGGGGATCATCCAAAACAGGGTCGTAAGTACGCCGTTGCCTGGTCCTGCTCCGCTCGCCCAGAACGCTGGGTGCACTCTGGTCGAGGGGGAATGCGCGGCCTACCAGGCAACATTCTGATAACATATAGCTTCAGCCGGGCGGAACGCAAGCACTGAAGCTGGTCCGGACCACAGAAAGACGCCACTACAGGGAGTTTTTCTGCTAAACCCGAGGCGCATCACAACTCAAACTTCATCGCGCCTTTACCCACTGCTGCCATCAGCGATAACAGCTAAAGGAGGCCCGATGGCCGAGTTCCAAGGCCTGAACCTGGCGGTACTCACAGTGTCCGACAGCCGCACCCATGCTAACGACAGCTCTGGCCAGTATCTGGTAGATCAGGCGCTGGCGGCTGGTCACGGCGTGTCTGCCCGCCATCTTATTCCTGACGATGTTTACCTCATGCGGGCACTGGTCAGCCGCTGGATTGCCGATCCCGAAATAAACGTCGTTCTGATAACCGGGGGCACAGGTTTTCACGAACGCGACAGCACGCCCGAAGCACTGGTCCCGCTGTTCGACAAACAGGTGGACGGATTTGGGGAGGAGTTCCGCAGGCTGTCTGCCGCCGAGATTGGCTCTTCGACGATACAGAGCCGGGCCCGGGCCGGACTCGCCAATCATACGCTGATATTCTCCCTTCCCGGTTCAACAGGGGCCTGCCGGACCGGCTGGGAAGGGATATTGCTACATCAGCTGGATAATCGTCACCGACCGTGCAATTTCAGCCAGTTGGCCCGGCGCAAACCCGACCGTGATTTGACACCGATCGACATCCAGCTGCCGCTCGACCCGCCCCTTACTGATCGAGGGCATGGACATGCCGACGGCGAGTGACCTTCTTCCGCTTGAGGACGCCCTCGCCCGACTGCTTGCAGCTGCGCCCGCGCCACCCGAGGCAGAAATCGTGCCGTTGCGCCAGGCGCTCAAGCGTGTTCTGGCGCACGAATGCCGCAGCCGCTGGGCCGTGCCGCCGCACGATAACAGCGCAGTAGACGGCTACGCAGTCGCCATCGCCGACCTGGGCAAAGGGTCTTTGCCAGTGCGCCAGCGTATAGCCGCAGGGGACTCTCCGCGCGCCCATCTACCGGGCTCCGCATCCCGCATTTTCACCGGCGCGGCAATTCCTGCCGGTGCCGACGCTGTAGTGATGCAGGAACAGACCACGCTTGCAGGTGAAAACGTGACTCTACTGCAGGCACCGACGGCCGGGCAGAACATCCGCCCGCAGGGGCAGGATCTGCCTGCGGGTGGGCATGCCCTAGACGCCGGCACACGGCTCCGCCCACAGGAGCTTGGCCTTCTCGCCAGCATAGGAATGGCTGAGCTGGCAGTCCATCGCAAACTCAGGGTAGCAATTTTGACTACCGGCAACGAGCTGATCCCGCCCGGGCAGTCGCTTGCGCCGGGGCAGATCTACAATACCAACCGCTTCAGCCTGCTGGGGCTGTTGGATGGTTTGCAGCTCGACGTCGTCGACTGTGGCGACGTAGCCGATACCGCAGAGGCCACGCGCGAAGCACTGCAACAAGCCGCGAAGCGCGCGGATGTCATCATCACCACCGGGGGTGTATCCGTTGGCGAAGAAGACCATGTTCGCGAGGCGATAGAGTCCCTGGGTCAACTTGAGCTCTGGCGGCTGGCAATAAAACCGGGCAAACCGCTGGCTTTTGGCCACATCGAACGCACGCCGGTGCTCGGGCTGCCCGGCAACCCTGCTGCTGTGCTGGTAACCTTCCTTATGCTGGCGCGTCCTTTTCTATTGAAGATGCAGGGCATGAAAGGCGCGCTAACGCCCCACCCCGTTCCTTTACCGGCTCATTTCAGTGTACCGATGGCCGGAAACCGGCGGGAATTCATGCGCGTGCTCTGCCAGCAGGACGCCGAAGGCCAGGCCTACCTTGAGGCCCATCCGAACCAGAGCTCCGGCATGCTCAGCTCAGCGGCCTGGGCCTCTGGGCTGGCAGTCATACAGGAGGGACGCACCCTGAAACTCGGCGAGTCCGTGCCCTACTACTCATTCGACGAGCTACTTTCCTGATCCGCTGGCTGAGGCACCCCATGATTACCATAAAATTCTTTGCCAGCCTGCGTGAGGCGCTCGACATCGACCAGTTGGATCTGCCCGATTGCGGTGGTACCGAAACCGTCGAACAACTTCAGGCGCGACTTTGTACGCGCGGTGATCAGTGGCGCGCTGCGTTGAACAGCGGCCGGATCCTTGCAGCGGTTAACCAGGTTATGGCAAAGCCCGACCAGCCGGTAAATGATGGCGACGAGGTTGCCTTTTTTCCTCCGGTAACAGGAGGCTAGGATGTCGCCGGTAATCAGAGTCAAAGTCGGACCAGAGCCATTTGACCCCGCTGCGGAAACGGCAATCCTGGAACGAAGCACAGCCAATGTTGGCGCGGTCTGCACGTTCACAGGACTGGTCAGGGTGACCGGAGATCAGGCCGGCGTGCGGGGTCTGAAAGTCGAACACTATCCGGGCATGACCGAACGGGCCATCGAAGCCCTATGCCAGAAAGCAGCCCAGCGCTGGGGCATCACCGCGATCAGCGTGATTCACCGCGTCGGTGCACTGGCGGTAGGTGAGCGCATCGTATTCGTCGGCACCGGCAGCGAACACCGAAGCGATGCCTTTTCGGCCTGCGAGTACCTTATGGATCACCTGAAAACCGAGGCGCCGTTCTGGAAGAAAGAATGGACAGCGCACGATTCGCGCTGGGTTGTGCAGAAGCAGCAGGACATTGCCCGCGCCCGCCGCTGGGACGCCTGACCTTTTGCTTATGACGTGCGAAGCCGTTTATGGCGCCAGGCGGGTGTGATCTGCAGGTGTATTGACGTTAGCAAACTGGGCGGCAAGGTCAGTACAGTCCAACACCATCGGCTTCTGCGACTCAACCCATACACCAGCCCGCCTCTCACCCTTGGCAAGGGCTTCAGTCAGAGCCGGCTCCAGTGCCACCGGATACCAGCCATGCAGAGGTTGCAGCCGCCCCTCAACAGTACAAATGTGAACGCGTTCGGGCGCATCCTCAACATGGCTCCGGAGCCGCTGAAGCCAGCGCTCCCCCAGGCAGGGCGAATCACAGGGCGCAACAAAAGCGCCCGCACAGCCCCGCCCCCTGGCCCACGCCAGACCCGCCGCAAGGCCGGCTAGCGGCCCTCGGTCAGGCCAACGGTCATGTACGAAACTGAGATCGACAGACGCCAACGCCTGCTGATAGGCGTGCTGGCCTTGCTGAGTCACCAGCGCGACAGGACCGACACGGATCAGGAGCCGCTGCAGATGCACGACAAAGGGTTCGTTCCGGTAGTTCAGCAACCCCTTGTCGCCGCCACCCATGCGCGTTGAGCCGCCGCCTGCCAATATCAGTGCGGCATGCGCTGGAGGAACCGGTCGCGGGAGATCAGGTAAAGCGGGCACGAGGCTGGAACGACCCGTGAAAAACAATATGGGGTCGGGTCCCTGCTAACTTGCAGACCCGACCCGGAGGGGTGTCAGAGATTGCTGTCAAGGAAGGCTGTAAGCTGGGATTTCGACAGCGCGCCGACCTTGGTCGCATCGACATTGCCGTTCTTGAACAGCATCAGTGTCGGAATGCCGCGGATATTGAACTTCGGCGGCGTCTGCTCGTTCTCGTCGATATTAAGCTTACAGATCTTCAGCTTGCCCTCGTATTCATCAGCGATCTCTTCAAGAACAGGGGCAATCATCTTGCACGGGCCGCACCATTCTGCCCAATAATCAACCAGTACCGGAGTATCTGCCTGAAGAACTTCCTGCTCAAAGGTCGCATCACTGACCTGTACAATATTTGCGCTCATTAACTTTTTCCCGCATTCATAGGACTGGGAGCATGCCGGAGTGCATGCCCTGTGTAATCGGGACCGCAAAAGGCGATCAGAACTGCGCTCAGGAGCTGTAACGACCCTCTGACGCGCATGGCAATGCTTTGAGGCTCTTTATCATCATTGCTGCAATGAATCGCCTGCAACTAATGAACCGCAGCGGTTCGCCGGTGCTGACACTGGCGCTGACCATCGCGTATAGTTGCACCAGTGCAACGGTCAGCCCCACGGTTTCCACCTTGGCCGGCGGGACAATAGAATTTCTGCCGGTCCGACGATCTATCTGCTGGTAAGCATATAGGTCCCATCGAGAGGATTTCAAGATACGTGGCAGCACATCAATCAGTGAATAGCCCCTCAGAGCTTATCGCCGCCATCGATCTTGGCTCCAACAGCTTCCATATGGTTGTGGCCCGGCTGGTCCAGGGCGAGATCCGTACCCTTGAGAAAATGGGCGAAAAAGTACAGCTGGCGGCTGGTCTCGACAGTCGTAACAACCTGTCTGAGGAAGCCCAGCTCCGAGGGTTGGAGTGTCTTGGCCGTTTTGCCCAGCGCATCCGCGGAATGGACCGTGGCACGGTACAGGCTGTGGGCACCAATGCGCTGCGTGCGGCGCGCAATGCCCGACAGTTCATCCACCGGGCAGAAGAAGTGCTCGGGGTACCGGTCGAAATCATCGCCGGCCGTGAAGAAGCCCGCCTGATTTACCTGGGCGCTTCGCATACGCTGGCTGACGACGTGGGCCGCAGGCTGGTGATCGACATCGGCGGCGGCAGCACAGAGTTCATAATCGGCGAGCGCTTCGAGCCGCAGGAGATGGAAAGCCTGCACATGGGCTGCGTGTCCTTCCGCAACCGCTACTTCCCTGATGGCGAAATCACCGCCCGGCAGATGGACCGCGCGGTCACCCATGCCGCCCAGGAGCTGCTCAACATCCGCTATCGCTTCCGCCAGCTCGGCTGGGACAGTTGTGTGGGTACCTCCGGCTCGATCAAGGCTGTGGTTTCGGTCGTAGAAGAAACCCTGCGCACCAGCTCGAACGGCGGTATTAGCCTGGACGACCTGAAACTCGTGCGTGAGCGCATGCTGGAGCTCGGCCGGGTCGATCGCCTGGAGACCATCGGCGTACGTGAAGACCGGCAATCCATTTTCCCGGCCGGGTTCGCGATTCTGCTGGCGGCGTTCGAATCGCTTGGAATCGAGCGACTGTCTTTCGCAGACGGCGCCCTGCGTGAAGGGCTTCTTTACGATACTGTCGGGCGCAGGCGCCATGAAGATGTACGCGAACGCACTATCCAGGCCCTGCAGACCCGCTACCACGTCGACGCGGCCCATGCCGCTGCGGTTGAAGAAACCGCAATGGCTGCCTACAGCCAGGTCGCTATCGCCTGGGGACTCGACGGCCCTGAGTTCGCCGACCTGCTGCGCTGGGCCTGCCGGATACATGAGGTTGGCCTGACAATCAGCCACACCCAGTACCACAAGCATGGCGCCTATCTTATACGTTACTCGGACCTGCCCGGGTTTTCGCGGGATGCCCAGACCACCCTCGCGACCTTGGTACGCGGACACCGCCGCAAGTTCAGCAACAATATTTTTCACGCGATTGAAGACGAAGACGAAGAGCGCCTGCGTCGCCTCAGCATTCTCCTGCGCCTGGGCGTGCTGTTGCAGCACGCCCACAACCAGGAACCACCGCCGCCCTTCAGGCTGAAACCCGGGAAGCGCAGGCTGGAAGTACGGTTCCCCACGGGCTGGCTCGATCAGCACCCTTTGACACGGGCCGACCTCGAAAATGAGCAGGATTATCTCAGCCGCATGGATTACAAGCTGATCGTCGGCGAGGCTGACTAGTCACGGGGTCAATCCACGAGTTGCGCTTCCAGCTCCTCTACCGCCTCCCCGACCTCCAGCCACTCTGCTTCCGCATCGTCCAGCTGTGCTTTGGCCTCTGCCTGCCGAGCCAGCAGGGCCTTGAGATCAGACTTGCCCGCTTCTTCATATAGACGGGTATCGGTCAGGCTCTGCTCCAGTTCGGAAAGGAATTTCTGGAGGCGCTCGATGGTGGCTTCCAGGCTCTGCATCTTCTTTCTATACGGACTCAGCTGACGGCGCACCTCAGCTTCAGCCCGCTTGCGGAGCTTACGCTCATCGGCGCTTTCGGCCCGTTCGTTACCGGTTTCTGATGCAAGTCTGCCGGCAGCCGCCGATG